>Ga0315291_10003707_pt1 | contig 19713 bp, 17 predicted proteins | sample YL17G12_20_MG_FD_203070 | JGI IMG/M metagenome (GOLD analysis project Ga0315291, IMG submission 203070) | Sediment microbial communities from Yellowstone Lake, YNP, Wyoming, USA - YL17G12_20 | ecosystem: Environmental > Aquatic > Freshwater > Lake > Sediment | place: USA: Wyoming | collected...
TGCGCGGCGAGTGAGAAGTAGAGACCATCTTCCCTGGAGCTTCCTCAAACATTCAGGACTCTATCCGTTCATTACTTCTTTACGCGACAGTCATTAGGGCAAGCGCCACCGCTTGCAGATGGATGTTCTGGGCAACGTGGCCGGCTTCGATGCAGACGAAGCGCTCCGCGCGGTCCCCAAGCCTGGCGCGTGCCTTCGCCAGATCCCCCACGATCACGAAATCCAACGGCGCGTCGCGCACCGAAAACTGGCTGCTGAGCGCGGCGCGAGCATCACTGCCCGACACCTTCGCCAGCCTGTGACCTTCCGGCAGGTAACGGAAGACGCCATCGCTTGTGATCAGGTAGAGCTGGAGCGGGTAGACAGCCATGGCCGACGGCGCCGTCCGTTTCCCGCCGCTGCCTGTGATCCCCTGTGCAGCCCATGCCAGCTGTCCGATCTGCTGCAAGCTGAGGCCCTGCTGTGTGAACGAACGAACCGAGCGGCGCTTGGCGAGCGCCTCTTCGACGGACACTTTCCCGGTCAACGAAGGGGCAGGCAGCGAGATGTCGGCGGCCTGCGCGGCCTCGCGCTGACCCGTCGCTACCTGTGCGCAGCCCACGCCAAACAAGATCCCCAATGCTATCAGGGACAACGCCATTCGCGATCTCATCTTAGCCTCCTTAGCCGGAGTCGGGGGTGCCCGGCCGCCTGCTGCGAGGCGGACACGATCTGGGGTTCCGTGTACCGCTTCCCCTTCATCCTCCGGTCCTCCTGAGATGCGTTCTCTTGCGCTTGCTTCCTCTCATCCCGGGTTGACTGGGAATCGAAGGCCGGAGGTCTGCGGCACCTTAGTTCACGGACAGTCCCATGACGGCCTGCCCCTTTCCCATCACCCCCGCGAGCAGCAGCGCGGCGTGCAGCTTCGGCCTGGCGGCCAGATTGAGCTTCACGCTCAGGTCCTTCTCCGCACGGCCGCAATCGCCGAGTATCGCAGTCACATCCGCCTCGAACCTGTTCACCGCCTGTCGAGCCTGCTCGTCAGAGGCTCCGGGCACGACCGCCTGCCGCAGGCGCGCTACTGCCGCCGAGGCCGGAGTCGTAATCCGGGCCTGATGCCACGAGACGTGCTTGCCCAGCACCTGCAAGTCCGCATCAGTCGCTCCTGCCTGCCTCAGGCTCGGGCCGATTCTGTCCAGCCATTGCAGTGTCGGGCCGCCGGGCCCGGGCGGCACCAGCCCCACGTCCATCGCAGCCCGTGGCGTCTGAACGGTGAGGCGCTCTGCGGATAGGCGGGAGACGCGCCAGCCGCCCAACAGCAGCCCTGTCAGTCCAACGATTCCTACCACCCTCAGCGCTCTCATCTGGTAGCCTCCCTTTGCCGGTGTCCAGGACCCGTCCTGTCCAGGAACTCATCTGGCTTCCAGACTGCTCGTGGCGCCCCTCTCGTGGTATTCCCTCCCCTCGTGCATACCCCTGCGCTGGGAGGCGCCGAGGATGGAGAGTGCGGTCGAACGAGGACTGGACTGGGCGCGACTGCCGGCGATCGCCACCGTGGCGCGGTTGTTGTCGTCGTTCGCGGCGACGCGCCGGGCAGTGGCTCAAAGCCGAGGGGCTAGCCGGAGTTGAGGGTGGCCGGTCTCACGGGCGGTTGACAGCCACACCCGGAGCCATGTGTCCGCATCGAGACCGCAAGGCAGCTCGACGTGCTCGACGCTGCCGAGAACAACGAAGTCTTCAAGCTCGCACTCTATGACCCCAACCCGGAGGTCAGGCACCGGGCGCAGAAACTTGCGGCCGGCAAGGGGCTCGCGTCGATGTGATAAGCGCCAGAAGAGATTCGAGCGGTGTTCGCGTCTCAGATAGCGATGGGACACCTGTGACAGCTACGCTGGATTCCCTGCTGGTCGCGACCACTCTACCATCGGGGACGCCTCGGCGATGCCTCGGAGCACAGTTCCTCTAGGCTTCTCAGGCCGGCTCCACGGGCGGTTGGGGGGCATAGGATAGCTCGACTGGTAGAGCTTACAGCAGACGCCAACATACCTGAACCGAAGATGGCGATCAGGGTGCCGGGATAGCTCAGCTGGTAGAGCACCGGAGAACCCCCGGTTGTCCCCAGTTCGATTCCGGGTCCACACACCAATGACGAAGAGGCAACGGCAGGTGCCGTCGCCTTCGCCTCCCATCTGACCGCGGGAGGCTATCCCGGGGCCACGTCAACCATCACATCGGAAGCTCGAACGCCCGCGCCACGTATACCGCCATCTGATCCCGCGTGACGACGATCTCGGGATGGTACCTGCCATCTTCGTAGCCGCTCACGACGCCGTGCTCGACGCAGTACTCGACGTGCTTGTAGGACCAGAAGCTCGATGGCACATCGGGGAAGTTGCGCGGATCGGAGGGCACGTAGTCGGCCAGCCCAGCCTCGCCGCTTGGGGCGACCAGTGATCGCGCGACGTACACCGCCATCTGGTCGCGGGTCACCTCGTACTCCGGGTGGTAGTTGCCGTCATCATAGCCAGCGACTACGCCCTGATCGACGGCGTACTCGACGTACCTCAGCGCCCAGTGGGCTTCGCCTACGTCGGGGAAGGTGGGTGCATCCGTGAAGTCGGGGACATTGTAGTCACCGCTGGCGATGGCGCGGGAGATGTAGACCGCCATCTGATCCCGGGTGACAGGCACGTTAGGGCAGTAGAGAGGCGGCTCTACCGAATAGCCAGTCACAATGTCCGATCGGAGCAGCGCCCTGATGGCATAGAAGGCCCAGAACCCCGGCGGGACATCCTGGAAGTCAGCCGTGGGCTGGCGGACAGTGACCACAACTGAGGCAGGAAGGTCGTTGTACCGGGCAAGGATCGTGCAGATCCCGGGAGTGAGTGCGGTGACCACGCCCTGCGCATCCACCGTGGCCACGCTCTCGTCGATGGACAGGTAGGTGATCCCGCTGGTGTCCGCCGGAAGTGGTCTAACAACGCCGTCCAAGCATTCTAGCAGGCAGTTCGCTACGCAGCTTTCACCTGGCTCTAGGTTCACCTGGGGCTGGACGAATCGCAACTGGTTAGCCTCTCGCCCGGTGAGATCAACCGCGAGATGCACCTCCTGAGAGAAGGCATACTGGCCGTTCTGAAGAAGACCAATTGCCATTATCGGGAAATCACCCACTGCTTCCAGGGGTACGGTCAGACTGACATGCGTTGGGTCCCCGACTGCGGATTCCCCGTATGACGACGGCCCCACGACTGCGCAGGCTTCAAGTGCGGACCCGCTCGGTGCCTCATCGATGCTGACTAACACGGGCGTCCCCGGAGCCACCGCGGTGCCCTCAACAGGAGAGATGATAGCGATGGTCGCGGAAGGGGATTCCTGGGGTGCATATTCCGGGGCAAAGTAACCACCGATTCCGATTGAAAGTGCGCGCGGATTCCGATTCAAAGTGCGCGGTGATTCCGGTTCAATCCGATCACCGGGCGGGGTGAAGCTCGACGCGGGATAATCGACCAAGCATAGGGTAAGCTGGGCTTCTTTGGTCTGAGAATGGGACCGGGAGGAACAGATGCCCAGGGAGCGATTATCCATGCGTACGATCAGGGAAGTATTGCGGCTGCGGTGGGAGGCGGGCCTCTCGCACCGGGCGATTGCGGTCAGTTGCCGTAAGGGCCAGACGACGGTGCGAGACTGCCTGTTGCGGGCGAAGGTGGCGGGGCTGAGCTGGCCCTTGCCCGAGGGGATGGATGAGGAGCAGCTGGAGCGGTTGTTATATCCGCCCCCGCCGGAATCATCCCGCCGGCGGCCTCTGCCGGAGTGGCCGACGATCCACCAGGAGCTGCGGGGCAAAGGGGTGACCCTGGGGCTACTCTGGCAGGAGTACCGGGCGGCCCACCTCGACGGCTATCAGTATAGCCAGTTCTGTGACCTCTACCGGCATTGGGCGAGGGTCCTGGAGCCGGTGCTGCGCCAGCACTATGTCGCCGGCGAGAAGCTGCTGGTGGATTACGCCGGCCAGACGGTGCCGGTGGTGGATCGGCAGACCGGGGAGGTGCGGGAAGCGCAGATCTTCGTCGCGGTGCTGGGCGCCAGCAACTATACTTTCGTCGAAGCCACGTGGACGCAGGGGCTGGCGGACTGGATCGGTTCGCACCGGCGCTGCTTCGAGTTTCTGGGCGGGGTGCCGGCGCTGATCATCCCGGATAACATCAAGTCGGGCGTCACCTCCCCCTGCTTCTACGATCCCGATCTCAACCGCACCTACCAGAAGCTGGCGGAGCATTACGGCGCCGCCGTGCTGCCGGCCAGAATCCGCCGTCCCCGCGACAAAGCCAAAGCCGAAGCCGGCGTCCAGGGGATAGAGCGCTGGCTGCTGGCCCGGCTGCGGCATCGGCGCTTCTTCTCTTTGGCGGAGTTGAACGAAGCCCTCCGAGATCTCTTGGATGAGTACAATCGCCGGCCCTTCCAGAAACTGGAGGGCTGCCGGGAATCGCTCTTTCTCTCCCTGGACCGGCCGGCCCTCAAGCCCCTGCCCGCCCGGCCCTACGAGTACCAGCAGTGGAAGAAGGCGCGGGTCAGCATCGACTACCACGTGGAGGTGGAGCGGCACTATTACTCTGTGCCCTATCAGCTGCTGGGCGCCCAGGTCGAGGTGTGCCTCACCGCCCACACCGTGGAGATCCTCCACAAAGGCAGGCGGGTGGCTTCCCACCTGCGCTCGTTCCAGCAAGGTGGACATACCACGCTCCCCGAGCACATGCCCCGCCATCACCGGGAGTACGTGCAATGGAGTCCCGAGCGCCTGATTCGCTGGGCGCGGCAAACCGGCCCCGCCACCGCCCAGGTGGTAGAGCAGATTCTCGCCGCCCGCGCCCACCCCGTCCAGGGCTACCGGGCGGGCCTGGGGGTGCTGCGCTTGGGCAAACAGCACGGATCGGCGCGGCTGGAGGCGGCCTGTGTCCGCGCCCTGGTCCTGAACGCCCTCAGTTACCAGAGCATCAAATCCATCCTCGCCCACGGGCTGGAAAACCAGCCGCTGCCGCCGACCACCACCGTCCACGCACCGATTCGACACGCCCATATCCGGGGCGCCCACTACTACGCACAGGAGGATAACGTCTATGCTGCATCAGCCGACGCTGGACAAACTGCAGGAACTGAAGCTCGCCGGGATGCTCCGAGCTTATCAGGAGCAACAGCAGATGCCGGACTGCCAGGCCTTGAGCTTTGAGGAGCGGCTCGGGCTGCTGGTGGACCGCGAGCTCACCGAGCGGGCCAACCGCCGACTGGCCACCCGCCTGCGCTTCGCTCGGCTCCGCCAGGAGGCCTGTCTGGAGGACATCGACTTCCGCCACCCCCGGGGGCTGGATCGCTCCGTGCTGCTGGGATTGGCCGATTGCCGCTGGGTCGCCCACCACGATAACTGCGTGATCGTGGGCCCGACTGGCGCCGGCAAGACCTACCTGGCCTGCGCCCTCGCCCAGCAAGCCTGCCGGGAGGGATACTCAGTGCGCTATCTGCGGCTGCCCCGGCTGCTCTCCGAGCTGGCCATCGCCCGCGGTGACGGCCGCTATCCCAGGGTGCTGGCCTCCCTGGTCCGCATGGACCTGATCGTGCTCGACGACTGGGGCACCGCCGCCCTCGCCCCGGAGCAATGTCGAGAGCTGCTTGAGATCCTGGAAGATCGCTACCAGCGCCGCTCCACTCTGGTCGCGTCTCAACTGCCGGTCTCCAACTGGCATGAGTACCTGGGCGACCCCACCCTCGCCGACGCCATCCTCGATCGGCTGGTGCACAACGCCCACACCATCACCCTGAAAGGGGACTCTATGCGAAAGCGCAATAAGCCATTGTCAGCAGACCCAAAATCAGGTACAACAGACGTGCCCGCCGGGCCTGTGGCGGGCACCAAGTGAACGACCCCGCGTCGTCGCTTCGCTCCGACCAAAAGCAGTGGTCACTTTGGATCGGAACGCGCGGTTACTTTCCTTCGGAACGCGTGATCACTTTCACCGGAATGCGCATCCTGGGGTGCATCTGCTGGCAAAGGTGCCTGATAGCCAGCCCACGCACCGGGCGAAGCAAGGCCAAACGGTATCGCCGGGAAGGTCGAAAAAGCCTCTGTCTCCGCAGTGCCGGTGAGCAATGAATCGCATCTGGACGCGTACGTCGCGGACTTGGGCGCGTTGCAGTGCCAGAACTCCTGCCCGACTCTGGCCGTGATGGCGCTAACCTGCATCCCTCCGTCCTGGCTGTCGCAACCCACGACGATATCATGGCACGGGCCGCCAAAGAAGTATTGAGTATCGTACTGGAATCCCAGGAGGCGGGCAACGAACTTGATCAGCTCCAGCCAGAGGTCGTTCTCATCCTCGTTCAGATAGCCCAAAGCCTCCGAGAGCGAGCCGAAGCTCTGGCCCACGCTCCCCACTAGCGCGTGCCCTTCTACCGCGCTCGCCCCCATCGTCTGCAGCGCGGGGCTGCCCAGCCGGAGGTCCTCGATAGCTCCCTGGTCCACAGGACAACCTATCATCCTTGCCCCCCGCACCAAGATAGGGCCGCGGATCCAATCGTGGCTTGTGTTGTACAGCCAGTCTGCCAAGCTAGTTCCGTAGTGCGGTGTGTTCATCGTGATGAGGCGCCGGATGTCACCTTGGAAGTAGTTGTTTGGGTCTTTGTAGCTCTTATTGGAGTCTCTACCCCAGTACCGGCCGACAAGCCCTCCCATGCTATAGCCAATCAGATCCGCACGACAGACGGCAATGCCCCTGCCGCGGAGGTAAGCACAGTCACCTTGGGTAGCTTCATGCACAGTCCAGGCATTGCCACGAAGGCGCGCGGCATTGGGGTACTGGTGCGGGTAGACGAAAGGGAAGCTGGTGTTCGCGAGCAAGGGGAACTCGGCCCAAACAGTTGGGTCGCTCCACAGACCATGGAGCAAGACCACTGGTGGCTGGTACAGGGTCAGACCTACGGGTCCCAGCTCTGTGGTGTTGAAGTCGCTTTGCACGGTCGCCGAGATCTCGAATGGCACGCTTCTGGAGGTCTCAGCCGGGAGGCCGTCCGGCGCCCAGTAGAGGCAGAACGCGTAGTGGCCGCCTGCGACAGGCTTCGTGGTCGTAGTGAAGCTCGTGCCGCGCTCCTGTCCGTTCAGCGCGCTCAACTCCCCAAGTCCAGTGGTGGATCCGGTGAGAGAAAACGCAACCTCGCTCGGCTCGAAGGCCAATGCTCGGATCAGCAGCCGCGTTGCCCCATCCGCGGCAGCACCTATGGCCCTGCTGCCGTCCAGGGCCAGAGCAGTCGACCCAGAGTCGGAGATGCCCTCTTTCGTCACCAACAGCGTCAGGGCGTCGCTGGTGAGCGGGTCAACTGCCTCCAGCCATGTCGGCGGCATCTCCAAGACCGCCGTCACGCTCTTCGAGCCGGTGTACTGCCGGCGCTCGTATCCGTCGCCTCCCCAGTCCTCGGCGGTTGTCGTGTAGGTGCAACCGTTCTGGTCTCCGTCCGCGATGAGAGTCGCTAGACTTCCCACGGAGGGCCAGTAGAGCAGACCGACATTCACGAATGTGTAGTACGTGCAGTTCCATTCCTTGGTCGTGCGAGTGTAGGGATCGCCCGGCTCGTCGGTCACCCATTGCCCCACGCTGGTTGCCATGACTGAGCCGAGGTACTCCTGACCGTAGGCGTCGCTCTGATCGCCTTCGACTGTGATCACCTCGCGGTAGCGGTTGGTCTCACCCCCCGCCTCGACCCAGTCAAAACTGAGTGTGTGACGCACTATCAGGTGGCCGGAATGCAGTATGGCCTCGGCGTGCACGCCGCCCTCGGCGTTTTCAACACTCGTCGAAGGCCAGTCTAGCAAGGCATACCAAGGGTTCAGGACAAGGAACTCGCTGACTGAGTGATGGTAGCTGATCTGGGCGTCTGGAGGAGGGGGCGGGATCTGAGCGCCGCAAGGGACCACAGCGGTACCCATCAGCAGCCCGAGCAGACCTAGCACGTACCAACGAACTCTCATCTCCCCCGCCTCCGTTCAGAATCCATGTCGACGAGCCTGCGCTGACCCGGCTGGGGTCAGCAGCGGCTTCCGGCACGCCAAACGCTTGCTAAGTTCGGGCAAAGCTCAGCAGGTTCCTTTTGCGCTCGGGGCCGCTGCCGCTGGCTCACGGCTCTGACCCGCTGCCGGCAGGCGGACCGTCAATCCTGCCGAACTCTTGGCGGCGAGATCGCGATCGACGAGGCGGCCCATGCCCGAGGCCTGGCGCACAGTCCGCGTCTTTATCTCCTCCACCTTCCGCGATATGCAGGCGGAGCGGGATCACCTCGTGCGCTTCGTGTTCCCGCGGCTGCGGGAGGAACTGCTCAAGCGCCGCATCCACCTGGTAGACGTGGACCTGCGGTGGGGGGTGACCTCCGAGCAGGATGCGCTGGAGGTCTGCCGCGAGATCATTGACGAGTGCCGCCCGCGGTTCATCTGCATCCTGGGCGGCCGCTACGGCTGGGTGCCGCCTGGCAGAGAGCACTCCATCACCGCCGATGAGGTGCGCTATGGTGTGCTGGATCGGCTCGACGAGAAGTGGTACCGCTACTTCTACCTCCGCAGAGAGGAGGCCACCAGTTCCATTTCAGAAGGCGCGGCTCGCGCTGGCGCGCGCTGTCCGGAAACTCATCTGGCGCCCAGGATGCCCCAACAGCCTCTGTCGTCGCATTCTCTCCCTTCGTACGTACCCCTGTGCTGGGAGGCACCGAGGAGAGAGGATGAGCGGGAATCAGACTGGCCTGCCCGTGATCGCACCGTGGCGCGGCTGCTGCGCCATATCGGACGCGTCCGCGACAAGACCCCGAGCAGCGACTCCAAGCGGAGGGGTAGCTGGAGTCGGGGGGGCCTGGGCCGGGGCACGGGATGGTTCGGCGGGGTGGGCGACGATCCTGCTGCAGGCCGGTTGCTAGCTACGCAATGACCGTACTCTTGACATTGGCCACGGGTTCCGCGACTATTCGACAGCACGCACACGGCCCGTTGCTCGGCGGGAGGTAGACTGCAATGAGATCGCGAGAAGCCGTTCTCTGTGTCCTGGCATGGAGTGTGGGGGCGGTACTCTGGGGAACGTCATCCTGTCCAGTTGCCGCAGCAGAACGTCAGGCAAGCTCTGCCGACGAGGCACGCGTGGCAGTCGTGTGTGCTAAGTCGGCAGATGATCGGGCCGCAAGCCTTGTCCTACTTGATCAAGTGGCAACTGCCATAGATGTACTGCCCCAGTTTCGAGTCGAGGCAGTCGGCGACCTAACAGGGGAACGTCATGGAGGCTTGTCAACAGCAGTTGTCCGCCCCTATCTGGGGAGGATGCCGCCGGGCATGGCTGAAAGGGAGAAGGTAGCTTCTGACCCCACCATTGCCGCCGCGCAGATGATCGGCGCGTCGGCGTCATGTCAGTACGCTGTGATCCTACACTTTCATCTAGCAGGCCCGATGAACGGAGCGGGCTGGCAGTTCGTCCGGGTCCGCGACGGGGCAACATCAGAGTTGAGTGGCGCGGCGCTTGGCGTTGCTCCTGCGCCTCAGACGCGTGAGATGGCGGTGCTGAACGTCTCGACGGTCCTTACTCTCTTAGTCCCAGAGCTTGGAGAGTGGACCGGCACGCCAATCTCTCAGACCGAGGCCGAGCTCTCCGAACGCCTGGCGTTTGGATGGATCAGGGCTGAGAACATGCCGGCATTCATCAAGTGCGGTGACGGTGCAGAGGCCTGGTGGACCGCGGAACTGGCTGAGGACCGGGATGCTCGTCGGGCTGCAGAGGCCCACTTCAGAGCCGCCTTGGATATGAACCCTGACCTCTCTTACCCGCTCCTGTTTCTGCTGAGGGTCGCGTTGGCACAAGGCGACGAACAACGATCTGTGAGTCTTGCCGGCCAGTATCTGAAACAGTGTCCCGAGCACCATCGAGTCCGCGAGGTTGCACCAAGTGCTGCGGCCACACAGCCCTGAAACCGCCGTAGGCTTGCTCAGTCTCCGTCTCTTAGGTATCTGGGTGCTCCAGCCGGGAGTGCAACTCACGGCTCCCTGTCGGGCCAGCGTGCGGGTGGCCCTATAGGACTCTCTGTTAAGTCAAGAGTCTCCCCGTGCAGTTTTCCGACGACCATCCTGCAGTCTCTCATGAGACATGTCCCTATCGGCGCTGACAGCGCACGCTATCGTCGGTTGCTGTCAACCGCCGCCCCATCTGTGCCACCGGCCGCCAGCGCCAATGAAAGATCGGACCACCACATGCGACAGAGCCCCGTTCACTGACTCCCAGCCGAGGGGGTAGCCGGAGTCGGGGGATGTCCGGGGTTGTCGGCCACCGTGCGCAGGCGTCGAGCAGTCGCCCCATGAGGCGGCATGTGCTATAGGTTCGGTGAGCCGTGCCGTCGTCGCCACGGGGCGGGACCCTCAGCGAGGGCACCGGCAGCCCCGGGGCCTCGTGAAAGGTCGGGCACAAGTGTGGAAACCAAGAGGGTGCGAGGAACCTGCGGTCTGAGCCCAACCGCAGGCCGTATGACAGGAGGTGCTGGAAGATGAGTCAGTCCGACAATCCCGCACGGTGTGATCTGCTTGAAGCGCGCTTCGTGGACATTCTCGGCCGAGTGAAGGCGATGGTCATTCCGTTGGCCTGTCCTAGTGGGGACCTGGCGGAGATCGCCCGGGACCCGGCAGTGGCCAAGGGTGCCACCGCGGACGGATCAAGCGTTGCGGGGTACATGCAGATCCAGGACTCCGACCTGCTGTTGGTGCCGGACCCAACAACCGTTTTCCGTCTGCCCTATGACCGACGCCGGGCCGCGGCTTACTGCGACGTCTACCCCAAGGGGGCGCGCGAGCCCTTTCAGGCCGACTCCCGGACACGCCTCAAGGCAGTGCTGGCGGAGTACCTGACGCCACAGCAGCGGATCGAGATCAAGCCCGAGCTAGAGTTCTTCCTGCTCCGCGGGGGCCGGCCGGCGGACCAGGGTCACTACCTCGATGTCTCCCCTGACAACGAGCTCTCCGAGCATCTCGACGAGGTCTTCCGCGCCTTGGCTGAGATGGGGGTGGAGGTAGAGCGGGTCCACCACGAATGCGCCTCCGGGCAAGTCGAGGTGGAACTGGACTTCGCGCCCATCGTCTGCCAGGTGGACCGGCTAGTGTCCTCCAAGCTGCTCATCCGGACGATGGCCCAGCGGGCCGGACTGAAGGCGAACTTCATGCCGAAGCCTATCTGGGGCGTCGCCGGGAGTGGGATGCACGTGCACTTCCGCCTTCATGACCAAGAAGAGAACGCCTTCGCCGGTGCCGGGGGTGAGCTGTTTGCGATCGGGCGCCAGTTCGCGGCCGGCCTGTTGGAGCATGCCCCTGCACTCACCGCCGTCTGTAACCCGTCGGTTAACTCCTACAAGCGCCTGGTGCCCGGACACGAAGCGCCCGTCTACATCGCCTGGGCGCGTCGGAATAGGTCCGCGCTAGTGCGCATCCCGCTGGTGAGCGCGCCGGAGCAAACGGCTGTGGAGTTGCGCTCCCCAGACGCCACCTGCAACTTCTACCTTGCCTTGGCGGCGATGGTGGCGGCCGGCATGGACGGGGTGCGACGCGGCCTGGAGCCCCCGGAGGAGCGACTTGAGAACATCTACCAGCTCACACCAGCGCAACTCCGCCGCCTGCGGGTGCGCCCGCTGCCGGGCACGCTCGGAGAGGCCCTTGACGCCTTCGAGCGGGATGATCTAGTCCAGGCCGCGCTGGGCCCTCTCCTCGCCCCGCAGTTCCTCGAGATGCATCGTGCCGTGTGGGAGGAGTACCTCCACGGTGTGGTCACCGACTGGGAGCTCAGGCGTTACGGGGAGGCATGAGCGTCGGCACGGGGCCAAACGTCGTCCGCAGACCCCCGTCGCCGCGATCCAGTCTAGTGCCGGGACGCCGCCGTCGGTCAGGCATGCCCGGGCGGCCGCGAACGGGTACTAGACCAGCGCGAAGCGCCCTCCCATACACCGAAGAGCCTTAGACAGTGGCGTCAGCCGAGGGGGCAGCCGGAGTCGGGGGTGGCCTGAGGCTGGCTTCACGGGCGGGTGACAACGACAGATGGACACGGCCTCTGGCCATGGGGTTCGCGATCAGTGCAAGCATCGTGCTTGGTGCCTACCGTGCGCTGATCGGCCTGGCATGGCCTCGGCCTTGGGCTCCTGCGCCGACCTACTCGGTGCGCTTCTTCTCAACCACCGTCATCACGAGGACGACCTTGCCGCGAGCCGAGCCCACCTCGGCGCTGCGGGCGACGCTCTCAAACCAGCCAGTCGCAGAGAGCCGAGCCACATCCTGCACCGCCTTCTTATCATTGTAGACATCGCCGGGCCAAGTACACATGTAGCGCTGGATCACATCGGTCTTGGTGTAGGTGTTGCCGGTGATCCTGATCGCCTCGATCACCCCTTCCATCACTCCGATGGTGAGCACACCCTCTCCGGTGAGGCCCGCCGTCCCCAGGACGGCGGCCAAGATATAGCCCTTGGACGCGTACAGGTGCTCGATCGCCTTCGCGTCTCGCGCCAGCGTCTGGACGTTGTAGACGTCGCCAGGCTTGGTCTCGGTCACCTTGAGCAGGTCCTCGGGCGCGATCACGCTCACACCCTCGAACCTGATCTCCCGGATCACCGGGTTCTCACTCACCCGGATGCCAACACGAGCGCCGTTCTCCACGTCCTCCCGACTGACTGCCACTGTCTGGAACCACCCCAGGTTCAGGATCGCCTCCCGGTCTAGGGCTACCTGCTCCTCGCAATATGGTCCCCCTTTGGTGCTGGTGATGGCGGCCAGGATTTTCTCAGTGGGGACGTGTTCGTTGCCCTCCACCGAGATCTCCACGACCGGGGCCGGAACCGACAGCGCCGGGCCGCCCGTTTGCGCTGGGCCGGCCTGGGGAGCAGGCGCGGGCTGGGCCGCGGGCGGCGCCGTGCCTGATGGCTCAGGCCCTAGCGCCTTTTCAGCGGCCTCCGCGGTCTCCAGCTCTTTCAGGGCATCCTGAGCGTCCTCGTGATCCTTCGGCAGCCTTGAGAAGATCTCTTTCGCCTCTTGCGTCCGCCCGCGAAGCTGCTCGGCCCGGCCGAGCACGTACCGCGTCTCGTCATCGGCCTTCCCCTGCACGGCCAAGTCCCGGCTGGCCTGGGCCTGCGCCAGCGCGGCCGCGAGCCGGATCTGCCGTTCCGATCCCTGCTTCGGAATCCCGCTGCGCCGCATGGCGATGGCCAGGTTGATCCGCATGTCCGTATCGGAGGGCGTCATCTCAAGGGCATCGGAGAGCAGCTTCACCGCCTTCGAGCATTCGCCGTCGCGCAGGGCCTGATAGCCCTCCTCGCGCAGCTTCGCCGGCCGTCCCTCCTTCAGGCCCGTCCGCACCGCCTCCGGCACGTACTCGAGGAGCAGGCTGCGGGAGTCCCCGCCGAGCGTGGCATCGAGCGTCCGCAGGATCGCCTCGGTATCGAGCGGCTTCTGGCTCTTCAGCTTGTCCATGATCGTCGCCAGCGTGCCGGCCGGGCGATCGCGCAGCAGCCGCTCGGCGAGTTCGTAGGCGCAGTACGCAGACTCCTCGTCCCTGGCATCGCGCGGTCTGGGATCCTCTCCAAAGGGCCAGGCGAGCAAGTTCACGCGCGCCCTGGCTTGCGGTGAGGGCGCATCCGGCAGGAGCATCTCCCGGCACTGCTCTGCGTAGCCGGGCGCGATCTCCGCCACGACGCGGGGCGTCGCCCACTGCGCCGCCCCTTCGCTGAACCACTGCGTGAACGGCTCGCGCCCGCACTGTTGGGCGAGCAGTAGGCTGGCGCCGAGCCGGATGGCGGCGAAGTACATGCGCGATGGCGTCTCGGTGGCGAGGAAGTCGAGCATCTCCGCCACAAAGGCGGCGAGGCCGTTCTCGGCCCGGAACGTACCGTCAGCTTTGACCACCACGGGCAGAAAACTCCGCTCGGCCGGCGGCGTCGGGCCCTGGCCCTCCGGCCCCGTCGCGTGATAGCCGATCTGGAACTGAAACTTGTCCTCGGCGGGGAGGTAGATCAGGCTAATGGCGCCGCCGCTCACCCCACCCGAGGCCTTGAGATCGGCCTCCCGGTAGAGCCTAACGTCGGTGAACATCGGCTCCACGAAGGCCGCCAGTTCTCCCGTCCCCGCGATCAGTGTAGTAGCCGTCTGCTCCGATTCCGGGCAGCCGAGCATCTGTGTGAGCACCCGCGCGGTGCGCTTCCCGTCCGCGAAGCCGCGTTCCATGGCCAGGAACTTCTCCCGGCGGGGGACCAGGACTGCCTTGCAGACTTCGGCGACCTGCCGTGCCTGGGATTCGAGGCCGTGGGGGTAGCTGATGACGATCTCGCCCACAGTGAGCGTGGCGTCGAGAACCGGGCCTGGATGGTGAGCCGCAGGGGCCGCCTCAGGGCTGGCGCCGCCGGCCCGCGCTCCCCGAGATAAGGTCAGGCAGAACAGCAGAACTGTGATAGGCAGCCATCGTTTCATCAGTTCCCTCCCACCGCGCTGCAGACACAACGGTGACCATGGCCGGTGCTGGACGCGCACACGATAGCACCATTCGACCCCGCGCTGTCCGCAAACCCATCTGGCGGCCAGGATGCTCGCGGAGTCTAGCTCGTGGTGTTCTCTCCCCTCGTGCATACCCCTGTGCTGGGAAAGGCCGAGGATGGAGTAGGCCGTCGAGAGAGGACTGGACTGGCCGGTGCTGCCGATGCCCGCCGTCGTGGCACGGCTGCTGTGCATCCGACGACGCCCCGCTCAGCGATCCCACAGACACACCTTAGCACTGAGGGTGGCTGCGCACGGGTGTCCTAGCAGGCAGCAGCGATGATCGCGTCCAGGGCCGACTGGACCTCCCGGCGCTCCTCGCCGAATCCCGCCGATCGCTCGCCGGTATCTTCATCCATGTAGAGCGAGCGGTTCACCTCCACCATGATTGAGAGGACGTTCGCGTCTCGACGGTAGTAGCCCTGCGGGACAATGGTTCCGGCATACGGGCGGTTCGCCTCTACGCTCCAACCAAGGCCACGGAAGGCGGCAGTCGCCATCTCTTGCAGCCACTCAGGGGTATGAAAGGCATCGGTCCCGATGCAGATGTCCGGACGGACCGGGGACTGGTCTAGGTCACAGGGCAGAGGCGACGAGGGGAAGCTGTGGGCGTCAATGATGAGTGCCTGCCCGGTCTGCCTCAATGCCTCCCCGACAAGCTGCCCAAGCATCTCGTGGTGCGGGAAGTAGTAGGTCTGGAGCAGGCGTTGGCGCTCATCGGGGGTCGGAGGGGGTCGCAGAGGTCGGCCGTCCGAGGTGCTCGTGTAGACAACGCCCATGCCCCTGCCGGCCATCGGTTCGGCGGCGTCGTCGGGGAACCGCTCGGGGTCACAGACCAGGCGGCTGAGGGGGAAGACAAGGCGGACCGCCCGCCCGCCGAGGTCGAACAGCTCATCGACATACCGGTCGGTCATCCTCAGGAGTTCCGCCCTCAGCTCATCGTCGGAGAGCAGGAGCTTCGCACGCTCGTCCGCGGAGATGACCGTGGAGGCGTGGGGGATGTGGAGGATGACTCCTGCTCTGGGCACCAGTTCGCGTCTGGCATCGGGTGAGTCAAGTTCCGGCGTCGATTGCGCCTGCGGGTGGGTCACGCTCGCACGCCGCGTAACACCCTGTCCCATGTAATTCCCCGAACCTACTGCCGAAAGCACCGCCCGCGGTTAGGACAGTCTTCTCGTTGTGCGCAACAGGACGCAGCTGCGGGCGTTCTCGCGGTAGGCACCGGCGCAATGGGAGACAAGTATACTCGCTCCAACTGGCTGTCGCCACAGTGGTCGCAGCGTAAGCGCTCGGTCTCTCGCGCATTCCTGATGAGGGCCTCGGTGACTTGCCCGCAGCCCTCGCAACGGTACTCATACACTGGCATCCCTACTCTCCTTGGCAGGCCGCCTCGTGGGTGTCAGACGGTAAACGGACACCGCTAACAGCCCTGTCACCTGCCGGTGAGTCCTGGGCATTCTACCATACGAGACCTTCGGGTGGCGCCTCCGGGCGCTGTCTCCTCCGGGGAGCGCTCGCGGCACACGCGACGAACCCAGGCCGTGACTCCAAGCCGAGGGGTAGCCGGAGTCGAGGGCGGGCCGGGGACGGCTTCACTGGCGGTCGACACGGGTAGCTATGCCCATCGCTCGCGCCGCGCGAACTCCTCCATCGGCACGTGCGGGCCGGGGGCGCGGAAGGCGTCCGGGGAGGCGGGGTAGCCGAGAGGAGTGACGCTCACCACGTCCATGTCCTCCGAGAGGCCGACGAACTGCTTCACCTCCACGCTGCCGATGACGCCGATCCAGCAGGTACCCAGCCCTTCCGCGCGAGCCGCCAGAGTGAGATGGTCGAGGGCGATGGCGCCGTCTACCAGCACCCACAGATTCGGCCCTTCCGTCGCCGAGTTCAGGTGCAGGTTGCGCCCACACGCGACGACCACCACCGGCGCCTCCGCGATGAAGGACTGGTCGCCGCACAGGGCCGCTAGCTGCCGGCGCGCCTCAGGCTCAGTGACCAACACTAGTCGCGTCGGCTGCCCATTCCCCGCCGACGGCGCCACCCGCGCCGCCTCCAACACCCGGTTCAGCACCCCCTCCGGGATCGGGTCCCCCCGATAGCTCCGCACACTCCTGCGCGTCCGGATCACCTCATGCACGTCCATCGTTCGCCTCCTCTGGGGCCCCTCTGTGCTCTCCCGGAAGACATACGCCGGCCGGGTCATAACCCGCGGGCACAGGTTGGGCTGCTATCCATCGTAACGGGACCAGAAGCTGGTCTTCTTGGCGTGGAGTCGTCGCAGCCGGTTCACGTACCAAGGGTGAGGCATGACGGTCTGCCATCTGCCGACCTTCCCAGCCAGGGCATCCAGCTTCCGCAGGTACCGCACTCCGTGGTGGTAGTACTTGGACACTGCTCGGCCGAGGATGGACTCCAGCAGCGCCCGGTAGATGACGGAGGCCGCCAGGCATCTGCCGTGCTCCTCCAGGCTCTCCGCCAGTGGCAGCAGGGCGTCATAGAAGTAGCCGTCGAGTTGATCCACCCGCGCCAGCAAGTACTCCTCAGCTGCCTCCAGGCGTCCGCTGGATACTAGGAAGGCCGCATCCGAGTAGGAGATGCTCTCGGACCGAAGGACGATGCCGTCCTCCTCGTCCAGCACTCGTTCGCGCTGCTCTTGGCCGATGGTGGACAGTAGTGTCTCGAGGGTCTCCTCGCACCGGTATCGGCGGAAGATGCGCCAGGCCACTGCCTCCTGTTGCTCCCTGTTGCCAAGTTCTCCGTGGACGGCGAGCAGCAACTGGTCCCGCTCATCCTCCTGAAAGGTCTCGCTCTCCGGGATGCGCTCCAGCCAGGACAGCGCTGTTGCGGCATCCCCTGACCCCAGGTAGGCCGCCGCGATGTCGACACAGGCGGCAGTGCCCAGTGTTGGCCAGGAGGCCCGCCGCGCCCGCTCGAACAGCGGCGCATCCTTCAGCTGGCAGGCTAGGGACTCGATGCCGCGGAGCCAGTGCCGCCGCTGGTACTCATTGGTCTCGTCGTCAGCGAGTTCCCAGAGCGAGTCGATCAACCCGCGCATGATCTCCGGTGGCAGGTACTCGGCGGCGCACTCAAACAGGTGCTCGCGGAGCCCATAGCCGTCATTGCGGTTCAGCTTGAGGAGCAGACCGGCGAGCCACTCCTTGTCCTCGCAGCCGGAAGCGTAGCGGACGAACAGCTCGCGGGCATCGTGCCGGAACACGTCGCCGATGCGGCCGTTGGAGTCATCGCAGTGGTTGAAGATGACCTCGTCTGTCCCGTAGAAGGCGGCGACAAGCTCCACTCCGGTCCGAGGATCGCTGACCCCGGCTGCCAGCTCGCCGAGCAGGGATGCCAGCACCGCGGCAAAACCGGTCGAATCCCGCCGGGCCACGAAGCCCCGCATGCGCTTCAGCGCTGCCAGCTGCGTTCTGAAGTGGCCGGCGGCCTCTCGTTCCTGCATGGCCGTTCCTGGGCCCTCGCCGCTCGTCAGTCTCCCCCCGTGCCCGCCGACCTAGCCCTAGCGTACCTGCCCGGACCTAGGAGTCCTCCTCCTGACGACTCAACACTTCGCGAGTGCCCGCTCAGCGAGCGCGTGACGACGTTGCGAAGTGGTCTCGTTGGTGGTGGGCCGTCGGAGGTAGCGCTCCAACACCGGCGCGGCGTAGCGCAGCTCAGCGCGGGCCCCCGGGAGGTCGATCTCGCTGAGTGCGAGCACTGCGTAGAAGAACGGAAAGGCGCGCCACTTGCCGGTGCCCAGGCGGCGCGCTTTCATGTCCTTCATTCCCTGCACCAGCCGCGCCTCCGCCCGGGTCAACCCGCCCGCGGCGAGATTCCGCCAATACGCGCAGGAGCACCTGCCACAGCAGTACATCCCCCAGGGTTGAGAGGCCGTGTCCGTAACACGTGCCTCCATCCCCGCCTTCGCCCGCACTAGCGCGGCGCGCACCTCAGGGGTCTTCACGCCCAGTAGCTGCAGGGCACGGATCGCCTCTTCGCCAAGGATGTGCCCGGTGGCGGCGCGCGAGGCAATGGTTTCGCCTGTGAAGACACGCGCCTCGACGAAGTCCTGCTCGGTCGGGGCGAACATGTCGGCGTAGGACCCGGCCACTCCTTGCCGTCTGGCTATCCAGGTGGCAGCCTCCACCCGCGCCGGCCGGGCGATGCGGCGGCCAAGGAACATGGCCTCATTCACGGCGTCAAGCGTGAGTGCAAGACTGCCTTCGTCGACGAGTCGCATATCTCTCCTCCAGGCACACTCCCGCCTCGAAGCTTCCGTTCTGATCGCTTGCTATCCTGCGCCAGCGACTGTGCCCATGACACCAGTTCCGAGGACACCGACGATCCACCACCTGCGCGGGGTGCCACCGGCCTCAGTTCACAGTGACTCAGCCGCGGTGTCTGGCCGATTCGTGGGCCCACCGGCGGTACTTCTCGTGGGCCCCTTCGCCCATCTCTTCTCGCTCGATAGCCTCGAAGGCCTTCACCAGGCGCTCGTCATCCTCCGCTGTGAGGACCTGCTCCGCCATGGGGTATAGGATATTGTCTTCCTTCCCAATGTGCTGGCGCAGGAGTCTGGCATAGGACCGCGCGTGCTGGGCGAAGACGCGCAGAGCCTCGGTATCTCCTCGCGAGGCCCCCGCTAGCACCCGCGCCATCGTCTCAACGTGTTGCCGCCCCTGCTCGTGTTCATGCAGCATCACCCCAAGAGGGCCGCCCTCACGAGGCACGCCGCGCTCTGCCATCAACTGGAACAGGTTGCGTTCTTCCTTGGCGTGGTGGCATTTGTCCGCGAAGTGGCGCAGGGTCTCCAACGCCTTCGCAGCCCTCCCCTGGTTGACCTGGCCGTCTTCTTTGGCGCGCTGAGCCATGCGCTCTAGTCCGGTCAACACCACCTCGATCACGCGGTGTTCCTGCATCAGCTCCTCGATAGCTCTCACTCTGATCGCTCCTCATTCCAGTCAGGGGAAGGTCATTGCCTGCATCCCCCGCGTTCCACTTTCGCTGCTACTGAAGCCCGTCCTGTCGCAGCCGTTGCACTGCGAGAGGAGCCTGGAGTACCGCGGTACTCACTTCCCTCTCGGCGGGCGGCGTTCTGTTGGCCACGGTGGGCGAGCATCCTGAGCGAGACCGGAGGAAGGACGGCTGCTGCCGTCGGTACGGCATGCCCGGACACG
>Ga0315291_10003709_pt1 | contig 19706 bp, 17 predicted proteins | sample YL17G12_20_MG_FD_203070 | JGI IMG/M metagenome (GOLD analysis project Ga0315291, IMG submission 203070) | Sediment microbial communities from Yellowstone Lake, YNP, Wyoming, USA - YL17G12_20 | ecosystem: Environmental > Aquatic > Freshwater > Lake > Sediment | place: USA: Wyoming | collected...
CCATATCAGGCGGTCCATGCGGAGGTCAGGTCCGAAGACCGAGGTCTCCCGCATAGTGCCTGAAACGCTCATTTCCAAATCCTCGCCTTTCCAGCACTGTTCGATTCGCACATTCTCCGCCGGCGAGGCGGTGATAATCCCATGAAGGCTGTATTCTATCCCCTCATCCACATTTGGCACGCCAACGTTGGAAAGACCGCATGTTGTTACAAGTCCTCCGCCGAAGGTGCGGAGCCATTGTGTCCCGCCATGCTGGAAATAGGCGGGATGTACATATCCCACCCCTGATTCCCAGTTTAGCGGATATCCCGCAAAATCGGCGGCACCGATATCCATGGCGCGGTCCAGGAGAATTGTAAAGTTGAGCCCGCTTCCAGTTTTGACTTCGGCGGCGCGCATACCGTTTGCCGCTCCTTCAGTGAATACAAACTGCCTGACTCCGCCAACCTGTGATAGTCTCCCCATGCGGCGGGACAAATCCTTTTTTGTCCATTCCCTTCCAAAAAGCTGCGCCATCTTACTTCTCCTTATTGTGTTGATTAACAGGTATATATTTGTGGGAAAGAAAAAAATTTCTGCAAGGAAAATTCGCCGATAAAATTTCGGGAGACTTCATACTGAATGGGCATTGACTTTATTTTCAGGGCGTACCAACATTTCTCTTGTTTGCTTGTATCTCAGATAAGCTCATCCATAAGTATATGTCAAACTTCATTTTGCCATGTTGTCTAATTTGCAATAAAGGGAAGCAGTGATGAGACTTTTTGAAGCAGGCGAAGCGGGATTCCTGAATGCTATCAAGCGTTTCACTGACATGCATCCTCTCGTGGAGACTGGATTTGGTGATGATGCCGCAATTTTGAAATGCGTCGGGTCGGGCGGGCGGATGGCTGTCACGACTGACCTGCTTGTCGAAGGCACACATTTTTCACTTGCCCTTTGCACCCCTTTTGAACTGGGCATCAAGGCGTATGAAGTGAATGCCTCAGACCTTGCGGCTGTGGGAGCGTTGCCAGTTGCCGCCTTTCTCTCCATCGGGGTTCTTCCTGATACACCGCTTGCCCTTCTTATGGATTTCTATAAAGGTTTCCGACATGCCGCTAAGAGGCATAAGTGTGTTATTGCCGGAGGCGATACCGTCCGTGCTGAAACCCTTCTCATCTCGGTCATGCTGATAGGCAGATATATGAAAGGAGCAATGCCGCTTTTACGTTCCGGTGCAAAACCAGGGCATCGGGTTTATGTTACCGGTTGGCCCGGTGAGAGCGGAATGGGGTTTAATCTCCTGAGAAAAAATCCTCATCCGAGGAGAATAAAAAGATGGGTACAACTCATCAAGCGTCATGTCCTGCCGAAGGCGAGAGTCGTTGAAGGTCTGGCGCTTGCGAGGTCAAGGCATACGGGCGCAGCGATTGATGTCAGCGATGGCGTTCTGAATGAATTGCGTCATATTTCCCGGATGAGCCATGTCCGGTTGAATATTCCATACCCGCAACTTCCCGTCTCATCCGCACTTGATAAAGCCTCCAGAGAGTTCGGAGTCAATCCGCGAGATATGGTGCTCTTCGGTGGTGAAGATTATGAACTTCTCTTCACAAGTTCCCTGAATAAGGCGGGGATTACAACCCTTTTTCACAGGGCGGGAAGCCGCATTGCCGTTCATGAAATCGGACGGGTGGAAAAAGGGAGAGATGTCAGGATTCTGGATGAGAGGGGAAAAGCCCTTTCCTTTACAGACAGGACATTTCAACACTTCACACCCCATAAAAAAGTGAAATGAGCGAACCGGAAAAGACATTTGAATTCATTGTCAATGAGGAGGATTCGGATGTCCGGCTGGACCGTTTCCTGGCAAATATCCTGCCCGAATATTCAAGGACATTCATCCAGAAACTGATAAAAGGCGAGAAGGTGCTTGTTGGTGGAAAGGTATCAAAACCAAGATATCTCCTTGAACCGCAGGACGTGATTCATCTGACGATTCCACCGAAGGAAGCCGCCATCCCTGAGCCTGAACCCATTCCGTTAGACATCGTTTATGAGGATGCGCATCTGATTGTTGTCAACAAACCTGCCGGCATGATTGTCCACCCGGGTGCGGGGAATGTCTCAGGAACACTTGTCAATGCCCTTCTGCACCATTATCAGGGACTTTCCAGCATCGGTGGCGTGCTGAGACCCGGCATTGTTCACCGCATAGATAAGAATACGACGGGGCTTCTGGTGATTGCCAGAACGGATGGCGCCCATCGGAATCTTGCAACACAACTGGCAAAGAGGACTCTCAAGCGCTATTATCTCGCCCTTGTCGCGGGTGAATTTGACAAGGATGAGGGAATTGTGGATGCGCCTGTAGGGCGAAGTGAAAGGCACAGGGAATACATGATGGTCAATTATAAGAATGGGAGAGAGGCAATCACACATTATAAAGTCGTAAAATGGTCTGAGGGCATCACCCTTCTTGGCATCACACTGGAAACCGGACGCACGCACCAGATTCGTGTGCATATGAATTTTATCAGACATCCCGTCATTGGCGACCCGGATTATGGTTGGGACATGCGGATGGCAATTGCCGGTGTTTCGCCATCGCGAAGTCTTTTGCTGGGGAAATTGAAGAAGGTAAAAACGCAGCTTCTACACGCCGCACGCCTGCAACTTGTTCATCCCGAAGATGGACGTCTCATGACCTTTGAAGCGCCGCCCCCGCCTCACTTCGCAGAAATCATAGAACTCTTATAAGGCATGAATCTCTGGCATTGCGTAAAAATAATTTAAAAAAGTCTTTGAAAATTGAGATGTGTGTGCATATACACTTTTAACATATGAATAGTTTTAAGGTATGGCGATGCTTTATGCTTTGTAGAGCGCAAATTTTAATGATGGTAGTGGGAGTGGTTTTTGTTTTGAATTGCGTGCCTGTTTTTTCCGAGGAGCCGATATTGCAGGAAAAACTACTTGAGATTGTTCGCAATAAGAAATGGGATGCCCTTCCCAAAACCATAATCAGCCCGAAGGATAATAAGGAGATGGTTCTTATACCGGCGGGTGAGTTCAGGATGGGGATTCCGCCGGATTCCACACTCGCCGCAAAATTTACTGACGCCACGCCGGTTCACACCGTTTACCTTGATGCCTACTATATGGATAAATATGAGGTCGCGAATGAAGAATATGAGAAATATCTGGCGGAGAAGAGCGCCAAAAAATCTCTATTTTCCGATAATCCCCTTTTTAACAATCCCATGCAGCCTGTCGTGGGGGTCAGTTATGGTGATGCTGTCTCCTATGCCCGCTGGGCTGGGAAAAGGCTTCCCGCTGAGGCGGAGTGGGAAAAGGCTGCCAGAGGCACAGATGGTCGCATTTATCCCTGGGGACAGACCTTTTCACAAACCTTCTGCAATTCGTATAAGTCGCAGGTGAAGGCGCCTTTAAAGGTGGGAAGTTTTCCCGATGGCGCCAGCCCTTATGGACTCCTTGATATGGCTGGTAATGTCTCTGAATGGGTTTTTGATATGTATGATAGCGAGTATTATAAAAACAGTCCCTTGAAGAACCCGCAGGGACCTACAGGAACCAGTAACGTCCGGCTGACACGCGGGGGGAATTACACCTCAGACCCGGAATATGTCACAACGGTGGTGCGGTTCCCCCAAAAGGCTTATTCAGCCTTTCCTGATATCGGTTTCCGGTGTGCGGTCTCCGTGTCCGAGATAGAAACATTATTTCATCCTGAAAAGGCAAAGGAAACACAGGAAGCCATCTCCTCAACAGTCTCTGTCATCAAAAGTGAGAGTGGTATTTCCCCGGACACTCTCGCCTCCAAGAATGTCTCATTACCCGCACCTTCAGGCAGTCAGGATTTTGCGCCGGTCCACTATTTCAAGTATCTTGATTTTGATGGCGCTAAGAGCGTGGGACGGGAGGAGATGCGGAAATCGGGAAGGACAGGACTCCCGAACTGGAAGGTTTATTATCAGCCATCCGGACTTATCACGCAGGCACAATTTTATGACGGTAAAGATAATCTCCAGTTTCATATTGAACCTGTTTATGATGAGAAGGGGCAGGAAAAGACGGTGCGCCTTTATAATCAGAAGGGAGAGCTGGTTTACGGCTCCGAGCGGGTATTCAAGGACGGTATTGCCATCAGGGGAACTCTTTACACCGCCTCCGGGGATTATCTTGGCGAGGAGAGGTTTTAAGGTTTCAACCCCTCAGGAGCGGGTTGGGATTTATTACATTCAGACTGAGGTATAACAAAATTCAGTTATAAAGATGTCGCCTTTTCAAATTTACATACCGCCCGCATATTTCAAGCTTTTTGCCGTCAATCCCGAGACGAATATAGTAGAGCTCTGGGAGAAAAAGAAGAAGTATTTCGGGCATAAAAAGGAGGGGGCTGAAAAGGAGACTGACAACAAGGATTATACGGAGGCTTGTATCGCATGGAGCCAACTCACAGACCCACATGTGAAGCCTTATATCGTCCTTGGTGTGCCGAAGGATATCACTATAGAGGAACTCAAGACTTCTTACAAGCGTCTGATTTCAAGTTTTCCCCTTCCATCCGTTCCCGAATTGAACTGGAAAGTCTCCGAGGCTTTTGCCCTTCTGATTGACCCTGTGAGGCGCGTCTTTATTGATTTATTAACCTTCGATAATCAGGTCTGGAGCCTGTGTCTTCTTGGGAGTGATAACGAGATTGAGACACGGCGGGATATTGAAAAACAATTTTCCGGCGCAACCTATAAGCAGATTATAAACAGCACCCTCTTTTGTTATTTGAAAGCATGGGATATTGAGGAATCAAAGGGTGATTTTGAACAGGCCGCAGCATACTGGAAAAAGGGATATATCGGCTGGGATGGAATTATCCGCGAGGGATTTATCTGGGAGGAAATAAGGCTTGGTGTGGAGCGCGATGGGATTTTCCCAAAAGATATATCTGCCCGGTTTGGTTATGATGCCCTTGAGGTTATTAAGAAGAATCTTATAAATGTCCTCGTCGAGAACGCCCTTGAGCGGTGCAAAAACGCCCTTCGCCATTCACTACAGGCTGCCCTGAGCCATCTCCAGTTTATGAAATATCTGAAGATTGATGAACCAAGTCACCGCACCGCCATTGCGCAAATGTATAATCAGTGTGCTTATATTCTCTCACGCGAAGAAAAGAATGATGAAGCGGCAAGGCTTCTTGATGAGGCGCTCTCTCTTGATCCGGAACTGGCAGAGGCAAAGATTAATCTCGAATTAATGCGTACAACCACCGCAGGCATCGGGCAGGCATTGCGTCGTGCCTCCCTGAATCGATTATCCGATGCCACGGTTATCCTCCACAAAATTCTGGAGGAAAATCCCGATGACCATGACGCCGTCGAACTTCTGGCAAAAGTTCTCCGCAAACAGGCACATGAAGCCTTTAGAGCCCGGAATTTTGATGACGCTTACTGCTATCTCTCCGAATCATGCACCATCCATGAGGGTTATGCCAACGAACTTGACCTCGCCAGACGAGCCAAAATGGAGAGATGCCTTGATGAGGCGCTGAGACATCTGGAAAATGGGGATTATGAGTCGGCTGTCAAGATTCTTAGAGAATTTCTGACACTTTCACCTGAAAAAGAGTGCATTAAGAAGCTCCTGGCGAGGATTTTGAATCTCCTTGCAATTCAAAAAGATTACCAACTCCTCAAGATTGAAGCAGGGGACATTTTAAAAGAAGCACTCGCGTTAGAGCCGGATAATGAGATATTTCAAACCAACCTTGCCCGTGTTGAAGGAACGGCGGGGAATCAACAGGTTGCATCGGAAATATCAAAAGCCATCTTGTTGATTGAGGAGGGAAAACCGCAGGAGGCAATCGCCCTTCTCCAGCCAGTTTATACCAAAACCCCTCTTCCCATCTCAGTAGAGAATGAGCTGAGACGTGGGCTTGCTTCTGCCTATCTGAATCACGGGCTGGCGATGATAAAACAGGCGAAAAGCGCCGCAAGCCGGGACGCCATCATGGATGCCTTTAAGGCAGCCCATATCGCCCTTTCAGTTGCTGATTTCTTGAATCCAGGTGATGAAACCCAGCGACATCTTTCCCTTCTTGAAGATGCCCAGCCGGCGCTCGTTCGGGGAAAATACAACTTTTCATGTTTCCCGATTCCTCCCGGAAAAGAGGAAAGACTGAAGGCAATCAAACCTCGCCGGAGGGTAAATAAGAAAAGGATATTTCGACTTGTCACCCGTGTCTCCCTTGTTGCAGGGCTTGGCTTGCTTGCAATAATCATTTATGCTCCATTAAAACATATTCTAAGACCCGTGCCCAAACCTGATAAAAAAGGTGCAACCGGCGTTAAACCAATCTCAGCTACTCCGTTGGGAGAGACCCCACCTCCGACAATGACCCCCTTCCCCGTTGTGCCCAAAGGACCGGGCTTTTTCAAACAACTTGTTGGGAAATCCACTGATGCGTTGAGTATGAAAAAGATTATCGCCATGGCATCCAGACCAACACCCACCCCACGACCAAAACCCAGAGTCACGCCTCGAGCAACACAGACCCCCCGCCCTTCGCGTGTAAACAAGATTATTGAGGTCGACTTCAATATAGGTGAATTTATGGGTGTGAAACAAACTCCTCGTCCGGCATTTATATATAATATCTCCACACCGGAAGGTTCGGCAATATTGCTTCTCGACCCGCTTGTATATATCAAATTGCCAAAGGATATCATTGAAAATAAAGGGTGGCACAAGGGTAGGTTGAGGGTAATTCAGGAAGGGGTATCCAGTATTTTTGCACTTGAGGCGCCATCGGATATTCTGAAGGAGGTTCCCAGGAAAAAATAATGATGACAATAACCGGCTCTTTCACTGCAAAGGGGCGAGGACACAAAGTTTTAAAAGGATAACCACACATGGCTGAGAAAGATGAGAAAATGCCGGAACTTGGGAAATGTTCGGACTTTGAACAGGTTCTAACTTCCGTCAGGGATTTTGTGAATTCCCTCCGTTTATCGGATGAGGAGAAAAATCTCTTTATAAAAGAAAAGATTGAAACATTTGAAGATGTTAAGTTCACCCTTGTCCCTTCCTTTACAGAATTAGATAAGGAAAGGACAAAGTCTTATGAAGCCGCCGCCGAGACAAAAGAGGAACATGAATCTCGGGTGCTGGTTTTCAGCCTCAATGAGAAAACTGAAATACCTCTGAAACAAATTTATGATGTTGGACATCCCATCCTTTTCCGCTTTGGGTCTGAAGAACGATTCTGGATTGTGGATCAGCCCGACGAATCTCATTTCCGATTCTGTCATTTTGAAGGCAGGTTCCTTATCCGAAGTTTCTCCACTCCAAAAGGAAGTGAGCATTGTTGCATTGGTTATCCGGCAAACATGATTCTGGATAAGAAGGGGTGTCTTTACATCCTGGATGGGCTTCTGCAGACAGTTCACAAATTCTCCCCTGAAGGTGTGTGTGACACCAATTTTGAGGACCGGATGATGACGGCAAATCCCCTGTTATCCGTGCAGGATTTTGATTTGTTGGAATATTCAAATACCCTTTTTGTTACAGATTATGTTAAAGGCTCGTTGAGGAAATTTAGCCTCGATGGAAAGGAACTGGGTGAGGTTGTGATTGTAGGAGATAAAGGAGAAGAGTTAATTGAGACGCCTACAGGTGTGGCGGCAATTCCGGATGGGCGTCATTTTGTCATAGACCCGGTCCGCAGGCTGATGGTGGAGATTGACTTTAACGAGAAGGTCGGGAGAAGATTTCATCTGGGTAAGAGCGCCGGAAGGAAGGAAGATTTTTTCACCATGATGCAGTCAGGTCCCGACGGGACACTTTTTCTTGCCGATTTCTTTATGCAGTGTATCCGTGTCTATGATTCTGGGGGGCAGTTTTTGGGGCAGATAAATATCGGTGCCGGTACAGAGCTCCCGGACGTCACTCTCGGCTTTTTTGACGTCCGTTCCGATGGGAGGATATTCATCCTTGACCCTCATTCCCTCAAAATTCATTGCTTAGAACGCCGTTTGAATACTTGATTGGCGGCGTCCGCGCAACCCTTTGATTGTGATAAATATATCATCAAGCATTCGCAAAAATAAAGCGGCGTATTTGCAGATTATTGAAATATCTTGACGGTTGCCGATGAGGAGAGATCTGTAGTCAAATATAGAATCAATCGACTATTTTTTTGTGAAATATTATTTTAGTGGAGAATTGTGATGGCATCCCAATCATTGAGCAGGCATAGAATTTCCCTATCACGTAAAAAAGCGTTTTACGATTTTCTGATATTATTTATATTAATATTTACATCCGCCCTCCTGCCTGCACAACAGAATTTAAATGATGCCGATTGGTTTGAACGCGAAATCGGATCAGGTGTTGTATGGCGATATTATCTGTTCGATAATATGTTTGGTTCAAAACAAAGCATTAGTTATATTGATGTTGTTCTCAATAATCCGAACGTATCCGTGGAATTTCCGTATCTTGCAACCGGTCGCCAATTAACCAGCTCAATGATTCCTTCACAATTCCCCAATTCTGTTGCCGGAATAAATGGAACATATTTTAATACCTCCACTGGTGGTCATTTGACTTATCTCAGGATTAATGGAACCGAAATTCCCCCCGGCGGCGCTCTCTTTCCAAAATGGGGATACGAGGGGGCAATCGCACTTGACTCCGCAAAGACTGAGTCTATTATCCAGATGCCAACAGGAGGCTGGGTAAATGACACTTCTCATCCAAATATTATGGCATGCGGTCCGCTCCTCATTATAAACGGCGTAATTCCGTCTGAACATCTTACCTCAATCGGATCTCACAGCACTGCAAGAAATCCCCGAAGCGCTGTTGGAATAACCTCGAATAATCATCTCATTCTTCTCACTGTTGACGGGAGAACTGAACTGGCATCCGGAATGACTTGTGAAGAACTTGCAATTGTTATGCAGCAATTAGGTTGTCTTGACTCCCTCAATCTTGATGGCGGTGGCTCCACTACTCTCTGGGGAGCAGGGGAACTTTATAACGGCGTTCTTAATTATCCTTCTGATAACGGCCTTTATGATCACCAGGGAGAACGAGCCTGCTCCAATGCCATAGCAATCCGATCAACTGCGCCAAGATTAAAAATTTATGACGCAAGATTAACAAAGAAGACTTACTCTGTTATTATGGAATGTAATGCACTACAGACTGTAACGCTTGCTTATGATAATATCGGAACAGCCACATGGACTGCCGCAGAAACAAAATTAGCTTTAGCGCGTCCTGAAGCAAGAACAAGCCCATTTTGCCCGGATACCGGCTGGCTCTCTGCGTCCCAGCCCGCTCTGATGACCCAATCAACAGTGGCGCCGGGCGAGATGGCAACATTTTCATTTGTATTACAATCTCCCATTGTTCCTTCTACGGTAGTGTTTGATGAACATTTTATGCTTACACAAACAGGCGTGGGAAGAATCGGTCCCGCAGACAGTGAAGCATGGATGAGAATAGTGGTTCAACCGGATCTTATAGGCGGGCAGACATTTATTGTAGAAAGCAGAATTGGAGGGAAAAATTACGGATGGTATTCAGACACAGGTATGGCAAATTCAGGGACAAACTGTATGGCGCAGGAATGCACGGGAAACATCGGGACTCGTTACGGCTCCACCTATCGAAGTGTGGCGGGATTAAAAAATGCCACGGCAGCTCCAAAATTTCCAGAACATGGATATTATAAGGTCTATGTGGCATGGTGTAATGGTTCGAGCCGTAGAAGTCCAATCACTTATCATGTTAATCATGCAAAAGGAACAAATACATTTCAGATAGATCAAACAGCAATGGCTGATGTTTGGGTTCCGCTTGGCGTTGATGCTTACTACTTTTCTAAAGGCTTCGGCGGGTCTGTAGTGATGACAAATGAAAACATTGATGTGAGCGGGTCCATGTATGCCGGCGCTGTCAAGTTTGAGTATCAGACTCCAGAGCCACCAGACAAGACCTATATTGTCAATTATCTCAGGGCTTCAGATGCCAAACCTGTTATCAATGGACAGACAAGCGTTGGAGAATGGGATGCCGCATCTTCAGCGGGCACAGGATTTGTTTACCATAATAATCCCGAGGTCTTCGCAGCAGAAGACGGGGCATTTAAAATGCTTTTTGATGATTCTTATCTATACATACTGTTTCAAATGGGCAACGCATATCTTGCAGGATTTACAACGCCCCCAGACTCTTACGGATTTTCAGATCTCAAGGGAGACAGAATCAATTTTTTTATCAGTCCTTTCGGCACATGCACCGAACCGTTTTACAGGATTCTTTTTTGTCCGAATCCTTTCGACGGGATCTGTTATATCTGGTCACAGGCAAGTCTCATAAAAACCACTGATGCCTTAGCTGGAACAGATTGGCTTGCCGGCGGCGATATATCATACAATTACAGCAATAAGTTTCTTACAATAGAATATCGCATCCCGTTTAGTAAATTTAATTATCCCGGGATTGATGTTTCATCCTGCCCAAAAGCAGGCGATGTCTGGGGAATTCAACCTGCCATAAGCAATGAAATAACCGCCGGAGTATGGGAATATGTTAACTGGGAGCCTGACAGCACCGGGTCGTATGTTTACGGAGTTCCTTTTGGTGGGCTTATATTTGATAAAATGTCTGCGAATCTTTGCATCTGGGAATTATATTGAGAAATAAGTTCTGAAAACGACAGCAAACCAAAACGAAACAGAATCTGAATCAATGCCTAACTAATTTTTCACCTCTTGTCAGCGTCATTTCACAATCGGCGTTTTGTGCGTATGGGATTCAACCCAATAGTTAAAAGAGAGCGTATATGTTGTTACTCCTAAATCTTTTAACTGTAGAGAATACACAGTCAGATTTGTATGGAATATTCCGGCATCGAACTCTCAAAGAGGCGGGAATAAATTAATGTAGGTTCCCGGCATAGATGGACTCTGATATGTTTTCAGATTACGCACATCCGGAATATAAGTGTCGTTGGCAGTTGGTCCTTGCACACTGTATTCTTCTTTGCCGTCGCCTACTTGATTTTTAATATATTTTTCCTTTCAAATTTCTTGCAATCCTTCTTCGGGGTGTTAAAGTTACCCGCATATTCATTAAATATTAAACATCAAACCGTGATTCTTTAAAATTTTCATGAAGGAGCAATGCCCTATGCGCCAGATTTCCAAAGTCTCTGAGGGTATCTGGGGTGGTGAACGTTCCCTGGATGTGTATTCCCGGCTTTTATCGAACCGCATGGTTTTTATGACCGGCGACATTGATGATGAAAAGGCAAATCTCCTTGTGGCACAGATACTTTTCCTCGATACCCAGGATTCTTCGAAGGATATCCACTTATTCATAAACAGCCCCGGAGGTTATGTGACGGCAGGTCTGGCATTGTATGATGTGATGAAATATGTCCGCAGTGACATCCGGACCATCTGTGTCGGGCAGGCCGCATCGATGGGTGCAATAATCCTTGCGGCGGGGAAAAAGGGCAAGCGCATCGCCCTTCCCAACGCCCGCATTTTGATACATCAACCCATGGGAGGAATGGAGGGCGTTGTCAGCGATATTGAGATTCACGCCAATGAGCTGTTGCGCATTCGTCAGAGGCTGAATGAAATCCTCTCGGAGGAGACCGGCAAGCCGCTTGAAATCATCAGCCGCGACACTGACCGTGATTTCTTCCTTTCCGCCGAGGAGGCAAAAGAGTATGGTATTGTTGACTATGTGGCGAACATACGGGAGGAATGAGTTTTAAATGAAAGCCGGTGCTTTTTATGATACACTCCATACAACCCATCGTTGCAATTATAGGTCGTCCCAATGTAGGTAAATCCACACTCTTTAATCGCATCATAGGTCGCCGCAAGGCAAATGTGCTGGATACCCCCGGCCTTACCCGCGACCGCAATTATGCCATGACGGATTGGAACGGAAAGACCTTTCTCCTTGTGGATACAGGCGGCTATGACCCCATGGAGGGAAACGATATCAGCACCCGCGTCCGGGAACAGGTGCTGATGGCAATTGATGAGGCGGATTCTATCATCTTTATCACCGATGTCACGGAGCCGGATAATGCGATTGACAGGGAAATTGTCGAAATACTACATCGCTCGGGGAAGCCCTTTATCCTGACTGTCAATAAGTGCGATAATGAGCCTTTAGAGTATGAGGCAAACCGATTTTATCAATTCGGAACTGAGGATATCCACCCAATCAGCTCCACGCATGGTCTGGGAATAGGAACCCTCCTTGACAGGGTGACGGCGCCTTTTCAAAAGTCTGGTGGGGAGGCGGAGGCGGATGATGTAATCCGCGTGGCGATTGTTGGCAGGCAGAACGTGGGAAAATCCACCCTTGTGAATTGCATTCTGGGGGAGGAGAGAGTGATTGCCAGTCCAATACCCGGCACCACCCGCGATGCGGTTGATACGCCCTTTAATCTTGGTGACAAAAAATATCTCATTATAGACACTGCGGGCATACGCCGCCGCGGCAGGGTGGAAAGAGGGGCAGAATATCTCAGCGTGACATCTTCCATTATGAGCATTCAGAGATGCGATGTTGCGATATTACTCCTCGATGCCATGGATGGAATTACAGCTCAGGACACCCATATCGGCGGTTACATCCAGGATGCCTGCCGCGCCGTCATTATTGCCGTGAATAAATGGGACTTGCTCGAAAAGGATACAGGCACCGCCGGCGCATTCGCAAAAAAAGTCATGGAACATTTCAATTTTCTCCCCTATGCCCCTATTATATTTATCTCTGCCAGAACAGGACAGCGAGCGATGAAACTTTTTCACCTGATTGACGAAATCATCCCACAGTATCGCATCCAGATTGATACCTCTCTTCTCAATAGGGAACTCCAGAACATCCTCAAACGCCATCAGTCCCCCATCCGGAAAGGGCGCGAGCTTACAATTAAATATATCACCCAGACCGGCACTTCGCCCCCCACATTCACCCTGTTTGTCAATAGCCCCGACCTGGTGTACTTCTCCTATGAGCGATTTTTGAGGAATCAATTCTCTGAGGTGTTCGGTCTTAAAAGGACGCCCATCCGGTTGAAATTTAAACGCAAATCCAAGGACTGACCGGGCTCACAATTGAAAGGAGCAATACCCATGCTTGTTGATTTACACAACCATACCGAACTATGCGGTCATGCAAGTGGCGATATGGAGGAGTATGTCCGTGCCGCCATCGAAAAAGGGATAAAAATATTTGGATTTGCCGACCATTCTCCATGGATGCTTCAGGAGAATATCAAAATGGCGCTTTCCTATGATGAAGTGCCCGTCTATATCTCTCGTGTCAGGGCGCTGAAGGAACATTACTCAAAAGTCGATAATCCGGAAATTCAGATTCTCCTGGGAATAGAAATGGATTTCATCCCTGGGCAAGTTCCTCATGTGGCAGAGTGCCTTGAGGAGTATGAGTTTGATTATACCATCGGGTCGGTGCATTATATTGGCACATGGGGATTTGACCAGGTGGAGCAGATTACACAGTTTGAAAGGAGATCCATCAGGGAAATCTATGAACATTATTTCGGCCTTGTCAAACAACTCATCCGGTGCGGATTGTTTAACATTGTGGGTCATCTCGACCTGATAAAGAAATTTGGCTATTACCCTAAAAATGGATGGGATGACATTCAGGAGGATGTGGCGAAGGCTCTGGGCGAAAGCGGCATGGTGGTGGAGGTGAATACCAGCGGGATGGATAAGCCGGTGGGGGAGTTCTATCCGGGCGCCAACTTTCTCTGCCGGCTGAGAAAATATGGCGTGCCGGTAACTCTGGGTTCTGATGCGCATAGCCCTGATGAGGTGGGACGTTATTTTGACCGGGCTGTGGCGCTTCTCAAGGAGATTGGCTATACTGAAATCATGTCCTTTGAAAAACGGGAGCGAAAACCTGTGCCTCTTTGAGAATTCCTCCACAGGGCGCTATATTTCTAAATGATGCAACAGCAGGGAAAATATTTGACGGGTTCTGATGGTTTATATAGATGTCCAACTAAATCCTGTGGAGATTGAGAGTAGTTAGTTATGTCAGACAAATCCGACATGTCAGACAAGTCAGATGACATTTTGGAAGGACAACCCGAAGCAGAGTCCGAACATGAAGCGGTGATGGAGGGGGAGGTTGGACAGACGAAGTCCCCAGCCATTAGTCCGGAGGAGGTGCGTCCCATCCTTGAGTGTCTTCTCTTTGCCTCTACGGAACCCCTTTCCATCAAACAGATTGGCAGGATTATTCCCTCTGCGGATGCAAAGACTTTGCGTCGGGTGATTCTTGACCTGCAGGTGGAATATGACCAGCAGGGACGTGGGTTGCAGATTATCGAGGTGGCAGGGGGATACCAGATGGCAACGCATCGCCGGTTCGCCTCTTATATCTTGCAACTCAACCGCAACAAGAAACGCGGCCCTCTCTCAACGCCCGCTCTGGAAACACTGGCAATCATTGCTTATAAACAGCCCATAATCCGAGCGGAGATTGAAGCCATACGCGGCGTGGATTCAAGCGGCGTCATTCACTCCCTTGTGGAACTTAATCTGGTCAAGATTGTGGGGACGAAAGAGACGCCGGGCAGACCGCCCATGTATGGCACAACGGAGGAATTTTTAAAGGTCTTCGGACTCAAGTGTCTTTCCGACTTACCGTCCATCAGGGAACTTCGGGAACAGTATGAGAAGCGTTCAGAATCGGGGGCGTCTGAGAAATGACAATGAGGCTTCAAAGATATCTTGCATTGTGCGGGATTGCCTCAAGGCGGAAATGTGAGGAACACATCACCCGGGGAAGGGTGATTGTCAATGGGGTGACGGTTGTGCAGCTTGGCACATGCGTCACACCGGAGAAAGATAAAATCCTGGTGGACGGGCGCGAAATCTTTCCTCCGAAGCGGTTTGTTTATTATGCGCTTAATAAACCTGCCGGTTATGTCGTGACGCTGTCAGACAGTCATGGCACTCCGACAGTCATGTCCCTCTTGCGGGATGTACGAGAGAGGGTGTTTCCCGTGGGAAGGCTTGATATGGACACAGAGGGGCTTTTGCTCCTCACCAATGATGGGGAGCTTGCAAATCGCCTGATGCATCCCCGATACCATCTTGAGAAGGAATATATTGTTATGGTCAGGCGTGAGTTGAATGAGCATAATCTCAACTGGCTGCGGAAGGGCATCGAACTGGAAGGAAAGGTCACACAGCCGGCACTGATTCGTCTCATCAAAAAGAGTCGGGAGTATATCTGTTACAGAATGGTTATCCATGAGGGGCGCAAGCGGCAGATAAGAGAGATGTTTAAAGCAGCAGGGCATCCAGTCCTTACTTTGAAAAGGATTGCCATCGGTTCGGTTCATCTTGGGACGCTTACTACTGGAAAGTATCGCCCTTTGACGCATGCCGAGGTGGGGTTGCTGCGCAAGGCGGCAGGACTTGTAAGTGAAAAGGGTGGGAAGGGAATTGAGAATAAGGAAGGAAGGGAAGGTCATGAGCGAAGAGGAATCAGCGGGGTCAGAAATAAGTGAGCTGGATAAGGAGATTATCCATCTCCTCGAAAGGCGTGCCGCCCTGATGAAGGGAAAAAGGGGCATTGAAGATATATCAAGTGGTGTGGAATTTAATTTCTCCGCGCGGCAGGCAGTCCTCGACCTCGTGGAGCAAATGGGGAGCGGTGTCATTTCCGCCGGCGGATTGAACCGCATATTCACAGAGATTATATCTCAGTGTGAGGCAATTGCCCGACCTGTGAGCGTTGGATATCTCGGACCTGAGGGGACATTCACGCACCAGGCCGCCATCAACGCCTTCGGCTCGGCTCATAACCTTTTTCCGCTTCCTGACATTGACGACCTTTTTGACGCCGTGGAGAAAAAACAATTAAATTTTGCCTGCGTTGCGATTGAGAACTCCACAGGCGGCGTTGTCCATAATGTCCTCGACCGCTTTTTGAATTCCGATGTCAAAATCCAGTCCGAGATTATTATTTATATCCATCATTGTTTAATATCGAATGTCCCGATAAGTCAGATTCGGCGCATCTTTTCCCATTCCCAGTCTTTTCTGCAATGCAGCCGCTGGCTCAGGCAGAGCATGTCCGGTGTGGAGCTGGTGGAGGTGTCCAGCACGGTGGAGGGGGTGCGGCGGGCGAAGGAATCCACAGACGGCGCCGCCATTGCGGGGGAACTTGCTGCGCGCCTGAACGGTATGGATGTCATTGCGAGCGACATCCAGGATACCTTGGAAAACTATACCCGTTTTGTCATAATAGGACGCGGGGCAACCGCCCCCACCGGCGCGGACAAGACCTCGCTCATTATTTCCATCAAGCACAAGCCGGGTTCCCTGTTTGAGGCGTTGCAACCCTTTGCGGCGCGGGGCATCAATCTCACAAAGATTGAATCGCGTCCCACTCGCCAACGTCCGTGGGAGTACGTCTTCTTTATCGATTTTGATGGCCATGTGAATGATGAGCCGGTGAGGAATGTCTTGAAGGAACTGGAGCAGGCGACATTATTTATCAGATTTCTCGGGTCATATCCGCGCGCCAGGACCTTTGATGTGTAAGGTTTGAATAACGGGAGGGAGCGTTATGATTATTGTCCTTCGACCTGATGTCACGGAAGAACAGTTCAATCATATAATTGAAAAGATTGAGAGCCATGGACTGCGGGCGCATATTTCCAGGGGGACGGAGCGCACCATTATTGGCGCCATCGGGGATGAAAGTGTCCTTCGAAATCTTCCCTTTGAGGCAATGCCGGGCGTCGAAAATGTGATGCCCGTTCTGAAACCTTACAAGCTCGCCAGTCGCACATTCCATCCGGAAAAGTCAAAAATCACGGTGCGGGATGTTGTGATTGGCGGCGATGAGGTCATTATTGCGGCTGGTCCATGCTCCGTGGAAAAGGGCGATACACTGATTCGGACTGCGGTTCAGGTGAAGAATGCAGGGGCGAAGATGCTGAGGGGCGGTGCGTTTAAACCGCGCACATCGCCCTATGATTTCCAGGGGCTTGGTGAGGAAGGATTAAAATTACTTGTCGAGGCGCGGGAAGTGACAGGTCTTCCCTTTATTACAGAGGTCATGGAGACGCGCACGGTGGAGATGGTTAGCAAGTTTGCCGATGTGTTGCAGATTGGCGCGAGAAACACCCAGAACTATGAACTCTTAAAAGAGGTGGGGCAGACGGACAAACCTATACTCCTCAAGAGGGGCATGTCGGTGAGTCTCAATGAATTCATGCTGGCGGCGGAGTATATCCTGAATGAGAGAAACCACAATGTTATTCTGTGTGAACGCGGAATCCGCACATTCGAAACTTCCACTCGCAATACCCTTGATATTTCCTCCGTCGCCGTGCTTCATTACGAGACACACCTGCCAGTCTGGGTGGACCCGAGTCATGCGGCGGGGCACTGGCGGTGGGTCAATCCGCTTTCAAGGGCGGCGATTGCCATCGGGGCTGATGGGCTTCTCATTGAGGTTCATATTGACCCGGAGAATGCCTGGTCGGACGGCGCACAGAGTCTCCTGCCTGAAAAATTTGCCCTCCTGATGAAAGATATCAGGAAGGTTGCGGAGGCGGTGGGACGGACAGTCTCAACGGGAGAGGATGTCTGATGGAAGATATTATCCATTTTAAGAAAATCTCCATCTTTGGAGTGGGGCTTCTTGGAGGCGCCATAGGGATGGCGGTCAGGAAGTTGCGTATTGCCGACCGTGTCACCGGCATTGGACGCAGCAGGGAGCGGCTTGAAACAGCCCGCGCCATGGGAGCTCTGGATGATTATACAACGGATATTGCCGCAGGCGCCTCCGATTGCGACCTCTTTATATTTTGCCTCCCCGTGCAGAAAATCATTGAACATCTTCCCCTCGTGGCGCGGGCGGTCAAACCGGGATGCATTGTGACGGATGTGGGAAGCACAAAGAAAACCATCATAGATGCGGCGGCTTCTCTTTTCGGTCGGGACAAATCTTTTGTCGGCGCGCATCCCATGACAGGCTCTGACAAGAGTGGATGCGCAAATGCCCCGCAGGTCGTCTTCAACGGTGTAACCTGCTTTGTCACCGTCACGCATGACACAAATTATGAGGCTGTGGCAAGGGTGACCCTTTTCTGGAAGGCGCTTGGAATGATTCCCGTTTTGATTGACCCTTTGCGCCATGATGAATATGCCGCCCTTATCAGTCATCTTCCACATATAACCGCCGTGGCGCTGGTCAATACCGTTGCCTCCTGTCCGGAGGACTTGAATTTCATCAGGCAGATTTCAGGCAGAGGATTTAAGGACACCACACGGATTGCCATGGGTGATATTATGATGTGGTTGGATATCTGTCAGGAGAACGGCGACAATATCATCCGATATATTGACCAATTGATTGGCGAGATGGAGAAGCTCAAGACATCGCTTCAGAGCAAGGATCTGGCGGCTGTTCAAAACTTTCTCGAATGCGCCAAAGCCTTCCGCGAAAAATTCGATTAGCGCAAATTCCCATAATTGAACTGCGAGATTTTAACGCATGTTCCCAAATCCGATTTTATACAGCCGCGCTTAACCGTCCTGCGTGTTTCTTATCGGAGAGCGCGAAAAGTCCGTTAGCCGCATTGACGATTTTATCGCTGATTCCTGGGGCGTAATAGACCTGTCCGCATTGCTCGCAGACCAACGCGGGAATGCCTTCAATTTTAACTTCCAGCCCTTCGCGCTCAAAGGTTTGCGCCACTTCTCTGTTTTTCAATATCCCCTTGCGGCACGATTTGCACACAGCGCCTTCTTTCATCATTGTTTTAAACCCCTTTTATATGGCGTTTCCCAGAACGGGCGATGCGGGATGTAAGCCGTAACAATATCCACCCAGTCAATCTGCCCGCGCTCGCTCCAATAATCAACGACAATATGAAGATGTTCTTTGATATTCTCCGACAAGTGAAATTGCCCTTCAATCAAACATCGAAATTCCTCTTCATACATTTCAAGAACATTGCCGTCTTCAATCGCTTCAAGAATCTCATCTTCGAAAAAACCATCCGACAACATATGGGCAACGACGTGGGGTCTTAGAGCGTAATTCTTTAGATGAACGGCTTCTTTGATTTGAGCAAGTATGTCCATATCAGTTTCAATAAATTGTTTATCTCAATCTCACACTCCGATGCAACCATAATTTAAAAGTGCGTCATGAAAATAATAGAAATGGAAAGACACATCAGGAGCACGGATTTATATATCCGCAAATCAGTCAGTCACATTTTTTGAATCCGAGAGACAGGACAGCCTTTTCAAAAGGAATCGGTTTTTGTCCTTTTGATTCTTTTTTTGCTTTCCGAAGTTCTTTCAAATCATCATAATCTTCCAGCATTTCCCGAATTTTTTCGTAATCTTCCCACGCCAGAACGACAAATTCTTTTTTCCCTCTTTTTCTAAGAATATGAGCTTTCATATATCCAACCATTGTTTCGCGCTTCTGATCTGCGCTGTTGTAATCTCGACTCGCTGACTAAGGTCGGACTATGGGACCAAGCGAGTTATTGATAACGCTCACACTGAGCCTTCGACATGGGGCGCGACGATAGACTCCGGTGTATTGTTGGGTGCCTTTGCGGTCGTTTCTGTCTCGTTATTCACGACTTCGGA
>Ga0315291_10003710_pt1 | contig 19699 bp, 17 predicted proteins | sample YL17G12_20_MG_FD_203070 | JGI IMG/M metagenome (GOLD analysis project Ga0315291, IMG submission 203070) | Sediment microbial communities from Yellowstone Lake, YNP, Wyoming, USA - YL17G12_20 | ecosystem: Environmental > Aquatic > Freshwater > Lake > Sediment | place: USA: Wyoming | collected...
TTGAAAGGCGATGCAAGGCGGTGTAAACTGTTTGTGACGCGCAAGGCTTGAAAAATCGCGTTCTTGTCGAATAACTTACGTCAAGATTATTTGCCGCAATGGAAACGATAAATATATTTTTGGGACGTTTCGCGGGTTCTATAGTGGACATCGCGCTCGACGCGGGCGTATTCATGCTTTTCGGCTTTGCCATTGCCGGCCTGCTCCATGCGTTTGTTTCGGCGGCGCGAATCCAGAAGTATCTCGGCACGGGACGGTTCGGCGCGGTGCTGCGCGCTTCCCTTATCGGCCTGCCGTTGCCGCTGTGTTCCTGCGGCGTTCTGCCTGCCGCGATGGCCCTGCGCAAGAACGGCGCCAGCAAAGGCGCTACGGTCTCCTTTCTCATCTCCACGCCGGAAACGGGCGTGGATTCCATCGCCATCTCCTTCGCGCTCCTTGACCCGATCATGGCGATATTCCGGCCCATCTCGGCCTTCATCACGGCGCTCGTTACCGGCATGGCCTGCGATACCCTGAGCGGGAAAGAGGGCGATAATAAAGTCGAGTTTTATCAGAACGAATGCTGCGCGGTCTATTATCCCGAAAGCCGCTCCAGGACAATCCTGAACCGCTTGCAGCACGGGATGCGTTTCGCCTTTATCGACATGTTCGACGACCTCGGCAAGTGGCTTGTCATCGGCGTCCTCGCCGCCGCGGCCATTACCGCGATTGTTCCGCAGGGATTTTTCGAGCAGTATCTCGGCAACAATTTTCTCGCAATGCTTCTGATGGTTATGGTGGGCATTCCGCTTTACATGTGCTCGACATCATCGACGCCGCTTGCCGCGGCGTTGATTTTCGCGGGGATATCGCCGGGCGCGGCGCTTGTGCTGTTGCTCGTCGGCCCGGCCACGAACGCCGCGGGCATCACGGTGGTTGCAAGGCATCTGGGCCTTAAGACCGCAGCGGTCTATCTCGCGGGCATTGCAATTGTGAGCATGATAATGGGAACGATGCTGGACTTGATTTACAAGTATGTCGTCCACATCCGCCCCGGCGAAGCGATTGGCCAGGCCGCCGGAACGCTGCCCCTGTGGCTGCGGGTCGCCGGCGCGATATTACTGACCGCGGGATTATTGTGGTCCTTCGGCAGGCAGGCTGTTCGTCTTGCTCGAGGCGAGAAGATCACCTGTCCGTCCGACGTCGGGGCGCATGAACTCAACCCCGACCATCCCTGCAATGTGGATATCGCCGGGGAATCCAAATCCAAGCGTACCTGTTGCGACGACGAAGAACACGAGCATGACCATACCGACCACACCCACTGAACTGCGGCAGTTCCTCGCCGAGCGCGGAATCACCGTTGACAGGAAACTGGGTCAGCATTTCCTCACCGACCGCAACATGCTGCGCTGGATTGCGGAGCAGGCGGAACTTGCGCCGAAGGATGTCGTTCTTGAAATCGGCACCGGAACGGGCCTGCTCACAAACGAACTCGCCCGGCGCGCCGGCGTTGTCGTAACGGTTGACATGGACGCGGCGATGTTCGCACTTTCGCGCGAACTCCTCCGCGATTTCAAAAACGTCCGCCGGCACCACGCCGATATCCTCGAAAAGCGCGACAAACTGAACCCGGCGGTCCTGGCCGACGTGCGTGACGCGATGGAGTCCATCCCCGGCGCTCTCTTCAAGGTCGTCTCGAACATCCCGTACGGCATTTCCTCGCCCGTGATAATCGACCTCGTGAGCGGCGACCTTCCGTATGAGCGGATTGTGCTCACGATACAGTTGGAGGTCGCCGAACGCCTCGTCGCGCCGTCCGGCTCGAAGGACTACGGCTTCCTCTCCGTGGTGACGCAATATCACAGCGAGACGAAAATCCTCCGGCAACTTCCCCCGCAGGTCTTCTGGCCGCAGCCCAAGGTGAACTCGGCGGTGGTGAAATTGACCCCGCGCGCGGAGAAGCCGCCCCTCAAAGACTACGCGACCTTCCGCGCCGTCGCGCGCGCCATCTTCGACTACCGCCGCAAGAATTTCCTCAATGCCCTGGCATTGGGCGAAATCGGCAAGATAGGCAAGACGCGCATTAAGGACGCAATCGAGAAATCCGGCCTGGACCCGCTCTGCCGCGGCGAATCCCTCACCGTCGCCCAAATCTGCGCCCTCGCCAACTTTCTTTCCGCCTCGGATTCACGCCGATAGACGCAGCCGAAAATTTTTGCGGAATTTTTCAAAAAGTCCTTGGTGGTGAAAAAATTTTAAGGAATTTTTCAAAAAGTCCTTGACGTTCGCAACTTCACGGGACATGCTTCAGGGTAAGGAATAGGTCTAAGGCCGAAGGTTAAAGGTCGAAAATGCGGCCCTGGTGGTAAAAAAGTCGATGTGCTGGCTTTACGAGCGGGATGCGTCCAAATATGTCTTAAAAGCGGCGGCTTCTGAACAAAATACGCGCGCTTATGGACAAAAACGGTGTCGTAATGGAGCGGTTTGAAACGTTTCGTATGTGGGAATTTATTCGCGGCCATCCCCCGCTGCGCGGAGAACAGTAGAGCAGTTGAGCAGTCGAGCAGTTGAAAGGAGAGTGGTTGGCATCTGCGGCAAAAAGTGCAAAGCGCAAAAATGTTCCGGAAAGTTCCGCTTAGCCTTTTTCGCGAGTGTCGTAAAGGCTTTTGTGAAAAGGAGTAATGGAAGTTCAGCGCGCGCGGGAATGAGCGGAATATGTGCCGCAAAATTCCACGAGGAAGTCGCGAAAAAGGCGCATAAGGTCATTTGCGACAGGCGTTAACGAGGATAATTGAGTAAGCGGAATTATCCGGTACTTTGTTCCGCTTTGTTCCGCGGAGTTCCGCATACGCTGTTTTTCCTCCGATAAGGACATTTTAATGTTGGGAAAAAGTTTGCGCAGTTTTAGGACTTCTACTTGACAAATGCGACTTAACAGGGTATAATTTTGAGGTTTACAAGCCAGGGGCGGTTGTGACGCATCCCACGGCACGGGCGAGTGGGAAGCGTAAGTATATAAGATAGAGATACTTGGAGGGGGGAAGCGCGTTGACGGGATTTTTCGCCCAGCATGTCATTGACGAAATTCGAGATCGTGCTGATATTGTTGATGTAATTTCGAATTACGTCCCTCTCAAAAAAGCCGGTCAAAACTTCAAGGCCCTCTGTCCGTTTCACGACGAGAAAACACCCTCGTTTAACGTTAACGCCGCCAAGCAGATATTTCGTTGTTTCGGTTGCGGAAAAGGGGGGAATGTTTTTACCTTTGTGATGGAGTTTGAAAAAGTACCGTTTCCGCAGGCCGTGGAATTAGTTGCGGAAAGAATCAACTATCAGATACCCCGCAACGAGCGTGAATTCCCGGAAGAAAAAGGCGCCGTTAACAAGAAGGCGCTATACGAAGTAAATTCGAGGGCGGCAAAGCATTACCACGCCGTATTGCGGCAGAAAGACGGGGAGGAGGCCCTTGGGTACCTGGAGAAAAGGGGCATTTCCGAATCCTCCATCGATGCTTTTGGTCTTGGATTTGCGCCGAATTCTTGGGACTTTCTGATTGGTAAGGTAAAAGACCCGAATTTTTTGGAAACCATGGCCGGCATTGGCCTTGTGATTAAGAGGGATAACGAGCCGGGGTACTACGACAGGTTCCGAAATCGCGTTATGTTCCCGATTTACGACACTCAAGAACGTGTCGTAGGCTTCGGCGGCAGGGTGATGGATGATTCGGAACCTAAGTACTTGAATTCGCCGGAGTCAACGCTCTTTAGCAAGAGTAGAAACCTTTACGGGCTGAACTGGGCCAAGGCGGCAATCGCGGCGGCGGACGCCGTGGCGGTCGTGGAGGGTTATACGGATGTCATCCTTGCCCACCAGAACGGCGTGAAGAACGTCGTTGCGACACTTGGCACCGCCATGACCGCGGAACACGCGCGGACGCTTAAACGCTTTACGCGGAACGTGATTGTGGTTTACGACGGCGATGAGGCGGGGCAGAAGGCAAGCCAGCGCGGCATAGACGTGCTGCTTCAGGCGGAACTGGAGGTGAGGGTCGCCGTCTTGCCGGAGAACCAGGACCCGTGCGATTTTGTCTTGGCGAACGGCGGCGGCGCGTTCCAGGACGTCCTGGCCGGGGCGATGGATTTTTTCGATTACAAGATCGCCGCCGGGCAGAAGCGGCCGGATTTTAAGACCGTTTCGGGCCAGTCGGACGTTATAGATGATATCCTGCGCTCCGTGGCGAATTTCACCCTCCGCAATCTGCCCAAAAGGGAACTGCTGCTTAAAAAAGTGGCGGAAGCGTTTGGGGTGTCGGAAGAGGCGATTCGTAAAAGACTTACGGCACTAGCGGGCGCCGCGCGGAAGCCGCCGGAAGACGAGCCGCAAGCGGCGGTGCGGAAACGCAATCTTGAGGACTATGTCATAGAAATGATGCTTGCCGCGCCAACTTATGTGGCGCGGGTGGAACAGAACGGTTGGATACAACTTTTCCGGGACGAAAACCGGCGCGCCATCGCGCAGGAAATCGTGAAGATGCACGCGGAAAAGGGGAAACTGGACGTGGCCGACCTGATTGGCCGCTTGCAGGACCCCACATTAAGTCAAATAATCGCGGAACTTGAATCGTATATATCTGAAAAGGTGGATTACGGGAAACTCTATGACGACTGCGCGCGGCAGTTTCAGAAGACAGCGGACGCGCGCGGAGTGAACCAGCAGTTCGGGCAAGTCGGCCGGCTCGGCAAAATCAGCGAATCCGAGCAGGTGGAGTTTCTCAAAAATATTGAAGCGCTGTGCAAAAAAGGTGAATCAAAAAAGTAAAGCATTATCCGCTTAGTGCCGGTGAGCGACGGGCCAGACCCATGATTCACCTTATCCGTTTTTGAGGATTTTCGATGATCGCGCAGAAAATCGAAAAGCAGGTAAAACGGCTTATCGATCGGGGCAAGGAGAAGGGCTACCTCACCTATGACGAGGTCAACGTTTTCCTTCCCAGTGACATCATCTCGCCCGAAAAACTGGACAGCATCCTCATGACCCTCGACGAAGAGGGCATAGAGATTAAGGACGAATCGCCCGAGGAGGAACGCGAGGTCGAAACGGAAGTTCCTGTTCGTGCGGAAGAAGAGCCCCAATTCGAGATCCCGCGCGAGGCCGAGCGCATCGACGACCCGGTGAGGATGTACCTCACCCAGATGGGCCAGATACCCCTGCTCACGCGCGCGGAAGAGATTGACCTGGCCAGGCGCATCGAGTTTACCCGTGTCCGGTTTCGGCGCACCCTGCTGGAGTCCGACTACGCAAAGTTGATGGCGCTGGAGATTTTGGAAAACGTGGAGCGCGGGGAACTTGCCTTCGACAGGACGCTTCAGTTGCGTTCCGCCATTGACCTCGGCAAGGAAGAGGTCATCGAACGAATCCCGCAGAACGTCCGCACCATCCGCGCCACGATTGAGCGCAACAAGCAGGACTATACCTTGCTCAAGCAGCGCAGGTTTTCCCGCGACGAGGAGATTGAAATCCGTCGGCGCATCAAGAACCGTCGCCGTAAAGGCATATTGCTGCTCGAGGAACTGAATATCCAGACCAAGCGCATCAAGCCCATGATGGCGCGGCTTCGCAGCATCAGCGACGAGATGCAGGCGCTGGTTGAGGAGATCGAAAAACTCATGCGCCGGCGCGGGCGCGACGGCGTGGTGGCGAGAATCAAGGAACTTTCCGGTCGCCTGGAGGAACTCGAGTATACGGTGATGGAGGACCATGAACGCCTTCTCAAGCGCGCGGAACTGATCGAAAGGCGCTACCAGGCATACGAGCATGCAAAGCGTAAACTTTCCAGCGGAAACCTCCGCCTCGTTGTCAGCATTGCGAAGAAATACCGCAACCGCGGACTTTCCTTCCTTGACCTCATCCAGGAAGGCAACACCGGCCTGATGAAGGCCGTGGAAAAATACGAGTATCGCCGCGGCTACAAGTTCTCCACCTACGCCACATGGTGGATTAGGCAGGCCATCACGCGCTCCATCGCCGATCAGGCGAGGACCATCAGAATCCCGGTCCACATGATCGAAACGATGAGCAAACTGCGCAACGTCACCAAGCGCCTGACCCAGAAGTACGGCCGCGAGCCGACGATCGAGGAAGTCGCGCGCGAATCCGGCATCTCAATCGACGAGACCAAACGCGTGCTCAACATAGCGCGGCACCCGATAAGCCTTGACCGTCCGATAGGCGAGAGCGGCGATTCATACTTCGGCGATTTTATCGAGGATCAGGGCGCGGAATCCCCCGTGACCGCCGCCACTCACGAGATGCTGAAGGACAAGATCGAGCAGGTTCTCAACACGCTGACCTATCGCGAGCGCGAGATAATCAAACTCCGCTACGGCATCGGCAACGGCTATACCTATACGCTCGAAGAGGTGGGGCGCATATTCAAGGTTACGCGCGAGCGCGTCCGCCAGATAGAGGCCAAAGCCGTGCGCAAACTCCAGCACCCCATCCGCAGCAGGAAACTGGAGGGGTTCCTGGAATCCGTCGAGTCGCCGCGCAGAGGCTATACATGAACCAACAGATCAGATCGTTAAAAGAACTCCAGCAGGTTAACGACGGGATACGCGAGTGCGAGGACGAAAAGGCCGCGCTCCGCGCCGCACTTGAAAAACGACGTTCGGAAATCCAGGTTCACCAGGCCCGCATTGACGAACTGCAAAAGAAAATCAAAGAGACGAAAAAAGAAGAAGACAGGTATAACCTCGACCTCAAGTCAAACGAGGCCGACATAAACAAACTCCTGGGCCAGTTGATCCAGGCCCAAACCAACGAAGAATACGCCGGTCTTAACAAGCGCGTCGAGGAAGAGCGCAAGCAGGACTCCGCCCTGGAGGACGTCATACTCGGACTCATGACGCAAGTCGATGAGATGGAGTCCGAACTCCACTCTCTCAAAGACGCATTGGGGAAGGAACAGGCGGAGACCACCCGCTTCGAGAGCAAGATCAACGGCGACATCGCCGCCCTTGACGGCCGCATCAAGAAGTTCCTCGCAAATGCCGCCGAGATGGAAAAGACAATTGAACCGGAACTCATGCAAAGGTATCACAAACTGTTCGAAAGGCATGACGGCGACGCCATGGCCGTTTTTGACAAGAACGCGGCGGTATGCCTCGGATGCAACCTGCCGGTAACAAGGCAGGACATAAATCTGCTTTTGGCGGACAACGGCATCATCTACTGCAAGTCCTGCGGCCGCATCCTCTATATGACGGAGGAAGCGCAAACCAACTGACCGGCGCCGCCGGCCAGGCCGTAACCGCCGAGACAAAGGCAAAAGCGAGAACAGAAGCGGCCCCGATGCATCGGGGCCGCTTTCTTGCCGGCAATCGCGGGAAGGGCCTTTTCACTATTTCAATCGCGCGCGCATCCGGGCAAAAAATGTCCTTGACTATGCACATTACATGGTGTATAATATGCACCATACTGTGTGTGCCATAGGCCGAAACGCCGCGCGCCGGTCAAGTCCGGCGTCGGGCTGGTTCCATCATGAAAGGCGATGCAATGAATGAAAACGATACGGCGCTGGAGAACGAAGCGCTTTCGGAAATTCCACGGACCCCCGCAGCGGAACGGAAACCGCCCCGCAAGGCGCGGTGCACGCGGCGCGCGCTTGTGCAGGATGCGCGAACGCTCCTGCGGGAACTCTACGACGGGTTGAGCGCGGAGGAAATCCGCGCCAAATACGGCTGGACGGAGAGCGCCCACCGCCGGAGGCGCCGCGCGGCCGCGGATTTGGCGAAAAGGGATTACGACCCCGCGTACGTCTTCGCCGTCTTCCTCAGGCACGAGACGCAGTTCAGGCATCTTCAGCGCCAGGCCCGCGCGCACGCCGAACAAATCAGGAGCCGCATCCGCCAGGCTTCCGCCGAGGACAAGAGCGCCGAGGCCGCGCTTTACAACGCGCTTACAAGCACGCTGAAGTTCATCGGCGACTGCGAAAACAAAATCATGAACTTCGCGCTGGACCTGAAGATAATACCGTCCGAAAAGGGCTCAGATAGGGATGCCACCTTCGCCGACCTCGTACGCGCCTCGTTCACGGTCGAGGAAGCGCGGCAGGCCGGGGTTACGCCGGAGGAGCACGCGGAGGCCAAAGAATTGATGAAAAGGGTCGGATTTAGCGATGAGGAAATTTCCGGCCGCTGACGGCCCGTCGAAAAATGCGACGGTGATTTCGAGGAAAACCGCACTTAACGCCGCGTGGCTTATGTGGTAAAGCGCGAAAATGAAAATGCGGGGAATGCGAAAAATGCGACGGAAATGCGACAAAATGCGACGGAAATGCGACAAAATGCGACGGAAATGCGACAAAATGCGACGGAAATGCGACGGAAATGCGACAAAATGCGAAAGTACTCTGGATGCCGCGCAAGTTGTTTTGGCGCGGGTCCGATGTTGGCCTTGTTTCGCGGAACCGGTCTCGTTAAAATGCGGCTTTCACGCGACGGAGCGGAAATGCTTAATATCTCGAAAGAAGAATTCTACAAAAGGCTGACTGCGGCGCTGAAGTCTCAGGGCGCATACGTCGAGGACCGGCGGGACTTCCGGTATTTCATCCAGTTCGTCGTCCGTGCCTCCGGAGGGCAGTGCATGGTCAAGATTTACCAGGGCAAGAAAGGCACGCACGCCCAAATCCTCAACGACGTTGGGAACTCCGGCAACATCGTGCTGGGCGCAATCGAGATGATGATGGGGGAATTGCCTTTCTCCGCCGCGGAGAAACCGAAATCCTCCATTCCAGGCGGCCACGCGCTTGCGCATCCGCTCATCGGCACGGACGAATCCGGCAAGGGCGATTTTTTTGGCCCGCTGGTCGTTGCTGCGGTTTATCTGAAGCCTGAAAAAGCGCGCGAACTCGCCGCAGCGGGTGTGCGCGACTGCAAGACGCTCTCTGACAAGGCAGTTCTCGCCAGGGCCGGGCACATTCAGAAGATTACCGCGTATTCCGTCGTGGTCTTGAGGCCGCGGGAATACAACATACGCTATGAGGAAGAGGGCAACCTCAACCGCATCCTCGCGTCGTGTCATGCGCGGGCCATCGAAGACGTGCTCGAAAAGGTTGATTGTGACCACGTGCTTACCGACCAGTTCGGCAATAAGCGTCTTGTCGAAAACGCGCTTCTGAAGAAGGGCAGGCGCGTGATTCTTGAGCAGCGTCCGCGCGCGGAGGAAAACATCGCAGTCGCCGCGGCCTCGGTGCTTGCCCGCGCGAAGTTTCTGGACGCTCTGCGGGAACTCTCAGACGAGTACGGCACTAATTTCCCGAAGGGTGCCTCCGCCCAGGTTGACGAAGCCGCGCGGGATTTCGCCCGCGCATTCGGCAAAAGCGAACTCCGCAAAGTCGCCAAGATGCACTTCCGCAACGCCCGGAAACTCTGACGCCGTTAGGGCTGGGGTCGGCGGCTTCATGGATGAACGACGGCGTGACCGATGCGAAGAAATGTGCGGCGGGGGCCAATATGGTATAATATTGTCGTGATCTTTGAAAATCGAGGCAGGCGGACGGCCGCTGCGGCGCTGTCGCGTTCGAAAGTAAGCGCATCATCGCGGCCCACCGGCGATTTCACAGGTGGTTGTAGTGCTGCGCGATTCGAATGGAACGAGGCGTCGTGGAGGAAAGTCCGGGCTCCACAGGGCAACGGTGGTGGGTAACGCCCACCGGTCCCGCTGTAACGGCGAGGCCAGGGACAGTGCCACAGAAAACATACCGCCCCGCGAAAGCGGGGTAAGGGTGAAAAGGCGAGGTAAGAGCTCACCGCGCTCCGAGTGATCGGGGCGGCAGGGAAAACCCCACCGGGAGAAAGTCCGAATAGAGGAGACAGGGTCAGGGGCGATAATAACGACCGCGATGCGGCCCGCGTCGCGCGGACCTATTGGAACGGGCGCTTGCGCCACGTTCGGCCCGAGGTCCCCGATTCCCGGGTAGGACGTTTGAGACGCATGGCAACATGCGTGCCAGAGAAATGGCCGTCGTCCCGATTCGCAAGAATCGGGGGACAGAACCCGGCTTACAGCCTGCCTCAATTTTCCGAGAACGCGCGAAGCCGAAGGCTTCAAGACTATTAGACTGTTAGACTGTTAGGCTATTAGGAAAACCGCAAAAACGCAGAGGCGTGGAGATGAAAGAAATTAATTTACGTAGCCAGGAATTGACCACAGAAGAAAAGGCGGAATTGGAAAATGAACATGGGGACGCATGGGAGGAATTTCTGAAATTCCGCGCCTACCTACCAAACTATTTTAGGTTCAGGAAGAAAACACTTTGCTGCAACCTTGAACATTTACGGCCGTCCCATACTGAATCTCTGGTAAGAGAAAAACGGGTTTATCAATATGAAAGGTTGCAGGGATATTATTACACAGTTGCTATGCGCTTGGGGAACATAGCAAGTGTTTTATGTGAAACATCTCTGAGTACAAGCCATGCCATTTTTCTTCGGAACATCAGTACTTTTTACTTATTTACTAGACCGGTTCTGGATAACTTGGCTGGCTTTTCGAGTATCTTGTGGCAGGGTTCTAAGTTCAACGAAAACGAAAATGTGAGATTTTCGAAAATGGACACGAATTCCCTTGATGCCATGATAGGCAAGGAACTTCGGGAGAAAGTCGATGAAGTACTGGTGATCCGAGACGTTGTCACTCACAGACCGCACAATGTCTTTTTCGTTCTCAATAACATAATGTATTTCCCCAATCCTGCAAATCTCGGCACCGTTGATCGTCAGACCGGCAAACGACAGTTGGGTAGTCCATCTGATTATGGAATGTGGCGGAAAAAACTTCATGATTTTTTAACAGGGAGGGAAAAGTGGATAGATATTTTTAACCGGGCAAAGAATGATTTTTGTGTGCTCACGCAAGTTGTAAACAAGGTATTTGGAGAAGCGCTTACGCAGTATGATATGTATCTTCGGAACAGCTTTCTCCGCTTCATTGAGAATTACGGAGAGCAATTGATTGAAGAAGATAGTTCAATCCCACCAGGCGCTACATCAATCCTGTGTCTCTGTCCTCAATGCAAAGACAAAGGCTTGTACAGTTCGCGTACCATACAAGACATACAACAGGGACATTGGAGATGCGAAACAAAAATCGCGGGTAATGTGTGCAACAATAAGATGATAAAACTGTTTTACGTTGGAGGACGAGTTATACGTTGAATGAAATTTTCTTGAGTTCGCGGGTGGAGTAGAGGACAAGGTAATCCGCGAGGGCGGATTCGCGCGACATCGTTGAGATAATTTTGGCGCAGGTGTCGCGCGATTTGCCGTGGACCATGGTGTAGAGGTTGTAGGGCCAGTCCGGCGCGGTTTCGCGGGAGTAGCAATGCGTAACTTCTTTTCGTTTGGCGAAGGCATTTCCGATTTCTTCGATTTTTTCTTCCGGCGCTTTCCACGCAATCATTGCGTTTGCGGTGAAGCCGGCGCTGCGGTGCGCCAGGCTTGCGCCGATTCGCCGAATGACGCCGGTGTCCAAGAGGCGCTTGAGTCTCGCGATAACTTCCTCGCCGCTCATGCTGATTTTCGCGCCGACCGCGGCGTACGGCTCTTCGCGGACGGGCAGGCCGTCCTGAGTCGCTTTCAGGAGCGCGATGTCTTTTTCGTCAATCTTCATTCAATTTGAATACGAGGCAGGGCAAGCCCTGCGGCTACATTCGTCAATCTTCATTCGATTCATCCAGTTCGAAGAGCGCGGAAATTTTGAACATCTTCGTCGCGTCGAACTGCGCCGCCTTGAGTCCGCTGCGCTTTTCGATTTCGCGCAGGATTTCGCGCAGCGCGGCCTCGTCGCGTGCGTGGACGGTGAACCACATGTTGTAAGGCGCGGTGCGTCCCTCGGCCTCGCGGATGTAGTTGTGGGTTACGCCGGGGAAGGAGTTGACGATTTCGGCGACGCCGTCGATTTTATTGTCGGGGACTGCCATCGCCGCGAGGGTGCCGGCGTAGCCGAGTGCGCGGCTGTCGAGGATAGGGCCGATTTTGCGAAGCGGCGGAGTTTGCGGAGCGGAACGGTCTGAAGACCGGTTCCTACATTTTTTAATCACAGCCGAGGGCGGCTGTGCCACATCTGTGTGAATCACAGCCGAGGGCGGCTGTGCCACATCTGTGTGAATCACAGCCGAGGGCGGCTGCGCTCCATGAGACAGGAGCGACTTGACTCGTGCGATGGTTTCCTTTTCGTCAAGGCCGGCCATTGCCGCGATTTCCATGAAAGGCCGCGGGACAAGCGGGAGGCCCGTCTGCAGGAGGTTGAGCAGTTTGCGGTCGGCGGCGTCCATCATCAAGCGTCCGCTCGCGGGATGTAGGAGCAGTAGAGGTCGTCGTTGAGGAAGTGGCCGCTCGTCGCAAGCGCCCGCGCCCTGCATCCGCCGCACATGGCGAAGAATTCACAGCGGCCGCAGCGGCCCTTGTATTTCGCCGGGTCGCGCAGTTGCTGGAACAGCGCGGAGGAACGCCAAATCTGGTTGAACGTATGTTTGCGGAGGTTTCCCGCAACGACTGGGAAGTAGCCGCACGGCTGGACGTTGCCGGTGGCGGAGATAAAGGCGAATCCTTGCCCCGCGAGACAGCCGCGGGTCGCCGTCATGCGGCCCTTTGGGGGCGCGCCGTTGTTGGCGTTGGTGTTTTGCCTGATGATGCGATAATACTGCGGCGCGCAGGTGGGCTTGATTTCGATGCTCGTCGTGAATGCCTTGTCTGCAAGCCACTGGATGATTTCGTTGTAGCGCGCGGAATTAACGAGGTCGCCGCTTATGCCGACGGCGCGGCCCATCGGGACAACCATGAAGATGTGCCACGCCTCCGCTCCGAGCGCCTCCACGAGGCCGCACATCGACTGCAACTCGCCTTCGTTGTAGCGTGTGACGGAGGTGTTGATTTGGAAAGGCATTTCGTGTTTCCTGAAGATGCTGGCGGCCTTGATGGCCGCGCTGAAACTGCCCTGCGTTCCACGGATTTTGTCGTGGGTTTCGGATGTTACGCCGTCAATGCTGACAGCGACGCGTTGGATGCCGCTTTTGGCGATTTTCACGGCGACATCGTCGTTGACCAGGTTGCCATTGGTTGCCAGCGCCATGTAGAGGCCGAGGTTCTTGCCGGCGCGAGCGAGTTCAAAAACATCTTCTCTGAGCAGCGGTTCGCCGCCCGTGAGGATGACTATCGGGGAGCCCGCGGCCCTCAGGCTTTTCAGCAGTTTAATCCCGTCGGCGGTGCTCAGTTCTCCCGGCGCGGCTTCAGCCGATGCGGACGCGCGGCAGTGGGAGCATGCGAGGTTGCACTGTTTGGTTATCTCCCAGGCGACTACTCGCGGCAGCGGCGTTTTGCCCGGACTTTTTTTTGCCTTTTTTGTCGTAGTCCTGGTCTTGCTCATGGCTGGCCTCGTTGCGAGTGTATTTCTTCGTCGGTCAGGTAGCAGGCAGGCTCCTCGGCCCATATATCGCCGGAGACTGCCTCGGCTCTGACCCTTAATCCTCCCTTGCAAATATTCAGGTAGTTACAGGTGTGGCATCTTCCTTTGACCATTTTTTCCTTGTTTCGCAGGCCTAGTTGTATTGGATCATCGCCTGTCCAGATTTCACTGAACGGGCGTTCACGGACGTTGCCGAACGAATAGTGCCGCCAGAACTGGTCGGGGTGGACATCGCCCGCGTTGTCAACGCAGCCGATGTTCACGCCTGAACCATTGCCGCCGTTTATCCTGAGCAGGCGCTGTATGTCTTCGGCGTGGCTGGGGCTACGCTTGCGGACGTTGAGATACAGGTAAACGCCGTCGGCGGGATTGTCAACAGTCAGTACTTCAAGCGGCCTGCTCCTTGCTGACAATTCTTCGGTGCGTTCAAAGATGAGATCCATTGTCTTACGGGCTTGCATCCTGTCCAGGTCGTCTTTGATGAGCGTGGAGCCGCGCCCGGCGTAAACGAGGTGGTAGATGCACAGGCGCGGGATTGCTTCGCGGTCTATGAGGCTGAATATCCCGCCAAGGTCGCCAACGTTGCGCCTGGTGATGGTGAACCTGACGCCGACTTTCATCCCTGCTTCAAGGCATTGGCGGATTCCCTCGATAGCCTGACTGAACGCGCCTTTTACGCCGCGAAAACTGTCGTTGGTTTTTTCAAGCCCATCAAGGCTGACGCCCACATACTTGAAGCCTGCGGCCTTGATTTCTGCGGCCGCGCCGTTATGGATGAGAGTGCCGTTGGTGGAGACGACCGGCCTGAGGCCCCTTTTCGCGGCATGCCGGCCTAGTTCCAGGAGGTCCTGCCGCATGAGCGGTTCCCCGCCGGAAAAAAGCAGTACGGAAACGCCGAACCGCGCGAGGTCGTCAATAAGGGACTTTGCTTCAGCAGTGGATAGTTCGTCAGTGTACGCGGTGTCGCGGGATTCGGAGTAGCAGTGGATACAACGAAGGTTGCAACGTCGCGTGCAGTTCCACACAACTACGGCAGGCGCACGGCGTCCTGAAAAGGAATCGCCGGGATATCTGAGATGTTCGGCCTCGTTTGTCTTGCCGCAAAGAAGCCTTGTTATATCGATCATGCTGCGTTTTCCCGCTAAGGAATGTCGGGTCTTTATAAATTATACCCGCGCGCGGTTTGAAACGCAACTGAAATTGGGCGTGTACGAAAACATCCCTAAAATGCCGGTTTGGTCGGGTTGGCTTAGCCCTTTGTCTTCGGCATGTACTCCCCGTGCCGCTCCCATGTGGCGCTTTCTTCCTCGGTGTGCTTCGTGGTTACGGGCAGTTGAGATTGATTCTGCCTTAAAATAAGCGTATTTATGGAGATAGCTCCGGTAGGGCAAGGGCTTACGCATGCGCCGCACCTCTCGCAGAGGGTGCTGTCCACCTTGATAACCGGCTTTCTCCTCCACGGGTGGGCCAGAGGCCTGCCGCTCTCATCCGTAGCGTACAGTGCCCCCGTGAAACACGTTTCCAGGCACCTGAGGCACCCGATGCACTTTTCGTTGTCAATCAATATGCTCCTGTTGCATTTCCTGCAACGAGTTGCCTCTTGAGCGGCGCTTCGCGGAAGGGCTTCGTTAATTGTTGAAGGCATATCTCCTCCTTTTATCGGATTCGGGAATGTTGAAGACTTTGCAGCAATCCACACAGGTGTCAGGGCGGTCTCGGGAACCCGCCCCTCCACAAACTCGCGCGCTATTCGGGCGGCGCGCTCGCCCTGGGCCAGTTCCTCTGTTATCGAGTTATTCGCAAGCCTGGCGGGGTCTATCGCAAATACTCCCGGCGTGTCGGTCAGCATTGTCTGGACATCAATCGCCATAGTTGCTGGCCTTGCCGGGCCGAGGGTTATTGATAATCCTTCGTCAGACGAGTACGGCATTATCGAGCCGTCAAGGAGAATCATCTTTCCCTCTACGCGAGTTTCCGTGTTCTGGAATACTACCTGGAAACCGTCTTGCTTGCGCTCAATTCTGATTTGCAGGAAGTCGCAGTGCTTAACTTCGATACCCTCTTCCCGCATCACGCGAATCTCCGCTGAGCCTATCGGAGACCCATAGGAGGCCACATGCACCAGTAACGTTACCTCCTCACATCCGCGAGCCACGGCAACCCGCGCTGCATCAACGCTATCAAATCCCGTGCCAAGGACGATGATTTTGCCCGGCAGGGGAACCGCGTGGCGATTCGTAGTACGAACAAAAGCATTGGAGTCCACTAATCCCCGGAAACAATCGCGCACAAGGGCCGCACGCCGTTCGGCGTTGACCATTTGGGGCGCGACAAGCACGACATCGTAACCCTTCTCTCTAAGATTCCGGTGATCCGTCTCATACTCCGGCAGAGCGTCGAACCTGATTCCAACGCTTCGTAGCCTTGCCATGTCCCGCTGAAGCGCCGCCCGCGGCAGTCGCATTCCGGCGGCCGCATCCTGCAGCCATCCGCCCAGCGACCATTCCGCCGAGAAAAGTGTTACGTCGTAGCCGCTCACGGCAAGGTGATACGCCGCAGCCAGCGCCGCCGGGGCGTCGCCTATGACTGCGGCCTTCGCGCCTGGCTCACCCATCACGGCGCACTCGCTCAGCCGCGCTTCCGGCTGGGCCTCAAGCGTATTCAAATCGAACTGCTCAAGCCGGTTCCCCGAAAACCTCGGAGAGACCGGCGGAATGTCTTCGGAAATCGGCTGCCTTGTGGGCGCGCCCGAAGGTTCAGCCACGTTGGATCCTAGAATGCCCTTTGCCGCCGTCTGTTCGATGTGGCACATGTCAACGGTGGGATGGTCTTTGTACGGATGGCAGACCTTGCGGCATTCCCCGCGGCAAAGATATGCCGTGCTGAATGGCAGAGGCGACGCCGCCGCGAAGATTTCCCACGCCGCCTGCCAATCGGCTTCGCCGGCGGCTTGCAGCATCTCCGGGATGTTGACGCGCAAGGCGCAGGTGAACTGGCATGGGATGAGAGACTTGTGCAATGATTCCGACTGCGGCGCTGATTCGCTCTTCCGCTCTTCCGTGGAACTGTTTTCCCGCCGAAGGTTCGGGGTTTCTATTGGAGTGAGTTCCCTGTTACCGTCTGTGCCCAAGGTATTGCGCGCATCTTGCTGGGACATCTCCCGCGCCTCCGCTCCAGGTGATTCGCCTTTCATTCTCGCTGGTCTAGCGTACGATGAGGAATGCGCGATTTGGTGGGATGTTCAAATTTGTCCGTCCGGTGACTTGTGCAGCGCTCATATCGTCATTATGTCTTGAGATATTTAGAGAAGTTGCAAGAATGTGTGAAAAAATCGCAAAGAGGCGGAGGCGAGAAGGTCTTGCGACTATCGTAAGGTCATAGAAACGGAGACCTTATGAGGGTGGCCGAAAACATCGGAAAATTTCGCATCCGGCCCCAAAAATTTTCCTTCGCGACCTACGTAAGGTGTTTTAGAAAATGCGCGATTTCCGCAAGCCTTGCCCGGGGCGGACTATGGCGTTGGGGGGGCATATCTGGAGGTGTCGAACCAGTCAATCTTCCACACGCCGTTTTCCTTTGCGAAGCAGACTGGCGGAGACAGGAAGGATAGGAATAGAAGAGGCAAACCCCTTACTGTTGCGCGCGGGTTCCGGCTCGGGTGGACGCAACGCCATCCCATTTCCACTCGCCGTTCTCCTTGACGAAAACATACAATGTTTGGCCGTGGGGGAACTTCATGCGTAGCGTGCCATTGTCTCCTTCGACTGTCTCGCCCAGCACCGAGACTCTGCCCTCGATGATATCGCTCCGGTCTTCCGCGACGCTCGGCTTATTCCGCATTGACCACGCGTAGTACTTCCTGGCGTCTTTGTTGAGGGCCTGCAATTCGTCGAGTTTCTCTTCCTGCTTTAATATGCTGTCGGCGAGCGTGTTTCTTTCCGTCTCGTTATCGGAAACTTTCAGTTTGTTACGGTATCCCTGTAAGGTGTTCCTGCAGTCCAATATCTCAATATCAAGTCCCCGCGCTATGGTATCCTGGAAAGACTTGCTCATGTTGTCGTATATCGTCTCATATTCACCTTCAACGAATGCTCGCATGAGTCGCCGTCAGACCGGGCCGAGAGTGGGGGCGTTTTCGAGGCCCATTTTGTCGAGGGCTTCCTTAAGGCCGGGCGTGGTCGGTTGTTCCTGTGTCGTCCGGCAGCCGGCGAAGATTAGGGCGCAGAGCGCGAGGGAAAGGATAATCAGAATGCGGGATTGCATGACGGTCTTCTCCTAAAAACGTGGCATTGCGTCCGTTGCATGGACGATGGAAGTGTATTCCGGCCCAACCGGAATTTCAAGGGAAAAGGGGAAGTAGGAAGGATGAAGGAGGAAAAATGAAGGAGGAAGGAGGAAGGATGGTGGTTTCTCTTGGTTATTTCTGGCGGCGGAGTTGGCCGCAGGCGGCCTGGATTTTCAGGCCTTTGCTCTTGCGGAGCGTCGCGTTGACGCCGAGTTTTCGCAGAGTCTTCTGGAATTCGAGGACTGCCGCAGATTCGGGCGGCTTCAGGTCCGGCGGCAGGGCATCTGACGGGTTCAGCGGGATGATGTTCACGTTGCATTGTCTTCCTTCGAGCCGTTTGGCGAGTTCCTGCGCGTGTTTCTTTTCGCTATTGAGGCCGTTGATGAGGACATATTCGAAGGTAACTTCGCGGCCGGTCTTTTCGAAGTAGCGCTGTGCGGCGTCGAGGATGCGGTTTATGCCTTCGTTGCGCGGGACGATGCGCGAGCGGATGGAGTCGTTTGGCGCGTGGAGCGAGATGGCGAGGTTTATCTTGAGGTCTTCCTGTGCGAGGCGCTGGATCATTTTCACGAGTCCGAGGGTGGAGAGCGTTATGCGGCGCGCGGACATCTTGAGTCCCCACGGCGCCAGCGCCGCGCGGATGAAGCGCAGCGTGTTGTCGTAGTTTGCAAGCGGCTCGCCCATGCCCATGAGCACGATGTTCGTGATGGTCTTTTTGGAGACGCCCGCGAGGTATTGCGCGGCGAGAAGGAATTCCGCCATGATTTCGCCGCTGGTGAGGTTGCGCTCGAATCCGCCGGAGCCTGAAGCGCAGAAGATGCAACCCATGGGGCAGCCAATTTGCGTGGAGAGGCAGACGGTGGCGCGGTCTTCTTCGTAGATGAGGACGGTTTCCGCCTTCGCGCCGTCGGCGAGTTCGATGAGAAGTTTTTCCGCCCCGTCGGAGCGGAGCGGGTCAACGTTCGATTGCGCCTTGACGATTTTGGCGGGGATGATGTCGTATTGTTCCGCCAGTTTCCGCGCGGCCCTTGCGGGGAGGTCGGTCATCTTCGCGAAGTCGAAGCAGCGTTTCTCGTACACCCATGTGAAGACCTGCCGCGCGTGGAAGGGGGGTCTGACAATCTTTTCGAATTCTTCAAGCGTGAGGTCGAGGAGGTTCGTCTTCATCTCTTTTTCGCCTTTTCGTACAGCGCCTCGTCGAGGCCGCCGGATGCGAGGAACGATTCGAAGGCGGCGATGTCTGGAAATACCAGGTCCGAAAGAAACTTGATGGCCCAGTTCTCCGAGAGGGGCGATATGGCGAGCACGAGGCGGCCGGCGTTGTGCGCCTCCCACATTTCGATTGCCGTGCCCATGCTCGCCTGCGGGATGTACGCCAGAAGGATGTCGGACTCGCGCGCCATGGCGATGTGGTCGAGGAAAACCCTGCGGCCCTGGTCAGGGGCGTAGCCGAGCGACTCCGGGTGGTTTGCAATGGGGCAATAGAAATCGTAAGCCGGGGCGTACCTTGCCAGAAGCCGCTTGATTTCGCCGCGATAGTCCTGGGCGTGTATGGTACGCTCGGAGATTGAGCCTTGAATAATGCCGGCGAGAAAGATTTTGGCCATGTTGATTTTCCCAATGAGAAAGGTTTTGCATATTTTATGCGAGAGGCGCGGAATGGGCAAGCGGAAAGATGCGCGACAGTTGACATGGCGTCGAAATTTGATAAAAATACAGGAACTTTTGGCGGGAGAAGGTGTTAAAATGTGCGAACAATGATGGAGATGCTGTAACATTATGGATTGCGGAAGAATACAAAAGATCATCAGCCTTTACCTGAGTGGCGCGCTGTCCGAGAAGGAACGGGGCCGCTTTGAGGCGCACCTCGCGTCATGCTCCGCATGCCGCGAAGAGGTGAGCCGTTACGAAGCGACGTACAGACTCCTTGACCGCGTCGAGGATATAACTCCCTCCGAGGATTTCCAG
>Ga0315291_10003711_pt1 | contig 19677 bp, 16 predicted proteins | sample YL17G12_20_MG_FD_203070 | JGI IMG/M metagenome (GOLD analysis project Ga0315291, IMG submission 203070) | Sediment microbial communities from Yellowstone Lake, YNP, Wyoming, USA - YL17G12_20 | ecosystem: Environmental > Aquatic > Freshwater > Lake > Sediment | place: USA: Wyoming | collected...
TCGCATGAAAGGCAGACAGGCCTGATCCGGCAGCGTCGTCGGTCATAGATGGCCCGCACATGTGGTGCAGGGCAAAAGACGCCGACAGTGTTGCAGCCGCCTACCTACACATAGTAGATCATTTCTTTGAAACTTGTATCGCGCCATGTGGAAAATTTTATCTGTAATGTTGTTTCATCAAACATTTCTGCGTTGGTTATACTTTTGTACATGTCAGTTGGTTCGCAGACTATGCAGTCAAAACTGCCGCGTGGAAAACTCAATATTTCACTAAAATTAACACACTGTCATCAAGCAGCAAATACCCACGCCTTGGGCAAATTTGGCAACAAGAACCCGCAAAAAGTGTGACAAAACCCCTGTGCTGGATTTTGAGCCGGAATGGAGGTGTGAGCACATTTTTGCCCACGCATGCCGAGAGAGGCTCGATCATCAAGGGGACCCCCATCAAGGGGACGTTAGAGCAGGCCGGCGTGTCGTACCTATTGAAGCTTTTGTATGCCTGGGCAAAAAGAAACCGGCGATGCGCGCCTGCGCGTGACTGCCACTCCGTCTTGCGGGCGACTAGGAAAACCACGCCGATGACAAGAAAGGCGGTATGTGCGCGCGCGAGACACCGAACACGATGTTTGAACACCGTGCACGATCAACAGATGCGACCAATCATGACGTCGGCGGGGATGTCCGAGGGAACTTTGCATTTTCAATGTGCATGTTCCTAGCGACCAAGAGGAAGGACGCCCTGCGGCGAGTGAAAAAATAGTGTGGTCAAGAACAAAGTACTGCAAGCAGCAAGCTCAAGCACAAGTGCTGGCAATAATTTGAGTTGCAATATCGCAATTCGAATTACCGTGTAACATAGCTGCTACCTCTCAATCTCCCGCTCAACCTCTCTCAACTCTCTACATCTGTCACCATGCATTCATTTCAGGTAAATGGCGGTCGATAAAATCACCTGGACAGGCGGCAGCGTAGAGGAGGCAACCATGCGTGGCCAACCAACATGCGCCAGGCGCGCGGCCGCGCACAAGCAGCAGCAGGCACGTTGGAATCGGGACCCGGTAAACACATTCTTTTTGCCAACCATTTTTCAACCCCTCCCCTTCCGCATCATCCCTTTCAGGGCATTTGTGCTGCTGCCCTGACTTGTCTGCTTAGCTTCCGCAATGCTGATGCCTCCATGCCTGGTGGCATCTCTACGGTGGAAAAGCTCAAGGTAATCGAAATAGAGAGATGGGGCTTTCTGAGTGGATGGATAAGCGAGCAAACGTTTGCTCCCACACGGATCAACCACAGTTCCCAAAATCGCCTCGTGCTCTCTCTCTCTCTGCATTCCTTCCCCACCAGTTCAATGTTACCGCCGCCAAACTGGTGCCCGACATCAAAGTGGCCAAGCTTATCAACACGACCACGGCTGCGGTCGTCGGCCTTAAAAACTTTACGCAGGGCATAATCCTGGACAAAGAGGCCAAGATCGAGGAGGCGCTCAAGGCGGACATCTGGGCTGCTCCCAAAGCTGTGCCGGCTAAGCCCGCGGTGACGGCCTCCTTTGCCCGGGCGGCGGACCACACTTCCGATGAGGCCGGCAAACAGGCAGCCGGCTGCAGGGATGAGGCGCCCAAGGACAGCCGGCAATTCTCGTGCGACCAGCAAAAGAGCTGGGGCAAGTGCGGTGAAGGCTGGATGACGTCTGAGGGAGCACCGAAAATAGGGTGGTGCGCCAAGACATGCGGCCGGTGCTGAAGACACAAGTCTATGTGAGGTTGTAGCCTGACCGGGCTCTACCTCTTGGTGCCGTCGAACCCTAGTCAAAAGTCAATAATGCTCGCGTTGCGGGAATAATAAGAGAGGTCTTTTGGCCACTGTGTCATAACCGGCGCTGCTTCTCCGAATGGATAGATTCCAATACCCCCCCACACACACACCGTCAACCCCAGCCATTTCGTGTGCGGACAAATAACATCGGTCACTGAAAAAACAGGCAGCAGACTGCTGGTAGGAGGCGCCCAAGGACAGGCAACAGTTCCCGTGCAATCTGCGAAAGAGCTGGGGCAAGTGCGGTGAAGGCTGGATGACGGCCGAGGGCGCGCCTAAAAACGGGTGATGCGCCAAGACGTGCGGCCGGTGCTTAAATAGAAAGCAAGCTGAGGTTTGAAATACATCATTATGTTTGACGTTCGTTGCCAGTGAGACGTACTATGTAAATTAAGGGCGGCGTGGATCCCTTTGAAATCAAGCGGCCTTTTAAAAGGGCTGGGCGTGGGGAGAAGCCCCTCCGTCTCCAATCTCCACCTTCGCATCCCCCCATGCATGCACTCTATAAGGCACTGCTCATGTCCCCGATGCGCTCACATGCACCGGCATTGCCCGCCTCCTCACATCAATCCTCTCTGCCTCGGTCAGTCAACTGCAATCGAGCGCGACTGTGGCAAGTTATGCACCCACGGCTGAGGGGGGTCGGTCTTTTATATCAGGCTTCATTTGGTGCAGCAGTTTGCTCTAGCTCTCTGTGACGGACGCCCTGGGATGGAACCACGTCGGAAGAAGTGGGGAAGAAGTGGGAAAGAATTCTTGTGACACACATCACCTCTTTTTGTCTCGACAATTGTATTGGCGACCCCCGCCATTAGCACATCCTAAAACGTAAACAGAATGTCATGGGCACCGGCTGCAAATTCTTGCAGGCGAGCATGCTGAATTGGTGACAAAGCAGCGGGCATATACAGGGTCGTTGGAGGGGTCACAGGTTTTCGTGCCGTGCCAAGCGCGAGTCCCAGGGCGTGCTCGAGCGCGTACACTGCACTGCGGTGCGTCGATGAGTGCAACAAGTCAATGGAGGCTGGATACCGAGTAGGCCTTTGTAATGTGTTCGTCCTTCTTGCCGCGTGCGAGATCAAAAGTTTGTTGTTGGAAACATTTGAAAGTGGTCCCACCAACAGCCCCGCCATGCTGCTTGGCACCAGGTCAGCATGGTCGGCAAAATGTTGTCGCAGGACTTCTTCCCCGACATGGCTCGACCAGGGGACTGGAAGGGGGGGGAGAGCGACCACTTTTGCTCCAACTGCCCGCGCCAAGCCCAGCGAGGGTGCTAAGACGGCGTCCTGGAAATCATCTGCCGAGATAGGTGGACTACCGGAGAGGTCAAATTGCGTCAACTTTGCCGAAGCCAAGCTGGGTCGGTCCGGCCGAGCCAGCCAGCGTGTCAGGGCGGTCAAATCTTCGGCCAGCACGGCTGGCGGGATGAGAGCTGCCCGGCGGGCGAGGGCGGAGGCCGGGGTGAGGGGGGTGGCAAGCAGGCCCGTCGTTTCATCATCCAGGTCGCGAACGCTTTGCGCTCTCTGACAAGCCGCGTACTCGATGACGTCCGCCCAGGGCGAGGACGCCAGGGAAGAGGTGGATGTGATGGCGTCATACCGGACAAGGCGGGAAATGGGGTCTAATGGGGCGGACAGCGGCGCGGCCAGGTCGGCCAGGGTGACGATTTTTAGTAATGCGGAGAGCGCATTCGCGCTGGACAACCGACCCCCAGCCACATGCCGCCACGCGCCTGTGAGGAGGATGGGCAGGCGTCCTCGCCCACTCGCCCACTGTCTCCTCACCGAACTCCCCACCTCACCCAGGCGGCCCTCCTGGGACAGTAGGGCGACTTCCTGGTGTGTTCGGCGCGTGTCCAGGGCGCATTGGTAGGATGGGGGTAAAGCGGTAATGGCAGCATCGATGAGGGACGCCAAGTGCGGAGAGAAACAAGAGAATGTGCCGGTGGGGAGGCCAAAGGCGGTGCATGCAGCCGAGCGAGTGGCAGGCTGGGCCCGTTCAGATGGCCTGCCCGACGGTGCGGCCGTGCGTGCCACGTATTGAAAGGATACGAAATCTCCACCATTTCCGGCCGCTTTCAGGTCGGCCAGGCTGGTGAATATGACAGCATTTCCCGCCAGCAAACCGCGTCCTTCTCCCAAGACAACCTCATCTGGTACGACATTGCCGGTCGTGGCCAGCCTGAATCCAGGCAAGACGACGCAGGCAATTGACTCGTCTCGTGCGAAGCCCGCAAAAGCGGCACGAGCAGCAAGTGATCGGTGGATACAAGCCGGGTTGGTCAAAGGCAGCGGGCGCATCCCAAGCATGGAGTAGTTGGCGCAGCGGAAAGGGGTGGACGACGAGGACGATGACCGCCACAGTCCTAAACCTGACAATGCAGCAGGGGATGATTGTCCCCCATCCCACGACACAACGGCGGCGACTCTGTGTCGCGCTTCATCCGTCCACAGGGGTCCTGCATGACTGGAGGACGGCGGGAACAGGTCGGGAGGCAGGGAAGCGAGTGAGAGGCGGTGGCGAGTGGCCAGATTTTTAAAGGGCAGGTGTGCCGCACTCGTGCCCTCCTCCACCCACGCTTCCATCAATGCGCCGGCCTTGTCACCGGGAGGGAGAAATAGTAGGCCTGGTTGAAGGCCGCCATCTCTTTTGTCCGACAGCCAAACGGTCCCAACTTTGCCAGCCCTCAATGCGGCCAAGTGCTTGGTGTAAGGCTGCATCACCACGTCATGCACGCTGATGGTAAAAGTGGCCAAGCCAGCCCGGGCGAGGGAGGCCAGGGACCGGAGGATGCTGGCTGTGACTTGGGCTTGGTTACTGGGATGATGATGACCCACGGTCGCCCGGCTCATCATCAGCAACCGCATGGGCGCGAGGCGGGATGCCGCGACATAGGCGTCCTCATCTCCAACCAGGAAGATGGAGTTGCGGGTTTCGCGCGCGCGGACCAGGCCGTCGTGGACGTGGGCGAGCAACGCGTGGTCGATCCCAGGCCGCACCACCACCACCGTCACAGGGCGCGATGCATCCAGGCGGCGCAGAATGTCTTGTTGAGCGGGGGCGCGTAGGCGGCGGGGGGCGTGGACGAACGCGACAGCGGCTTCGGCCCCATAGTAAGCCGCCTCGCCAAATCGGCTCTCATCCACAGGCAAGCCCATGACGCTGTAAGAGCGGCCATTGTCAAAGGCCTGGCTGCCGCCGCTGACTAGGTGAAGAGCGACATCGAAGGGCACGGTAGTGTTGTAAAGGTCACGTGCAGAAGCGACAAGCTGCGTCAGGCCGGGCTCCACCCTGTACATGGCATTGCCGTTGATGTGGTCGCGCAGGTGAGCATGCGGCGTTGCAGCATCAACCATCGGCGTGCACCCGCCGTATTCATCCCCCGTCCAGCAGGCCCCTCGCCCTCGTGACCCGCTGATGAGGAGGGTAGGATCATTTATCATAGGTTGCAAGAGGGCGTCCAGCCAGCCAGTGGCAGTGGCACAGCAGTCGGTTTCAATAACCTGCACAAATGCGTACCGGGCAATGAGTTTGGAGAGAGATTCGGAGGGAGTGGGAGGGAGAGTTGTTGTGCTGATAACGCTCTCCAGACCGGGACCGCCATCAGGCGCATCTTCGTCTTCAAGCATGGCCCTATAAAATAGTTCATTGGGCCCGGCGAATGAGGAGTTCCGACCACGGGCCTCGTCCACATCGTATGCGTCCGCGAATAAGACGATAGAGAGAGCGGTCACGCGTGGTAGCGGGCTCAAGTGTTGAACGCCGTCGGTGATGACAGACTGCAACGATACCGCTCGCTCGGTCATGCCAACGGCATTGGCGTTCTCATCTCCGGCCAGCGTAATCAGCACATCAAAGCCCTTCCCACTTGTGCTGGGCGTCCATCGTCGAAACAGGCAGTTGACAGCAGCGTGAACATGTTCGTCTGGCTCGGAGATATGGACAGGCAGCCATAAAAGCACTTTTCCAGCTGTGGAGCCAGTCACATGGAGTGTGTCCGGTGGTGGGACGGCGGTGGTAGCTTTTGATGAGAGGAAGACGAGCAAAATAATCACATGCCTGCGCGCCATGGGTAGCTTTCCTGGCATGGCATTGTTATTGGTTTTGTGACGGTGGGGATAGTTAAAATTGGGTGCACATTTCCATGCAGTCGTCTCTCAGTCATCCGCTTCTATAAAAACAGAGGAGATGACCACACACAAAAAAAAATATGCCGGCCTCCTCGAGCATTCACAGGGACCTCAGCCTGGCTCTTCTAAAGCGAGGTAGCCATGCCATGATTGGCTCTAAATTGCGCCGCCGCCGCCGGCAATGGAGTTGGACCGTGTGTGCAGGTGCTGGGCTGGTCATGATTGGGGTTCTTTTTTTGCAGGGCAGACTTGGGCACAGGGTGTGGATCGCAGGGGGGTCATCACGTGAAGGCGTCCGCGATCTAGACGTCCTCATCGATGCGCGTCAGACATTTCGCCCAGGCTCGACTACCGCGTCGCATCCCTGGTTGTCCAATGCCTTCTGCTCGCCTGCTCGCCTGGGCGTCTTTTGCCCGAAGGACGCGCAGTCATGTGCAAGCACGGCAACCATCCTGGTCGACGACCAGAACACTGCTGATCGGATGAACATGGACTGGCGGTTTGGTAATGCGGCGCTGGGCGGTGGTGCGAGTGCTGGCAGGCGTGCTATAGCCACGGCCATGAGGGCAGGCCGCGGTTTTCTTTTAGCCCCTTCGTTTGCCATCTGGACGCAAGACCTGCGGGATATCCTCTTTATGCGCACCGCTGGCAATGCCACGGACCGGCCAGGCGTGCAAGCAGATGTTGCCTGCGATGTTGCCATGGGCAGCTGGCAGTCGCCTTTCCTTGGGGTCCGGCCGACGCGGGCAGGGCGCCGGTTTGTGGACGCTGCCCTGAAGTGTGAGACCGCCAAGGCCTTCATTGACAGCCGCAAAAACGGGCCCGCTGGGCATGCTCTGGTGCCGCTCCCCCATTCTGACATACAAACACCTCTTTTCTCCCCTGCATGCCTGCGTGACGCTGCCACCACCACCACGTCTGGCGTGCGCGTTTGCTCTCTGGAAAACCCATCCTTTCAAATGTCCTTGAATGCATTCGACAAACATGGGCCGGCCAAGACGGGCTTGTGGCCAGCCGCCGTCGTGGTGGATTCGTACGAGTCTGCTAGAGCTCTGCAGGCGCATGGGCTGTGGTCGCTCTCCCCGGATGGGACGTGCCCAGTCGAAGCTCCTCCACAACGACCGGTGCACCCTACCACCTCGCCTCGCCCTCCTTTCTCCCTGCGCATCCGGGTCCTGACCATGGCCCGGCCGGCGTCCCTGCGCCGACTAATGGCTTCCTTATTGGCCGCTGATTACCTGGGAGACCAGGTTACCTTGGAATTCGTGGTGGACGCCCCGTCCGATGACGCAGCAGGCGCTACTGCTGCTGCCCATGCGATTACGGTGACCATGGTGTCGGACTTTACGTGGCCGCACGGGCCCAAGTTGATGGATATTGCCGTCAAACAAAGAGGTCTCATCAACCAGTGGCTGTCCTGGCGTCCTGACTGGGATGACGAGGCATGCCTGGTGCTAGAGGACGACATTCAGATGGCACCAACGTTTTATGCGTGGTCAAAACCCCGCTTGGCCGCCTATTGGGCAGCAGCGGCACGCAATGGCGACGTAACATTGGCGTCCCGTTTATCTGCCATCTCCCTGTCGCTTCAAAACAAGGTGGTCGGCGAGGTTGCCGGCTATCAGATATATGGCCACACCAACATTAGACGCCTCCTGGCTGATGAGACGCCGCAAGCCTACCTGGCACAACAAGTGTCATCTTGGGCGCCCATCCTGCTGCCCCGGCCGTGGCGTCATTTTATGAACTGGTGGGAGCATGAACGGGCATGGCTGCCAACGCGGCGCTACCTGAATGCCTCACAGACAGGGCCGTCGCCGTGTTTACCCGGCCTGGCCTCCAACCAGTGGTGGGCCAAGGCACCGGACACCATGTGGACGGTGTGGTGGCACCGGTTCGCCACAGCCACAGGCTACGTGGTCCTGTACCAGAACCCCCGGACTGGGCCGGCCCAGGCGGTCAACCACAAGGAGCCGGGCGAACATTTCAAGGTCAAGCAAAGCGCAGATAACGTTCTACCAGGCAGACTGTTGGGTGGCCCTTTTAGCGAACTTAGCTCTGCCGACCTTCCTGCATTAGCGACCTTGCCTGTTTACGACCTGCACATGCGCCCGCTTGGTCCAGCTGGCGCTAGCGGACTTCGGGCGCTGGCTTTGCGAGGCGACTTCGTTGCGCACGCGCCCACGTTTGGAGGAAGCTGTGAGTGGGTTGGGATGACTGCATCGCAGCGCAAATGGTTGGATTGTGAGGAGGGAACAGCAGTAGCAGTAGCCGGAATTGGATCTCAGAAGAAAGAAAATCAATCCAAATATCGTGCTGCGTCTCTGTCGGGAAAGTCACAAAATACTTAATGTGCAATGCAAATAGTGCGGGTTCAATCAGGGCGGGGTAACGTTGAGGTTCAGACGAACACCGAAACTGTCGAAGAGATCATGTCTTCTGCTCACATGATCATAAAGCATCTACACGCGCCAGCAATTCACCCCCAACCGTCACCTCATAATCCGCGTTCAAAGTATGCCCCATCAAGTACCGTTTGCCAATCAAATCGTGCACCAAGCGGTCACAATATGCTGCCCCTCGCCGACGGCGGTGTTGTGGCGGCTCACCAGCTGCTGCGTGCTGCAAGTGCATTGCCACGACAGCTGGGGTCGCGTCAACCACAACAATGGACGGTGATAAGATGGCCCGCGCCAGCACGAACGAGTCCCACCTCCAGACTCCCACCAGAAATGGCGGCATATCGAAGAATGGTTGCTTGTCCTCAAGTGAGGGCGTAGTTCTTTGGTCCGCTTGATTATCAGACGATCCCGGCGGGTTTTCACCTGTTTTCAAGGACGGTTGTGCCCATATACCAGGTCGGCCAGTGACCAGGTAATCAATGCCATACTTGCTGTGCAGGCGCCCGTTTGCCGTCGCCAGGCTGTGCAAGGCAGTCACCCAGTTCGTCTCCTCAAAATCTATGCGCGGTGTGGGGAGATTTAAGTCGGTGCGGCGGCCAACAACTAGCTTGTTCTTGTTGTTGTTGTTGGCAATGTCGGAGGATATGTCGTCGGGCTGTCCGGCTGCAGGCTGTGAAAAAAACAGGCCCTGCATGGTTCGCACAAAGTCAGCGCCCAGCGCAATGTCCGAGTTGATCAGTGACATCACGGGCGTCCGCACAGTCTTTGATGCATGCTCAATGATGCAAGCCATGTTCAGGCGCCGATGGTATGGGTGGACGCACTCATTTAAACAGCGCACGCGCGTCCTCATGTCCTCCCAGTGCATGACATGTTGTTGGTCAAGGCCCAGGGCAGCTTGTAGTCGATTGCACGTCTCTCCCTGGTCGTCAGTAAAGAAAAGAATGTCCGGCGGGGTGGCCGCAGATGTCCGGGTAGGCATTGGCCAGACCGCTTGCCCGGCGTTGCGCACATCGTCGTTGGCGGGCAAGGCATCTAGCGCCGGTTGAAACCTCCCGGGCAGCCCATCCTCTCCGGCCGGGCAGTCCAGCCGCAGCCAGGTGCCCAGGGCGCTAAGGGCGAGGTTATCGTCATCCTCATTGACTCCCAGGCGCAGGGGGCCGTAAAGAGTCAGCCATGATTGGCGGTGCTGTGGACTGGTGGTGTTCGAGCCGAGCACGGCCGTGGGTTGCTCATGTGAAAGGAAAAGCATCCACAAAATGAAATTGCACACAAAGCCACAAGGACGCTTTGGTCGATAGACAGCCAGGGCTTGCCGCATCGACGGACAAGCCCGACGTCCAGTTTTGCCCGGTAACAGGCACCACTTTGCGGTCTAAGTTTGGAGGAAATGCCAGGTCTGATTCAAAATTTGAATATGCTTTTGATATGCGGTGTAGGCTTCTCTCGTTATGACCACACTGTAGTTGAATCTTTTCAATTATTACAGGCACGCGCTGGCACCAAAATCAATGCAATGTCTTCCTAAATATTTGCAAAGGGCAGCTTCTGTTTGCTACCTTAAATGGGAGGGCGATGCGATGCGGCCTGGGTGTGGTGCGTCCTGGCTGTCTTGATTGCAGGCCTGACCTGTTGTGCACTGGCAAGCGAACAACGCATACGTGGCGACAGTGGTGGCGCCCTCCTCTCCTCTCCACCCAATAATCGCACCCTTCTTGTCCTGGAGATTGACATGACGGACCCGGTCGAACAGGTTGGGGACTTTTTAGCGTGCTCATTTCGAGCTCACCGACCGTCAGTTGCAAACATGGCCCTGGATGTCCTGATTACCCTGTCGGGACGTAGACCAGCGGACGACGCACGGGAGCTGGCTGTGATTGAGATGGTCCAAGACGCCGTGTCTGAGTCCATGGCTGTGCCACAGCCTGCATTCCACACAGCCTTCTTGCCGGCGGACAGGCCGGGTCATGATTTGGGCGCAGTTGGAGGCACAAAAAATGTGCCCGACTTGATTTCTTTCCTGGACGACTCCCCTCCTGGTCGAACCTATGACCACGCCATCATCCTTGATGCTCATGCATGTGCCCTACGCGTGGGCTGGCTGGATGTGGTACTGGCTCCCGTTCTGAGAAATCCGAGGGTTTTGCTCTCGGGCCCACCGCCAAAAGACTGCCATGCCCGGTCAAAAACTCCGGCCTGCCATGAGACCAACGCCACCGTCCGTCCAACAGCCGGCAGTCTCACAGTGCGCCTGTCGAGTCGGGGAAGAGCGCTCCTAGGTCATGCCAGGCACAGTTATGGGGACCTCCCGTTCAGCCAAGCCATTGTCGAGGCCGCCAAGGACCGCGGCATTGTGCCTGCCGACGCCGTTTTTACAAACCCGCGCCTGCTTGCTTTGAATACACCCGTGGATAAGCGTTTGTTTGACGATGCCGCATACTATGGCCTAGAGGCGCGGATCGCGCTAGTCCATGCACCCCGTAGTTTGCGGGTTCCCGGTTCCGTCGCCCTGGCAGCCCGCCTAAACTTGAGTGACCACAGGGGGCGCCCTGGTGGCAATCAGCCTGCAATCGTCATCGTCCTGCCCCCGGCCGGCGTCCCAAACATGCAGAGCCTGATCCTGTCAACATGGACGTCATATCGTCGAGCCGGGATTCCCAAAACCAGCCTGGCATTCATTGCCTGTTCCCGACAAGGGCTGGTCGAGGCGAGCAGTCTAGCTGTGCACCAAGTGCTGGTGACGTCGCCTGGACAGGCTCATGCCAATCCTTGCAGCGGGGGAGCCATCTTGGAAGCTATTGCATCGCTGGTCCACGCGGGCGTGCATTCCATGCTGATCACCGGTTTGGACTCGGCAGCGACAGGGTCGGCGAGAGCCGTGCTGGCGTCCCTGCAGAAGGAGTCCAACGCCCACACGCGGTCCACTTTTTACCTCCAACCGGGAGAGGAGGCGCCCATGCGTCTAGCCCCTCCTACCATATCACCCTCTGCACTGCTCAACGTTGGCGCGACCTTTGTGACGTCTCTGCCTGGGCAAGCAAGCTGCGCAGAAGGTGCTTTGTTGGCATGGGCGACCGCCCTCAACCAGGGCAGCCAGCTCTCCCGCACCGCACTGGAAGCTGTGCTGTCGCCCATGGTTGCAGTGTCACGGCTGCCAGACGCCCACTTTGCCTGGGGCAGTGACAGGCACTTCCTTGCGGGCTCACACAATGGCGACCCTCGCACGAACGAGACCGTCGTTGTGTACAGCACAGGTTTTGTGTCGACGAATGCTGACGTGCCCCTCGCCGACTGGGCGGCGTCCGTGGTGTTTCGTCATCGCATGATGGGCCAGTGGCGTGCCGGGCCTGGACCCATTTGCGCTACCTACTCGGCAGTGAGCCACAATCCCCTGTTGCTGGACAGCCCTCGTGCGGTGAGCCGGGCGGTGCACAGAGTTGGGGCCTTCTTAGTTTTTGCACGAACACACCAGCTGGACTGCGCTGTCTTTCCCGGATTCGTGCTGGGTAGCCTGCACGGCCCGGTCGTCCCATTCGATGACATCCTGGACAAGAAAACCGTCCGCGCTTTGGCGGGGCCTGGCTTGGCGCTGTATCCACGCCTTACCGACATGGATGCCATCGCCGACAACTTTGTTCCTTTTGAGAAAAATCCCCAAGAAAAAGGTGAGGACGTGGTATTCCGTCGGATGCAGATGCTGCATACCCGCAGCAGCCTTCACGGTGCGTCACCTACGAGGCGCGACTCTGCGCAAGTTGACAACACAGAGCCTACAGTGACGGGTCGTTTCAGCATATCGGGATCAGAGGGGACCGGCATCCTGGCACCCGCAGAACAACTCAAGCCACTCTTGGCGCGCTCGCTGGTGCACGCAATCCAAAACAAGGTCGACAGACTGATAGGAGGCAATCTCGCTACCGCCCTGACGTGCGCGCACGACGACCGCCGACGAACCGCATCTGAGACTGCTTTACTGGCTTTGGATGGAGGCATCGCGCATCTCGCCACCATTTTACCTCGCCTTAGCAGCGGGTGCCCTGTCTTTTTGACTGGTTTGGCATGGCGGCAGGCGGCGGGTATTATTAATGCTGAATCGATTGCGGTCGGTGTCCATGACTGGGCGCCTGACTTCCAGGTACTGAGCGCGGCCGACATAGATTTAGATGGATCAAGCGCATCGGCTGCCTGGGCTCCCGTTATCGACTTTATAGTCTGCAAGGCTGCTGCTGCCACCACTGGGCTGCCGCACATCGACCTGCAATCCTTTTTATCACGGCCTCTGGAACCTGCTTCCATAGTCTCACGCCTGGCCATGTACCTTCCACCACGCGTATAGCGTTCCTAGCCCGCCTGGCTTTGGTAGACCCGGAACGCGCGGACGTGCATGCGGGTCGACAAGTCCAACGCCCTTGCTTCTGCGCCAGGCGTGAGCCGCCGTGACCGCCACGACCATGGCGGATGCGGTCTGGGTATTGCTAACTCTGTACGCACCGACATCACATTCATGCCGCGTGTGGCAACGCGTGCAGCTGACGAACGCTTGCAGAACTGGTCACTTATAATCGGTACTCAGACGCTGACGTCATCTTATTAGACATCCCCGCAAGTCTTGCCGTCCTCCATTGAGATCCTCCACAATGACTGCCTATCTTTTGATGGGCAAGCAGTATCTGAATAGCGAGCAGTATTTTAAGCAGTGACTGTGCTGAGGAGCCAGTGGCCGTGTATTGGCGATGACGTTCGCTGCTATGTGAGCGCAACTCAGCCAGATGACGATAACAAAACTTTTCCGGGTCGAACTGCACGTCTTCGCCGATGCGACCCCAGTCACGGAACTGCTTGGTGACGATGCGCAGCTTGTTGTTGTTGACCATGACCATGCATCAGGGCAATCTTTTCACACATAATAATTCTGTATTGTCTTTCTTACGAGAATTGATGAGACGCCGCAAGCCTACCTGGCACAACAAGTGTCATCTTGGGCGCCCATCCTGCTGCCCCGGCCGTGGCGTCATTTTATGAACTGGTGGGAGCATGAACGGGCATGGCTGCCAACGCGGCGCCACCTGAATGCCTCACAGACAGGGCCGTCGCCGTGTTTACCCGGCCTGGCCTCCAACCAGTGGTGGGCCAAGGCACCGGACACTTAGACCAACAGACCAACAGGGGTCATTTGCGAGTCAGATGATCGACCTGACTATAAACATATACAAGCTGGGCATTGTGGAGGCGGCCGACGTTGGGCTTGTGCAGGCGTGGGTGGGGGACCTGGGGGGATTGTGCAGGTATGAGTGGGCCGCATGCAATGCATCAAAATTAATTCAGGTTTTTTTATCACACCTTGCCGCTGATTACACTTTGCGATAGCGACTCGTGGGAGCCGGCGCCGACTTGGGGACGTCATGAGCGGAGTCTTCGTAGGCATAGTAGATGTCAGTGGCAAAGTCGGCGACACATCGCGGGACCTCCTCAGACCACTTCACCGTCATGGCCGCCAGTCGGAGTGGGGTGACAGCCGTGATCAGGGGGTGCTCACTTGAATGCTTGATATGGATAAGGTGCCGCATTTGCATGCAGATTTTTTTTATAAGGCGCAGCCGTTTCCCCAAGACGGGCGCAAAGGAGTGCGAAAATGCTGTCGTCGGGTGGTCTGCATCGGCATAAACGACAACATTGCCGATGATAGGAGGGCAAACTCCGTCAACGCAAAAGGAGTCGTCGAACGACATTGATTGTATCAGCGGGTACATGGCCGTGGCCGCGTCCGCTGGACCAACCGCGAGGGCATTTTCGGCAGGGACGGAGCATGCTGTCAAGTTTCCGCTGCCTGGCGAGCCACTCCTGGTCTCCCTGGCCAAGCAATTCAGAACGTGCAACCGCATGGCCGGCGTCGACTTGATGTGCAGCACAGGAATGCCGGCAGCGACTATCAGTTGCGCTACCTGCACCACACCAGCTGCGATCGCGGTGTCGTTGGAAATTCGCCCACGGTCGCCCACGGAGGTGCACCTTAACCGTACCCCTTCCCAAGACCTTGACTTTGGCTTTCAGGACGTCCATGGTGGCGGCAGCAAGCACACCGTCACAAGAGTTATTGTAACTATTCGAGACTCCTCTGACCCCATCCATCCCAATACTATCTGCCTTACCCTCAAGCCCCCAAGCTCCCTCTCTTCGTCCCGAGTACCTCCGCCGGTATGGGAATGAGAGGGTTACGAAAAAACGTCCGTTCCAGGCATTCTAATTCTCCATACCGTGCACAACGCATTTAAGTACGAATCCATGCGGCCATCTACAGAAAACAGTTCTGCAACTTTTGCTTGAGCGTCCCTCAGGACGTCAACCGACAGGGGCCAGTCAGACAGGCCCCGCATAGAGCATCTATGCGGGGCCCTCACCCCGTAATGTACTACGTGCTGGTGTCTACGTCATGCTGCGTCCTCACGCAGCATGACGTAGCTTGGACTGGTCTGGCCCGCCAAGGCTTCGGAAGAGTACCCAAGGCAGCAGCCCACTTCAAATATCAAAACATGGACACAGATTACAAATCCCGGGTTTACACAGCGCCGCACAATGGAAGAAAGTACATGGCAACTGTTTTGGGATTAGCCAAGGATGGAGGCAGCGTCTACGGAGCCAACGTAACCCGCCTCCCAAAATTTTATAAAATGTGGGCACGAGCCTGGCCTGGTTTGCTCATAAAGCACCAGCCCACATTTATCAACCACCCGGAGCTGATGGCATACGGCCTCGCAGCGGCATCGTACCTGGCCTTGACCGACTCTCTAGCCTACTTGCGTGAGCACAACGAATCCTGTGATTATCATCTTTTTCTTGAGGACGATGCCCTACCATTCAACTTCATGTCATGGCCATCACAAGGTTTAAATAACAACCTTGATGCCCGCTTAGATGAACTGAACGTACTCGGCGGCGCCGCGCTTCTGTTGGGAGGACATGTATTTCAAAATATCAGTAAGGCGGACGCGGCCCAAGTAGCAGCACGTCCGCTGGGTGGTATTATTCCGGCAACGATGGCTTATGGCACTTATGGTTATATCCTTGAGTGTACCATTCTTGACGTTGTGGCAACGCGAATTCACGCGCATCTGAGAAGCACGGCCGGAAGAACCGCATGTTTTGAGCAAGTTCTGTGGGATGCACTTGCCATGCTGCAAAACCGAATAATTGGAACTGGTGGCTACGTGAGCGTGCCGCTAATGGTTGACCATGCCCACGGCTTTTCGGCTACTTGGAACCGAACTGTCATCCGCTCTTTTGAAGGCAATGCCACGTTTTGGTAAACGCAATACCAGAAATAGAGATAGCCGAAAAACCGGGTGGTAGCAGATAGCCATCGCATCTCGACCTGCGCATCGTACTCGACAGGTAGACTACCTGACGGTGCCTGACGACAGGGCGAGCACCTGCCCTGCTGCCTCGATCAGACGCCCAGCCGCGCGTGGATTGACGAGCATGAAATCTGGGAGTGCCTGCTTTCGAGCTCTGCAGGCGTCGTGCGTCACTATGGTGTCAGGATTTGCAACCACGCGGTGCAAGGACGCCATGTCCAGATCTTCAAAGTACCAGAGGTCGTGCCTGTGAAGAAGGAGCGTGTGGGTGGTGGAGTGGCAGCGCGCCGAACACATTTTGTGAAATGTGTTCGGGATCTCATCTCTACCTCATCGCCTGGCGCCCTGCCTTCCGGCCGCCGCCCGCCATTTCGTGTTCATTACCTGGCGTAGATGATGGCCCGATACTGCCCGGCTCCCGCCGCATCGGCTTGCCACATGCGTGTCACGGCGGCCAGTGACTAATCACGTGACCAATCTGCCTTAAAATCCTGTCCACCAAAAGCAAAGGAAACACACAATGGCGCAACACGCGGCTACAGGCGCTGGATTCGCTGCGATTCCTGGCGGTCACACGCGGTCTCTTGGTCTCACTGACCAACCCCAAACCTCGGCGCGCGTGCGCGTGCGGCTCGCAGGTCTATTTAACAAACGATCCCGCCTTGCCTCATCTTTCACAACATCTCATCCCATACTATTCATACCCCTGGCTTTCATGCATTGCCGCGGTTGTAGTGGTGTGTCGTGCACGGGCAGAAAAATGAAGACAAGTGGAGCATGTTAGAGGAGAGCTGAATACTGCGAGAATGAGTGAGAGCCACTTTTAAGTGTAATCTACACCTCTCTCTCTCTGCTACGTTCCAATGCCAGCCTCGATGTCATGTTCGCCTCCCTTTCTCCATCAACGGAGCCCCTCGCCCGCACGAGCTCCAAACCCCGATGCCAGCTTCTGGACAGCCCTGAATAATAATTGTTTCAGTTATTGCAGGCACAATGTTACTCCGATGCACCCCAAATGGAATATAGCCGGGAGGCTTGTCATCCATTTCCCAAGAGAACTTTTCAGCTACTGAGGTGGAAGCGCGCACCACGGTCTCGTCACGCTGCGCCAAGTCTGCAAGGCCTTCCACAAAAAACACGTCCTCTGGGTTGGTGCTTCGATTAAAGTGCTTGGCAATGTGCAGCATTTTATCGACCGACCGCAGGGACAGGCCACCATTGCCGACAATGTGGTCGGCATGGACCCAGGGGGCGCCAATGTAATCGTACGCCAGAAAGTCGTCAATGGTGAATGAGGAGCGCGAACACAGCACACTGTCCACCTGGAAGACCAGCACTTTTCGGGCGTGCATTGTCTGCCAGAATTTGGGATGGGCCAACAGGCGCGAGTATTGCGTGACATGCGCCAGCTCGTCCAGGGCGGGGATGTCGAGGGCTGACAGCGGGACCGCGTCCAGCCCTCCAGTCCGTGCCAGGTAGCGTACGGTTTTATCACCAACCACAGCAGCCTCAGCCCTGGGCGTGTACACCACCAGCAGCGGCCAGTCCGGCCCTAGATTGCCTGCAAAGTTGGTGAGCGTGAATGCCAGGGTGGAGCAGGGCTCGTGGATGACGGTGACGGCCCTAAACCGAGACCAGGGGATGTTGATTGTGGCATCCAGGCTCGGCGAACGAGCCGCGAGCCTTGCATTGGAGTGCATGCGGACCCGGCGTGGCACATGCATACTTTCAGGTTGAGCCCGGCCGAGGTGGGTGAGGATCAACATTTGTGCGAGTACGAAGGCGCTCCATGCAGTGAGTGAAACATTTTGTCGCACGCAAGCCATGCTCGAACTCCTTCAGATCCGTTAGTAAACCAAAACAAATATGCTGTGGATTGGGAATATGAAATGATTTACAAATTCATGCACTAGACCGCACAATGTCACACACTTGCAAACTTTCTAGTTTGTAATTGTCTACGCCTGCCGAGAACCGTGGCCCATCCAACCGTGGCCCATCCGGGGGAGAGAGAGCCAGCAACCCTGCAGAGTGTGGTGAAGGTCGACAGAATCGTTTATCTCTCCTTTCGACAAAAGTTTTTCAGTCCGACAGTCAGCCTTGAGGTTTGACAAGGGCAGGTTTGACAACAAAGTGGCCTTGACGTCAAAGCCGCGTGCGTCTCCCTCGGCGGGCTCTTGTTGCCCAAGGCGTGGGTATTTGCGGCTTGATGGCAGTGTGTTTATTTTAGTGAAATATTGAGTTTCCCGTTTGCGATTGCACCATTTCACACCAAAAGCACAAGAGAGTCTCTCTATTAATAGAGAAAGGAATCTGTCACATACGACAACGCCATCAATGCAATCCACTCATGGGACGCTTCATATCCAGGGCAATGTTGACGGCGATAGTACTGAGTGTTATTTTACTCAAATGCTCTCAAGCTCGTCGACTTGAGCTGCCACAACATCATCGCACGCCCAGGTCGCACCATCATAACAATAGCTCCCGCACTCTCATTTACATAACTACGCACCTGAGCACCCAGCATTACACGTTCTTGAAATACTGTTGGCCGGGGCTGCTGCAAAGCTTGCCCTTGTTCCAGCGAAGCGAATTTATGATGTTTGTCACTCCAAAGCATGAGCAAGACAAAATCGACATGGAGCTGGTTGAGTCTATATTTGCACGCACAGGCATAGCAGTTCACGTCAGACGCAATCCGGGTTATCAAGAGGGTGCGATCCTAGGCCTGACTGAAGCGTACAAATACGGCTGGTTTGAAGGATACGACTGGGTGGTTCGGGTCAACCCCGACGTGCTGATTTGGAATGACACATATTTACTGCAGAGCATGGCAAACGACCGCATCAGTGGTATCTTTGCCGACTGCCTGGACCGCCCTTGCGATGGCGGACGAAACTGCGTACAACGTTTAATTCACACAGATTTCTTTGCAATCCGCCCTGCGGCTATTTCACGGGCCGAGATTATCGGGGCGAACAACAAAAATGCTGAACGCATGGCTACGATCGCATTTTCTGGCATTGTCAAAAACGGGTCCGATGCATGGTTGCCAGGCACTGGGCCTCATGGTGGACGCTGTAGGGTCGGAGGTGCTCTTTCTCCTGTTATTCATGATCATTCAAACAAAACCCTTGAGAGGTGTCAGTCGTTAACCGGAACGAGATCCTTTCGGTGAACGAAACACATCCTGAATTCAGAGCTACGATTGCGTTCAATTTTCTGGCATTGTAAAAAAACAAAATCATTCCAGTCATGTATTTGCAAAGCCAAGCATTGTGCTTGTCCCCACAAACAACGCCGCGTCTGTCTATATATTAAGTCTGACTCCCGCACCGCACTATAATTTCGCATTCACGGCGCATTCGTGTCACTTCAAAAGCGCGGCGACTTGTCCCCCCAAAGCAACAGGACGCAGCGTCCTGTACACAAACATCGCCGGCCGTGTCCTCCTCTAAAATCACGCCGGCCCGGACTTTTGTGTGTAGCCCTGGCAACAACATGCGCATGCTTGATCACCTTGAATGCACATATTATCGGGCAAGCGAGCTTGCCCCTGGGCAAACGGCCCTGGCGTTTGGGAGGTCAAAATTAAAAGATTTACGACAGCCGACCCAATTCTTTGTCACCGCAGACAGCCATCCATCTTGATGGGCAGTGCACACTTTTGAACCTTAATTACCGTGTGCTTGACAATCTTGTGCTCGACAAGAGGCTATTTCATGACGCTATATGTTGGTTAGAAGGTGGATTTGTTTGCCTGCCTGTCGCAACCCAGCGGTTTTACTTAAATAGAAAACAGCGAATAACAACGTGCACATAAAACAGACGTGGAGATTAACAGAGCTGTGAAATACATAACTTATTATTCGAAAATATGTCCGCTTTCCGCACCGACATCCAGGCACTTCGTGCGATCGCGGTCCTTCTGGTTCTGGCCTTTCATGTGTGGCCGACCCGCGTTTCGGGTGGTTA
>Ga0315291_10003712_pt1 | contig 19673 bp, 17 predicted proteins | sample YL17G12_20_MG_FD_203070 | JGI IMG/M metagenome (GOLD analysis project Ga0315291, IMG submission 203070) | Sediment microbial communities from Yellowstone Lake, YNP, Wyoming, USA - YL17G12_20 | ecosystem: Environmental > Aquatic > Freshwater > Lake > Sediment | place: USA: Wyoming | collected...
GCGGGGTGAGCCTTGTTCTCTGTCTTGTTTATGTCGGGCGGGCTTCTTCCAGCACCGATCACGAAATTCCCGGGTGGAATAGGTAATGCCGCCGTATCAGGTCGCTCTCCCGCTTCACACGTAGAGTGTGCATTTTTGTACGGACCTCGGGCGCCATGGGAGGAAAAGGCGGCGAGGGCTAGAGCAAGCGGTGGTTTCGATTTTGATAATAAGGTCGGGCAGCAGGAGGCCGTCGGCGGCGGCCCGTCTCACGTTGTGGGCGTGCGCGCCTCCCAGCGCTCAGTCGCACCTTCCCGCTCTCACCTGCTCTTCTAGTTGATCAATGTGAAAGACATCCTAGCCAGGTGTGCGGGTGTGATCAATATGAGACGGTGCGTGCGGGGCTTTGCGTCCACGGGAGGGGAGAGATGGGAGCGGTGGCTTGCGCCTCTGAAGCCCAGTCTCAATGTTCATTTCTTTCTCCATCCATCCTCTCATGCCGACCATCCACCCCGCCACCCTCCGCCTCATCAACCTGGCCGACCTGCTTCGGGAGGAGGCGTGCGTCCGCCTGGGCGGCCTGCCCGCTGGGGAGGGCCTGCCGGACCCGCCGGGCGAGCCGGGGCAGTGGTGAGAAGGGAAGGAAGACGAGAGGGGTGGAGGTTAGAGGCCAACCCTCCCTCTCTCTTTTCTTTCACGACCCACCTTTTCGCGCACGCACGCACACACACACACACACAAACAAACATGCCAGGACGGAAGCCAGCATCCGGACGCACTACGCGGCCCTAGGCCAGCCGCCCCAGAACCCGCCACTCACCCCTGTCGCCGACCACCCGGCCTTCCGCCTGTGGGTCCCTGGCCTGGCCCTGTCAAAGGCCTCCACCCCCGCTCCGCGCGCCCGCATCGTGGCCTTCCCCTGCGCCGGCTCCGCCGAAGACATGTACAGCGCGCACGGAACGGGCGTGCGGCGTGCGGCGTCCCCGCTACTGGTATGAAGATGGAAGGGGATGGGGAGAGAGAGTAAAAACTGACCACCACATCCCTGACCTCACCGCTCCTTTTTTATTTTCCAGGACTGGTGCCGCGCCAACCGCGTCGAGCTCCTAGCCGTCCAGCCGCCCGGCCGGGGCGCCCGGGGCCGAGAACCAGCCATCACGCGAGCGGGTGCCCTGGCGGGCGCGGCCCTGGCCGCTCTGGCGCCCCGTCTGGGCGCCACCCCGGCCGCCCCCTGGCTCCTCATCGGCCACTCCGCGGGTGCCTGGGTGGCCTTTGAATTCGCGCGGGCGGCGGTGGCGGCGGGCCTGCCGCCGCCCGCCCGGGCGTTTCTGTCGGCCATGCTACCACCAGACACTCCCCCGGGAGATCGACCCTGGAGGAAGAGCGCGGGCCTGGGCACGCCCGCCCTGCAGGAGGAATGCCGGGCCTGGGGCATGAACGAGGCCGTGCTGTCGCCTTCCGTCTGGCCGGCCTTTGAACCCTTACTCCGGTCCGACTTCCAGCTCTTTGATGAGTACGAGTATGAGGTGAGCCCGGCGGATGGCGCCGCGTCTGTCCTCTCCTGCCCGCTGACCGTCTTTGCGGGGACCCGGGACGGGCGGTGCCCTGCCTCCGCGCTGTGCGGGTGGGCGCGCTTTGCTGGGAAGAAGGGCAGCGCGAGTGCGGACAGTGGGCTGCCCGCCTTTGAGCTGGTCAACGTGGAGGGCCCGCACCTGTGGCCGCTGGACAAGGCGGCCAAGCCTGGGTGGATGAGGGCGATCCTGGAGCGGGCGGCGACCGAGTTGGGAGGGGGGCAGTGGTTGATGGACGGATGAAAATAAAATGAGCACGACCCTCTCTCCCTCACGCCCCGTCGGAAGACCCGCCCGCCCCGGGCGTGCCACCCGACCCACCCCCACCCCCACCCGCAAGATAGTTGACAAACGCGCTCGATCCGTGCCCGGTGCCGCCAAACCCGCCGAACGCTGACCCGACGGGCGCGCCGTACGAGGAGACCGCGTTGAGAGCCATGGTCGACCGGAAGGACATGGGCGTCGCGCCCAGGGAGGGGCCGTGGTGGGAGGCGGCGATGGAGGACGCGTTGGACCGGCGGCGGAGCGGGGCCGGGATGGCGGTTCCGGCCCCGGACTGCCGGCGCCCAGGCGGGAGCAGGGTAGGCGTCGCGGTGCCGTCCGCCTCGGCCGCTCCCACCAGGCCGTCCTCCTCCAGGCCACCTACCGCCCTCGCCCGCGTGTCCGCCCGGTCCATCTCATCGCCCTGCCCGTACAGCAGGGTCCCCGCCACCAGGACCACAAAGCCGGCGGCCTGGACCCAGGACCAGGGCCCCCACGACTCGCCCAGCTTGCCCCCGCCCGCGCCGAAGGCCGCCAGCAGGAGGTCGACGACCCAGACGGCCAGCGTGCGGGAGGTCTCCAGGACTGTGCGGAAGACGGCGCCCAGGTGGCCAGTCACGGCCATGCCCGCCACGTTGTAGGCCAGCAGGCCACTCATCTGGACGGCCAGGGTGAGGGCGATGGCGGGCGAGCCGCGGATCATCTTCAATTTAAAAAAAGGGGGAGGAAGAAAGAGGGATGAGAGCGCGTGCGGGAGAGCGTGTATTTGCCGTGGTTTGGGTGCGCCTCCCTTCTCTTTACTCTCTCCACTCAACTCACGTGCAGCGTGTCCCGGGTGTCCTCGTGCACGCCATCCCCGTCCACGCCCGGGATGAGCGCGACGATGGGCAGGAGCAGGCCCACCATGGCGGCCGTGCCCAGGACGCCCTCCCAGCCGACAATGAGGAGGGGGTTGAGGGCGAGGCCGCCACCGCCGCTCATGTAATGGTCTTCAAAGGTCAGCTGGGCGGCCTGGACGGCCTGGGAGGCGATGATGAGGCCCATGCCGAGCGCCATCTCCGCGGTCGTTACGGCCCGGGTGCGGGAGCCCTCCCCGGAGAGCAGGGAGGCGGCCCCGACCGCGGACACGCCCGCGACGCAGGCAGCGAGCCCGGCGTAGTGGAACCGGTTGAGGCGGCGGCCCAGAAAGGTGACCGCGAACAAGGCCGCAAACAGCATTTCCGCGCCCCGCATCATCTGGTAGACGGATGCCTGCGTGGCGAGTGAGAGGGGGTGGGGGATGGCGTGTGTGCGTGGGTGTGAGGACTGCCCGTGAAAAAGACGACATCAGCCTCTTAGTTTTTTTTTTTTTTTTTTTTTTTTTCTTACCGTCACATTCAGTAGCCCGATATTCATCAGCACGGTCGCCACCAGGTCGAACGCGGTCGGAATGGCAAGCAGGGCGACGACGCGGGACTGGGAGGGCGGGGCGGCCGGGGGCGGGGCCGGCTCGACGCCCAGGAGGAGTGGCGTCACTGCTTCGGCCGCGGCCGCGGCAGCCCGCCCAGACCGGGCGACCTTGTCCTTCGCCAGCGCCAGGGGCAGGCAGAGGGACATGCCGGCAAACATGATGGTGGTCATGGCCCAGGGCTTGGTGAAGAACTTAGTGGTGCCGTCGAGGGAGGGGCCGGTGAGCTCGTAGACTGGATGGGATGATGAACGCGAGAAGAAGGTTGAGAGGGCGGCTAGGGCGGCGCGTTAAAAACGAAAGAAGCCCCCCCTGTGTGAGGCTGCGCACCCGGCCCCCGGCCTCTGCACACGACGTCAACCTGGCGCATGATACCGGGCACCCACCCTTCTTTCTCTCCATGCATGCATGTCATTCAACCCACCAATCTTGGACAGTAGGCTGGTGGTCGTCCCAAAGACGACCAAGCCGGAGACGGCCGCGGCCGCGCCGCAGTTGCGGCTCATGTGTGGTTTGAAGGTGGTCAGTGCGGGCGGCTGCGGCGCGTTCCGGTTGGGTGTGGAGTCTGATAGGGGTGGACGGGGATAGCGCCCCTCCTGAGCTGACGGCCTGGGTGTGTGCGGTCGGGCGGTGCGGCCCCGGCGAACTGAGGAAAGAGTGATGCGGAGTCTGGCGCTCTCTCTGTCGCGCGCTTTCACTGCTTTACATTGCTTTGTTGTTCGGGCCCCGCCCGACGCCGCCTACCCGCCCCACCCGTGCGCCCGCACCCGCTGCGCCCACCCAGGCCTTCTGCGAGACCCGGCCGCCTCCTCCCAGGACCAAAGCCAAAACATAAAAATAAAAAATACCATGCCTCCCCGCCGCGTCGGCCGTTCCCAGCAAGCGTTCGAGGCGTTGCTCCTGCCGGATGAGGAGGACGACGCTGCCTGGGCCCGCCTCGCCCACGGCGGCGGCAGTGGAGGCCCGGGCGGTCCCGCCGCCGCCCAGCGACAGCAGTCCCCCTCCCGCAAGGACCGGGGCGACGCCCGCCGGTTCAGCCTGCGGACCTCGCCCCCTCGTCCCGCGCCAGTGCCGCCTGGTGGTGGTGGTGGTGGGGGCTCGTCTTCCCTGGACGCCCTCGTCGCAAGGACGGGCGCACCACCCGACGCGGCGGCGGACGTGTACACTGCCTGCGGGCATGACATGGGCGCGGCCGCTGCGGCGCTGGCGGCCATGGGCTTCGGCGGCGGGGAGGGTGGTGATGCCGCCCAGGCGCCTGCTCCGCCCCCGCCTCCGCCAGCACCCCGCGGCCAGGACGCCCACCAGCCTCCGCCCCCGCCAGCACCCTTCGGCCTCACGACCTGGGAGTCTCTGCCCCTCGACATGCAGCGCGAGGTGTGGGCCCGCCTGTCCCTGCGCGACACAGCACGCGCGGCCCGGGCCTGCCGGTCCTTTGCGGGCTCCGCCACCGCCGCGCGGGCGGCCGTGAAATCGCTGACCCCGCCCACGGGTCTGGGGCTGGGCGCGCTGGCGGGCATGGTGGCCGCGCACCCGGGCGCGACGAGCATCAACCTATCCCGCTGGGACGGGCGCATGGACGAGGAGGCCGGCGGGCCTGGGGCGGCGGCAGTGGCGGGCGCGCTGGCGGCGGGCGTGGCTCGCCGGTTTGAAGCGGCTGCCGAGCGAGGGGAGGGCGGTGGTGCTGCTGGCGGCGACGTGGGTGTGGGTGATGGCACGCACCTCGCCCGCACGCTCCTGCCTGTCGGCGGGATCGTGCCAGCCCCCATCACCCGCCTGGACCTGCCGGGCGGTGGGGCCGGCCTGACGAACGCGGGGCTGGGCGCTTTCCTGGTGGCGCTGCACGATTTGACGGCTGTGACCGCGGTTTCTTGTCTAGGGCTGACGGACGGGGCGGCGGTGGCGCTGGGGCGGTACCGGCGGCAGGCGGTGGGTGGCCGGTGCGAAGAGGACGAAGGAGGGGACGGGGCAGGCAGCGGCAGCGCGCCGCCCCCCCCCATCTCGGGCGGCACCGCGGCCACCCTCGTCCGGGCCGCCGCCGCGGCTGCCGCCGCGGCCGCCGCTCCGCCCCCCCCTCCAGACGCCGCCCTGGCCGCCCCCGGAGGCCTGGCACCAGCCGCCGTTGGCGCCCGGACGGGGAGTGGCGCCCCGCGCGGCGGGCTGGCGTCCGTCTCTCTCATCAGCTGCCCAGGCCTCACTGACGCGGGCGTCGCCGCGCTCCTCCGCGGGCCCGCCTCCCGGGCCAGCCTGGCCCACCTCGACCTGAGCGGGTGCCCGGGCATCACGGTCGCCGCGCTGGCCGGTGCCCGGGCGCCGGCCCTGGCCGCCCTGCGCGCCAACGGGTGCCGGGGCTTGGCGGGCGCGCTCGCGCTCGACGCGGCCGCCCTCCCGTCCCTGGCCTCGCTCTCCCTGGCCCGGTGCGGGCGGCTGGCGAGCCTGCGCGCGGGCCCGCTGCCACGGCTGGCCGACCTGAACGTGTCTGGCTGCGGCAGCCTGACCGCCCTCGGCCTGGGCGGCGTACCCGCCCTCACCCGGCTGGTCGCGTCCGGCGCCGCCGCCCTGGCCACGCTGTGGCCGGCCGGGGCGGCGCCAGCCCTGGCCGAGCTCAACCTGTTCGGCTGCCGGGGCCTGGGGTCGCCCGCCCTGGAGCCCGCCCTCGCCGGCGCGGGCGCGGACAGCCCCGCCCGCCTGGCCCGCCTCGTCCTCAACGGGTGCACCGCCCTGGGCCGCGTCCGCCTGCCCAACCACTGCCCGGCCCTGGTGCACCTTGACGCGGCCGGCTGCGCGGCAGCCGTGGAGGTGGAGGTGGGCGGGGCGCACGCGCTGGGGTGCCTGCGCCTGGACGGGTGTGGCGCCCTGGCCCGCCTGCGGCTGTCACCCGCGGCCCGGCTGAGAGAGTTGAGCGTGGCCGGCTGCGGGAGCCTACCTGTGGAATGGACGGAGGTGGCAGCGGCTGTTCGGCGGCGGGGCGGGGGAGGGCGTTAGGAGAGAGAGCATGTTGTGACTCGCGTTTCCCAGGACAGCGGTAGTGGTTCTAGGAGAAGGGAGGATCAGGAGAGGTGCGGTCGAGAGGCGACAAACTGACTAAACATCTGTTTGTTGCACAGCGCCCGACCCCAGCGCGCGCGCTCAAACACCTGTCCTCACCAAGAGACAGGCCGCGTGTGCGCTCCCCCCCCCATCCCCACCCTGCCTCTCAGGGAATCGCGCGGCCGCGCGATTCTTAGGCGGGTCTCAGAGAGCGAGCGAGCGCGAGCGAGAGTTCTCACTCCCCGGCGCTCGAGCAGCCCCTTTAGCTTCAGACCTCCTGCCGGCCTCTCCCCCTCAGAGGTGGCCTTTACCCACGACCATGGTGAGCTTGACTTTCACGAGGGCCGGGCTGAGAGGGGACTCCTTGTCGGATCGTCACCCGCACGGCTTTTGGGTGGGAGAGAGCGTTCCCCACCCGCATCTCCCTGCATGTGCGCCCTCGAGAGAGGAGAAGGCCTCGCGCCCGCTCCCCTGGCCCCCCCCGGCACCAACTCGGAAAACCGCGCCCCACCTGATGGAGCCACGCAGATGACAACCTCCTCTAAGCCTGTGCCCACATCGCCGGAATCGTCTCTCTCACCCCCGTCCCTCTCCCACAAAATAAAAAAAACTTGTGTAGCGTAAACACACCATCCCTCGCACCCCCTCGGGCGGCGCCCTGTCCTCCGGCGCCCGGGCCGGGTCCGGCACCTCCCAGCTGACGGCTGAACTCCAGGGCGACTCCTCACCGCGGGCCGGCGTCGGCGGGCGGCCCGGCCCCGGAGCTGTGAAGGCCAAGAAGGGTACAATGTTGACGGCTGGTGGTGGCCTTGGCCTGGACTGGCACGACGAGCACGGCGCCGGCCCCGCCTCCCATGCCCACCAGTACGGACACCACCCCGCCTCTGGCGCCTGGCCCGCCGCCCCGAGCAGCGCTTACGAGCCGGACGCGTCGGGCGTGGTCGCCAAGGGCCGGGACAAGACTTACCGGGGCGTGCGCCAGCGGCCCTGGGGCAAGTGGGCGGCCGAAATTCGGGACCCGACGGTCGGGCAGAGGCGGTGAGTTTTGATGTGGAAGGGGGATGGAACTATGGGGTGCAGTGGACACAGTTGGGAGGGCAGGGGGCGTGGAGAGAGGGGGGAGAGGCGCGCAGAGAGCTCTCTCCCCGCATGCGAGAGGCAAGGCGCTTCCCTTTCGACGCTTCCCCCTCGGCCTCACCCAGACCTCATCGCGCGCTCCCCTGCTCCCTCTCTTTCGTCTCAGTTGGCTCGGCACCTACGACTCCGCCGAGGAGGCCGCCCGCGCCTACGACGCCGCCGCCCGAGCCATCCGCGGCCCCGCCGCCCGGTGCAACTTTCCAGACGAGGTCGACAACATCGCGCCGCCAGAGGCGCTGGCGGCGCTCCCCCTGGCCGGGTCGGGTCGCGAGCCCGGCGGGGGCGGCGGCAACCTCGCGGGCCTGGCCGGGGTGTGCAAGAAGAAGCCGGCGCCCGCGGTGAGCGCGGCCAAGGTGGCGGCGCTGCGGGCTGCGGCGGCGGCGGCAGCGGCGGCGGCGGCGGCCTCGGGCGACCCGGCCCCGCTGCCCGTGCAGCGGGTGCCGCCCCCCCTGCCCGGCGCGGCGGGTGGCGGGGGTGGCGGGGGTGGCGGCGCGCCCGCCCACCACCCATACCACCCGGCGATGGGCTTGCCGCCCCGGCGGCCGGCGGACCCGGCTGCCGTGTTCGGGCGGCCGCTCGTCCCCCTGGCCGCGGAGGACGTGCCCGCCAGCGGGGGCGACGGCGAGGGCGCCCTGATTGAAAACGCGGCGCTGCTGCCGGGCGTGGCCGCCACTGGCGCCGGCGGCCAGGGCGGCCTCTCCCCGCCCACGCCCGTCCCGGCCGTGCGGGCCGGCGGCGGCGGCGGCACGGGCGCATCGCCAGCGGCGACAGCGCCTGGGCGGTCGTCGTGGGCGGCCATCGCGGGCCGGCGCGCCCCGCTGCACCCGGGCGCGGCGACGGGCGCGGGCGGGGCGGGCGTGTCGGGGGCAGGCGCCGGACCGCCGGGCTCGGCGGCCGGCTCCCTGGGTACCGCTTCCAACCACCTCCTGTTCGGCACCTCGCCCTTTGGCCGCTCCCTAGACATGGTGGACGTGTGCACCCAGCTGATGGAGTCCGGGCGGGCGGTGGCGGGCCTGGGCACGTCCGTGGGGCGAACGCCAGGGGGGAGCGGAGGGGCTTCTGCACAGCAGCCCCGGCCGGCCACGGCCGCCCCGCACCACCCGCACCGGCCGGCCTCGGACCCGCTGTCCACGCTCTCCGTGTCGCTGCGCGTCGAGCTGGACGGCCTGGCCCTCGCCCGGGGCGGCATGCCCGGCGGCGGCGCGCCCGCCTCGGCCTCGCAGGGCGAGGCGGCGGCGGCGGCGGCGGCGGCGATGATCCTCGGGACGACGCCCGCCGGGTGGCCGGGCGGCCTGCCCCTCCCACCACCACCCCTCCCGCCCCAGCCTCTGCTGGCCGGGCATGGCGCCCCGGCCCTGCCGCCCGCGCCCGTCTCTTCCCGGGGGCCGGGCGTGCCGTCCCCGTCGCGGGCGGTCCCCGCGCGGCTTGGCGGGTGCGCGGCGCCCACCCAGCACGGCGGCCAAGGCGCCCTCCCCGGCGCGCGGACGCTGGAGGAGGAGGAGGAGGAGGAGGACGACGCGGTCATGGGCATGTCGCCCGACGGCCACGTCGCCTTGCAGCCGCCGCCGCCGCAACCGCAGCCGAGCACGGCCTCCGGCGCTGCCCGGTCGATGGACTCCGGTGGCGGATCGGTGCCGGCGTTCCGGAACCCGGCCTGGACGGCGAGCGGCCTGATCCACTTGGAATGAATGATTCAAAATAAGAGCACACGCGTAAAGAACAAGAAGTAAAGCGTGCGTGTGTGTGTACGTGTGTGTGTGCGTGTGTGTGTGTGTGTGTGTGTGCCCATCCCCATCCCCCATCCCTCTCCCTTTCTGGTGAGAGGGAGAGGCAGAGTCCCCCCAACCTCTAGCGCTCCCGTTCTTTTTTCCATCGCAGGTCTGAGAGAGAAACCTTTCTTTCCTCGCTCTTTGCCTTCCACTGTTTGCGTTCTCGGGCACACGGTCATAGGAAGCGTTGTCACGGGCGTGCTTGCGTTGTTTGTTGTATGCGTGTAAAACGATTGATACAGGAGGAGAAAAAAAAAAAAAACAGGGAGCTCAAAAAAGTCAGGCACTATCACGACAATCACTTGAAAGCAGTAAAGGTGCGCGTGCGTGTGTGTTGCAGCGCGCGCGCATGTTCTCGCGCCCCGCGGCCCCACGGCCCGCCACACACGAACGTACGCTCTCTTATCGGCCGCGCCTGTGCGAGCCTTGAGCGCAGGCACGCGCGCGCGCGCGCGAAAAAAATAGAGACCACCGCCGCCGGCACTGCTGCCGTCCGCTGCCGCTGCGCCCTCTCACCCCAACCTCCTCTTCTCTCTCTTCTCCCTCCCAGGCGCGTGCGCCTCCTCGCGTTTATCTCTCTCTCTCTAGCTCGTGCGCGCGTGCGTTAAAGCCAAAACCGCAACCATGCGCGGCGCCCTCGCCCGCTCCGTCGCCCACCTCCGCAACGCCACTACCACCGGCCGCCGGTCGGTCGGCGACCTGCCTGTGAAGAGCGACCCGCACGTCGAGGCCTGGGGCACGTCCCGGGAACACATCGAGGAGGGGTTCCGGTGGAACAACCCTACGCTGCGGCGGGGGGCGCTCTGGATCGTGGGCCTGCCCCTGGCGATTTACTATGGTGTGACGCACGAGTTTGCCGTCGTTGACGAGCGGGCGGGCGTCAAGCCACGTGCAGTGATGGGTGGGGGCGCGAAAGAGTAGGGGTGTGAATGAGACATGAAATGAAGAGCCTCTTTGGCAGGCTTGCGAGAAGATGGGCGCACACATTTGCTTGCGCGCACGCTCACACAGTCGCAGGCACGCCCATCTGGGCCAGGAGGGGGGGCGTTCAAACAAACAAAATGCCCCCCCCCCCCTTTCATTGTCTCTTCTACACACGCACACACGCACCTCTACAGCGACCGCGCACTCTCCAGGTCCACCCCTAGACCAGCATCATCATCTCTCGCCCCGGGCGGCACCCTGGCCGGCAGGGCCGTCCCCGCCCCGCCCCCCTTCCTCAACGCCTCCTCCAGCAGCGCCCGCCGCTCGCCAGCAGACAAGGATGGCACCCCCCACCTCGCCGGAGCCCGCCCAAAGACGGCCGCCAGGTTGCCAGCCCACCCATGGTCGTACGGCCACACAGCCACGCACCGCTTTTCGTACGCCTCGATGGTCGTCATGTTGCGGGCCGCGAGGCCGGCGTGGAGGACGATGAAGCCGGCGACCGCCAGCGCAAACGCAGCGTCCAGGACGCACCCGGCAAAGATGATGATGGGGACGCCCGGGCCGTCCGTGTCCGGGCCGCCGCCCACCTTCATCGCGCGCACAAAGGCGGCCACCAGGAGGCCCGTCCCCAGGGCGCACGCGGCAAGCGTGTACACCAGGAACAGGAGGAAGGCCTTGTAGTTGAGCAGGCCCACGCAGTTGGCAACCCACACGCAGTAATGGTCCATCTTGAGGGCGCACGACCCCGTCATCGAGTCGTGGTGCGCCCGGTCCGGCTTCCAGGCCCCACACTTTTTGCACCAGCGCGGGCGGGGCAGGCCGACCAGGCGGGACGCCGCGTCGGGCGGGTCCGTCTGCAGGCGCTCCAGTTCGGCGGCCGCCTCCGCGTCTGAGATGAAGGGGTGCCACCCGGGTGGCACGTGGCCGGGGCCGGTGACCGCGCACGCAAAGTAGGACCAGACCAGCATGGCGACCGCGGCGAGGAAAGCGGCAATGCCCAGGCCGGCCCCGAAGCGGGCGCCCCCGGAAGGGCGGGGGCCGCCTGGGGTGGAGGGCGCCCCCCCCGCGAGGGGGCCGTACGCGCTCAGCACGGCCGCCGTGCTCAGCGCGACCGCGCCCATAACGACCAGCACCATGACCTTGCCCACATGCCGCAGGCAGCGGCAGTGACGGAACAGGTCGAACTTGAAGGCGGCGGGGGTGGCGGTGGCGGTGGAGGGGGCGGGCATGGTTTTTGTTTTGGTTTTTGTTTTTTTGATGGAGAGAGGGATCGGACCGGGCCGGTGCGCGCAGCGCGGCGGCGCTGCCTTGAAGGCGGAAAAGGTGAGGGGGTAGGTGGCGCTGCCTTACACCACTCGCCACCGTGCGATGGAAGCTGTAGACCAGCTCGGGCGCGGCCTGCGCGGGCGGGTCGGGCGGGCGCTGGGGCCGCGAGAGAAAAGAACAGTGCATGCCGTGGAGTGTTTTCTTCACACACCCCAGACTCGCTCAACAGGCGGCTTTTCTGGGTGTCGCTCGTCCGTCGGGCGAGCCAGGCACACGCTATCCTCCACCCCATCCCCGCCTCCCCGCCACCACGGCGTCCAGTATTCCTCGCCCTCTGGCGGGGCTGGCGACGCGCCGCTCCTGCTTTCGCCCGCGCCGTCAACTGCCAGCGCGCCCGCGGAGGCTGCCCATTCCGCCTCGTAGCAGCACCAGCATGGACCCTGGCCAGCCTTCCTCCTCTGGGGGCGGTGTGGGAGAGGAGGCGGTGGAGATGACTGGTGAGTCGGAGAGAGAGAAGAGACGCGTCCGATTGCCAAGCAAAAATCTCGACCCAGCCCGTTGGGATGAGCTCCCGGCGTGCCCCTCCGCCCACACCGCCCACACCCACACCGCCGCAATCACACCCACACACCTTCCACCTACCCTCATCACTCTCTCTCTCTCTCTCTCTCTCTCTCAGGGCCCACCGTCTGGGCCGCCCGCCGCGCCGACTGGCTAGCCGCGGGCGAAGCCGCCAGGCGAGCAGCAGCGTCCTCAGCGTCGGCCAAACCGACCCCATCACCACCCCGCCGCACGGTCATCGACCCGGACGCCACATATGAGAGCCTCTTGATGAGTGATGCGTCCTTTCCGGTGCCTATCCCGCTGGATGTGAGTAAATGGAGAGAGAGAAGCGGAGGCCGGTCTTTGCGTTCTTCCCTCTTCTCTCTCACCATCAACCAACTCACACACTCCTCCTCTCTCTCTCTCTCTCTCTCTCTCTCTCTCTCTCTCTCTCTCTCTCTCTCTCTCTCTTTCTTTCTCCCTCTCCTAAAACAGGAAATGGTTGACTTCCTGGTGGACGTGTGGGTGGAGGACGGGCTGTATTGACCGGGCGGGTTTTGTGTAGACAGCGCTGGCATCCATCCGATGACGACAAGCCCCCCCACCACCCATCGTTGTCCCCTTTTTTACCCCAGCACCACATACCCGCCCCGCTCCCGGGGCGACAGCAAGAAGGGCGCGGCCTGCCACCCCCCCGTCTTCAGTGCCTTGGTGAGGCGGGGCACGTCCTTGCGGGCGGACCGCGTCGCCGACTCCAGCAGGGCATCCGCCTCCCCAGCCGCAGGCGCCTTGCCCTGGCCCCCCCCCTCTCCACCCAGCGCCAGCCCCTCTCGCGCGTGCGCCGCGACCAGGATGGCCGTCAGGACGTCATCGGAAGTCGCGTCCGCGCGCAGAATGGCGGCCAAGCCACCAGATGCCGCGCCCGGCACCAGCCCCCACCGTTCCAGCGCGGTCGCCAGGCCGCATGGCATGAGCCGGGCCGACCCAGGCGGCGGGGTGCGGACCACGAGGAACCGGTCCCGGGCGTGGCGGGCCAAAGCGGCGTCCAGGGAGGCGGGGGTGAGGCCGGCCGCGTCCTCCACGGTCGTCAGGCGCAGGGGCAGGCGCCCACCGCCCACCGCCAGGGGCGCGACGAGGGGCTCTGAGAGGGCCACCCGTTCGGCTGAGGGCACGACCGCCCGCCCCGAGCCCAGCCACCCCTCCGCCGCCAGCTCCGCCCGCTCCCGGTTGAGCGTGCGCAGGTGGACCGCCTTCAGCTCATGGTAGATGGAGGTCAGGTCGCCGACCGCCAGCATGGGCAGGAAGAGCAAGGGCAGGGCGGCAGTTGCAGGGACGGCCGCGGCGGCCGCGCCCGTCGCGGCCGCAACCACGCCCGCCGCCGCGGTCTTGGCCGCCACCCGCTGCGCGCCCGCCCGCATGATCACCACGCACGCTGCCAGACCAAACGTGTCCACCACCATCTGCTGGGCCTGAGCCTTGGCGGTGATGTCCGCCAGGTTCTCCCGGCGGGCAAAGGATTTGCCAAAGGAGGGCTGCGTGGAGATGTAGGTTGTCAAGCCGACGGACTTCCCCACGTTGGCCGCGGCGGCGAGGGCCAGGAAGTGCTGGGGAAAAGCCGGCGTCGCAAACTCCAGGGCGATGGAGGCGGCGAAGAGGAGGGAGGACGCAAACCGGAAGCGCTTAAGGTCGGAGTCAAAGGACTGCCCAAACCGGGTCGCGACGCCCAGGCGGCCGAGCCGGCCGAGCCCGTCCTTCAGGAGCCAGTTGGCCGCCGCGGCCGCGGGCAGGGACCGCCGGGCGCCCACCCCGACCGCCACCAGCAGGCTTTGCGTCGCGAAATTGGTCAGCATGGACGAACACAGCCTGTGCCCGGCCCGCCACCGGGCGTAAGACCAGTAATCGGGCGTCACATCGGCCGGGTCGGGGAAAAAGGCGGACCAGGCGACCCGGCGGGCGGAGCGCAGGCGGGAGGAGAGCGCGCCGGACGTGGTTTCCTCGCCCGCGGCAGCGGCGGCGGTGTCGACGGCCCGGATGCGGGTGCCGTCCCACACGAACCGGCGCCGGCGTTTGCCTGTGAAGAGGGGATGAGAGGAGGTTGAGCGAAAATAAAAAAAAGGCTAGTCGCTCGCGCATCCGCGCCTCACTCGCTCGCCATCGCTCACCATTCCCCACGCCGATGGGCAGGGAGATGAACTGTGCCTGTCCTCTTCGCCTAAAGGGGCGGGACGAGGTGGTGCTAGCCAAGAGGGGCACGACGGGCAGGGCGATGGAGGCCGGGCGGCCGCTGGTGCGGGCGTGCGTTTGTGTGGTCACGCTCGCAAACCCCGTCAGGTGGGCGGGGGCACGCGGGAGGCAAGCCAAGTGAGGGTGGGGGATACCCTCCAGGTCTAGGCGGGCGTAGGAGGTGGACGCCGGCGCGCAGGAGCGGTCCTGGCCAAAGGCGAGGGCCGACCCTGTCCCCGTCGCGACCGCGCCGGCGGCCAAAGGGTCGGGCCGCTTTTGAGGCTCGCTGTTGCCACCCCGCAACATCATCTCGTGCCGGTCCATCGAAAGACAGAAAGAGTGCGTGAGACTCCAGAGGTCACCGCGCAATCGCAATGCACGGGGCCCCGAACCTGTCTCGTGCGGCGCTTTGTGTTGTGTGCAAACAAAGGATTGGGTTGAGCGAGGAAAACCTCCCCTCTCTCATGCATCACATCTCCGCCCCCCCTTCTCGTTCTCACCACCCCAGCCAGTGAGCCCCGCTCTGCATCCAGGGGTGGGCCAGGTACGCCCCCAGCGTCACCACCCCAATTGTCAGGTAGGGCGCCCGCGCCCACTCCCGCCAATAATCGGGGGGCAGTGTCTGGCGCCCCTCCCAGATGGCCTGGAAGGGAAAGGCGGACGTCCGCTCGGCTAGGGCGTCAAAGGCGGGCCCGTACTTGCGGCGCAGTCGGTAATCGCCGTGCCACACGCTGAACAGGTGGTGCGCCATCAGGGCGGCGGAGGTGGCCAGCATGAAGGAGGACCCGATCCAGGCGGTGTGCGCGGCACACCACAAGCCCTGCCCCACCGCCTGCGGGTGGCGGGTGATGCGGGCGACGCCGGTCTCCCACAGGTGGAGCTTGGGCTCGTCCACCGCCGCCACCTCCAGCAGGTTGAAGGTGGAGGGGTAGAGCAGGAAGAAGGAGGCATAATTCATGAGCCAGAAGAGGCCGTGCACGCCCGGCGTGCCCCTCAGGTTCCACATGGCGGCCCCGTCATACCGGTGGTTGATGAAGTAGACGACCGCGGCGGTGGCGAGGGGAAGAGAGATGGCGGCGAAGAGGACGCGCCAGGAGCGGGCGCCGACGGCGGACTCGCCTGAAAAGGGAGAGAGGTCGGGTGAGAGAGAGAAGAGAGGGAGCAGGTGTGAGAGAGGGTGCGGTTTTGGATGAAATGGAAATGGAATGGAATGGAATGGAATGAGGCCTGCATGCATGGGAACGCAAAGCCTCGCACCCTCTCCCCCCTCTCTCTCACCTCCCTCGCACACTTACCCCACGGCCGCAGGAACGCCAGCCCCGAGTGGACGACCGCAAAGGCGGCCAGCTGCAACACGATGGCGCCCGTGCTCGACCCGCCCGCCGCGCGCTCAAAGGCGGCGCAATAGGCGCCCGCCCACCCGGTGCTGGGCGACACCCACGCGACGTACAGGATGCCCATGACGACGCTTAGCTCGGCCGTGAAGAAGGCCCAGGCGCCCAGGGACTGGGAGGAGAGGCTGAAGGCGGCGGCGTCCTCGCCGATGAGCGCGGGTGGGGAGGACTGGTTTGGGAGAGGTTGAACAGTGTGAGCCAGCCAGTGGGAGTGTGCAAGGCGCGGTGGCAACGTGATTTCCGCACTCTTGACCCGTTTCATCCCTCACCATGGACGCCCCATCAGTGTCTGGCTCAGTAGATGGAAGCGATGCGGGGCGCGTGAGGTGGGCCGTGCGCGAGGGCGGCCGCATGCGGGCGGCCGTCGGGCGGGGTGGTGGCGGCATTGCGGCCACGCCATCGCCTCGCCGCGGGCCCGCCCGGCTCCACCACCCACAGCTGGGTGGGGATGCACCACCCCGTCTAATGTTGGATGCCTGGGGCTGGGCCAGGGGAAGCATTGTGGTGTGTGTGTGTGAGCGAGAGCGTTTACTAGAAAATAAAAACACTCGAGTGACGAATGGAAAGCGAAAAGTCAAAAGAAAGCGAGACACACATACAGGGGTTGTTCGCCCCCGATTGCGGCGCGCCTGGACCGCTGCCACAGGCGCCACGCACCTGGGGGCGTCCTGCCCTCCAATGGACGCTCCAATGGCATGCCCGGGCGAGGAGGGAGGCGGAGGAGGCCCAGGTCGACGCCCCGGCCACGCCCGCCCTGGCGTGCACGGCCGTCGCGCCTCGCTCCTCGACCTGCCCGACGACCTCCTCCTCTCCATCCTCCAGCTCGTCGACCCCCTCCCCGACGGCTTCTCCACGGGGCGCGCCTGCAAGCGGCTGCACCGGCTGATGGGGTCGGACAGCCTGAAACTGCGGGTGTCGCCGGACAGGGCAGCCGCGGCGTCGTCATTGGCGGCGGCGGCCACCAGAGCCCGCACGCCCCGCCCGGCCGGGCGGGCGTCCTACCGAACGCTCGCGTCGGCGGTTGCCGCCTCGCGCCCGGGCGACACGCTCCTCCTGGACAGCGGGGTGGGTGGGTCCGTGTTCTCCTGCCCCGCCATCCCCGTTTCCTGGCCCCTCTGCCTGGCAGCGGCCGCCCCCGCTGCGGCCGCACCCACCCTGGCCGCCACGGCCGGCGCCCCCGCCGCCCTCATCTTCCATGCCTCCTCCCGGCTGGTCGGCCTGGCTGTGACCTCCTCGCCCACGACTGGCGGGGCCTGCCTGGACCACCGGGGTGGGGTCCTGGTCATCGAGGCGTGCGACCTCGAGGTCTTGGGGCAGGCGCCGCCGTCGTCGTCCACCACCACCACCACCCCTCACCGCCGTCGCCGACCGCCGACCTCACCCGTGCCCTGCCTGCCCTTCCTCCACTCGCCCATCCTGTCGACCGCCCGAACGGCCGGGGCCGCGGTCCACGTGCACGAGACCCGGCTGGCCGGCGCGGGAGCGGGCGCCGTCGCGGTGCGCGCCCCCGCGGGCGTGCTCTCCGGCGTGCGGGTCGTGGGGGGCGACCTCTTCTGGCTGTCCGTGATCACGCAGGTGGCGGCCGCACAGGCGGCCGCGGCGCTGGTGCCCTGGGGGTCGGGCAGGGCAGGGGGCGGTGCCGCCCAAGGGGGTGCTGGTTCCGTCCCTGACCTGGCCGCCCGGGCAAAGGTGTGGCGGGCGGGCAGGAGGAGGGAGGCGGTGCAGGAGGCGACGCCGGCCGCAGCACCACCTGCGCTCTAGTTGAGTGGAATGATTTTTTTTGGGCCTCCCTTTGTAGACTCTCTCTCGTGCGTTGCGTTTTCGACAGGTGCGTCCCCCACCTCTCTTCCTTCACTCCGCCGCCACCTTGACCACCACCTTCCCCCGCACGTGCCCGCCCGCCAGTTCGTCCATGGCCGCGCCGACCGAGCCCAGCCCCTGGAACACTTTGACCTCGGGCGGGGCCAGCTTGCCCGCCTCGATCAGCGCCGTCGCCTCCTCCAGGCGGGGCCCGCAGTCTTTGGTGGAGAGGACCACAAAACCGTACTTGCGGCCCAGGCCCAGGAGGCCGCGCAGGGTGCGGCCCGCCACCTTGGGGATGGAGGTGCCCGAATTCATGATGGAGACAAACCGCCCGCCCCTGTCCTTTGTGGCCGCGTACGCAGCATCCTCGGTCGCCCCGCCCATGACGTCGATGGCCACGTCGAATTTGGCGTCCTCCGGGCCCGCTGCGATGGCGGCAACCACGTCGGGCGTGGACGTGTAATCGATGGGCGTCGTCACGCCGCGGCCGGCCATGTAGGGTGCGTTGCGGGCGGACGCGGTGGCGGAGACGACAGCCCCGCGCGCCGCGGCCAGGGCGGTCGCATAGCCTCCGACCCCGCCCGCGCCCGCGGTGATGAGGACCTTCTGGCCCTCGCCCACCCGCCCCGAGTCCAGGGCTTGCCAGGCGGTCAGCAGGGCGAGCGGCAGTGACGCGCCCTGCTCGAAAGTCAGGCTCGCCGGCAGGGGCGCCAGCTGGGCCTCCGGGACGAGCGCAAACTCGGCGCACGACCCAGCGCTCGCGAGCGCATTCATGATGCCAAAGACGCGGTCCCCCTTTTTGAAGCGGCCGCCGCCGGGTGCCGGGGACTCGACCGTGCCCGCCAAGTCGGCGCCCGGGATCTTGGGAAGGCTCAGGATGGGGCGGGGGATCATTCCCGAACGGGCCTGTGAAAGAGTTTCCGGGGGTTGAGAAGTCGGGGGCGGGGCGCCGGCCCTCGATGCCCGCGAGCTTTTTTGCTTTTGACGCCCGCGCGTCGCGGACGCTCACCCTCTCCACCTCTCGCTACCACCCGCATCGCATCTCTCCCTCTCATTCTACCTTGAAGTCGATCGGGTTGAGTGACGCGGCGACGACCCTGACGACCGCGCAGCCGGGCTTGGGCGCCGGGCGGTCCACCTCACAGACGCGGAGGACGCTGGAATCGCCGGTGGTTGCGTACTGGGAGGCTTGCATAGCTCTGGTGTGGACGAGAGTGGCGAATGGGCGTCTATTGTGCGGGCGGGCGTGGCGGGTTGGCGTATGGTTGTGCGTGTGTGGGCGTGCGGAAGGGACGTGTGTTGAATTGATCAATTGTTTGGGGAGAGAGACAGGAGCGCCCCTCACACACTTTCTCTCTTGCAAGGTGCGTTTTTGAGTCCGGCGCCCTTGCCGCCCCGGGCCTCACCCAGACGGCCGCCTCTTGGTCCTGGCAGATGTGATTTACGGCTTTATTGCCTACCCGTGTGCGCCAAGGGGGCGACCGGGGGCACGAAAGGGATGCATGCAGCGCCGCAAAAAACCCAGACTGCGCATTGCCTCTTGTGCGTTGCGCGCGCTCGACGGGCGAGCAGCAAGCGGGGGGGGCTCTCCCGTGCCCCGATCCGCCCCTGCTCCCGCCTTGTCCCACACCCGCAAGGCAAAGCCCTAATCTCACACTGCCTCCTGCGGGTGGCAGATGGGGATGGGCTGGGCAGGGTGAGCGCTCCCGGGTGTTCACCTTGGACCGGCTGCCGACGGGTCGCGCCCCGCCCCCGTCTGCCCCCCCTTTTGCTTGCCTTTTTGCTTTGCCCGCCCCGGTAACCGCGGCCTCCCTGCACTACCGCCCTGCGCCGCTCACTGCCCAGACACACATGCGCAAACGATCAGAGTATCCACTGACGCTTCCACCAATTTGCACCCATTATCACCCCCTCAGACCGACCCTTCTTTTCCCGCCTCCCATCAGAAAAAAAAAAAAAAAAAAAAAAAATCTCTTTTTTGTCGGTCCACCGGGCTAAGTTTTTGCCAAAACTTGTCTACTTTCCCTTCACTTCCAAAATATGTCCTCCTCCCGCTCCGCCTCGCCCAGCCCGGGGGGCGGGCGCATAGGGGGCTCCCTGCGGGCCGCCTGGCGGCGTTCGACGTCCTTCACCGGGCTGAGCGACGCGCTGGCGATGGGCAAGGCGGGGAAAGGCGCAGGCGGCGGCGCCGCCGCGCCCGGCACGGCCTCGGCCGGCTCATCGCCGCCCACGCTCGCCCTGGCCCGCTCCAAGTCGGGCATCGCCCTGGCCGCCCGCAACGCGGCCCTGATCGGGGCGGACAGTGGGCCCCTCCCCTCTCCGCCCG
>Ga0315291_10003713_pt1 | contig 19671 bp, 12 predicted proteins | sample YL17G12_20_MG_FD_203070 | JGI IMG/M metagenome (GOLD analysis project Ga0315291, IMG submission 203070) | Sediment microbial communities from Yellowstone Lake, YNP, Wyoming, USA - YL17G12_20 | ecosystem: Environmental > Aquatic > Freshwater > Lake > Sediment | place: USA: Wyoming | collected...
CATCCCCCTATACACCTTTGTTTTTATTTTTGATCGGGTGAGCTCATTTGCTAAGATATTAACCTTCTGACACTATATAGATTTTTTCCGTTTGACAAGTCATCCTGAAATCATGTATATTATGCAAAGATGAAATGAATAACCGGCGACAAAATTTAGAAGAAGAACGACTTAAGGCAGTCTTAAAGATAAGCCAAGCTATCTCTCAGACCTTGGATTTAGAGAAAGTCCTTATGATGGCCTGTGAGATGACGACCCGGCTCCTTAACGTTGACCGCTGCTCCATAGCGTTGCTTTTTACTGAAAAGACTTATGAGATCGTCAAGAGTTATAAAAAAAAGGATTCTTACCGGTCAATTGACGGAGAGAAGTTTGATCTGATAGATTATCCTCACATTGCACCTTTGCTCCTGAAAGGAAAAACCGCTCACATATCTGATGGCAAGAAGATCTCTCTTTCTGTGAGAGAAAGAGCCCTCTTAAAGCAGTTAAATGTAAAAAGATTATTAGCTGTTCCCATTAAAGCAGGGAGAAAGACGATTGGTGCTATTGTTCCATCCAGAATAGAAGAGTCCTCTCCTTTCTCTTCATCGGATGTGAGTCTGTGCCAGACAATAGCCAATCAAGTGGGAATAGCTATTACGAACGCAAGATTAGTAAAGACACTTGAAGAAGAACGTAAGGAATTGCAGGTTTCAAAGCAGCAGGTTCATTTGATAAATGAGAGGCTGAAGAACTTAATGTTTTCAACATCAGTCGTGATCTATGCAGCAAAAGCTTCAGGAGATTACGAAGCTACCTTCATCACAGATAACGTTCGAAGAATGGTCGGCTACTCTCCAGAGAAATTCATCAAGTCCTCAAACTTTTGGATCGACCACATTCATCCCGAAGATGTGCAGAGAATTTTACAAGAGCTACCAGATATATTTAAAAAAGGGTTCCACACTTATGAGTACCGTTTTCAGTGCAAAAACGGTAAATATCTCTGGGTACGTGATGAGATGAAACTAATACGTAATGATAAAGGGCAGCCCTTGGAGATAATTGGTTACTGGACGGACATAACTGGTCGCAAAAAGACGGAAGAAGCATTAGTGGAAAGTGAGGACCGATATCGTCGTCTGTTTGAAGATTCACCAATCTCTCTATGGGAGGAAGACTTTTCCAGGATTAAAGAATTAATTGATAGTTTGAAATCTTCCGGGGTTAAAGATTTTAGAGCATATTTTGATAACCACCCTAAGGAAATTGCCAAATGTGCCGCTATGGTAAAGATTATTGATGTCAATAAGGTAACACTGGAATTCTACCATGCGAAAAATATTGAAGAATTTAGAGGTGGTCTAAAGTCGATTTTTAGAGAAGAATCATATATTGTGTTTAAAGAAGGACTTATTACATTTACTGAGGGTAAGACAACTTTTGAAAGCGACGCTATCACTCAAACACTAAACGGAGAACAAAATTGTGTTTATGTAAGATGGAGTATACCTCCAGGTTACGAGAAGACTTTAGGCAGGGTATTGATCTCCATTATCGACATCACTGAACGTAAAAAATCAGAGAAGCAGATAGCCAGATTAACTATCAAAGTTATGGAAGCACATGAAGAGGAAAGGAAAAAAACTGCAGCGAGGCTACACGATGTAATTATTCAGGACTTAGCTGCAATCCAGTTGGATCTGAAGATGTTGCAGCTGACTCCGCCGAAGGATATTAATCAAGTAATAAGTAAGCTTAAAGAGGACGAAAAATTGTTAAGTGAAACTTTGGAAAATCTAAGTAACTTAACCTCTGATCTGCGACCACGTATTTTAGATGAATTGGGATTGTTCTCAGCTCTCCGCTGGTATGCCGATAAATTCAGAGAAAGAACCAATCTTAAGGTAAAGCTAAGAATGGATGAGCCTAACGTAAAACTCTCGCCTCAAGTTGAAACCACTCTCTTCCGGATAGTCCAGGAGAGTTTAACCAATGTCTCCAAGCATTCTAAAGCGACGATGGTAACTATTTCTCTATTAAAGAAAGCTAAGGATTTTCAGATAATTATCCAAGATAATGGAATCGGAATTCAGCCCGACCCTACCTATTCTGGCACCAGTTTGGGATTGTTAAGAATAAAGGAGAATGTTGAGCTTATAGGTGGAAAATTAAAGATCATTTCAAAAAAGGGGAAGGGAACGAAATTAGATATTACGTTTCCCAACTAATCAAAAAGACTAACAAAGATTAGTGAACAGATTGAAACAGGCCTGGCGTAGTGGAAGTAAGACACTCTTAACCAGGGTACCTTACTTCTTTTTCATTTAAACCTAAATTGGGAATAAGGAAACAGATATCTGTGGGTTCAGGCTAATCCCCCCCAAATCATTGAGAAGTTAAAAAAATCTATTAGCCCCTACGAGATGAAATCGATAAAGGAGTATAAGCTTACCCTGGGGGGATAGCATCCCTCTGTACCCATCTGGTTTTATCCTTGAATGGGGTCGAAGGACGGGGATGAATTTTCGCCAATTACCATATTCCCGGGATCAAGCGGTATTTGGTTTTATGAGTATATTCACTATATCCATTGAGTTCTGTGTTCAATACTTTTTCCTCATTTTGAATTCTTACGATCAGGATAAGAATCAGCAACCCAGTAGTAGTCATTGCCCAATAAGAACCCAAGGCTAAGGGACTGAAAAGATAGATCAGTAATACTGCCAAGTACATGGGATGACGAACCACCGCATATGGGCCGGTTGTGACAACCTTTTGTCCTGGTTCCACTTGAATGATGCGGGACGCATAACGATTTTTCATTAAAACCAGAACGAATAACAAATATCCCAGGAGCACAAAAAAATCTGAGAGCATGACAATCACCAGCGGTACAGATGACCATCCATAACGTCTGTCAAAGCCCGGAATCAAGAAAGCCATAAAAAAGTATATATAAGATAGTTTCATTATTTTTTTCTGCTCTGCTTCTTTCTCTTTCGTCTTCATCCTTCGTTCTAATACTTCGGGGTCCCTGACCAATAGGAAAACTACCAGGCAGAGCATTGGTATGATCAGAACTGCCAGGTAGAGCCAGGCTTGCCAATAATGAGTCGTTCCTGCAGGCAGGAAAAACATTAGCCCTAATATCATAATTACAAATAGAATTCGAACAACAACAGCTAATGTAAGTTTCTTCAGATCAGCATTCTTATCAGCCGCGCACCCGGCATCTTCCTTCATAGTTAATCACCTCCATGGACGGAATTTTCGATCTCATAGTAGAATGAGGAATCAGAGAAGAGATATAAAGGACAAACTAAGGATTCATCAAAGTCCATCGGTAGTAATAAGGTGGGATCTAACGGAAAAGAATTATCCATCTTACATTTCAATATTGTCGTATTTACGGAATGTTTCGCACGGGTACCATGGCATAGGTTATGTTAATTAAATTAGACCCATTTCCCGTGTCAAGTTTAATCCTAAAAAAAATGATTGGATCTTTCAAGCGAGCAAAGAAAAAAGCGGAGAGGGGTTAGCCTCTCCACCCAGACTCTGATAGAACTTTTTTCGTCTCTCTAGAGAATTGGAATGTGATGTAGAAACAAATCACATACCCCTTCCCAGCTTGTTAGAACTGCCATCACGAAAGGGATCCTTTATGACTCGCTTTGTATCCCAAAGTTACAGGGGGGTGCATAGCATCCCCTATACCCCCTTCATCCAATATTCAAATTGGCAGAGAGAACCCACAGATAATTCTCAAGGAAACCTTACTGAAGCAACCTTCTATACTTACCCCCCAGTGATACTCACTATATTTTTCAGATCCTTCTTTAGATAGTTTTTGTCTTTAACTACACGGTGCCGGTCCGCCTTTGAAGAGGTAATTGATTAAATAAACCACATCGCTTATAGTCACTCGCCCATCAATATTGACATCTCCAGCATCAGTTCTTGGATAAGGGGGGGGACCTCCCCTGAAAAGATAGTTTATCAGATAGAAAATGTCTACAATATCCAAAATTCCATCGTTATTACAATCTCCCAATCTACATAGGAAACTTGCATCTACCCAATACGGGTTGTAACCAATATCCCCGGTTCTACTCGATATAAAAAAGAAATATTTACCATCGGGCGATAGATAAGGCCAGGCTTCTGTTGCGCTTGAGTTGATTTTGTGTCCCAAATTCTGCGGCTGCGACCATGACCCATCTTCCATTTGGAATGAAATGTATAAGTCAAAATCACCATATCCTCCTGGACGATCTGAAGTAAATAGGAGATATTTTTCATCGGGGTGAATCCATGGGGTAAAATCATTGCTGCTGCTATTTACACCGCCGCCAATCTTCTCGGCTTCGCTATAACTGCCGTTTACCAACCTTGATCGATAAATATCTAAACCGCTTTGATTCTCCAACTCATAATATATCGTGCCGTTTCTCGCAATCGAAAATTGCAGTCCCGGACTCAATGTAGAGGGTTTTGGAACACTGAAGGGTTGGGGCTCAGACCACGTGCCGCCATCTTGACGGGTAACTCTGAAAAAGGGACCTCCAGGGCGCGCCGAGAAAAAATAAAGAGTATCTCCACTAGTTGAAAAAACAGGATTATTTTCGCTGTACACTTCGCTAGCAAACGGTGGGCGTTCAGGAGCAGTCCATTGATTGCTCACCAATTTTACATAAGTGATTTCCGTGCGATTTGAAGCTCGAATGTATCTTACCCAATACATTTCTTTGAGGTCTGGTGAAAACGAGGGCGAACCGTGCCAAAACCATGTGCTATTTGAAAGAAGGGAGTCTGGGGGAAATCGTAATGGAAGAGAGTCCGGCGGAGTTTGACCTAAGTAAGGACCGCTCAGTGTGTAATATTTCGCGATGAAAATATCCACGCCACCTGCCGAACTTAAGTAGCTTGTACCAGAACCGGGATCAAAGTCAACATTCGTCCCGCTAAAACCACCAGAGATGTAAATTTCTTTAGAAAAATTTATAGCTATAGCCGTACCATTATCGCCACCTATCCCTCCAATACTCGCCGCCCATAAATACTCACCTAAAGAATTGTATTTTGCAAAAAAGAGGTCCAAATTACCATTAGAATTTAGATAAGCTGTATCCGGACCTGGGTCAAAATCAACATTCGTTCCGGTGAACGAACCTGTTAAATAAATATTGGCTTCTTCGTCAAAAAGAATTCCACCAGGATAATCGTCATCAGGTCCGCCAAATCTATTAGCCCATACATAATTTCCAGAGGCATCATATTTTGCCAAACCAATATCGAAACCTCCTGCTGAACTCAAATAGGCACTCCCTGCTCCAGGATCAAAATCAACGTTTGTTCCGTGAAAGAAGCAAGGGATATAAATATCTCCTAAACTATCAACTACAATATCTCCTCCAATATCGTCACCTGTTCCGCCAACCCCTTTTGCCCACAGATAATTCCCGGATGAATCATACTTGGCAAAAAATATATCGTACCCTCCTGCAGAGCTTAAATAGGCTGTGCCGGGTCCGGGGTCGAAATCGACATTTGTCCCGCTGAAAGGACCGGTGAGATACACATTCCCCCAGTCATCAGCAGTTATTCCATTACCCACCTCATAACTTGACCCACCGACACTCTTTGCCCAAAGGTAATTTCCCGAAGAATCATATTTTGTAAAGAAAACATCACCCGAGTTTCCAACTGAGCTTAAAAGTTCAGTACCGGGTCCGGGGTCAAAATCTGTGTTCGTACCGTAGAAATAACCAGTGATGTAGACATTGCCCAGATAATCCACGTCGATATCATGACAACCGTCTCCAAGCGAAGTACCGATTCGTTTCGCCCATACATAGTTCCCGTCCTTGTCGTATTTTGCAAAGAAAATATCTGTGGACCCAGCTGAACTCAAGATGGCAGTATCGCCCCCTGGGTCAAAGTCAACATTTGTAGATTGGAACCAGCCTGAAATATAGATATTTCCCGAGTGGTCGATCTTGATGCGAATAGCAATGTCGTCGCTCGTTCCTCCGATTCTTTTTGCCCATATATAGTTACCGGATGAGTCGTATTTAGCAATAAATATATCAATCATTCCATCTGAGCTTAAATAGGCAGTTCCTATCCCTGGGTCAAAGTCGATATTTGTTCCCTGAAGAGCTCCGACAGTGTAAACGTTGCCCTGATTATCAACGACCATATCATTTGCGTATTGATCGGCTGCCCCGCCTATACGCTTTGCCCAATCATAGTTTTGAGCGAAAGTTGATGAGAAAATTATAAGAATAAAGATAATCATTAATAAAGTTGTCATCGATTTCATTCTAAGTTCTCCTTTCCTTCACCGTAACATGTATCCCTTTGATTTTTTGGGTTTAATGACTGGTAAAATTGATGTAGCAATACTCAACCCCCTACCCAAAACATAAAAACCAAAACCCTGAAGAAATGTTTAACAACCATAACCATTTGATATACATTTTAATCTCCTTAATTGGTTTTTTAATTATTGATTTCTTTTTTTTCACCAATTCAGCTGAAAATTTAGTTATCATTATTTTATCTCCATAGAAATGATATCGTATTCGATTGGGGATTCCTGCATAAAGCTTAACAAAAAAGACAAAAATACTTCTCTTCCCTGTCCTCTTTCTCTGTTCAGGCTTTCGAAAATCTGGACAGAGAATTCTTGCAAAGAAGGAGGAAGTTCTCCGATTTTCATATTACAAAAAATGTGCCAGTAAAATGCAGCAAGACAATCTTTAGGTTTTTGTTTAATGTATTGTAAATCAATCAATTAACTTTATTAAAAAATTTAGAGGAAAAAGCTCAAACGCAATTATTTGCGAATAAGCCGATATAAAAGCGCAATGGTTTAGAAATAGACTTAAAATAGAAGCTAAAATCTAGCAAAAACATCCACTCTTTTACGCGTTATCCGTTTTTTTCTAAAAAAGAGCCGACCTCAAGTTCGGCTTCTGCTAACTCATTGCCTTTCAAATAGCGGGGGTTGGATTTGAACCAATTCGCCTTGGCGAAGGTTATGAACCAATTAAAACTGTTTCCCTAATCCCTTGAAAAATCAGTTATTACAAAGGACCACAAAAGCTTCCGTACTTTTCTTATATCCATAATAACACACCATAATCCAAGATAATCCAAGTCAAAATGAGGTATAATTGAGGCACGGAACTATTCACCCCTCTAGTGCCACTCCCTATATCTTAAGATAAATATAGAGAGTTGAACTAGGGTTTCTTCACGCAGCGTCAAAAAATTTTCAGGTTAACTAGACCGGGGCTTATTTTTTGTAATTTATTAAACCATAATGAAGTAGACAGAGGTAGGTTGTCATATATTCCAGGGCTCAGGAAACTACCCTTCGAAGATATAAAACAACATCACAAAAGGTGTACCACCAGTGCTACTCACTATATCTTAAGAGAGAAATATGGGGAGTTGAACTCAGGATTATTCTTTCTTCACGCAGTGTCAAAACATTTTCAGGCTGCTAATAAGAAAGGGACAGCCTACACTCAGCTGTCCCCTTTCTAACTGGTTATTTTTCTCTCTGATTTATGACAATTTCCTTTTAGCAACCCGGCGGAGGCCCAAATTTGAAAAGATAATTGATCAAGTAGACTATATCACTCAGACTCACTTTCCCGTCACAGTTGGCATCCCCGGACTGAATCGAAGCTGGTGCAGGACCAAATTTTAAAAGATAATTTATCAGATAAACTATGTCTGCAACAGTTACGTTGCCATCACCATTAGCATCACCTTGAGGCTTGACATTAATATCCTTGTCCAATGTAGCCGTACGGGAAAATGTCTTGCCCGCATCACCTGCTGGCCATCCCCATTGACCGCTAACCAGAGCTTGTGGCCGGGCGCTTCCAGGGTTTTTACCTTCCAGGGTGAAAGTATAAGTTCCCGAAGCTCCTGGTTGTATCGTACCCAGTGATTCCGAGGCAATGCCGATGACTTTCAAGATATCGCCCAAACTAGAAATATCTAGAACGACTTGTCCTGGTCCCATGCTAACAACTGTGCTCGGATTCTGAACCGTAACTGTAACGGTAGTCTGTTGACTCACATTAATATCATACTGAGAATCGATCATCGTACAGTTGGGCGACGGTATCATGTGGCCTCGGACGTATTCTACTGAAAGAGAAAGTTCCCCTGCAGACTCCATGCATAGCAATTCTGACACTACAAACCACTCATGATAAGCACATTGCATTGGGAGCACAGTCGTTATGGTCCCCTTTTCGTTGCCTCCGTCTCCAGTCCTGACAAGGAAGTTTTGACAATATAGATATCCAGTATTCCAGAATGTTCCCCGATATTTACCGGCCCAAAAATCCATGTAGACCATATCTGCAATGTTAATCTGACGACCTGTAGTATTAGGAGCTTGCAACACAACCGGAGTCGTATTATCAGACGGAGGACTAATTCCGATGCCGACAACATAGCTTACACTGAAAGAGACTGTCCAGCTGCTACCTTTACCATCAGACAGTTTGACATCATAAGTGCCAGTGTGGAAATGGTCAACTGATCCGGTAATGCTTATTGGGCTATTAAACGGTGCGTTCTTGTTATCCACTGTGCCACCTGTTCCAAAGAAAACGACTGGATCCCCGCTAGGTGGCCACCCTGTGGGATTAGACTTCCAGCACGTTACATTTATAGGGCTTACGTTGAAGATTCCGTCATTTGTAATAGGCGAGATGTAAGGTGAAACCTCTGCGGACGCATCAACCTTATAATGATGAGTGATGCTTCCTAATCCGCCGCTTATCCTCTGACTGTAAGACCTGGAGTCAGTGTCCGTGGGATTTATTGATAGCTGACTCATTCTCTTCTGTTCCTGGTTATTTTCTGGAATAGTTTGTTTCTCGACTTTTACTGGAATGTCCGCAAGTTTGTCATCATATAGAACCTTTGCATCGGCTCCAAAGACAGCAACAGATGTGAGGGAGTAACTTTTATCGTCAACAAAGATATCCCATGTAATGACACCCACACTGGCGTCATCTGATTCCCACTCTTTAAGCTGTGTATAAATCCAATCTTGACTCATCTGGTCACGCAAATCTGAGTACTTGGCTTCTAGAAATGAACGCATTTTTTCACTTATTGCTGGAGACCACTTCGAATTAAACAAGCATTTCATGCCCTGGATTTTTGCTCTGCTCTGAGATAGCCCAATAGCATAGTTAGCTTCTTTTTTAAGCTCTGAAAGATCAACATCTTGAGGACTAACTGATGTGGAGAGCTCGACGGTGGTACAAAGCTCTTTGAAAGCTTCTTGAGCTTGATTAGACCTTGCTCCTACATCTTTTGATAACGGGGCAATCAGAAGGAAAAACAGGCTGATAACTTTGATTATGCAACCAGCAACGCCAAAAAAAGTGTTAGGTCTACGCCTATTCATTTGACCTCCTTATTATTTGGTTTCTATCATCATATTCTAAAATACTGACCAAACCATCGAAAGTCAAGTATTTTTTCGGATAATTACGCAAAAAGTAGAACTAATATACGTAGAAGGTCCTGTATGTCAGGATTACTGTAGTTGTCCTGCCCCCATCTATTTTGCCACTTTTTAAGTTAGTCCTGCCATAGCAATTGGTCAAGCTAAATAAGTGGAATATACCCCTTTTAAAAAAGACGTATCCTCGTTGAGGTGGTGAGGTCAGGGAGTGCTAAAGAAAGAGAAGACAGGTATCAGTGTTTAATGGCTAAGTTTACCCCCACCCTATTCACACTATTTCTGGAATAATAATGTCAAAATACACTAAGTTGAAAGTACCACGTTTTAAATGTATCTTAACTCTTCCTTTTTTGATAAGTACCATATACCTATAAAAAGCAAGAAGATTCCTATAAATTGCATTATAGTCAGTAATTCTTTCAGGATAATAAAACCAAAGATAGATGCAAAGAATGGTGTAGATAGCTCAAGCGCTGATACTTGAGCTGCTTTGATACGTTTTAATCCCTCATAATATAGAATTGTACCCACTCCAACGACAATTCCTACTAAAATCTGATAAATATTTGCAATCCTAATCTCAGAAGTTGAAATCAAGTATATAACAAAAAAAATGGATGCAAATAAATATCTATAGAAAGTAATTACTCCTGCGTTCACACCTTTAAGATATTTTCTCATTGCTATAGCAGTTGTTGCCCACGCAACTGTTGCAGACATCACCAATAAGTCACCATATGTGCCAAGTTTAAATATTGCAAAGTTCTTTAGCGTCTTTGTTGTCACCAGTAATCCCGAAATTATCATAAATAGAATCCCTATGTAGTCGAATTTTGTTAATTTATCTTCCTTGAGAACTAAGAATCCGATTAAGATTATAAAAATCGGTTGCATATGCCCGATTAATACTGCATTCACCACAGGAACTTGTGTTAAAGCATAGAAATACATAAGGTCTGCAAAGAGTGTTCCAACTATCGCTATGTAGAGCAGTGTAGAAAACTGCCCCTTATTTATTCTAAGGTTTGCTTTGTTTGTTATTGCTGCATAAATAATCGCTGTCAATGTTACGAAAATTGCTCTTATTGCTGAAGTCTTCAGAAAATCTGAATTTTGATATGATAATTTTGCAAATATGGGTTCGATAGCCCACATTACGCTGGCAAATAAAACAGCCAAAACACCAATGTGTTTAGCGCTCATTTTCTTTTAACTAAGGGTATATTATATCTTTAGCTATGCTATTCAAAAACCTAGTAGTTCTAGATTTTCATTTAATTTTACACATAAATCTTTTCGAACTAATTTAATTTTCGTTTTTCATTTATAAAAGTCAAGCTAAATAAGTGGAATATACCCCTTATAAAAAAATCTTATCCTGGTCAACCTGGTGAAGCCAGGAACAATATTAGAAATAAAGGTTTGAGGCACAAACGAGGTAAAAAAAGCCGAATTAATTTTCGGGGCTTGTAAGTCCTTATATTTCAATAGCGGGGGTCCCGCCAAAGGCGGGAGACGAGCTACTCCGCCTGCGGCGGACTCCACCCCGCGATCTTTAGTCTATTTTAATAGACGACTTCTGCTAAAGGTGGATGTTATCATCCTCCAGCTTTACCATTGATGAAAACATCCAGTTAGAACAAGGGGACAGAACGATGTTCTATCCCTACATAATAAATAAAAAATAGCGGGGGTTGGATTTGAACCAACGACCTTCGGGTTATGAGCCCGACGAGCTACCAGCCTGCTCCACCCCGCGATCATAGTCTATTTAAATAGACGAGTAGTAATATAAGTTGTTTGATTAAAACAAGTCAAGCTATTTATAAAAATATTTATCTAATATTATTCCTGACCTGTGGCTTTATTATACTTTGCCTGGGCCGTAAGATAATCCGTCAATGCCTGGAGATAATTTATCTGAGCATAGGTCAGGGCTAATTCAGCATCCATTTCCTCCAGGCTGGTTATAATCCCCTGAGCGTATTGAACCTTGGCTATCCTTAAGCTTTCCTTTGCCTGCTTTATGTTCTCCTCCTGCGAAAGAATTATCTCCTTTGCCAGATCCAGGCTGGTTACTGCCTCTTTTACCTCTAACTTTATCCCTTCTTCTAAATCCTTTTCACCCAAATCTAATTGCTTCAAATCCGACTTAGATTGATTAACTTTAGAACGGGTGGCAAAACCATCAAATAAGGGGAAGCTCAAAGCTATGGTGAAATTCCAGTCAGTATCCCATTTTTTCTCGCCGTAAAAAGGATTTTTATAATTATAATTAGCCATTCCCATTAAAGAAGGCTTATTTCCGGCTTTGGCAATAACCAAACCCTTTTGAGCAATCCTCTTCTGAAATTCTAAGTATTTCAATTCCGGTCTCTGCAAAAGAGCATCTTGGGTCGCATTTTCCAGTTTGACTTCTCCTGGTTTGAAGAAAAGCTCACCCTCCAGCTCAACTTCAGCCTCCTGAGTCAATCCCAGGATGTTTTTAAAAGCGCTCAAAGCCAGATCATAAGCCTGTCTTGCCTGAAGCAAAGGTGGCTTGGCATTGGCTAACTGAACCTTTGCCCTTAAAAGATCAAACTCCGAGGCCTGTCCGGCTTTATATCTTAACTCTACGGTTTTCAGATGTTCCTCAATATTTTTCAAAGCATCCTCTCTTACCCGAATAAGCTCCCGTGTAAGCAAGACTGAATAAAAAGAGCTTTTCACCTCGTAAGTTATCTTCTGCTTATCCTTTTTATAGTTCTCCTCTTCTAATCTAAGATTCAGTTTAGATATGGAATAGCTGTTCTGCAGCCGTCCCCATGTAAAAATAGATTGCTGTAAAGAAAGATTAAAATCGAAATTGTCATGATAACCCTGGGTTATCTTCTCGTTTTCAATTATAGGAGGAAAGGAGACTATAAAGCTGGGAAGCACACCTAAGTAGGTGTAGGTCCCTGTAAAAGAAAGCTGAGGGTAAAAACCAGATTTCGCCTCTGAGATCTTAAATTTTGAAGATCTGATCTTCTCCTTCTGGCTCAAAAGTAATCTGTTGTTCTGATAAGCCGTATCAAGACTTTTTTCCAGATTTAGAATCAACTTTTCACCAGAGAATGAAACTGAAGTCATCCAGAGGAAAAAAGAAAAAAACAGGATTAACTTTAAATAAAATTTATGCATTTTCCCCTCCACTGCTTTGTTCACCAATTTTTATATTTCGTTTCAAGAATTCGCCAAAGTTATCCACCACAATATAAGTCACTGGAACAACAATTAAAGTCAAAAGGGTTGAGGTTACAAGTCCCCCTATCACCGTTATCCCCATCCCCTGTCTCCACTCTGCTCCTTCGCCGATCCCCAGAGCTGCTGGGAGCATCCCCATAATCATAGCGGCCGAGGTCATCAGAATGGGACGCAGACGAACAGGGCCAGCTTGCAATAACGCTTCTTCTCTTTTCATTCCTCTTTTTCTCAAGGTGATAGTATAATCAATAAGCAAAATAGAGTTTTTGGTAACAAGCCCCATTAAAAGGATTAATCCCACCATTGCCATCATATTAATCCTCTGATCAGTTAAAAAGAGAGCTAAAAGTGCTCCCACTACTGCCAGGGGCAAAGCTAACATAATGGTGAAAGGATGAAGAAAAGAGTTAAACTGAGAGCCTAAAACTATATATATGAAGATAACTCCTATGATTAAGGCTAATATCATGTTTTTGAACATATCACCCATTATCTCAATATCGCCCCGATACTCGATTTTATATCCCGGAGGAAGTGGAAAATCAGCTAACTTTTTATTTAAATCACCAGCTATATCCCCTAAAGGGCGACCCACTACATTGGCAGTAACTATTGCTGCCCTTTCCCTGTTCTGTCTGGAGATCTGGGTGGGACCACTTCCCTCATATAGATCTGCAATACTTCTAAGCGGAACAGTTACTCCAACCGGAGTCAAAATGTCTATAGAAGAGATATCTGAAAAATTATTCCTCTGCTCCGGAGATAAAATCACCCGGATATCTATCTCTTTTTCGCCCTGTCGCAGCTTAGTGGCGACATCACCATCTACTAAGGAGCGCAGGGTTGAGGCTATCTGGGCTGTGGAGACGCCCAGACGACTTGCTTTTTCTCGATTCACCACCACTCTCATCTCCGGTTTTCCTCCTCGGATCGAGCGGTCCGGGTCTGCCACGCCTGGAATTTTCTCCACTATACTCAGGACTTTCTCTGAAAGCTCCTCTAAAACTGTGATCTCGGGACCTTTGATATAAAGATAAATCGGATAATCTTCTTCACCTTCAAACATCCCGATCATCGTGACCTTGGCTTTTATACCCGGCACTTCCGCTAACCTCTTTCGCACTTCCTGTTCTACCTCATCTGTTTTTTTACTTCTCTCTTTAAAGGGAACCAGCTCAACCCGGATATTACCTTTGTTAGAGGCTCCAGCATCCAGTCCAATGGTGGTGAAGATAGACTGAACCTCAGGGTAGGTGAAAAGGATTTTCTCAACCTCAGTTGCATTCTTTTCTGTAGCCTGGATGGAGGTGCCAACCGGGGTCTCCAGGATCACCCTGAATTCACCTCGATCTCCCTGGGGCATAAACTCCTTACCGATGAAAATGGTCAAGCTGAGGCTCAGAATGAAAAGAATGGTGGAGGCGAAGATAATCAGAAACTTGTGTTTTAAAGACCAGGCTAAAATCCCTCCATAACTCTGATTTAGTCTGTGATAGCCACGGTTGAAAGGTGCAAATAATCTCTTCATCCTGCTTTCCTTATCTTTTTTCTCTTTAACCAAGACCTTAGCGGAGAGCATCGGAGCCATGGTAAAAGAATCCCATAAAGAATACAGAATGGCAAAGACCACAGTGAAGGCAAATGCTTTGAAGAACTTCCCCACAATATCCCCCATGTAGGCTACTGGAACAAAGACCGCGATAATGGTAAAAGTACAAGCCATCACGGCTAACCCTACTTCCTGGGTGCCGAATCTTGAGGCTTCCTCCGGCTCCATCCCCTCCTCCACATGCCTGAAGATATTCTCCCGTACCACAATCGCATCATCTATCAGGATGCCAACGCACAAAGACAATCCCATCAAGGTCATCATATTTATGGTATAGCCGAAAAGATTCATCAAAATGAAAGTGGCTAAGATTGAAGTGGGAATGGCTAAAGCTGCAATTATGGTGCTGCGGAAATTCCCCAGAAAAATAAATATAACCAAAGTGGCAAAAATAGCTCCTAAATATAAAGTTCTCATAGTCTCATCTACTGATCTTCGAATATACTTGGACTGATCTGAGGCTATCTCAATCGAGGTGCCGGAAGGAAGCTCCTTTTTCAATCTATCGATACTTTTCTTGAGCCTATCACATACTTTGACTGTATTGACACCAGATTGCTTATATACAATAAAGGAGACCGAGGGTCTGCCATTTAGCTGAGCAATCTCTCTCAATTCTTTATAATCATCTTTTACCTTAGCCACATCTCTTAAGTAGATTGGAGTTCCCTGATAGTTAGACACCGGTACCTTATTAATATCTGAAATCTCCTGAAATTCTCCAGTAAGCCTCAAAACAAACTCCTGCGGCTGTATTTCCACTCTACCTCCCGGCACGTTCAGATTTTCACGGGATAAACTTCCAATAACCTGTTCAACTGATAGGTTATAGGCCTGGAGTTTTTTCCTGTCTACCTCCACCTTTATTTCCCTTTCCAATCCTCCAACTAATTTGACCTCAGCCACCTCTTTGGTCTGCTGGATTCTGTTCTTGACTTTGTCCTCAGCTAAGGTCCTTAGCTCATCTAAAGGAAGATCGCTTGCCAGTGAGAAGATCATTATTGGCGTGGCTGAGACATCAAACCGGGCTATGGTGGGTTCATCTATATCTTTGGGTAGCTTTGAACGAATTTCAGAAAGTTTCTCCCTCACGTCTGAATCCGCATCTCTAACCTTTATCTCGATTTCGAACTCTAAGATGATCTGTGAAAAACCTTCTGCAGTTGTGGAGTAGATATTCTTCAGCCCGTTGATTGCACTCATCGCCTCTTCAATCGGCTTGGTCACCTGATTTTCAATCTCCTGAGCTCCTGCTCCAGGATAAACTGTGGTGACAGATATATAGGGAAATTCGACATTCGGCATCAAATCGATACCGATACGGGTATAGGAAACTATTCCCAAGACCAGGACTGCCAAGACCTGCATTACAATGAAAACAGGCCGGCGAATGGCTAAATTAGGCAAAAACATTATCTCTCCCCTCCTTTAACAATTCTTACCTTATCTCCGGACTGCAGTTGGCTTTGACCTAAAGTAATTAAACTATCCAGAGGAGTTAGCCCGCTCTTTATATAAGTCAAACCTCCATCGCTGAATCCAGTTTCAATCCATCTTTCCTCCGCTTTGCCATTTTTAATTACAAAGACCTTTTTATTCCCGGTTTCAGTTAAGATAGTATATCTTGGAATAAGAATTAGATTCTCAGTTTTACCTATTATCAGGTCAACCTCAGCAAACATACCCGGCTTTAAAAGATGGTTAAGATTGGATATGGTTATTTCTGAAGATACGGTTCGGGTTAAACTGTTCAAGGTCGGGCTAACCAGAGTAATTGAACCATAAAATTCTCTATCTGGATATGCATCAACTTTAATCTTAGCTTTTTGGTTTAACTTAACTTTGGGCAGGTCATTTTCTGTAACCTGGATTATTATTTTAACTGAATCGAGGTTCAAAACCTGTGCTAAAGGCGTTCCCATACCTGGATCAGGATTTGCCGCTGCCCCCTTATCCAGATATACCTTTCCCACAATTCCTTCTACTGGAGAAACCGTTTCGGCTAACTCAAATTGTAACCCGGTAATATCCCGATCAATCAGAGCTACCACCTGATCTTTTTTCACCCTATCCCCTTCCCGGATCTTTATATCCACCAATTTACCTGAAGCTTTTGGGAAAATATCTATTTCCTCAATGGCTTTAACTTCTCCAGTATAATCGAGAACCGGAGTAAAGGGTGAGGTTTTAACTATTTCCACCTCCACCGGAACAATTCGCTCCCTTACCTCTGCAGTCTGGGCTTTTTTCTCCTTGAAAAAGACCATTATCCTGTAGAAAATAAAGAATAGAATCAAAAGTCCAATCAGGATTCCAATCAATTTTTTCATCTTCTCTCCTTAATTCATTTTAAGCTTTAGATCTTTTTACTTGATTCATCATCTTCTCTATCAATTTTATCTCCAGCTCGAGACGGGCGATTCCTCCTTTAAATATAAACTCCCAGTTGTAGGGTACCTTTTTACATTTATCCCCGCAAAACTTTTGAATCCACTGGATTACATTCTGAAGTTGCCTTTTCTTCTGTGAAAGACAATCTAAAATCTTTTCTTTAGATAATCCTTTAATAAAAGCCACTCCCACAATAAAGCTATCTTCTGGCATCTTTTTCTCTGTCAGTGCCTTCTCCACTAACTCCCCTAACCTCTTTTCACCCTTAGGGGTGATATGGTAGACCATTCTTTCCGGCATCTTTCCTGGCCTTTCACCCTTCCCCTCGATAAGTTTCTCCTTTTGCAGACGGTGAAGGGTATTATACATAGAGGCTAAATTCACCTGTGCCCAGTGCTCCATCTCCCTTTTCTCTATCTCCTGATAAAGCTGATAGCCGTACATCGGCTTTTCGCTCAGAAGCCCTAAGACCACCAGTTCGTTTTTAGTCATAGTTACTCCAATCGATATTATTCTAATTTAGAATAATACAATACATAATACGATGGAAATTATAATTCGTTTTGAATGTTTTGAAAATTTTTAAGCTGTTGAGGGGTAATTGCTTACCAAATACAATTGCACTTGATCTTTCTGTAATCCGTATCCGGGGATCCAAATCTGGAATTAAGTTTTTCCCACATTTCTACGGTTTCCTTACAAAAAGAGATATTGGTGTAATTATATTTTTCTTTAAGATGTTTAATCAGATATAGATACATTGTGAATCTATTTGAGAATTCTATCTTTTTGCCCCAGTTTGACTTCTCTTCTAAGTAAATTTTCCAGGACTTATCTTTAGTACCATTAATAGTGCTTTACAATCCTCTCAGAGAACCTAAGGTTATACGCTCAGGTTTGAATTCTGTAAAAATCTGGTCAATCAGTTCTAAGTAACCTTCCTGCCAGCCACTTATCGGCACCATTGGGTCTATTCTGACCCTGATCTCATAACCTGTTTTAGCTAACTTACTTGCCGCTTCTATTCGCTTTGAAACCGGAGGCGCTTTTTTCTCCCATTTTTTTGCTACTTTATCCGCATTCAGGCTAAAGCTGATGATTGTCTGATTATGTGGCTCTATCTCAAGCAGGTTTTTAATATTGGTCGATTTGGTTAAAAATAGAACTTTATGTTTATTTTGAGATTCAAACAAAGGGATAATGAATTTGGAAAAAGGCTTATAACCGTTCTCCCACATCAGAGAATCAGCTATTTCACCAGTATTCAGTATCTCCGGGGGTAGAGACGCATGGCCATGCGTCTCTACATCAAAGAATTCCTTGACGTGCTGTTCAATTTTAGCATAATCTTTAATAACCGGTTTTATCCCTTCTGGTCGAAACCTGAAAGTCCCCTTTAAATAACACCAACTGCAATCAAACGGACACCCATAAGCCCATTTGAGTTCCAAAAAATGAGGACAGACCACATCAGTGGGTTTAGAAGGCAAAGGGGTTTTCTCGAACCTCACAATAATTGACCCGTCTCTAATCTGCTTAACAAACCCACTTTGAGTACCATCTATCAATCTATAATGATGTAAATTTGTTCCTATAAATCTATACTTTCTTTTTTTTGCTATTATCATAAAGTTTCTTTCAATTTAACTTATCAAAAAAAGAAATTTGACGCCCAATCCAATCTTTCTGCAAAACATGTTTCATAATTTTCGCACCTGTAGAATGGTCAGTTGTGAAAATCAAGTAATATAATGGACGACCTTCTCTGCTTTCAATTAGTTTCCAATCAACAAACTTATATCCAAGTCTCTCTAAACCATCTGTAACAATCTTAAGTATGCGCTTTCTCACTTCAAGCGGTCTAAGTCTCCCTTTAATTCTATCTTCATATACGTCGATCCAGCTATTGTAAGGCAATGTCTTGTTTAACAATAAAGTGATATTTTCTTTCTCAAATCTTTTTTTGTTATAGTAAAGAACACGAGCAAATGCCATATTATACGGAAAAAGAATAAACAATTCGATCTTTCTTCCTTTCTTATAGATAGCAATTTATTCAATAGTTGCCCATTCTACTTCAAAACCTTCTGGGTCAAGAAAGGCAAAGCATGGAGCCTCCTGAGGGATTTCAGAAAGTATCTCATCAATGACCAAATTGCAATCTCCTTCCTTTATTTTATATCGATTTTGGGGAAAGTTTTTTAAAAGTTTACTTAATGTCTTTATATTTTTCTTCTTAATTTCAATGAAAAAACATTCAGTGAATGGAGGGCTTGTTCTCATCGCAATTAATGGCGAGCCATCAACGATTCGAGTTTGCGATGTACCAGGAATTTCAATCTCACATTGTCCATCTCCGGCGAGAGCATCTATATAATAACGTTCAATAGCTCCCTTGGTTGCCGTTACATAGCCTTGAAGATATTTTTCTAAAAGGGTCAGTTTCTCCTTCGTGTGAAGTTTACTAATTCTTGCCATTTATACTTCCCCATTATTCATTTACAAACCTCCCCAAACACCCTCAAGAAATTTCCACCTAGAATCTTTTTAATATCCTTATCCTTATAACCCCTATTCAAAAGCTCCTGGGTTATCTGGGGCAAGCCGGATGTATCTTTTATCTCTAAGGGGATGGCCGGGATTCCATCGAAATCAGAGCCTAAGGCTACGTAATCCGGTCCAACCAATTTTACTGTGTAGTCTATATGGTCAACTAATTTAGATAGAGAAGTTGGAGGCGGAAACTTGGCATTTTGATAGAGAAGCTCGGTCTCCTCTTCTATTTTTTTATTATCCTCTTTGAATCTCTCTTTGAGCTCTTCACTTTTAATCTGAATCTCTTTATAGATACTATCAGATGCTTTCCTGAAATCATCATCTAAATATCCGGAGAAGAAATTAATCCCGATAACCCCTCCGGACTTAGCGATTGCTTTTATCTGCTCATCTG
>Ga0315291_10003714_pt1 | contig 19665 bp, 20 predicted proteins | sample YL17G12_20_MG_FD_203070 | JGI IMG/M metagenome (GOLD analysis project Ga0315291, IMG submission 203070) | Sediment microbial communities from Yellowstone Lake, YNP, Wyoming, USA - YL17G12_20 | ecosystem: Environmental > Aquatic > Freshwater > Lake > Sediment | place: USA: Wyoming | collected...
CCCTTCTCAAGTTTCTACACTCTGACTAAGAAAATTGATAGAGAGCAGGTATTAAGTTGGATTCAATCAGTCATTTTGCTGGAGGATGAGAAATTTCTCGAAACGTTAGGTTAGGGGATTAAAAGCATATGATCAAGATCAATTTGGACAGGAAATCAAAACATGAACCTGACTAAAGTCAGTTCGACAATACGGTTCATAGCCACTTTAGTGGCGTAAGTTAAGAGACCTGACTAAAGTCAGTTTGAACAGAAGGGAGGATTTCAAAAGATGAAGGAATTCTTGATGAAATGGACAAAAGCAGTAAGGGCGCCTTTTTTCACTGGCACTTTAGTGCCGGTCGCGGTTGGGTCTACTTTAGCTTTCAGCCAGACCGGGAAATTCCACTGGCTGAATTTTTTCCTGACCTTGTTCGGGTTCTGTTTTATCCATGCGGGCGCTAATCTTGCCAATGACTATTTTGACCATAAAACTACGGATGATGATATCAACTTCTCCTTCACACCGTTTTCTGGCGGCAGCCGTGTGATTCAGGATGGTATTGTCCCGGCTAAACAGATCCTCAATGCGGCTTTGATCTTTTTCGGACTGGGTTCTGTGATTGGATTATATCTTAATTATGTTTCCCCTGGAAATATAGTTCTTCTTTTTGGAATCTTTGGAGTCTTGACGGCGTTTTTTTATACCGCTACTCCAGTTATGTTTGCCTACCGCGGATGGGGTGAATTGATGATAGGTTTGGATTTCGGGGTTCTGGCAGTGATGGGCTCATTCTACGTTCAGGCGCATTTCCTGAACTGGTCAGCTTTCTGGGCATCTCTTCCGGTTGCTTTTATGATAACCGGGATTTTATATATCAATCAGTTTCAGGACTACGAAGCTGACAAGACTGTACAAAAAAACCACTGGGTGGTTAGATTGGGTAAGAAAAAAGCAGTTTACGGATACTACCTCATTATCGCAGGAACCTATCTTTCTATCATCATCTCAGTAGTATCAGGACTGCTGCCACCTTTTGCTCTGATTGCCTTGTTGACTTTGCCTCTGGCTTACGCTGCCATAAAAGTCCTCAGAGCTAATTACGATAAGATCTACGAGCTTATACCAGCCAATGCCGGCACCATAAAAATTCATCTTTTCGTGGGGCTGCTTCTTTCTTTCGGATTTATCCTCAGCCGGCTGATCTAATCTCTTGTAGGGGCGACCCTTCCTTCGACTTTGCTCAGGACGGTGTCTTCGACCCTGAGGCTCAGACCCGAAGGGAGCCTGTCGAACCGCGTGGTCGCCTGCGGGAGGGGACCCCGCAAAAGCGGAATTTCGCAAAACTCAACAAGCCCCTCCCCTACGGTCTGATTTGATTTTTGGTAGGGGCGAGGTTTCCTCGCCCTTCTGTCTTCATCGGTAATCCTACCCTGCCCACAAGGTGGGGTATAGACCCACATTGAGGGCAATGCGGGTCTACATCTACCGTCTGAAATACAATCTGGGGCGAATTGCCTTACGCCCCTACAAATCATGTCCTCCTTTTGATTACAAGAAGATGACGTAAACCCACGTTGGGGGCAACATGGGTTTACCGGTTTTGACAATTGTTTTTGCTCGATTTATCGAGCAAAAACTTTCTCAATAAATTGGGCAACTACTAAAAGACGGTCTTAAGGATTTCCCTAATATTCCGAACTAAGAGAATAGCAGATGTAGGGGTTAGTAACCTTGCGATCCCGGCAACGGAGTCGTGAAGCCTCTGCTAAATAAACAGGGGATTTTTTCTGCGTTGGTGAGGACACCAACGCAGAGCAGTGGAGACGCCTAATAAATTAGGCAACTACACTCAACCTGCAAGAAGAGCTTATGGAACTTCAGGGTAGTGTGGAAAAATTCCAGCTTTCGGACATCTTTCAGCTTTTGAGCGCCTGCAGGAAAAGCGGAACCTTAGGCGTGCAGAAAGGTGAAGATGTTATCATGGTCTATTTCCAGGATGGTAATATAATCTTTGCCCATAACCCATATAATCGGCTCCGAGTCGGAGAGCTACTGGTTAAAAAAGGGATATTAAGTGCTAACCGTTTGCAGAAAATCATGCAAGTCCAGAAAGAACTCAAGGACAAAAAAAGAATTGGGGAGCTATTAATTTTAGAAGGCATCATCACCCGAAGGCAGTTAGAGGAACTGGTAAAATTACAGGTGGAAGAAGTGATCTATGACCTTCTCAAATGGGAAAAGGGGAATTTCAAAGTCTACGAGAACAGGTTTCCCACTCAAGAAGAGATAACCATTAAGATCTCCACGGAAAATCTGATTTTAGAAAGCGTGAGAAGGTCGGATGAGCTGGAAAGGCTAAAGAAAAAGCTGCCTTCTTTTGATACGGTTTTAGGTTTAGCCCCGACCGAAGATAACCGGGAAAAAGACATTAACCTGAAAGCGGATGAATGGAATGTCTTAACCTTAGTGGATGGCCAACGGGATATCAGAAAAATCTTAGAGGATTCTAAAAGGGATAAGATCGAAACTCTTAAAAAATTAGCCGGGCTTCTTTTAGCAGGAGTAGTTGAGCCGGTGAAAAGACCTACTCTGGAGATTAAAACCGATAGACTGGAAAAGCTCTTAGAGCAGTTCAACCGCAGTCTGGAGAAATATACTGAGGAATGAACAGATGGAATTAAAAGAGGCACTTCAGAGTCTTAAAAAATCTATGGATGACTTTTTGGAGAGAGCTTTCGAAAAGGAAGAGGAGGAATGGGAGGTTGACCAAAAGGTTACCGCATTGGAAAATATCGTGCTGGGAAAAAGCAGGGATTTCTGGCAGGTAAAAGACAGGTTCAAAGGGATGGAAGCCTGGCTCAAAAACGAGGGGGAGGAGCTGAACTCAAAACCGGTCAAGAAAAATCAGATTCAGAGAGTGATAGAGTGTGTTGAAAGGATGAAAGTCTATTGGGAGATGATCAGGGGAGAAAAATTTTATCAGGATGGGGAGAGGACCTTAAAACAGGCAAATTTATTTATAAGGGAAAATCTAAGGAGAAGAGGCTGGGAATACACCCCTTTGGGGCTGGTAGATTTCGTGCAGCTGGATGAGTCACTCCTCAACTTGAAAGAGGAGATAAGAAATTTAGATCAGGATGGCCCAGATCTCAAAAGCAAATATCAGAAAGTTTTAAGTTACCAGCTTGACCTGATGGATTATTTCTACAAACCCAAGGACCATCTTTTGACCATACTGGACTATCAGTTGAAAACCTTAGAGATGAAAACTACTAAGGAGGATGAGTTTTTCACCGCCTCACTGATCTACTACCTGAGACAGAACAGATATAAGGTTGAGCCTTATTTAGAAAGATTCAGAAAAATTCTTAACCAAAAAAAGAGTTTGAATTAGGGAAAATGAGTATTATCTTGGAACAACGATCCTGGAGTATAAAGCTTAAGGTCTTGAGACTTTAGCTTTATCATTAAGTAAACCCAAGACGATTGTTGAAGAAGTTTAGCACATTGTCATTGCGAGCCCCCGTAGGGGACGAAGCAATCTGCTAACTCCATAGGAAACGGATTGCTTCGTCGTCCTCAGGACTCCTCGCAATGACTCAACAACGTTTTTTAACACGCCCTGAAGGTTTACACTCCAATACTGGTCAAATGAATGGCGGTTCAAAATCGTTTTAACTTAGGGTTATGGTAGAGGAAAAAGGTACAAGAGCTTTTCGGGAAGGGATAAGGTCTTTGAAGTCAAAAGACTTCAAAGCGTCTGAGCAGAAGTTTAGAGAGGCCGTGATCAGAAAGGGTCCCAAATCGCAAAAAGCTGAGCTGATTTACCAAGCTCTGCTGATCAGAAAAGAATGCGAGAGGTTACTACAGGAGTTGAAATTCAGATTTTAAAGGAGGAGTATGCCTAAAAAGCAGATGACTTTTGCGGATAAGGTCAAGAAAGATAAACATCTGGTCTATTGCCCCAAGTGCGGAGGGGCTAAACAGAGTATCCTTTACGTTGAATCTATCAGGAACGACACCGGGTCCTGGAAATTCAGAGAAAGAAACGTAAACGTGTGTAAATGCAATCAGGCTGAAATTTATAAGTAATTTTTTCTGCAGTTAGTTGAATTTGAAGTAGTTAGCAACCGCCAGCAGGTCTTTTTTTATGGCGGTTTTTGCTTGTGAAAAAAGTTACAAAAAGGCTTGCTTTTGAAAGTTTTTTTCTTAAATTTGTTTAATTTCTTTTTTTTCTTAAGGAAAAAAAGAGGACAATATGCCAAGAATTGAAGTAAATATAAAAAGATGCAAAGGGTGCGAACTCTGCGTTGTTGCTTGTCCCTACAAGGTAATAGGGATGTCAAAGAAGTTCGCCTCGACCGGGTATTATCCTGCTGAAATGGTCAAGCCGGAAAAATGCACCGGGTGTACCCTCTGCGCACTGGTCTGCCCGGATGTAGCCATAGAGGTTTACAAGTAATTTATCCGGATGACTATAAGGAGAGTTTAGACATGGGTGAAAAATTATTAATGAAGGGGAATGAAGCATTGGCTGAGGGTGCGGTAAGAGCCGGGTGCAGGTTTTTTTCCGGTTACCCGATCACGCCGCAGAATGAGGTCCCGGAATACCTTTCCTGGAGGCTGCCCGAGGTTGGAGGAACTTTTATTCAGGCAGAAAGCGAGGTTGCAGCTATCAATATGCTTTATGGTGCCTCTGCGTGCGGTGCCAGGGTAATGACTTCCTCCTCCGGTCCGGGAATAAGTCTTAAGCAGGAAGGAATCTCATATATCTCAGGTGCCAACCTCCCTATCTTCTATGCAAACGTAATGCGCGGCGGACCCGGTTTAGGGAATATCGCACCTTCTCAGGGCGATTATTTTCAAGCCACCAGGGGTGGAGGTCACGGAGATTATAGAGTAATTGTATATGCTCCTAACTCGGTTTCCGAGATGGGGAATTTTCCTAAAAGGTGTTATGATTTAGCTGAGAGATACAGAATCGCCACAATGGTTCTCACAGATGGTCTCTTAGGCCAGATGATGGAGCCGATAGAGTTCGACTTTGAGCCGGTCGATCCTGCTAAACTTCCGGCAAAAGACTGGGCTTTAGGAAATGCTGAAGGCAGGGAAAGAAGGGTGATAAGGTCTTATGATTTAAGGCCTGGATATTTAGAAAAAATGACCTTGAAATTAGCTGAGAAGTATAAGGAAATCGAGGAAAAAGAGACAAAATTCGAGGCGGTTCAGGTTGAAGATGCGGAGATTCTCCTGGTCGCATACGGAACTTCTTCCCGAATCTCGAAATCGACTCTGATGTTAGGCAGAAAAGAAGGTATAAAAATCGGGCTTTTAAGACCTATCACCTTGTGGCCCTTTCCGAGTAAAATCATAAGTGACCTGTCCGAAAGGATTAAAAAGATATTAACCGTGGAGATGAGCCTGGGTCAATTAGTAGAAGACGTTAGATTGGCTGTCGAAGGTAAGGCCAAAGTTTATTTGCACGGCAGACCATCAGGCGGAATACCGACTGGAGAAGAAGTTTTAGAAGTGATCAAGAAAATTATGAAGAGTTGATGCAAAGCTGAAAAGGCATCTTGACGGGCAAGGGTGCCCGTCCTACGGGGAATCGACATCTATTGAATCCGTAGGCGGGACTCCCAGTCCCGCAAACAAATATTACAGAGACCCTTTGCGAAATTGTTACTTGCTATAAGCTCTTTGAGTCTGGAGGAACTATGGAGAAGAAAGTTTTTGAAAGAACTAAAGGTTTAACCGAAATACTGATGCGCTACTGTCCCGGGTGCGGGCATGGAGTGGTCCATAGGTTAGTAGGAGAGGTGATGGAGGAGTTAGGCATAACCAAAAGGACCATCGGGATTGCGCCAGTAGGCTGCTCAGTTTTCGCTGACGAGTATTTTAACTGTGATATGATTCAGCCTGCTCACGGCAGGGGACCTGCAGTTGCTACTGGAATTAAAAGGGTTAGACCGGACTGCATAGTTTTCAGCTATCAGGGAGACGGGGATTTAGCCTCAATCGGAATGGCGGAAACGATTCATGCGGCTGCAAGGGGTGAAAGGATAACCATAATATTTGTAAATAATGCTATTTACGGAATGACCGGCGGACAAATGGCACCTACGACCCTTTTAGGGATGAAATCAACCACCACCCCTTTTGGCAGAGACCCCAGGGTTGCCGGGTATCCGATTAAAGTGTGTGAGCTTTTAGCCACCTTGGAAGCACCTGCTTATTTAGCCAGAGTATCAGTACACAAACCAGCCAATGTCTTAAAAGCCAAAAAAGCCATTAAAAAGGCATTTCAGGTGCAGATGAATGATGAGGGGTTCTCCTTGGTGGAGATAGTTTCCCAGTGTCCCACAGACTGGTTTATGACTTCTCTGCAGGGAATAGATTTTGTTGAGAAGATGATGATTCCATTTTTCCCCTTAGGTGAGTATAAAACTATAGAAGAGAAAAAAGAAACAGTTAAGCCAGAGCCAAAGAAGGTTCTGGAAACAGTATAGATTGTGAAAAAACAGATAGAACAAGGCTAGTTCGAACTGACTTTAGTCAGGGTTTTTACGCCGCTAAAGCGGCTATGAACTTGAAAGAAGCACAGTATAGATTGTTAAAAGAAATACAGAATGAAGCTGTGAGGTTTTTCTGGTGTCGTGTCATTCTGAGTCCGTAGGACGAAGAATCTGGATTCTTCGGTCATCCCGCTGAAAGCTGGATTCCCTCAGAATGACAAACAGGTTCTTATTCTACTATGGTAATCAAGATTCACGAATATGACAGAGCATAAATCGGAGGAATGGATGTATCAAGGTGTGATAATGTCGGGTTTCGGGGGACAGGGGATAATCTCAGCAGGTATACTTTTGGCTTATGCCGGGATGACAGACGGGAAATATGTTACCTTTTTCCCGGCTTACGGTGCGGAGATGAGAGGCGGGACTGCTAACTGTTCAGTGGTTATCTCTTCTGAGGAGATAGCCTCTCCGGTGGTGGCTTATCCTGACACTCTGGTAGTGATGAATGAACCTTCCTTAGCCCGTTTTGAAGCTTCAGTCACAAAGGGAGGTCTTGTCTTAATCAATAGCTCGTTAGTCGCAGGAAAGCCTAAAAGAGAGGATGTGGACGTCAAGTACCTTCCGGCAAATGAGATCGCAGAAAAATTGGGCACAATCAAGATAGCCAATATGGTTATGATCGGGGCTTATTCTAAATTAACCGGTGCAATCTCTTTTGAAGGGCTGAAAAAATCTTTGCAAAAGGTGTTCTCCCGCGCCAGGCAGGAAATAATCGATTTAGATTCTGAGGCTCTAAAAAAAGGGATGGAGGCGGTTTAATCTAATAACAGCGTGAATCGCCGTATGATACTGATATGTAGGGGCGACCCGCGGGTCGCCCCTACATTTTTACCACTAAAACGGTAGAACAGACATTCATGTCTGTTCTACATTGTCAGGCAAGAATGCCTAACCTACCGTGTGCACAAGTTCGTAGCGTCCGGTCCTACGGATCCGTTTAACGGAGTTTATCCCGGACGTTTTTTTGTCAGTAGAGACGCATAGCTATGCGTCTCTGCGCCTGTCGTAGCGCGACCCTCTCAGGGATGGCTTAAGACCTCCTCAATCTGAAGGGTGACTAAACCCATGTTGAGGCAACCCATACGGGCAGGCTGTGGGTTTACCTATGGAAGGAGGTATTTATAGGGGCACGGTCCCGCCTCTATGTTCTACTTCACAATTTTGGTAACAGGTTTAAACCCGCGTAGGGGCGGAGTTCATCTCCGCCCGAAGGTGATGGGTGGAGGCAAGCTCCACCCCTACGCGATATCTGTTTAAATAACAACACCTTCTTAAATATGATTGCGATTTCATTGTTCTCCACCTTATTTCCAATTTCTTTCTTAGAGCATTTTTTGTAATAAACCGTTGCCGAAATAGTGAAAAACTACACTTCTGGCAGGATGCCCCTACGTTTCTACATCCCAGTCAGATTTTTTTCTTTGTATATTTCATCCTTTTCTGATTATATTGGTTCCGGGAAAATTGAAGGATTCAGGATACTATGCACCCTTTGTCTGAAAGAATAAAAAAAGAGCTTCTTCCCTTTGTGATGAAGCCGGGCAGATATGTCGGGAATGAGCTGAATGTCATCAAAAAAGAATCTGAGGGGAAACTTAAATTTGCCCTGATTTATCCTGATATCTATGAGAACGGAATGTCATATTTAGGTTTGCAGATTTTGTATCATATCATCAATCAAAGACCTAATTCCCGTTGTGAGAGAGCTTTCTTGCCCTGGCCGGATGCGGAGGAGATTCTGAAAAATAATTCCATTCCTTTATTCTCCCTGGAGAGTCATACTCCTCTGAAGGAGTTCGATGTCCTCGGGTTCTCCTTGACCTACGAGCTTAATTATACCGGAGTGCTGAATATCCTGAGTCTCTCCGGGATACCACTATTCTCCAAGGAAAGAGGAGAAGATTTTCCTCTGGTTATAGCTGGCGGGTTCTCGGTTTTTAATCCTGAGCCGATGGCTGATTTTTTTGACCTTTTTGTGATAGGGGATGGAGAGGAGATCATTCATCAGGTTCTGGATTCAATTGAAAAAGGGAAAAAAGAAAACCTTAAAAAAAGAGAGCTTTTAGTCGAGCTTTCCAAAATCTCAGGAGTTTATGTTCCATCTCTCTATGAGCCAAAATATGATGAGAATAATCACTTCATAGGGGTCTGGAGAAAAATTCCAGAAACACCAGAGAAAGTAATCGCGCAAACTGTTTCCGAGTTAAAGCCTGAATATTATCCTCAAGCGCCTCTGGTTCCCTTTATTGAGACGACTCATGACCGGCTTACCTTAGAGATTATGAGAGGATGCGGTCAGGCTTGTCGTTTTTGTGAAGCCACTTCGATCTACAGACCCAAAAGGGAAAAGGGCATAGAGCAGATTTTAAAAGAGGCAGACTGCGGACTCGCCAGTACCGGCTATGAGGAGATCTCCCTGCTTTCTCTTTCATCAACTGATTATAAAAATCTGCCTGAGCTGGTTCAGAGATTGCAGAAGAAATTTTATCCTAAAAGGGTCTCCATTGCCTTGCCCTCTTTGCGTCCGGGCTCATTTTCTATGGAGATAGCCAAAACCATCACCCAGACCAAGAAGACCGGGTTGACTTTTGCACCTGAGGCTGGAACCCAGAGGTTAAGAGACGTCATCCGAAAAAATATCACTGAGGAGGACTTGCTTTCAAGCGTGGAGATAGCTTATTCTTCCGGCTGGAATTTGATCAAGCTGTATTTTATGATCGGACTTCCCACAGAGACGGATGAGGATTTAAAAGGAATTGCTGACTTGGTCGGGAAAGTCTTCAAGCTAGGTAAAACTTTCGGTTCAGGAAAAAGTGTTAACGTAACTATCTCGCCTTTTACACCAAAGCCGTATACTCCTTTTCAATGGGAAAAACAGGAAAAGATCAACGAGATCGAAAGGAAGATTTCACTCCTTAAAGACTTGCTGGATTTCAGAAATCTGAAAGTGAGTTATCGTGACCCGCTGGTATCTTTCTTAGAGGGGGTTTTAGGAAGAGGAGACAGAAAACTCAGTAAAGTAATTCACTCAGCCTGGAAAAATGGCGCAAAATTAGATGCCTGGATTGAGTTTTTCAACTATGCTTTCTGGAGAAATGCTTTTGAGGAAAATGGAGTTGACCCTACGGATTACCTCAGAGCCAGAGACTTAGATGAGGCTCTTCCCTGGGATCACATTGATAAAGGGATAAGTAAAGATTTTCTCAAAAGGGAAAGAGAGAGGGCTTATACCCCAGAGAAGATGACAGAAGAAAAAAAGTCAGAAGGCGAAGATGCTCCTTTGTATGTGGCTCAACCTGAGAAAAAAGAAGAGGAGCTTTACGGCAGAAAAAAGAAAAAGGTTGTGTCAACTCTTACCTCAACTGTTGCCCGGAGCAAGGTAAGGTTAAAATGGAGTAAGGGAGAAGAGGTAAGATTTACCTCTCATTTAGACGTGCTCAGGACTTTTGAGCGGGCAATCAGGCGCTCCGGAATTCCGATTGCCTATTCTGAAGGTTTTCATCCTCATCCGAGGATTGCTTTTGGTCCTCCGCTTCCCCTGGGGTTTGTGTCAGAGGCAGAATATTTAGACATTCAGTTGACTGAGCCTTTTTCCAATGAGCATCTTTCAAGGTTAGATAAAGCTCTGCCTCAAGGTTTTAAGATTATGGAAGGGAAGACAATCTTTACTAAAGCGGAGTCCTTATCTTCGGCTATTAATGCGGCTCTTTATAAAGTGGAATTAACTTTCTCAGGAAAGGAAATACAGGGAAAAATAGAATATGTCCTCTCACTGAGGAATCTGATGGTATCCCGTGTATCAAAAGAAAAGCTAAAAGAAGTGGATATAAGATTTGACATTTTGAAGCTTGAAAATGAGGATTCTACCTTGAACATGCTCTTGTCCTTAGGCAGTGCCGGCTATGCCAAACCTCAGGAGGTCTTGATCTACGGGTTCGGGATGAAGGATAAAGAAGTTTTGAGTTTGCTGTTTCAAAGGGAAGGGCTTTTGATCAAGAGACAGGATCAATTATTGTCACCTATGGAAATAATATAAATAAAAAAATGACGAATGACGGATAACGGATAAAAAAATGTGTGCATGGTAGAACAGACATTTTTGTCTGTTCCACATGGTCAGACAGGAATGTCTGACCTACCAAAAAATAAGCGACCCTGATAGGTTAGCCTTACGAAAAACAAAAAAGGGAGCTAATAATATGATAGACAACGAACAAAAATGTCAGATTTGTGGCAGAAGACATTATGATGAAAAACGTTGCATTTTTCATCTCGAAAGATCTGACAAGGATGCAAAATTATTTCAGCAAAAGCTAAATGAGATATTTAATGACAGGTCTTTAGAGATTTATGATTTCTCGCAGTTTGTGTTCCCCGATGGGATTATATTTCCTGAAAAAATAGATAAAAAAATAATTTTTAATAATGCCACTTTTCAAGGGCATCATACATTTTTTTCTATTACTTTTGAGAGAGAAGCCGATTTTTCAGGCGCAACTTTTCAAGGTACCGTTTCCTTTAGGTTTAGTAAATTTCTGAATAATGTTGATTTTGGTAAAGCTATTTTTAAAGATCATGTAGATTTCCAAACAGTATTTTTTCACGGTGAAGTCAAATTTGTAAGCACAGTTTTTCATAAAGAAGTATTTTTTTCAATAGCAGATTTTAAAAAGCGTGTTTTATTCATTAGAGCTACCTTCAAAGGGAAATCAGAATTTTTTGCTGTTAATTTCATAGATAGAGTTGATTTTATGTTTTCTACGTTTGAAGATGAATTGATTATTAATCAAGGTAATAAAAGGATATTTTCATTAAAAGAAGTAAACTTTATTGATGTCAAATTTTTTAGACCTGAAAAGGTAAATTTTATAAAAGTAGATTTGAGTAATTTTGGTTTTTTAGGAACTAATTTGAGAAAAGTTGAGTTTGTCGATGTGAATTGGTATAAAAAAAGTAAAGGTGGAAGAAATAGAGTTTATGATGAAATTATATCAGGATCTTCTGAATATCCGTTCATGGCCCAGATGTATAAAAGACTTCGGGCGAATTACGAGGAGAACCTGAATTATGCTGAGGCTGGGGATTTTCATATTGGTGAGATGGAAATGAGAAGGAAAGGGGAGAAAAACTTCTTTAATAAATGCATTATCTGGGCATATAAACTCATCAGCAATTATGGCGAAAGCTACTGGCGTCCTTTACTTTTCTGGATATTACCTATGCTTCTTCTTTTTCCTCTTTTATTTATGTATTCAGGTATTGAGCAAATCACTTCGAGGCAATCTCCTTATATGATTCATTATCAATTTAATCTAAGTACTATTTCACTCAGTAATGCAGGTGATTTTATCAAAGACTATCTCAAATCCTTTGTTTATAGCTTATCAGTTTTCTCCTTAGTTAGAGAAAAACTATATAGACCTATCAATGACTGGAGTCATTTCTGGATGGTCTTAGAGTCTATTCTAAGTCCTGTTATGATTGCTTTCTTTCTTTTAGCATTGAGGCGGAGGTTTAAAAGGTAATTAATAATGGTAGGGGCACGTTGCAACGTGCCCCTACTCCTCGCGTAGCAGTCCGCCTACGGCGGATTAGACCTCTGCTGCCGAGCCCTGAAGGCTCGGCTACGCGGACTCTTGCTCAGGCAAGGATGCTTGAGCCATCAAAAAACAATAAAATGCAAAAAATTAATCCCCGCGAAATCGCTCTCAAAATTCTGTATGACATAGAAACTAAATCTGCTTTTGCGAATGAGACCGTTGAGGAATATTCAAAAAGATTCAAACTATCATCTCTCGATACCCGATTTATCCGGGAATTGGTGAATGGGGTTACCAAGCTAATAAGAAGGTTGGATTATATAACAAGTTCTTTCCTCAAGGGGAAGATTGAGGATTTGACACCCTGGATACGGAATACGTTAAGGCTGGGTGTCTATCAGATTGATTATCTCGATAGGGTGCCGGACCAGGCAGCGGTAGATGAGTCAGTAAAATTAGCTAAAAAGTTCGGACATAAGGGGACAGCCGGTTTGGTCAATGCGGTTTTGAGGAATTATCTACGGGACAAAAAGAAAGTCGTTTTTCCTTCGATAGAGGAGGACAAGGTCAGAGCCATTGGCACTATTTATTCTTTTCCGGACTGGATGATAAAGGATTGGCTCAGGCAATTCGGTGAAGAGGAGACTGTAAAGTTGTGCGAGACTTTTAACCAAAAAGCAAAACTTTCCTTTCGGCTTAATTCCTTGAAGATCAGTCAAAAAGATTTGGAAAGAGCGCTGGAGTTGAAAAAGATAAAATGCCAAAAAGGGAGTTTCTTTGAAAACTTTTACTGGATCAAATCAAAAATCGATTTGGAATATCTGTTCCTTTTTCAGAAAGGCTATGTTTATCCCCAGGATGAAAGCGCCGGATTTCCGGTTAGACTTTTAAGCCCTCAACCCGGTGAGACGATCCTGGATATGTGTGCGGCACCTGGAGGTAAGTTGACCTACATTTCGGAATTAATGAAAAATTCAGGTAAGCTGATAGCTCTGGACTTAAATCCGGAAAGGATGGAAAAGGTAAAAGAAAATTGTGAAAGATTGGGAGTGAAAAACGTCTTGTTTCAGATCGGAGATGCACGGAATTATTCTACTGAGCCGGTGGATAGGATTTTAATTGATGCACCTTGTTCCGGTTTAGGGGTCTTGGGCAGAAATTCTGATGCCAGATGGCAGAAGAAAAAAGAGGATATAAAAAGGCTGGCTGAGCTTCAGTCGGCCATACTTTTAAATGCGGCGAAACTGGTTAAAAAGGGTGGGATTATCGTTTATAGCACCTGTACTCTCACTAAAGAGGAAAACGAGGAGGTGATCGAGCAGTTTCTCGAACAGGGAAGGAACTTCAGAAAAGAGAGTGCCTCGGATTACGTTGATAGAAAAGTAGTAAATGAGAATGGATTTGTTCGAACGTATCCTCATATTAATGGCCTGGATGGAACTTTTGCGGCACGGTTAAAAAAGCTCTGAAATGCCAAGCAGTAGACCCATGTTGCCCTCAACATGGGTTGATCGTCCCACCTTGAGGCAAGGTGGGACTACCATTAGATATAGGAGGGGAGACGATAAAAAATTCAATACAAAGTTTTTGGACTTTGGGTTTGGAAAGATTATATTTAACCGAATGGATTGGAATAAAATAAAAGCTGGGCTCGTTCAACTCATCAAAAGGAAATGGGCACGACGTATCGGAGTCTATATCCTGGCGGTTCTGTTTCTTGCCATTGTTTTCGACCAGGTTTTGATGCCGTTTTTTGTGAGATTGGGTCAAGAATCAGTGGTTCCGAATCTGACAGGTTTGACTCAAGAAGAGGCTGAGACCATACTCAAAGATAAAGGTCTGGGCCTGAGGGTCATAGGCGAAGAATATGATTTGAAACAGCCAGCCGGGACGATTATCTATCAAATGCCTGATTCAGAGTCCAAGGTCAAAAAGAGCAGAAAGATAAAAGTAGTGCTGAGCAAAGGCGGGGAAAAAGCAACTGTTCCCCAGCTTAAAGGGATGACTTATCGGCAGGCTGAGTTAGCCCTGGCTAATCGTGGTTTGAAAATCGGTAACCCGGTATATGTTTCGGTAGACAGTCTGCCCAGGGATGAGGTGATTGTCAGCTTTCCATCTGCAGGAACAGTTGTGCCGCTTGGGATGGAGATAAGAGTTGTGGTTAATCAGGAGCAGACAGATACCCTGGAGATAGTCAAGGTGCCAAAATTCAAGGGTGATAATATCAGAGACGTAAGCTCCAAGATAGAAAAACTCGGCTTAAAACTAGGAAAGATCGAGTATAAGGTAAAAAACAAATTGCTTCCAGGAACAGTATTAAAACAAATTCCCAAAGAAGGGGCTGAGGTCAGGAAAGGGAGCATAGTGGAGTTAGAGGTTAGCACGACGGACTGAAATAGCTTGTAGCTGGTAGCAAGGAGCAGGTAGCTACAGACTAAAAATCGCGTAGCAGAGGTTTTAGACCTCTGCCGAGCCCTAAAGGCTCGGCTACGCGTTTTTCTATAAACCAAGGGTCAATAAGCAAAAAAACATGAAAGGTTGTAAATTGGTAAAGATAGCACCGTCGATTCTTTCAGCAGATTTTAGAAATTTAGCAGGTGAAATAAGGGAGGTGGAAAAAGCTGGGGCAGACTTGATTCATCTGGATATTATGGATGGTCATTTCGTTCCCAATATCACCTTTGGACCGATGATTGTGAATTTCGTCCGATTGTGTACTAAATTGCCTTTAGACGTTCATTTGATGATAGAAAACCCTGATCTGTATCTGGAAAAATTCGTGGAAGCTGGAGCAGATTATCTGACTGTTCACCTTGAAGGGAACAGACACCTGCACCGGACTCTGACCCGGATCAAGAGCTTGGGAGTGAAAAACGGATGCGTGCTTAATCCGGCTACTCCATTCTGCCTGGTAAAGCCCGTACTGGGGGAGATTGACCTGCTTCTTTTGATGAGTGTGAACCCGGGGTTTGGAGGGCAAAAATTCATTCCCTCTGTCTTAGACAAGGTAAAGGAAGCTAAGAAGTTCATTCAGGATAATAACTTAAGGATCGATATCGAAGTGGATGGAGGTGTCAATTCCTCAGCTGCTGGGAAAGTGAAGCAGGCAGGTGCAACGATCTTGGTAGCAGGGGATGCAGTGTTCAAAAGCAGGGATTACAAAAAAATAATAAAAGAGCTAAGAGAGGGTTAGATTTTTCTTGCTTTTTCAGGTTTGACTGTTATATTAAAAATTTGCAATCCCAACAAAATGGTGCTGGTTGTAAACTCCTTTAGAAGTTGGGTAAATTAGTCTAAGGACTTAAGGGTTTTTTTATGTTTGCTGAGCTGTCTAACAGGTTAGAATCGATTTTAAAAAAACTCCGAGGTCAGGGAAAACTCACGGAGAACAATATCAAGGAAGCCTTAAAAGAGGTAAGGCGTGCTCTTTTAGAGGCGGATGTCAACTACAAAGTGGTCAAAGATTTCATCTCCAAAGTTGAGGAGAAATCGATTGGCCAGGAAGTATTAAGGAGTATAACCCCCGGGCAGCAGGTTGTAAAAATCGTCTACGATGAGCTGACTCTGCTTCTGGGAAAAGATAGCTCAGTAATGAAATTCTCCTCATCAGGTCCCACGGTCTGGATGTTAGCAGGATTGCAAGGCTCAGGCAAGACCACTGCCTGCGGGAAATTAGCCAGCTTTTATCGAAAAAAAGGGAAGTCTCCTTTTCTTATAGCCGCAGACGTCCAGAGGCCTGCGGCAGTCGAACAACTGAAGATACTTGGAAAAAGTTTGAGTTTACCAGTATATTCCTCCAAAGAAAACCCGGTGAAGATCTGTCAATCCGGAGTGGCTAAAGCCAGGGAAGAAGGACTGGATCTGGTTATAATAGATACTGCTGGAAGACTGCACATAGACGAGAAACTGATGGAAGAGCTGGCCTTGATAAAAAAGGAAGTTACTCCTCAGGAAGTAGTCCTGGTTGCAGATTCTATGACCGGCCAGGATGCAGTGAATATCGCCTTAAGCTTTGAGGAGAGGTTGGGGATAGACGGAATCTTCTTAACCAAATTAGACGGGGATGCCCGGGGAGGTGCAGCTCTCTCCCTACGGGCGGTAACTGGAAAACCGATTAAGTTTGTCGGCACCGGTGAGAAGTTAGATGCCATAGAGGTTTTTTATCCTGAGAGGATGGTTTCCCGCATATTAGGGATGGGTGACGTCGTTACCCTGGTAGAGAAGGCTCAAGAAGCGATAAGCCAGGAGGAAGCAGAAAAATTAGAGAAAAGGCTGCGCGAAGAACAATTTTCCTTTAAAGATTTCTATTCTCAGCTCCAGCAGTTGAAGAAAATGGGCTCTCTAGATTCCATCTTGAGCATGATTCCTGGAGTGGGTGGATCTTTAAAAGGGTTTTCAGTGGATGACAAGGCGCTGGTAAGGGTAGAAGCCATCATAAACTCGATGACTGAAGAGGAAAGGTTAAAGCCCAAGATCATAGATGGTTCGAGAAAGAAAAGGATCGCCTCAGGCAGCGGCACGGATTTACAGGAGGTCAACCGGCTTTTGAAGCAGTTTTTTATGATGAAAAAGATGATCAAAGATTTTAATAAAATGGATTTGAGGAAACTTAAAACCATGTTTAAACCTTAATTCTGTAACGGTAAAGGAAGGAGGTGAATTTGGCAGTCAAGATAAGACTGAGGAGGATGGGGGCTAAGAAAAGGCCCTATTATCGGATCGTGGTTGCGGATTCTCGTACTCCCAGGGATGGCAGGTTTATCGAAGCTATCGGACAGTATAACCCGATAGACAAACCAGCCTCGGTCAGGCTTAAAGAGGAGAGGGTATATCATTGGCTCAAACAGGGAGCCCTTCCGACTGATACGGTTAATTCTCTTTTCCGAAAAATAGGCCTGCTGAGGAAATGGTTAGCTTTGAAAAAAGAGTCTGATGTAAGCGGAATGGAAATCTCCAATACTATTCCGGAGAGAAAGAGAAAGAAAAAGAGAAAAGGCAAAGGAGCAAAAGAGACTGAACCCAAAGAGACCAAAGGGACTGAACCAAAAACTGAGTAACTGTTTAAAGGAGGTTTAAGATGAAACAGTTCATCGAGACCATAGTCAAGAATCTGGTGGATCATCCAGATCAGGTTTCCGTATCAGAGGTGGAAGGGGAAAAGACAACCGTGTACGAGTTGAGGGTTGGGCCTGGAGATTTAGGAAAGGTCATCGGAAAGAAAGGGAGAACTGCCGGCGCCATCCGCATCCTGATCTCAGCCGCTTCTGCCAAGAAGGGGAAACGGGCAATGCTGGAGATCCTGGAGTAAAGAGTTTTTTGGAGAGAGTAGCGATAGGCAAAATCCTCCGAGCCTGGGGAGTCGGAGGTGAGCTTTTAATAGCTCCCTTGTGCGAGGATTTAAAAAGATATTCCCAGGTGGAAAAAGTCTTTATCTCTGATTCGGATGCCAAAGAAAAGCCTTACGGGATAAAGAGAAGCAGGATTTTCCAGGGGAAAGTCCTGCTTCAACTTGAAGGGATCGATTCGCGGACCAAAGCAGAGGATATCAAAGGAAAATATTTAGAGATCGATAAAAAGGACGTTCCTCTTCTAACAGAAGGGTGTTATTACGTCTTTGATTTGGTCAACTGTCAGGTCCTGAGCCTGAATGGTAAGAAAATAGGCGAAGTCAAAGAGGTTCTCCTTTTCCCGGCCAATCCGATCTTGTCAGTAAGAAAAGGGAAGAAAGAATATTTGATCCCTTTTGTAAAGGAAGTAGTGAAAAAAATCGACCGGGAAGAAAAGAAAATCTGGATTGAGCCTTTGAAAGGTCTTTTGGATTAGGTTCTTTGAAAAAACTAAAAAAATGGATCGTAAAGCTTTAGCTTTATCCGTGCTTGCCATCCCACTTTTAAGCGGGACTGACCTGGTAAAAGAAGTTTAGTTTTCGGTCGGGTCAGGGGACCCGACCGGCACGGGAAACGACCCGATGTCATTCTGAGTCCGAAGGACGAAGAATCTCTGAAGATTCTTCAGTCGTCCCATGAGGACTCCTTCAGAATGACAGGATTGGTATTCGGTTTATGCAAATAGACATTCTAACCATCTTCCCGAACTTTTTTGCAAGTCCTTTAAATGAAGGGCTGGTGAAAAAAGCACAGGAAAGTAAGTTAATAGACATAAAAGTTACTGATATCAGGGATTTTGCGAAGGATAAGCACAGAAGCGTGGATGATACTCCTTTTGGAGGCGGAGCCGGGATGATAATGATGGTGGAGCCTTTAGCTTCTGCCCTGGATTCGATTCTGTCAGAAACTCCATCTGCGGAGAATAAAGACAAATATTCCATAATTCTGACTTCAGCTCAAGGTAAAAGATTTGACCAGGAAAAAGCTAAAGAGTTTTCCAAAAAGGAGCGTCTGGTAATAATCTGCGGGCACTATAAAGGGGTGGATGAGAGGATAAAATTATTATTTGATTTGGAAGAGCTTTCGATTGGGGATTATGTTTTGACAGGCGGCGAGATTCCTGCTCTGGTGATTACGGATAGCGTCATTCGCTTAATCCCAGGATTCATCGGGAATTTTCAATCAGCCGAAACTGACTCTTTTTACGAGGGGCTTTTAGGTTACCCGGAATATAGCCGGCCTGCAGAGTTTAAAGGTCTGAAAGTGCCGGAGGTGCTCCTGTCCGGGAATCACGAGAAGATAAGGTTATGGAGAAGAAAAGAAGCCTTAAAGAAAACCATGGAGCAAAGACCTGAGCTTCTGGATAAAATAGAGCTAAGCAAAGAGGATAAAAAATTACTTTCGGAGATAGAAAAGGAGAGATAATTATCGTAATAAATACGCAAATGTGACAAGTCGGGCAGGGTGCCCGACCTACGAGAGATTGACAATATTTATTCTCGTAGGCGGGGCTCCCAGCCCCGCAAAAAAATCGTGTAATGTAGTCGCTCGATTCATCGAGCAAAGAAGATGTCCAGTAAATCGAAAATACAGGAACTAAAGGAGGAGAAAGATGGATCTGGTATCAGCAGTTGAAGGGAAATACCTTAAAGAGAAAAAGGTAGATTTCAAGCCCGGTGATACGGTAAAAGTGCACGTCAGAATCAAAGAAGGGGATAAGGAAAGAATCCAGATTTTTGAAGGGGCGGTAATCCAGAAAAGAGGAAAAGGGGTCTCCCAGAGCTTTACCGTGCGCAAGCTCTCCAGCGGCGTGGGAGTGGAAAGGGTATTTCCGATGCACTCGCCTTTCCTTGCCAATATAGAGGTCATCAAAGAAGGAAAAGTAAAAAGGGCAAAGCTCTTCTACCTGCGCAAGATGAGAGGAAAAGCGGCTAAGATCGAGGAGATGGAGAAGGAAGAAGGGAAAGAAAAAGGAAAAGAAAGAGGAAAAGAAAAAGGAAAAGAAGGGGGAGAGAATCAAGAATAGATTTCGCGTAGTAGAGGTTTCAAACCTCGGCGTAATGCGCAAGTGCAAGCTCTTGCACTCCACAATGCAATTTTATGTAGCGTCCTGACTCCTGTCAGGACGTTTTTTTGGGTGGGTCAGACATTCCTGTTTCACCTATCGTAGCGCGAGGC
>Ga0315291_10003716_pt1 | contig 19657 bp, 14 predicted proteins | sample YL17G12_20_MG_FD_203070 | JGI IMG/M metagenome (GOLD analysis project Ga0315291, IMG submission 203070) | Sediment microbial communities from Yellowstone Lake, YNP, Wyoming, USA - YL17G12_20 | ecosystem: Environmental > Aquatic > Freshwater > Lake > Sediment | place: USA: Wyoming | collected...
TAGGATAGTCCCTCGGGAATCCTGCCTGTAGGAGGCCTGTGGGGCGAATTTAAAATACAGGCTATGTATGTAGATGTTCTGTCGGAAGGTTTCCGGACGCGGGTTCGATTCCCGCCGCCTCCACCAATTTAAAAAGAGGAAGCCCTTGATTATCAAGGGCTTTTTTGTTTTTGCTAGGGATAAAAATTACATATACAAATATTATCAAGAGAGGGTTCTCAAAAAATTCTTTCTCCTCCCGGCCCCATAAAATCTCTTGAAATTATAATTAAATCGGACAGCTTTTGTTACAATCTTCTATCTTCTAAGAGGTGTATTTTAGAGTGGTAATGAATTTCCATAAAGTGGTAACGATTTTCATAAAAAGAGAAAAACGTTTCCTTTTTTTGAAACCTCAATTTATAAGATATGGAATAAAATAAACTGTAACCAATTAATATATTTAACCATTTTATGCAATTCTTACAAGTTGAAGAAAATGGCATGAATTATGCCGTAATATTATAATAATATAGTGGGATTTCATCTTGACAACAATCGGGGGGTCTAAAAAGGGGGGTGAGAAATTTAAAAAATCTGGGACGGGGTATTGGAGACAGGGGTTGAAGGTTGAACCTTCTGGGTTTGGGCTATTGTTTTATTTTTTCTAATTCGTTGTGCCAAATAAAAAAGGAGGCTGTCATGAAGAAAAATTTAATTGTTACATTAACAATCTGTTTGGTTTTGGGGTTTTCAAATTATGATATTTATGCTTATACTTTAACAGAGAATAATTTTTCGAACCTTAATCCAAATAATATTAAGGATAAAGGGGTTTGCATAGAAGGAGTTGACCAAGGGTGTTACGAAATTACTATATCAGGTGGAGGGGCATGGAGTCCATGGCCAGATAATACTTATAATGCTGGTTCAACGTGGACCGGGTATTTTGATTTTTACGATCCTAACAACAGTGGGAATATAGATTCATTGAACGATGGATATTTTACAGGACCTATAAATGCTATAAACAATTTTCCAAATTTTTCGGCAACTTTAAACCATCCCTCGGCCGGTAATATTTACTTTTTCTTTTTCGATGACAACACAGTGGATAATAGATTCAGTGATGGCTCTGGAACCCCAATAACAAGTGGATACCAGCTTGTTTTCAATATGGTGCCGGTCACGTGCCCTAACCCCGTCCCTGAACCTGCAACTATGCTCCTAATTGGTTCGGGGTTAATCGGTCTTGTAGGATATGGAAGGAAGAAGTTCTTTAAGAAATAAATGTCAATATAACTTGAGAACAAAAAAGGCAGAGTCAGAAATGGCTCTGCCTTTTTTGTTCCTGTAGCCTTAATTTTTCCAATTCAAATTGTTCGTTTTAGCAAGAATCCTAATGTCCGGATTTGAACACTAAGTAATTTTCTTGCTTCTTCCCAGGAAACCGAGGGGTTTCTTGGAGGATGAAATCCTTACCGACCAATTCAATAAGACAGGGATAATGTTTTTCAATATTTTTTTCTTCGACCACAATATACTTAATCCCTTTCGCTCTGGCTTCACGGATATGACTCTCATAATTCAATTTATCCATTGTCAAAAGTTCGCCTTCAGCATAATAAGCTATTTGTTGGGCATCAGTCATAATCAAAGGTTTCCAGATTTCCTGGTTCTTTATCCAGAGGCCGACGGCCTTTCTCCCGAGTTTTTCCACCCGATAGGGATTTAAAAGAACAGGTAAGAAAACTATGAAAATAAGGGCCACCAGTCCGATGGTCACTCTTTGTGGAGAAAGACGTAACCTTTTTATTACCCTTTCCTGAATTTCCACAGCCCCCGCACCTGCCCATAAATAAGAAAGTAAAATCGGGAAAAACAGGTATCTCTGGGTTGACCACATCATTAAACCAATAATAATTAAATATCCAAATATGAAAGAAAACAGAAACATTTCTTTGAAAAGATTTCGCGGTATAGCCTTTCTTCTAATCAGTCCTGCCAGGAGAAATAGAAATAAAATGGGATGGTAAACCTTTATTATTTTCCTAACCAATGTGAAGGGCCCTCTTTCAGCCTCACCCATTTCAACCGCCTTATCGAAAAGGACGGATTCAATCAAAGAGCGTACGGTTACTGTCTTCTTGCTGATGTCCCACTGGCCTGTAACGGCCTTTACATTTATCATGAGAGGGACAACAACCGTTGTGCAAAGAGCCAGAATTATAAGGATATAACCCAATCTTTTGGAAAGCCCCACATTAAGTTTCTTTTTAATAAATAAGATCCAGAAGACGAACACCGGAATAAACATCAGAGATACAACCCGGGTCAGAACAGCCAGAAGGGTTATGAGGGTCGAGACCACGAGCCAGAAGATTCTTTTTTCATTTAAAAAAAGATAGAAGAGGAAAACGGCGGAGAATAGCAAGAAAATTAACAGCCCTTCTTGTAATACGTCTACTGACCGCTGGAGCATCTCTGGGTTTAAGAAATAGAAGATTCCTGCCCAAAAGGCAGCATTTTCCCCAAGTATCGATTTCCCGAGTAGATATAAGGGGATGACTGCTAATACACTTGTTACGAAGGAAATGATCTGGCCGGAAATTTCAAAATTGCCGATCACTTTTGAAACGATGGCCATTAAGAAAGGATATAAGGGGAGTTGAGGCTGATGCAGGGCCTCCCAGTATTCTCCCCAGGCAAATAATTTTGCCACCGGGATGTATTGGAACGCCCCATCAAGTGAAATGAGGTAAATTTGTGAAAAGAAAATCATCCTTGTGACAAATCCAATTACTAAGAGAACAGAGATATATTGCCAATCGCTTCGAGTTATTAACTTGGTACTTTCGGACCCTCGATTATTATTCATAGACGATCCAACACTTTCTCACAAAAAGATTTCTATCCTCAGCTATTTTTCGATTTTTGTCGAGGGCAACCTCGTCATTTATAAATGAAACATTGAGATTGTACTTGCCTGCCTTTGCTGTTTTTTTAAATTCATAATCCTTCAATTTTCCCGATGTCACATCCACTTCGCCCACGATCTCATTGTCGAGTTTCACAACCATATGAGGCCAGACTCCCCTTGCCGAAATTCCCATAGCCTGCATAACAAATTTAACATTTCCACCCTTTAATAGAACATCCGCTGACATCGTTCCTGCCCAATACATCTCTCCATTTTGATAAACGTTTTCCCCGGACGTACCCTTCCAATCACCCGCTTCAATCACTTTAGTAGCAATATTTTCGATTAAATTTCCTGTCTTGATGGCTTTATTCTCTAACCCGACCTTTGCATACAGTCTTTTGAGATGATAGAAGCCTCCAATATTTTTATTATCTATTAAAACTGCCCTTTCAAAGGCATCAATGGCTTTATGATCTTGATGAATATTTTCGTATCCTATCCCAAGATAATTGTATGCTCCCGCGGATTTAGGGTTTAGTTGAACTGCCCTCTCCAGGGCCTCGCATCCATTGGTATAATGCCCTGATTCAAGATAAGCTCTTCCCATAAAGAAATTTGCCTCGTAACTATCAGGTATAGACTCTCTTGCCTTCTGAAGGTAGGCGATGGCCTTTTCCAACTTCCTTTCTTTAAGAAAGGAATATCCAATAGTCAGATAGTCTTCAGGTTCTAAGAATAATGGGTCTGGTTGTTTAAGGCTTTGAATAAATTCCAAGGCTTTTCGGATCTCCTCATTCTTTATGCAGCTATGAATGTAAGGTAAATAGAAACTGGATTCATTTGGCTTTAAATAGATTGCCCTTCTATAAACAAATTGCGCCTTTTTCCAGTCTTGTTGTCTATAGGCAGTTTCAGCAAGGCCCAGATTCGCCTCAAAATTAAAAGCCTGATCAGCCAGAATCTTTTCAAAGTAATCGGAAGCCTGCCTGAAATTCCCTTTCTCCATGTTGATTTTCCCAAGTTCGGTCATGGCATCGATGTTTATGAAATTTATTTTGAGAGTTTTATTTAATTCCAGTACATCCTGCCATAACTTATCCTCGGCTCCCGAATGCCTTTCCAACAGGGCCTTTTTAGAAGGCAATGCATTACAGTAAGCAACATAAACCCGGTAAAACTTTATGGCCCCAATACCAACGAGAAAAATGAGAACCCCTATTGCGACAGGGTAGAAAAAAACCCTCATCTTTGTCAAAGAGAGGTAACGAAAAGAAAAATTTAAGGAGTGGAATAGGACGAACCCAACGGCGATTAAAATATAGATAGAGTAATCAAGAGCAAGCTTTGTTTGCGGGGAAAACTCTTCAAAATTGAGAACGAAGAGAAAAAACATTACTACTCCAACCCAAATGAACCCTGTAGCAGCCTTGTTAACCAGATCACTTAGTGTTTTATTTGAGTTTTGGGTCGGCAGATGACCCGGTTTGGTTTTTACATACAAAAGCAAGGATATGGATCCCAAAAAAGCGATGAACAGGGAAAGCCGTCCAGGAATCGAGCCAAACCACCATCCGACATTGCCTGGATGAAAGTTATTGATGAAGAACTGGCTGAGGAGGAAAATTAAAAGAAAAATTAGAAAACTATTCCTTATATCTTGCGTTATTCTCCCAAAAGCAAGGCCGATCGCATAGAGACACATCAAGGTAAACAGAAGGAGGTCTTCTCTCCAGTTCAAATGGGAATAAGAAAATATGGATGTTAAAAAAAGAAAATGTACAATAATAAAATGGGTCCAAGAAAGCTCTTTCTTAATCATTGTATAATTAGTAATAAATCATTCACGTGGATAGGTTTCATAATTTCCGGTTAATAGTAGGTTTTTTCAACATCTGCTGGAATAATTCTTCATATTTGTCAGTAACCGTCTCCCAGGAATAGTGCCGTTGTATCCTCAATCGAGCCTTTGCTCTGTAATCTTCTATAAGACCTGGATTGTCCAACATCTTCTGAATCTTCGCTCTCAAATCATCAACATTATTCTTAAGGTAAATAATTCCGCTATCTCCTACGACTTCTCTATTTTCTGGCGTGTCATTAACCAGAACACCATTCCCAAAGCCCATGGCTTCAACCAGCGCCGGCGGGGTTCCGCCAACTTCTCCAGCATGAATATAAAAAAAAGCGTTCGATTGAAGCTCTTTATAACCGTTACCAAAAACATATCCCGTAAAGATGATCCTTCCGTCATTTCTGGCTAAGTCAAAAAGAGATTTTTTATATTTCGATGAATATGGGGCATCGCCGACGATAACAAGCTTTTTTTCTGTTTGAACTTTCTGAAAAGCCGCTATCACAACATGGGCATTATTTTCTGGTTCTAACCTGGCTACGTAAAGTAGATAATCTTTAGGTTTAAGTCCAAATTTATCAAGTACATCCGTAGTGAAAACCCTTTCAGGATTAAAACCATAAGAGATCACCGTGGAACTTTTGTGATACCTTACAAGGTAATATCGTTTAATTTGCTCCGCATCCGTAATTATCGCATTTGGAAATAAGCAAGATAACATCTCTCCTACGAGATACCATAGCTTACCTAACCAATTCCATTTCTTTCTTTTCCTTTCTATTCCGTCAACATTGACAGAGACCTTCTGCCCCATCAGTCTAGGAATGAAAGAAAAGATGCTGTTCGCAGCATTACAAAACAATACCACATCATAACGGTGAAATAGGGAATGAATACTACTGAGGAGTGTATGGACAGGCGTATCCAAATATTTATGAGAAATGGTAGGCAAAATTACAAGTCTAACACCTTTATAGGTCGGCTCTTTATATTTGACGATATTCGACCTTCCATAGACAGTGACCTGATGGCCTTTTCTAACTAATCTTGGTGCTAATTCTTCAGCCAGCGTTTCAAATCCCCCATAATTTGCAGGGATTCCCCGGATACCCATAATTGCGATATTCATTTTTCGCTTATTTCCTAACATTCATATCCTTCAACCAATCATACTTGGACAAATACTCTTTTAAACATATCCTCCAGTGTCTCATTCTATTTAACCCTTTTAGATTTAACTTCAGATTTACGATCTTTTCCGAATACGGCCTTGGGGCAAAATATTCCATCTTGAAAAAATCAGAATTTACTGCGTTAAGTTTTATGCTATTTTGTAAATTTAAACATTCTAATATTTCTTCTGCCACATCATAACGGCTGCCATCTCCGCTGCACACCATATTGTATATGCCATAAAATTTGGTACCTATAACTTCCAACATATTGTTTGCAAAATCATAGGTGTAAGTAGGTGTGCCAAGTTTATCTCTAACCACAAAAAGTTCTTTCTTTCCAGAATTAATCTGGTCTATTATTTTTTTAACGAATTTTTTGTCTTTTTGAGGTCCGCCACCCATCATCCAGCCGGGTCTAAATATGAAATAACTACTCAAGTGAGACTGAACGGTCATTTCAGTTTCATATTTTCCCCTAGCATAACAATTCAATGGATTAGGAATGTCATAATCATTGTAACTATCCTGATTGCCATCAAAAATTCCAGCTGTTGAAATGTGCACCATAGTGATCTTGTACCTTTTACAAATTGTGACAATATTTTCTGTTCCCGAAACAATTGTCCTGTACGTCTCTTCCTTATTTTTCTCGCAATGCTCAAGATCAGTTAGGGACGCCAGATGGAAAATATAATCTGGTTTAAAATCTTCTGCCTCATGTTTTAAACTTTCATGATCTCTCACATCAAGATATGAAAGCCACGGTGCCTTGACGTCTATATCGGTAGCTCTTACATGACAAACCTTAGAAAAAACCTCATAAACAGCCTCGCCGAGCATACCACCGCAGCCTGTAATAAGTATTCTTCTGCTGTTGCCAATCATATTCGTAATCCTTCCTATTTTCTGTCAGGGAGATATCTTTAGATCTATTTCTTTAAAGCCCAACAGGCTGATTACGTTCTAATTACATTCCAGATTTTTTTCAAATAGATTGGTATGGAGTACCAGTTAAATGTGCCGCTTTTGAAAAGAAGAGCAGCCTGCAGAACTTTCCCCTTTCTTTTTATAAAATGCCAATCCTTTTTGCTGATGCCAGGTAGTTTCATAATAAAATTTTCGCTCGAGTCCCAGAGTTCCCATTTACCTTCTGAACCCCCTGGTATCAACTGATGACGTTTAGCAATTTCATATAGCCTACTTCCAGGATAAGGAGTCGTCAATGACCAAGAAATAATATCAACTTTCTTCTCCCTTACCAACTGCTTGGCAAAATTGAGGGTGTTCAAGGTGTCATTCATGTCTTCATACTTCAAGACTCCATTTTCTTCCCAGACATTAAAGGCCATTAACAAAGCAAAGGTCTTCATCCCATATTTCTTCAATATGGAAAGTGATTTTCCGGCGCTTACCCGACTTGTTTTTTTAAGGATTCCTTTAGCAGTAGCATCATTGCCAGTTTCAATTCCAATGAGCCCAAGCCAGCATCCAGCCTGAACCATTTTTTGTGCCAGGTCTTCATCGATGTTTTCAACAGTCATCTGAACCTTCCAGTATATTCCTAAACCACGCCTTATAAATTCATCACAAACCTTTTTGGCCCAGGAAGCACTTCCATTAAATGCATCTGTCTGATCGTAGAACTCCCTGACACCGTATTCTGTTTTCAGATATTCAATTTCATCAGCAATATTCTGTGGGCTACGCAGGCGCATCCATGGTTTGCAAAACTTCCAAACTGGATTAGAACAGTAGACGCAGTTATAAGGGCAACCTCTGCCTGAGATATAGGAGGTATCCCAAGAAGTCTTTTTGTAATGATAACCTGGATATCTGCGGAGATCGAGAAGATCCCTTGCAGGGAATGGAATAGAATCCAGGTCTTTAATCAAAGATCTTGGCTTGTTGATTTGAACGGATATATCTTTTGCGTAAGCAATTCCCTCCAAATCATAATAATTGCTGTTTTTATACAGACGATTAACTAACTCCGAAAAGGTAATCTCTCCCTCTCCCATTACTACAACGTCCGCCTTGGATTTAATGAGTGACTCTGCGGGATAGATCGTAGGATGAGGTCCGCCAGTGACAATAAAAACTTCATTTAGTTTTTGTCTTACAAGACGGATTACCTCGTATGCACCTGTGGCTGCCTGGGTTGTAAAAGAAATCCCAAGAATATGAGGCGAGAAAGAAGTTATTTTTTGAACTACCTCATCAGTATTTTTTTCATGATATCCGTCTATTACCTTTATTTCAAAGTTATTATTTTTTATTCTGAGGTAGGAAACCAGATAAAGAATACCTAATGGGGGGTAAATCTGCCCCACAATTCCGAATCGCTTCAATGGAGGGGCATTCAAAAGCAGAACTTTCACTTGTTTTTCTCAATCGCCATGCTGTAGATTTTCATCAATTCCTGATAATGTACTTCTGGATTAAGTTTTGTTTCAACAAACCTTCTTGCATTCTTTCCCATCTCAATAATTTTATCAGGCTCCCTTATAAGGGCTTCAATCTTTTCCCTTAAACTTCTTGGGTTCCCCGGCTCAAATGTTAAACCGGTGATACCATCTTCTACTAATTCAGGAATCCCCCCTATCCTTGAGCCAATCACGGGCTTACCTAAAGCAAAAGACTCGATTACACTTCTTGGATTGTTTTCATACCACACAGAGGGAAGAACCACCGCCATTGATTTTCTTACTTCATCCCTTAGCTCTTCTCCTTTTTTATATCCTAAGAACCAGACATTCCCTATCCGTTCTCTTTCGACCTTCGATTTCAATCCTTTTTCTAACGGCCCCTCGCCTATAATTTTCAATTTAATATCCATTCCCTTGATTGCATCAAGTAATACAAAAAGTCCTTTTTCCGCTGAGAGCCTTCCAAGATAACATATGACATTTTGTGAAGGATTAAATTCTGGGATATAATCCCCAGCATCTATGAAATTAGGCAGAAAAACCGGTTCCCTTCTAAACCCCATCTCCTTTACTTTTTCCTTAACAAACATGCTTGGCGAAATGAAAACTTCTATTAAATCATAGATGTGTAAAATTTTATGGTGAAGGTACATTTCCACCGTGTTCACCAAGCTCTTTGAGAAAGACCCCTTAGTGCATCTATTTATGAAACACCAGTAATATTTCCCGTCTTTACACTTTTCGCAGGGCCTCCCATTGAGCATTGAATACCAGTAAGGACAGACCAATTTTAAATCACGCAACGTCATTACCACAGGGATATTTTGTTTTTTGAATACATCCAGAATAGATGGTGAAATCTGATGGGCAAAATTATTCAGATGTACGATATCTGGTCTTACTTTTTTAAGAAGACCGTTCATTTTATCCCTTGCTTCAAATGAATAAAAGATATTAAAAGAGAGTTTCAATTGCCGAAATAGACTCGATGGTCGGTCATAATCCACATGAGAAACAAAATATTCTTTATATGGAAATTCTTCATTCTCGGGAGCTTCCATCCCCCAGTAAATGACCTCATGCCCTTTCTTAGAAAGCATAGTCCCTGTGGTAAGGGTACTAATAGCGTCACCACCCTTCGGGTAGAGAAATTTATTAATCAGTAGGATTTTCATCCTTTGCTCCTAAATAGAATCCAAACAAGGAACTGTAAGTCAGTAAGAATGGCGTCAGATTTAAGCTGCTCCCAAACAGAAATACAAATAACGACACAGAAACGACAGAAAATCCGGATAAGATTCTTTTGTGAAAAAGGTCATCTTTGAAAAGAGAAGCCTTTCTGGGGATTTTCCACATTAAATATAATAAAACAAGAAAAATCATCACTCCAAATACTCCCATTTCCGCCAATATTTGCCCCCAGAATTGGTCTAAGGAATGGATTGAACTCGAAAATTCAAGCCATCGTTTCGAAAAATTATACCGATTATAGACGGGGCTATTAAAAGCAAATGATATCACTCCTCCGTACATTCCCGGTCCCACACCAAGGACCGGATGGTCTCCCCATATCTCCATCGATTTGGAGAACGTATATCCCCTGAAATAATTTTCAGAACCTATTTCTGCGCTCGTGTGGACATAAAATAGAGGAATCGCTACCGCAATTACTAATGCCGCCAAGGCAAATAATCCCACCATTTTTCTGCTTTTGCTTTGGACGAGCAGAAGAAACAAGCCTGCCAAAAAGGCTGCCCACACCATTCGAGAAAGGGAGAGGAATACCCCTATCATGAGAATGAGATTTTGCCAACGCATCCTGCGGTGAATACTCAAATCCAAAATAAAAAACAACACAGCGTACAACCCAAATACATTCGGATGTCCCATTAAAGAAGGTGTCCTCAAAAAACCAAAACGGTATTCTCGATAAAATACAAATGCCTTCTGAAGGGGCAGTCCTGCAAAAAATGCAATTTCTTGGCCAATAGCCACTAAACAAAGGAAAAGAGCCAGGCAACTTAATGTAAAATATATACGGTCTATATTTTTTCGTTGTATAGACAACAAGCTAAATATAGGTATAACGAGAAAATTCTTTAAGTAATCAAATATACCATTTATGGTTATCAGTAAGGCATTATCATTTATTAATCCTGATATTATCCCCACAAACCCCAAAATCAATAGGCAAAGCAAAATCTTAGCTCCGTCTTTATTTATTTTGCCTAGATGAAATAAAATTGTAAGAAAAAAGATGATTGATAATGCCACAGCAAATTCATCAATCCATAAAATTTTATTCACCTTTAGCCATTGTGATAATAATTGCTGAAAAGGTAAAAATATTAAAAAAACGATGACTATTTTCCATGCTATGTTTTTAAGCAAGATGGGAAAAAGAATCTTGTTATTAATGACAATTGAAGCCATACTTACCGTTTTCCCCTTATTTCAGGAAATTCCATGAAAAATGTTTCGTATTTCGTAGTGATATTTACTTTTTGAAATGTTCCCCGGGTTTTGCCCTCATAAGCCAAGTTACTTGTCCATTCTTAAACTTGTAATAATGGATAAAGATATATCCCACGGAGACAGAATATCCTATAGTTGTTGCTATCCCAATAGTGGCAACGCCCATTCTTTCTATGAATAAAAAAACGACCAGAAAGTGAACGCAGAAATCCAAAAACGCCGCCATTACAATTACATGTGTGCTTTGTTGAGCCGAGTAAAACCTGATGAGTGTACTCCTTAGCATGTATGCCCAATAACCGAGACAGTAATAGCCGAAGACCTCAGATGTGGCAATTACCGCATCATTGGAGTATTTACCATATCCAAAGACGATCCTTGCAATAGGCCCGGCTCCCCAAAAAAGCAGCAAAGATACCGGAATAAAAACTATGCAAGAAAAAATAAATAATTTCTTAAAGCTGGCATTTACGTATGCGAGATCACCCTCACCACTCTTGTGGGACCACCAGGAGAAAAAAACATTAATATAACCTACAGTTGCAAGTGACCATGGGATCTGGCAAAGCCTCGTGGCATTTTCAACGGCAGTGACATTACCTTCTTGAAGGAAAAAAGAGACAATCATTCTATCTATTACTGGCATAGCAGAAAACAAAATGATGGCAAATCCCTGTATGGATGCCATTCTTAAAATTTTATGAAAGTACGGATTATGGATCGCCCATTCTAATTTGAAGCTTTTTTTCTTACAAATTAAGTAAATTACGTAGGCTTGAAGTAGTGTACCAAAAAGTAAGCCGAAAGAGAGGGCATGTACATCCCAGACATTCTTAAAGACAAAAACAAAAATAATTATCCCAAGAGATGGGAATAAAGGCATCAAGCCTGCTGTCATAAATAACCTCTCGGCATTGAACAACGCAAAGAATAAAGCCGAAACGGCAACCCCAATGATCAAGGGGGACATTTCCCATGTTAAACGGATGGCTAATGGGACTAAATCTTGAGTTTTCCCAGGAAGAAAGAAAGGAGCAAAATAATGAACCAAAATATCAATAAATAAGGCAATCCCTGCTGTTACTAATAGAATATTTAAAAGAATAGAGCCCAAGAACCTTGCTACTTCAGGACCATTCTTCCTGCTGACTTCCGAATAGATAGGGATGAAAGCAAGTTCGAGGGTTCCCTGAAAGAAATTCAGAAAAAAGGTGACCACTGCAAAAATGAGATAAAAGGTATCAGTATGAACATTAGCACCGTATTGATATGCAATTATAATGGATACAGCTACGCTCCCAATTCGACCTACCCCGTTGCCTACGATAGAACGAACAGAACCATGGATTAATGGTCTGTTAGAAATCGATTTCAATAGATTTTTGTCCAGGATTTACTTCATCTCACCCAAAATTATTACTCAGGAAACTTTTCTCAATCCAAATACTGTATTTTTGGAGACTTCTAAGAAAATATATTCCCCCAAAGTGAGAAGACTAAAAGTGTGAAAAGGCGACCGCTGTGGTCAATTCCGGATCGGTGCTCAGCGAGCAGTCTTTCAACATAACTCTTTTCAAAAAATCGGTTCCGATCTTCCAGCAGTATTCTCTTAAGTTCCTGGGATAGCGGTCCCCTAAACCATTCGGAAATAGGTATCGAGAATCCCCATTTTCTGTTCAGGTTAAGTTCCCGAGGTAAAATCTTTCTTGCCAATTTCTTGAGAAGGTATTTTAGGGTCATCCCTTTTACCTTGAGATTCCCGGGAATGTTCTTAAAAGAAAAGTCAACGATTCGGTAATCTAAAAAAGGTGCCCTGACTTCGAGTGAAACCAACATACTTGCCCGGTCCACCTTTACAAGTATGTCATCTGGCAAATAGGTCTTAAAATCAGTATAGGTCAAGCAGTTAATAAAATCATACGCAGCTTGCATAAGCTGTTCACGTCTTAGGATTTCCGGCGTAGTGAATCTGTCATTTAGCGAGGCAACGACATCGCTGTTAAGCAAGAACCTCCTGTGGCGTTGATTAAAATACAGATAAGAGCACCGGTCTATAAATGCATCGTAAGGATCATATTGAAGCCTGAGAAGGTGTCTCCTAACTTTGATTTTTTGAGGGACTAATTCAGCAATTTGGGCGATTTGCTTTCTGAATTGAGAGGGAATAAATTTTTCTGCATAATAATTTGCAAGCGTCCCGAGATAGCTGCTGTATCCACCAAAAAGTTCATCGCCTCCATCGCCTGAAAGGGCAACAGTTACATATTCCTTCGTGGCTTTCGACACATAATAGGTTGGAATAACCGAAGAGTCAGCGAAGGGTTCATCCAATTGTTTGACAAGTTCCGGGAGCACCGAGAAGGCATCCGGTTTTACAATTATTTCATGATGATCCGTTTTGAAATGGTTGGCGACAACCCTGGCATGGTTTAGCTCATTGTATTTGCCTTCTTCAAAGCCGATGCTGAAAGTTTTTACAGGCGCATTGGAAACCTTGCTCATCACAGCCACTATAAGGCTTGAGTCCAATCCACCGCTTAAAAACGCCCCGAGGGGAACATCGCTTATCATCCTCAGTCGAACAGCATCCTTCAAAATTGCCTCTAACTCCTTAAGAAGTTCCTCTTCCGAGGAAATCTCTCCCGACGGAGCTGATGGTTCCCAATATTTCCATATCTTGCTCTGTCCACTTCTGACGTCATAGGCCATTGCGTGTGCAGGCAAAAGTTTCTTTACCGCCTTGAAGATGCAGAGGTCACTTCCAATATAACCGAATGCCAAATAGTGGTTTAATGCCTGGAGGTCTATTTCTTTAGAAAGCGTTTTATCTCTTAACAGGGACTTAAGCTCTGATGCAAAAACAAATTTTCCATCAAACTTTGCATAATAGAGAGGCTTTTTCCCAACCCTGTCCCTTGCCAGAAAGATAATTTTTTTGTCATCATCATATATACCGAAGGCAAACATTCCGTTAAACCTTTGGAGACAATTCGTATCCCATTCCTTATAAGCATATACTATAACCTCTGTATCGGTATGGCTCTTAAAATGATACCCTTTCTCCTTCAGTTCATCTCTGATCTCTTGAAAATTGTATATCTCTCCATTAAAGGTTATCCAAACCTTTTTGGCAGTGTCAGACATAGGTTGTCTCCCTGCCTCAGAAAGGTCTATGATGGAGAGTCTTCTGTGTCCAAGTCCTACAGTCTTCTCTTTGTTTAAACAAAAACCCGAATCGTCAGGCCCACGATGAGACATTGAGTCCCTCATCTGCAGTAAGAGGGTCTCATCGATGCCCATCTTATGAACTATTCCCACGATTCCGCACATTATTTCTTACACGAGAAATTTATTCATTTATAGATTTTCCCCTGGATTCCATTATAACCGTACTTCACAGTGAAGCTCTTTATCTTATCTTCCCTCCGGAGATGGTTCATCCATCCTTCCACCTCTTTTAGAGTGGCCGGTATGTCATATTGAGGAGATAACATGTCGAATGTGTCTAAGTAAGACCACTCTTTCAACTTATCTTTAGGGATTCCTTCTCTGCTGTGATCTGCAATCATTAATTGCCAGTTGACCTTGGGACCGTATTGGGGCGACATCCTCCTCAAAAAAGAGGCCATCGGCCACATGAGATCGATCCAGCTTTTACAAAGTCTGTATAAGACATGAGGGGCTATCCACTTGGTGAAAGGCCTAACCAGATATTTCGTGTGAAACGTCTTTCTATAAATATCGAAGACAATCTCCCCCCCCTTATCCTTTATAAAAGGAATCAGAGAGTACAATGCCTTCTTAGGCGAGGGAGTATGTTGAAGTATCCCGAAACAGAATAATTTATCTGCCATTCCTTTTCTAAAGGGAATGTTCGATATGTCCGCTTGAACAATGAAAAGATTCGGGTGATTTCCATTGTTTTCCTTGTTGACTTCCACTGCCTGACTGAGATCGAAGGATAAAACCGTAGCACCAGTAGACAATGCCCATTCCGTAAATCGTCCACTCCCACATCCAGCCTCAATGATAATTTGTTCAGATAGATTTCTATCCCATCCTGTTTCCTTAAAGAATCTTTCTTCCGAAAGTTTTCTTCCATAGTATCGATCGTACTGGGTCACCTTATGGATGGTCCATTCTACACTGAAGGATCTGCAATAACTCTCACCGCTAACAAATCGGGGAATCGAATTTATAACATTATATGAGGTCTTACAGTTTTGGCACTGTATCATGTTGGCGATTGTGGGACCTTGTACCACCAAAGAATTATCAGCATCACAATGTATGCATCTCAAATATTTTAGAACTCTCATAATGCTTAATTACGCCATAGCTATCGTGTTGGAGTAAAATTCAAGGAACCTGTTAACACCTTTACCCTTTCTACTGGAAAAAGTCGTTGTGACTGTATTCCCAGAAAGAAAAGAGATGAATTGTATGCCATGTCCCCCAAGAGTGAATGGAATGGTATTATGGTCCATATAAGGGTTGAAGATTACTTCCTCTTTTTTATGGAGATATATTCGGTGAAGAAAGCCCCCAAAATAGAAACGAACAGACCAAGAATGCCCGCTATCACACTATTTAAGAGCTTCTTGGGTTTTACCGGCTTGTAGCTTACGGTTGGTTTTTGTATAATTTCGATGGCCTTTGCAAACTTTCTTCGCCCTTCAAACACTTTAATGGAAGCCTTTATCTGAACGATATCAGATTCCAATTTTTTAATGCGTAAAGAAGCATCTTCTTTGATACGTACTACTTCGATTTCTGCCTTTTTGACTGAAAATCCCTTTTCCTCGATTGCTCGCTTCACGTCGTTCAACTGGCTTGAAAGCTGATTTGAATAGGCGATATTTTGTTGAATAGAAGTCGTAAAAAGGACCAAAGCCACTGGATCGCTTCTGCTTTGTTCTCCTTCAATCAAACTATTTCTTTTTGTTATTAAAAGTTCGGTATTTTTTCTGACCCCTTCTTCTTCTTTAGACAATTCCGACTCTCTTTGCTTTAATAAGGCAATTTCATTTTTCAGCTCTTTAGCCTCCTCCTGAAGTTTTGTCAGATTTGCATCCCGTTCGTTCTTGACGCGTCCAATTTCTTTTTCAACCTTGGTAATATCCTCATTTTTTTTAATAATTTCTTGATCGATTCCCCTCTGAAATGTCCCAATCTTTTCTGCCTGTTCTTTTTCTAATGACGTCACCAAAACTTCCAACGCTTTCAACCCAAGTTCTTTATCCTTAACTTCTAAGGAAGCTCTTATAGCAGAGCAATCCCTTTCAACATTTACATCCCATTTGATCTTCTCATTTGGTGGCCACCCGGAAATGCCTCGCACCTGAGAATCGTATGAGCCCTGTAAAATTTTTGCCTTTATATTTTCGGCGGTATCTACGGAATAGACCCTCCCCGTGGGACTACTTGTTCCTACTTCGAATAGATCAGAACCGAACTTTCCAGGTTCCGCAACGACGCTTACCCCCCATACAGGAGGAAGTATAAAACTGATAACTAATGCCACAAGAGCTGATAGGATAGTTGCTCCTATAATCCAGAATCTATAACTCCAAAGGATCCGAAGATAATCGATAAGTTCAATTTCGTCATTGGATTCTGCGCGGACCTGAACTGAAGCCCTCTGTCCTTCAATGTCCTTATTTTCACTCATTGATTCACCCTCTTTCACATCGCACCTTTTGTAAAAAGTATGGCCGGTATGGTTTTAAATAGTAATTTAAAATCCAGTTTCAGAGACCAGTTATCGATATAGTTTAGATCCATCTTCATCCATTGCTCGAAATCAACCTTATTACGGCCGCTCACTTGCCAGATGCAGGTGATACCTGGCTTCATGCTGAGCCTTCGCCGTTGCCATCCTTCATATTTTTCCACTTCCTCTGGAATTGGGGGCCGGATGCCAACAAGACTCATGTCCCCCTTTAGCACATTAAATAATTGTGTTAATTCATCGATGCTGAACTTTCGAATGAATTTTCCTATCTTAGTCAGTCGGGGATCTTCTCTGATCTTGAAGATAGGACCGCTCATTTCATTCAGATGCTCAAAACGACTGCGAATCTGCTCTGCATCTTTAACCATTGAGCGAAATTTATAGAAAGTGAAAGTCCTCCCATTAAGGCCCACCCTTTTTTGTTTGAATAAGATTGGCCCAGATGAGTCGATCCTTATGACAATGGCGGTCGCCAGCAAGATGGGAGAAAGGAGGAATAATGCTATTAACGAGATCAGAATATCAAGGAGCCTTTTGATAAATAGTAGGTCTGTTTTTTGTGGTGTTGTGGACAAGTTCAAAAGAGGGATTCCATCCAATTCTTCAAAATCAATCTTCCCAATAAAAGGATAAAAATCTGTGGCAAGTCTGACTGTAACCCCAATCTCCTCACAAACATGGATGGCTTCTTCAATCTCGTCTAACCATTTTCGCGGGACCGAAAAGATGACTTCATCAATGACCCTTTCTTTCAAATTTTGAGCTATGTTTTCCAGGGTTCCGATCACTTTGATACCTGATATTTCTTTACCGATAAGGGAAGGGTCTTTATCAATGAGTCCCTCAATCCTTAACCCCCAATGCGAATTTTTTTCAACCTTTTTAACCAGATTTATAGCTCGCTGGCCTGTTCCTACAATAAGGAGATTTCGATAATTAATCCCCTTTTTCCTCACGTAACGTGCCAAAAGGCGGACCATTGTTCTATGGAGGCATAAGGCGATAAAATTGATGATCAAAAATATTCCGATGAATAATCGGCTGACAAAGTGAAATTTGAAAGCAAAGATGATGAGGGTCAAGAGCAAACCGCTGCAAAAGACGACCTTAAACATATCCAAGGTTCCTCTAAACAATGGTATAGTCCGGTAAGATTTATAGGTTTTGAAAAGAAACAAATGGAAACCCCATACCAATATGATTCCCGGTAATAATTGAAAGTATTGGGATAAGGGGGATAGGGCTCCAAATTTCTCATAGAATAGATCTTGACGAATCCAGTAGGTAAGGATAAATGAAAGAATAGTTACGAGAATATCAGCAATTAAGAGTAAACGGGAAACAAATTTAGTCCTTTCTTTTAGCATATTGTTTTTTAAAAAGTTTTTTAAGAAGATATGCCTATTTTGATTGTTTTAATATTCTTTAATGAGCCTTTCACAAGCCCATGGGACCCCACCCTGGGTTATAAGAAACATAAATGGAGATTTCGTTGAGGAATTCTTTCGGAATCTATTGTCTTTCTATATCGAATTACGAGCAGCATTACAAGTATTTTTTATTTTCAAGCGGAAAAGGTATTGAAGGCGAATAAAAAGGCAAGGAACAATTAGGCTAAGAGTAAATAGAAGCAATAATAGAGTAGAGCGAAGAACCCCCAAATTGATCCGTACTATCGCAATACTTTCCGGTAGCGCTCCTCGAGAAAAATCTTTTTAGATTTAAAAAGGCTACAAGTTAGGACGCGGGTTCGATTCCCGCCGCCTCCACCAATTTAATCAGTTGGCCTGCCAATCTATTTTTAATGGATTTTGCAGGCCAATTTTTTCGGCCTATCATTTTTCTGGAGGGGAAAAAAAGATGTGGCATCGAGTGATCTATATTGGGTTGTTTGTCTTGGTTTTTCTTTTTTCCTATGTGATGGGCCAAAGTGGAATAAAGGCAGAGGGATTAAAGATATCCAGTCCTGCATTTGAAAATAATGGACACATTCCTCCAAAGTACACTTGCGATGGGGCGAATGTGAATCCGTCCCTTAAGATTGAAAATGTTCCATCGAATACCAAATCGTTAGCCCTGGTCTTTGATGATATGGATGCGCCCAGGGGGACCTATGTTCACTGGATTTTGTGGAATATCGATCCAAATATAAAAGAGCTTAAAGAAAATTCTGTCCCAGAAGGAGCGGTGCAGAGGATGAATGATTTTAAGAAACATCCTTACGGAGGACCTTGCCCACCCAGGCGGGCTCACAAGTATGTTTTTAAAATCTATGCCCTTGATACTCTTCTCAACCTGAATCCTAATTTGACTAAAAAAGATCTGGAAAAAGCCATGGAAGGTCACATTATTTCTCGGGCTCAGCTGAAGGGGTTGTATAAAAGAAATTAAAGGTGTTAGAATGCAAAGAAACAAATCATTAACAGGGAGGATGTATGTTCAAAAATAGATGGACAAAGAGATGTTTAGTTCTTTTTATCTTTTACTTTTTATGCTTTTATGTTTTGCCCCTGGATGCCTTTGCAAGAGTTAGCGGTGGAAGGTCATCGGGTAGCCGAGGCTCTCGGTCTTCAACACCTCCGGGGTCATATTCAACTCCAAGATCCACACAACCCTCTTCTCCTTCACAGCCACCTTCACAACCCTCACCACAGCCACAAAGTAGCCTCTGGAGAGGTGTGATGGGTGGTATGATGGGTGGAATATTAGGAGGGATGCTTTTCAGAAGCCTGGGATTCGGAGGTGACCTGGGGGCCGAGGGAGGGGGTGGTATCGGACTGTTTGAGATTTTGCTGATTGGTGCTTTACTCTTTGGTGTCTACTGGTACATCAAGAGGAGACGTCAGGCAGCCCTTGCAAATGCATATTATCAGAGTTCAATGGGAACGGCAGGGCCTTCCTATCAGCCCTCCTATGGGCAGAGTTATGAACAACCACGTGAAGAAGAGCGGGACTTGGGAAAAGGTTTGGGTTACATCCGGCAGATGGATTCATCCTTTGATGAAAAGAAATTCCAGGACTTGTGCATGGATCATTTCTTCAAGATTCAGGGAGCCTGGACAAATAGAGATATGTCTGGAGCAAAAAATTTAT
>Ga0315291_10003721_pt1 | contig 19653 bp, 24 predicted proteins | sample YL17G12_20_MG_FD_203070 | JGI IMG/M metagenome (GOLD analysis project Ga0315291, IMG submission 203070) | Sediment microbial communities from Yellowstone Lake, YNP, Wyoming, USA - YL17G12_20 | ecosystem: Environmental > Aquatic > Freshwater > Lake > Sediment | place: USA: Wyoming | collected...
TTGAGCGATCCGCCCACGCTCTCAATCGTCTGGGAGATCTGTATCGCCGATCGTCTCAGCGTCCCTTTGAAAAGGATGTGCTCGAGGAAATGTGAGATGCCGTTGAGCTGTTTCCCCTCATGGCGGCCGCCAATCCCTACCCAGAGCCCGAGGGCAACCGACTCCATGGAGGGCATCTCATGACTGGTTACCCTAAGGTTGTTATCAAGGATGGTTGTGGTGTACATGTATATTACTTGTAACTACTCAGGTAGTCAGAAGCCAGGAGCCAGAATCCAGAACGGATCGCGAATAAGCTCCCCGTAGCTTGCTGACCTCTTCGAGTAACTGCATTAACTCGGAAACATCGCCGTATCCCAAGTCCTCAAATGTCGCCGCTGGCATCCTCATTCTAACTCCTGGCTCCTGACTCCTGAATTCTGGCTCCTGAGCAGTTACTATTATTTCTTGTTCGGTAGATTAGAAATTCGTGCCTCCCCTCCCCCATGGCAGGCGAATGGGAGGGGTCTGAAATGTCAAGACCGTTCGCGCTCTGGATGTAATGCCTCAGTTACGTGGGGCAAAGGATCCATGCATATAATGTTCTTTCATCCACGGATTGACACAGATTAACACGGATTCAAAAGCTCCTGAAATCCCTTTCAATAAAATCAGTGAAATCCGTGGATAACCTTTTCATTTCCCCCATAACTGTCCCATTACCTCTGGATTATCCCTGTGGCTGTCCAGGTACGATTGGAGGATGAGCTGGGCAGCAACCTCATCGAGGTGCCCCGTCCTCTTCTTCCGAGAAATACCGGCCGATCGCATGAGCCTGTCCGCCTCTGCGGTGGTCAGCCGCTCATCCCACAGCGTGACGGGGATGGTGAGTGCGCGTGTGAGCTCCTCGGTGAACCTCCCCACGCGCGCCGCACTCGTCCCCCGTGAGCCATCCATGCTCAGGGGAAGGCCCACCACCACCATGCCGATCCCATTCCGGATGGCGATTTCCCTAAGGTCACCGAGCGTCTCTTTGATCGCCCCCCTCTCTATGGTGCCTGCGCGCTGGGCGGTTATACCCAGGGGGTCGCTCATCGCCATTCCGATTCGCCTCTCCCCCACATCCAGGGCGAGCACCCTCATTTTCCGCCTCCTCCATGCCGATGGTCGAATGCGCCCCGGGATTACAGGTGCTTTCTGAAGAGTTCGCTCACCGATTGGCCTTTGTGGATTCTCTGTATCGCCTCGCCGAACAGCGTCGCGACCGAGAGGACCGTTATCTTCGGAATCTTCTTCTCCCCTTCCACGGGAAGCGAGTTTGTCACCACGATCTTCTTGTACGGTGATTTCTGGAGCTTCTGGGGAGCATCGCCACAGAGGACGGCGTGCGCGGCGCCGGCATAGATGTCCTTTGCCCCATGCGCGATGAGGGCATGAGCGGTTTCTATCATCGACCCGCCCGTCGCGATCTCATCGTCAAACACAATTGCGTTCTTGCCCTTCACATCGCCGATGATGTGGAAGATTTCCACCGTGTCGTTGAGCGGGTCGCGGCGCTTGTCGAGAATCGCCATCGGGAGGCCGAGCGTGAGGGCGTACTTTTCCGCGCGTTTTGCGCTCCCCGCATCAGGCGCAACGACAATGAAATTTTCGAGTCCGCTTTTCGAGAAATATTCGCACAGGATGGGCGACGCGAGCAGCTGATCCACCGGGATTCTGAAAAACCCCTGAATTTGCTCGGAGTGGAGATTCATGGTGAGCACGCGGTCGGCGCCCGCCGTCTCCAGCAGGTCGGCGACGAGCCGGGCGGTTATGGAAATGCGGGGCTGATCCTTCTTGTCGGAACGCGCGTACGGATAGTAGGGAAGCACCGCCGTCACGCGGCTCGCGGAGGCATGTTTGAGGGTGTCGATCATGATCAGCAATTCCATGAGGTAGTCATTCACCGGGATGGCGCTCGTCTGGACGACGAACACATCCTTCCCGCGGACATTCTCCTCGATGCGCACGAACGTATTGTCATTCTTGAACTTGTGTATGACGCATTTCCCCGTCTCCACGCCGAGGTAGCCGCAGATCTCATGGCTGAGTTCCGGATTTGAACGGCCACAGAATATTTTCATGACGATCCCCTTTCTCTCGTTTCAGCAATCAGCTGAGGGCTCGATCACTCCCGTGCTAGACATACCGCAGCCACTCCCCTCGCGACCTGAGCTCCTTGATGATCTTCTTAAGATTATGCAGCGAGCTCCGATGCGATACGAGAACGGCATCGGGTGTTTTAACGACGATGATGTCTTTGAGGCCCAGGCAACCCACGATGCCCTCATCCGCGATTATTATACACCGTTTCGTGTCCAGCGCGACACTTTCCCCGAGGATCACGTTTTGATTCCTGTCCGCGGGCACGTGCCGTTCGAGCGCCAGCCATGAGCCGACGTCATCCCAATCAAAGTCCGCCGTCGCGACGACCGCGTTAGCTGCCTTCTCCATGACGCCGTAGTCTATAGAAACCTTTTCCAGCCCGGCGTACACGCTCCGGACAACCCTGTCCATCCCCGGAGAGGCGACTGCCTTCCTGATCCTCTCATACCCCCGGTGGAGGCCAGGCATCTGTTTCCTGAGCGCGTCAGCGATGACCGCTGCCCTCCAGACAAACATGCCGCTGTTCCAGAAATAGCGCCCGCTCCTGAGGTAGCGTTTCGCCGTCGCGCCATCGGGCTTTTCCGTGAACGCTGCAACTTTCGCGAAGGTTGTCTTTAAACCGTAATCGAGCCCTTTCCCCTTGCGTATATAGCCGTATCCCGTGGCGGCGCTGGTGGGCTTTATGCCAAGCGTCACAAGGCAGTTGTGCTCCCATGCCACCTGACAGGCGTCCCGGAGATTGGCGACGAGCTTCTTTCTGTTTTTAATGACGTGATCCGCGGGCAGCACCACCATGACGCCATCACGGTCTTTCTCCATGACGATGGCGGCGCCGAGCGCGATACAGGCGGCGGTGTCCCGGCCGAGCGGCTCGGCGACGATTGCGGAGGCCGTCACACCCCCGAGCTGCTTCCTGATGAGCGGCGCCTGTACCCTGTTGGTGATCACAATGATACGCTCCCGGGGTACGAGCTGGGAAATTCGATCCACGGTTTCCTGGATCATGGTTCGGGCACCAACAATCCTATGCAGCTGCTTCGGGTATGCCTGCCGGCTCTTGGGCCAGAACCTCTCCCCTCCCCCGCCTGCCATGATCAGCGCATAGACGTGATTTTTGATTTTTGAGAAATGCATAGCTTAAAACCCCATGTCTGCCATTGATCTCTCACCGCCGTCCGCCGCAACTCCTTCTGAGCGGAGCGGTGAGCTGCCTGACATTTTCTCCGACCCTTTCGACGAGATCCGCCCTCGCGCCATGGAGTTCTATCTCTTTCACGAGCGCGCTCCCCACTACCACCGCATCGGCTATCCTGGCGACAGCCGTGACGTGCGCCGCGGTAGAAATTCCGAATCCCACGGCGATAGGGATACCGGTCAGGCGCCTGATGAGGCGCACCCGGCGCGCGAGCTCGCCGGAGAGGTGCGCGCGCACCCCCGTGACACCCGTTCTCGACACATAGTAGATGAAGCCGCGCGCGTGGCGGGCAATGAGTTTCATGCGTTCGGCCGGCGTCGTGGGGGCGATAATGAAAATACTTCTGACTCCACGGCGGCTAAGCTCGGCTTCGTAGCGCGCCGCCTCTTCTGGTGGAAGATCGAGGCTCAGGATTCCGTCCACCCCCGCGCGCGATGCGTCTCGCGCGAACCTCCTGAAGCCGTAATTCAGCACGGGATTGAGGTAGGTGAAGATGATGATGGGAACCTCTGAACGCTTCCTGATCTTCGTGACAATACCCAGGACCTTTTCCAAATTCATGCCATGGGCGAGGGCCCGTTCCGCCGCCCTCTGGTTCACCACGCCATCGGCGAGGGGATCCGAGAACGGAACCCCCAGCTCGATGAAGTCGGCTCCCCGCTTCTCTATTTCGAGCACGAGGGGCACGGTCAGGGCCGGCCGCGGGTCGCCGGCGGTGATATAGGCGATAAAACCCGCACGGCGCTCCCGGGCGAGCTCGCTGAACGTGGCATCAATTCGATTGTTCATGATTACGTTTTACGAATTTCTCGACAATGTCGACATCCTTATCGCCCCGTCCGGAGACGTTGATAATGACGATTTCACTCTTCCTCATTTTCGGGACAATCTCCCGGGCGTACGCGAGGGCGTGAGCAGACTCAAGCGCTGGTAGGATCCCCTCTGTTTCGCTCAGGAGCATGAACCCCTCCACGGCCTTCCTGTCGGAAACATTCACGTAGCGCACGCGGCCGGTTTCATGGAGGTAACTGTGCTCGGGTCCCACCCCCGGGTAATCGAGCCCTGCCGATATCGAGTGCGTGGCTCTGATCTGACCGGCGCGGTCCTGAAGCACGTAGCTCAGGCTGCCCTGGAAAACCCCGGGGCGCCCTCCATTGAAGCGCGCGGCGTGCCTTCCGCTCGCGATGCCGAGACCCCCCGCCTCGACGCCGTACATGCGCACCTTCAGGCAGGGGAGAAAGTCATAAAAGAACCCTATCGCATTGCTCCCCCCGCCGACGCACGCGATGAGGCAGTCCGGCGCACGGCCCTCTGCGGCCAGGATCTGACGCTTCGTTTCCCTTCCGATGACCCGCTGGAATTCCCTCACGATCAGCGGATAGGGATGCGCGCCGGCAACGGATCCCAGCACAAAATGCGTATCCCTCACGTTGGTGACCCAGTCGCGCATGGCCTCATCAATAGCGTCCTTGAGCGTCCGGCTCCCGCTCCTCACCGGCACGACACACGCCCCCAGAAGCCCCATGCGGAACACGTTGAGCGCCTGCCTCGTGATATCGTCCTCCCCCATATAAATGGTGCACGGCATTCCAAATTTTGCCGCAACGGTGGCGGTGGCGACGCCGTGCTGGCCGGCTCCGGTTTCAGCGATAATCCTCTTCTTCCCCAGCCTCCGGGCGAGCAGGATCTGGCCCAGGCAGTTGTTGATTTTATGGGCTCCGGTGAACGCGAGATCCTCCCGCTTGAGGTAGATCCTGGCGCCTCCCAGGCGCCGTGTCAACGTGGATGCGAACGTGAGTGGGGTCGGCCGCCCGGCATAGTGTCGCAGATAGTATCGCAATTCAGCCTGGAACTTCCTGTCCCGCTGCGCGCGTTTAAACTCCCGCTCAAGTTCCTGCAGGGCGGGCACCAGCGTTTCCGGCACAAACCGGCCACCAAAACAACCGAAATATCCTCTCCTATCAGGCAATATGATTTTCATAATTAGTACTTCTTTAACCGCGGATCTTCGCGGATACTCACGGATTGTTCAAAATTTATTAATATCTGTGTTCATCCGTGCCTGCACTCCGGAGTGCGTTCCGGTCGCCTACGCTCCAGAGCTTCAGCGACGGGGCGCACGCAGGCGTGTTAATCCGTGGCTAAAACACCGTAGCATCTCTCTAACCTATTGATTTTGCAAGCCGGATGAATTCGGCCATACGCCCGTGGTCCTTCCGACCAGGCTCAGACTCAACCCCGCTGCTCACGTCAACCGCGTATGGCGTCGCGATCCTGATGGCCTGAGCGACATTCCTGCTGTCCAGCCCTCCGGAAAGGATAACCGGTCTCCCCGGCGATTGCACCCTCGCCGCAAGTTCCCACGGGAAGGTGACGCCCGTCCCCCCCCGTTTCCCCTCCACATGGCTGTCGAGCAGGAAGGCACACACGCGGTAGCGATCGAGACCGCACAGGCTTCCCTCATCCTTGATTCGCACCGCCTTGATCACACGCTCACCGAACGCGTTGCATATCTGCGGCAGCTCCTCCCCATGAAATTGTATGTAGTTTAACTTGCAGCGGGAGACGATCTCGCGCACACGCGCGGGGTCTTCGTCCACAAACACACCCACGGTGGACACAAAGAGGGGCACAGACTCGACGATCTCCCGTGCGCGTTCCGGAGCGATGCGGCGCGGGCTCGGGGCAAATATAAATCCGAGCGCATCGGCCCCCGCCTCCACTGCCGCACGGGCGTCATCACCGTTGGTGATCCCGCATATCTTAACTTTGACCATGTGCCTGTATGAGCTCCCGCCTCAGATTGGCAAGCGCCCGCCCCGGGTCCGCGTGCCTGAGCAGGCTCTCACCGATGAGCGCCGCCCGCACGCCGTCGCGCGCGAGCCGTTTCAAATCGCCCGCGCTTTTGATCCCGCTCTCGCTCACGATGAGGCGGCCCGCCGGCAGTGATCCTTTGAGCGAGATCGTCCGATCGATGCTGACCTCACCGCTCCGCAGATCGCGGTTGTTGATCCCGAATATCCGAGTTCCCGAGGCCTTCGCCTTGTCGATGTCATCTTCGCCATAGATTTCGACCAGGGGTGAAAGGCGCAACGTATAGCACAATTCAACCAGTCTCGCAAGTTGCTCACGGCCGAGGATGCGCGCGATCAGCAACACCGCGTCAGCCCCCGCTGCCGCTGATTCATATACCTGATATTCGTCAATGATAAAGTCCTTCCTGAGCACGGGAATGGATACGGCGCCCCTTGCGGCGGTGAGGTGGTCAAGGCTGCCCTGAAAGTAGTGCTCCTCGGTGAGCACCGAGAGCGCCGCGGCGCCGGCTGTTTCGTACCCCTTCGCGATTTCCACGGGATGATACTCGCGGCGCAGAATGCCGGCAGAGGGGGAGGCCTTCTTGAGCTCGGCGATGAGGGCGATACCCTCCCCCGCCAGCGCGGCGTAAAAGTCTCTCGGCATATTCCCTGCCGCGCGCGCGATGAGCAAACGCTGCGGGATGCGCGTCTTGAGGCGCTCAAGGTCGTCCCGTTTCGCTCGCACAATCGATTCCAGGATATCGTGCGTCTGTCTAGAAGAGTCCAAGGAACGATTTCCTCTCGCGCTTCTTTTTATCGCGGTCCAGCCCCTTGTCGATAAGGATCTGAGCCGACGGCTCGAACTTCATCACGCCGGTTTCCGTGTACACAAGGATCCTTTGCGTGGCCCGGTATGTGGTGCTGCCCTCCTGGACGCGCGGCTCGCCGCTCGCCGTGATCAGGCGCCGAGGCTCCTCGTAGAAAAGCTTCTGGCACCATATCTTCTTGTGCGCCGCCGTGGCCTCGATGGTGCCCTCCGCCTCAAGGGCCGAGAACAGGCTGCGGGAGACATACACCTTCACCGTGCCCTGGCATGTGATTTCAACCTCCGCGTGCTTCACCTCAACCCTCCCGCTCGCAGAGATATTTCCTGACCCATCCCTCGCCAGCAGGCTGGCACGCAGCGTCAATTGGCTCTGGTCGGGGGCGAGGATCTTCATTTCCTCCGCTCCCCCTCCGGTTGAGTGCAAAAGTAATAGCGCCAGGATCGCCATCAGTGGCTTCACGATTTAGAACCTCCCGAAAATCCCCCGCAGTTTCTCTAACGTACGCTCGTAGTGCGTTCCCTGCCAGAATATCCTCTGGCACTCGGGGCACTTCGAATAGTCATCCTTGTGCCGGTACACATATGGCGGCACCATCCCGGAAACCGTTTCCTTTGCTACCGCAACAACTCCCCGGTTGCACATGGGGCATAACGTGAAAATCTGTCTGATGTCTGGCTTCACCTTCAGGACGTCGAGGACCTGTTTTACCTGCTCCGTGTGATCCTGGCTCTCGATGAATATAAACTCCCTCACCGCCGCACGCGCGACCAGCCCCCTGTCTCTCGTGAGGATGACGCGCCCCTCGCGGAGGGCGAGGCGCACGATATCTGCATCATCATAGTCGGACGAAAAGTCGGTATCATATCCAAGTATGCGCAGCCACTGGGCAAGCCTGCCGAGCATATGATCGGCAATGAACCTGGGCGCGCGGCGAGCGCCCTGCCCGTTCAATCCAGGTTTCATCGAGAAATCGCCAACAGCCAAATACGAGCGCGTTCACACGTGCCCTCTGCGCCCCTTACACAAAATGTACTAACTTCTTGCTCTGACGTCAATTAGATTACTGACCATAGAACAGCGACACGCAGTGCTCGCCATAGCAGCGCGCATCGCATACCTCCCGGGAAGAGTATTCAAGGTTCTTCAGGATGACCTCCTCATGGCTTTTGAACAGGTTCCCCGCCTTCAAATCGCGGCGATGGAAACAGGGATATACTGCGCCGTCGCAATCGAGCACAAGGGCCTGCGAACCCATAGCGCAGCGTCGTGGCCTCGAGCTGCTGCCCCGTCCATAGAGGCTGAGAATATAATCGACGTAATGGGCCATGTGTTCTCTGAATCCCCACTCGCGCAAGAGTCGGGCCACTACTTCCCATTGCGTGTTGCTCAGGTGATGCGGCGAAAAATAATCAAATTGCTCCGAATCTGCGGGAATGTATGCAGGCTGAAAGATTGTTCCCATGCCATTCCGGTGTGCCCACTCGTCGAGTGCCCGGAGTTCCCCTGTGTTTTCCTTATCGAATACGATTGTCGCGGACAAACGGATGCAGGGAGACTGCCGCATTCTGGCGACACTACGTTCCCGACGCTGCGCCTCGCCCATCGAATGCATCGAGATCGAAAGCCCCTCGACGCCGCATTCCAGAATACCGCGGACGTTCTGTTCATTCAGAAGGTCTCCATTGGTCAGGATGAGCCTTCCCATGCGGAGCTCCCCGGCCTTGCGAATGAGCGCCATGATCTCCCCCCGCAGAAATGGCTCTCCACCCGTGATAATGAGCTGCCTCACGCCCAGGGCCGCGAGTCGGTGGAGTGAGTTACAAAGGCCTCTCTCATCCATCTCATCGGCAGGATAGCTGAGGTAGCGTGTGGAATAGAAACAGAACGGGCAACTTCTCGTACATCGGTTGGTGACAATGAAGAAGGCTGTGTCCATGCAGGTCGTCGGTCTCGTGGGATATTTTCAGTGTCGTCAGTGGTCACACAGGGGCAACCGCTGACTGGTCGCAAAGTTCAGTCCCTGGACAAGACTCACACATGATTCAGCCCTGTTCAAAGAGTACAGATGAATACCAGGGGCGCCCCTGTCGAGGAGTTCCTGGGCCTGGTTCCTGGCGTACGCTACCCCCATCGCCCTCACCGCGTCTGTCCCCCCTTCTCTCTGCGCATCATGGAGCTTCTTCAGATAGGGGGCAGGGATGCACGCCCCGCAGAGCGAAATGATGCGGGCGACGTTTGACAGGTTGACGATGGGCAATATCCCCGGGATAATCGGTTTTTCAACCCCGATTCTTCTGGCACGCTGTACGAAGCTCCAGTATAGATTATTGTCGAAGAAGAGCTGGGTGATGGCGAAATCCGCCCCCCGGTCAAGTTTCTGTTTCAAAAAAATCAAGTCCTTTTCCAAGCTTGGGGCCTCCGGATGGCCTTCCGGATAGGCGGCGACGCCAATCCCCAATCCGGGGAAGCGAGTGCGGATATAGGATACCAGGTCCGCGGCGCAGGTGAAGTCGCGGCCCGAGGGATCAAAGGTAGTTTCTCCCTGGGGCAGGTCTCCCCTCAGTGCCAACACATTATCCACACCAACCCGCACGAGATCTCCCAGATAGGAGTCGATATCACTCATGGATGCGCCGACACAGGTCAGGTGGGCCATGGTTTCAAGGCCGAATTCCTTTCTGAGCATTGAAACGATCTCCAGCGTATGGGCGCGGGTGCTGCCCATGGCGCCGTAGGTGACGGACACGAACAGGGGATTGATTGCCAGTGTCTTCTCCACCGCATGGAAGAAACCGGGCCATTTCGTCCGGTCCTTTGGCGGGAAAAATTCCAGGGAGACAAACGGCTTTTTGGTTTTAAGCAAGTTGGCAATTCGCAAGGGACAATCCTGTGGGGCACTACACCGGTGGTCGGGACGCGCGATATGCGCCGTCAATCTGCATGATCCTTCTCCTGTGCCGCCCCCCCGTGAATCGTACGGCGAGCCATACGTCAACTATCTTTAATGCGGTGGTGAGTGGAATCGTCCTCTCCCCCAGGGAGATCATGTTCGCATTATTGTGTTCCCTGGAGAGGCGGGCGGTTGTGGTATTCCAGCACAGGGCGCACCGTATTCCTGGCACCCTGTTCGCCACGATGGCTTCGCCGTTTCCGGAACCGCCGATCACAATGCCCCGATCGCACTCTCTCCTGGCCACGGCTTCCGCCACCGGCCTGATTATCCCCGGGTAGTCGACGGGCTTTTCTGAGTGCGTGCCAAAGTCGACAACCGTGTATCCCCGCTGGAGGAGATATTTTTTGATACGCTCCTTATACCGAAACCCGGCGTGATCTGCCCCCAGGGCAATTCTCACATCCTCACCCCCGGTGTGTTACCAGCCCAGTGAAGAGGCGCAACGGCCCGCCGCGTACTAGTAATTTTCCGCCAGTACTTCGTAGTAGCTCCTCGGGTGGTGGCAGGCGGGGCACTTTTCCGGCGCTTGGGTGGCCTCGACGACGTAGCCGCAGTTGGTGCAGTGCCACTTGACCGGAGCCCTTTTGGTGAATACCGCGTTCTTGACGATGTTGTCGATCAGCTTCCGGTACCGCGACTCGTGGAAACGCTCCACCTTCGCGATCTGCTCGAACGACTGCGTCACCTCGGGGTACCCTTCATCCTTTGCGACCTTCGCGAAATCCGCGTAGAGCGTCGTCCACTCCAGATTCTCGCCGGCAGCCGCCGCCTCGAGGTTGCTTTTTGTCTCCCGTATCGCGCCCGCAGGGTAGGTGGCCGTAATTTCCGCGTCCCCGCCCTGGAGGTGCTTGAAGAACACTTTCGCGTGCTCTTTTTCATTGTCCGCGGTTTCAAGAAAGATTTTGGAAATCTGCTCGTAGCCTTCCTTTTTCGCCGCACTGGCAAAATAGGTGTACCTGTTCCTGGCCTGGGACTCGCCCGCGAATGCAGCCAGGAGATTCTTCTCTGTCCTGCTGCCCTTGAGCTTTTTCATTTCTCCCCTCCCCCTTTCGTATTGTTGCGCATAATTTTAAACCAATGAAGCAGAGATGCAAATAGTTGTTTTACTCTGTCACGCCCCTCTGTAAATCTGTGCTACTGCCATCGCCAATCCCACGACGCATCCTGTTTCACAGGCAATTAAGGAGATCGCCGGGTGTGTCGAGCAGTATTTGGGCGCCAGCCGAGCGCAGCTCTCCTGCGGTACGATATCCCCACAGGGCTCCTGCCGGATACATACGGGCTGCCCGTGCCAGGCGCATATCTACCTCGGTATCCCCGCAGTAGATGAATTGCTCGGGTGCAATTCCTACGCGTCCTGCTATCTCCAGCGCCGCTGCGGGGTCCGGTTTCAGGGGAACAGTGGGACGCGAGCCGAGCACCAGATCAAATTTCCACCGTGGGAGCAGTGCCGTGACGATTGACCTCGTGGAATCGTCAGGCTTATTCGAGAGAACCGCCATCCGGACGCCCTGTGTGTGCAGAGAATCCAAAAGATCGGGGATGCCCGGATAGGGGCGGGTATTATTGAGCCCCTGTACTCGGTACTCCTCCATCATGGCCGCGAGGCATCGAGCTACCGTTGAATCATCCCGGTGAGCTTCAGGCAGCGCACGGTAGACCAAGGTTTCGATGCCCTCCCCGACAAGATATTTATACTCAACTCTCTCGTGACCGCGGAAACCCAGGCGCGCGAGGACCGAGTTCATCGAGCTGGTGATGTCCTCGATGGTGTCGAGGAGCGTCCCGTCAAGGTCGAAGAGAACCGCGCGGTACTTCATGGGGCGCTCCCCTGCGCGGGATGGTACCGTCTCACCTGATCCAGCGATTTCCTTTTTTGGCTCCCCGCCGCGTGCTCAGAGGGATAGCCCACGCTGATGACGACGTCAATCCTCGCCGATCGCGGGAGCCCCAGCAGCTCCTTCATGCGCGTTTCGTTGAACCAGCCGATCCAGCACGTCCCCAGCCCCTCCTCCGCTGCCTGGAGGACGAGGTGCTCGCACGCAATCCCGATGTCGATCAGGCTGTACTGCGTGCCGCGGAGATAGCCGCCGAGTACGGCGGAGTACCTTGACCGCTCGGTGATCACCACGATGAGCGCCGGAGCGTTTGTGACAAAAGAGTTCATGGAGTAAATCCCCGAAAACACCTTGTCCGCGCACGCGGCGATCAGTTCCCTGTCATCGAGCACGATGAAGGTCCATGGCTGGGAGTTGCAGGCGGAGGGGGCGAGTCTCGCCGCCTCCAGACAGCGGTCTATAATCTTCCGCGGCACGGGCGTCCGGGCGTAATTCCTTACGCTGCGCCGCTTTCTTACAAGCTCAAGAAATGTCATCCCGGCCTCCTCCAATGAAGAGTCTCTATAATTTTTTCAATTCTTCACAAAACTGATCATACGCGGTCGTGTACAGGTAGGGATTTTCTTTTTTCTCCCTCTCGAGCGCCGCATGGGGACAGCGCCCGTAGTCGTGCCCCGGATAAACCTCATTGCTGCCGGCGAGTGGATAGAGGATCTCGCGCATGGTGTGAAACATGGTGTGGGGATCGCAATAGCCGCACCAGTCAATAAAGAGCGTATCGCCGGTGAAGATCGCGGAATCATCGCTCAGGCGGTAGACGACACTATCCACCGAGTGTCCCGGTGCATGGAGGCACTCGATATATATTCCGCCGAATGGCAGCTGTTGCCTGTCCGTGAGGTCAATATCATGCCTGAAGGGGCAGGCCGGGTGCGCGGCGACGTGTGCATTGAAAAACCCCCTGGCCTCGGCTACTCCCGAGCAATGGTCGTGGTGCCCATGGGTCAAAAGAATGTACCGCGGATGGGCTCGCGGGAGTTTCGCAACCGCATCCTTTATGAGCCGGATATCGCCGGACGGGTCCACGAGCGCAGCATCCCCGCTCTTTTCGTCATGGATGAGATAGGAAAGATTTGAGTCCAGACCGCCGACCGCCAGCTGTATGGTTTTCATAACAGTTTCACCACAGAGAGCACAGAGGACACAGAGATTGACGTGTGACACAGATTCACACAGATAGACACAGATGAACACAGATTATTCAGTGGTAAAATGATCATCATGCAATTTGAAATACTTTCTCAAATAAAAAAGTTTTGAACACTTGTAATACAGAGGCTCACAGAGAGCACAGAGATTGTTACCACAGCAACAACAGTTTCTCCTTCTAGAAACTAGAAACGAGAAACTGTCTGTTTTATCTGTGTGTATCTGTGTTCATCCGTGGTTAAAATTAATCAGCATAATCCGCGGTTAAACTCTTGAACTCCTCCGTGCCCTCTGTGCTTCTCTGTGTCCTCCGTGGTAAAACAGTGAGGGTTCCCGGGGAAAATGGGGAAACTCCACACCTATCTGCTATTGAAGAGAATTTCCCCAATCAGGATAATCACGAGAACGCAAAAAGTGCCCACCGCCGCCTTCCGATTGATCTTGCCCTCTGACTCACCCAGCCCAAAAAAGGGACCGAGGCCGTTCCAGAAGTAGAGCCCGAGGGGGACTGTGACGGCGCCGAACACCAGCAGGATCCACCGCGGCATCGCGTTCCGGAGCATATCCCCGCCATCGCCCGCCATGAAGAATGAGTCTTCGGCGATATAGATTCCATTGATGATTAAACAGAAGCCCGCAAAAAATTGAAAAACGTACCATGCCGACGCGCGCATGGATTTCGCAATCAGGAGGATCGCGAGGGGGAGCACGGAACCGATCAACGGCCCTCCCCACGCAGTCAACAGCGGATGGGGATTCACCGCGCAATCGGTGCGGGAGATGGCGAGCGGGTGGAGCACAACCCGCGCCACCGCGCCGCCGCTGAGCCAGGCATGAAGACAGTGGCCGAACTCATGCGTGATCATCATGCCAGACCATGAAAGGAGGAGCGTTGAAATAATCAGGAGGTATTGATAGAAGACATTCACCGTCATCTCAGCAGATACGCGCGTGGACGTCGGGACGCAGGATGCGTCATGGCGACGGTGCGCCGCCTTTTGAAAACGCATTGCTCACGGACTCCCTGGTGAGGAGTGCAATAAAGAGCAGGGATATGAGTGCAAAAATATACGTGGGCATCATTCTCAGCGTTCCAATTGTGAGCACCTCATCATACATCGCCGGTGGCATATGCCGAAAACGGTAGCATTGAGCGCAAAAGAACAATGCCGCAATGAAGCCTATGAAATATTCGATGCCGAATACCGCGATGGTGATTCTTCTCGCCCAGAGCCTCAGCCTCAACAGGCCGTAGCCTCCGATGATCTTGGCGACCGGCAATACCAGGGAGAGGGCGACAAGGATTAGAATGAGCAACATATTCCCCGGCGGTTTCATGCCTGCGAGAACATCGCGCACGAGGAGCGCTATCCTGAGGAGATAATCACACACGGGCAGGGCGCCCAGAACGATGGTGATGATGCCGAGCATCTTGATGAGCGACAACGTTTTCATGTCACGCGCACTGTCAGAATCCCCTGGCAATGTGACATCCGGCTCCTTCAATTCAAGTGGGCTCATAACGTGTTGCCTCCTTTGGTGTGGGATGGTGTCTATTGTTTTTCTGCTGCATGTACTGTGTATGCTGTCTCAGCAACGCCTGAGGCATCATCCTCGTCGGCACGCTCACTTCCCTGCAGCGGAACGTCATGATTTCGACTCTATGCTGCGTGCGAACCCGCATCTCCGGCAACCGGATCTGTCACGGGCGCAGTATGTCTTATAAATGTGAATCAGCCCCTGCTGAGCTGCCATTCCCCCGGAACGAAGAGTAGTATCGCCTTTATCGAAAAGGCGGGTGCGCATAAGCCGTGTGATGGAATTCTGCTCTCCCGCGGGCAGCTGATTGAGAATCATGAGCGCTGACGCCTCTCCTCCGCGATGGGAGAGCACAGGGAGGAGGACCGTTGCAACGATCGCGAGGATTCGGCCTTGCCCGAGGAGCGCGGGTGAACCGGAAAGGCTTTTGCCTCCCCAGGTGTAATGGCGCCGCCAAAAATCACCACGGTGTTTGGTCACGAGGGCCTCGAAATGATCTCTCATGGAACGCCAGGACATTGTTGAACCGTGGGGGAATAGGGTCAGCGCCAGGCCGTTCTCAGCAGCGCGCGCAAGCATGGGGCTGATCGCGATCACTCTCCGACAGGGGCCGTTGGCGGGTCTGGTCCCCCACTTTTTCCAGATCGCGCTATCCATCGGCTGAAGTTCCCAGCGGGGCTGAATTTTTTTCCACGCGCGATATATTTTTCTCCAGTGGCGCGTCGATTCGCTATCCCACTCGGGAGAGGGGCTGTCAGGGATCAGGCCGGCGGTGCCCAGCAGAGAGGCCTCCACAACGCCCACGCTTTTAAAATCCTTTCCGCTCTCAGACAGGATCCGCCGCAATAAGCTCCAGGGGAGCCGCTCCGAGAGCTGGACGAAAGGCTCTTTGCAGGACGCATATCCCAGCGATTCCAGCAGCAGCCGGTAGATTGCCTGCTCCTCTCCCAGTTTTCGGGCCAGGGCGCCGACTCTCGCCGCTTTTCGGGCGAGCCTTTTCTCCCCCGCCTCGCAGAGCACCTCGACAGCCATCTTTTCTCCAATTTCTTTGAAAATCGAACTGCACCGCCCCCTCGCGACATCCACCGCATAGGGATACCGTTTGGGATCGAGCGCGCCGATGAGGCCCCCAAGGTCATGGCGCGTTTGCTTGAACAGGCACACCTCGGTCATTCTCTTTCCCATGTGTTCACGGCATGAGCCATTATTACCGTGTGATCGCATGAAAATATGGAGCCTCACGTTTTTAAAAAATGGGTCAGCCTGATGCCCGTGCGCCTTCCAATCTGCTTGTTCCCGGTGGATTTCAACGTCACCACACAGCTTCTTGCCGTGCCCCAGGCAAAACACGCCATGGAGAAAATCAGGGCCTCGGCCCGTGTTCCAGCGTCCGGGGGAGATTACACGAACATGTCGGCCGTCCATCGCGGTGATTTTCTTCCTCAAATAGATGCGCTGAGCGTACCAGAGACAGCGGACAATCCTTTCCGTGAGTGACGGATAAAGAACGTGCCGGGCGCGGTGGGCGAAACCGTGCTCGGCCGAATCTGAATGCTGCGAGTTCCTTATCGCGGGGTGCATCACTACACCTTCCAGTCGTTAGATCAGGAGGATACCGTGAGAAAGTTCTGCAGGAGCCTCTTGCCCTCCCTCGTGAGAATCGACTCCGGGTGAAATTGGAACCCCCAGATGGGGTAACGCGTGTGTCTCAACCCCATGATTTCTTTTTCTTTTGTCTCGGCGATTATCTCCAGGCAATCCGGCAGATTTTCACGATTCACGATGAGCGAGTGATACCTCGTCGCCTCGAACGGATTCGGGATGCCGCTGAATATTTCGCGCTGCGCATGATAGATCATGGAGGTTTTTCCGTGCATCAATCGATCGGCGCGCACCACGTCTCCCCCGAACGCCTCGCCGATGCACTGGTGCCCCAGGCATACGCCGAGCATGGGGACTTTACCCGCAAATGCCCGGATCATTTCTTTGGAAATCCCCGCTTCCCGGGGCGTGCATGGACCGGGTGAGATCACGATCCGCGCGGGCGCGAGCCGCTGAGCGTCTTCAATGGTGATGCAGTCATTCCGGTACGCCACAGGATCCGCCCCGAGTTCTCCGAGATACTGGACGAGGTTGTAGACGAACGAGTCGTAGTTATCAATCACCAGAATCATAAGATTAAATCCCAAATCCCAAATCCCAAATCCCAAACTGTTTTATATTTATTGGGATTTTCACTTGTGGAGTCCCTCTGCCATGGCGATGGCCCGCAGCATGCCCCGGGCTTTATTGAGTGTCTCCTCATATTCCCGCTGGGGGACGGAATCGGCTACTATCCCCGCGCCCACCTGCACATATGCCCTGGTGCCCTTGATCAGGATTGTCCTGATGGTGATGCAGGAATCGAGGTTGCCCGTAAAACTGAAATACCCGACTGCCCCCGCGTAAGGGCCCCGCCTCCGGTTCTCGAGCTCATCGATGATTTCCATCGCCCTGATCTTTGGCGCCCCCGACACGGTACCCGCGGGGAATGATGCTCTCATCACATCAAAAGAGTTTTTCCCCTCGCACAATTGTCCCTGAATATCCGAAACGATATGCATCACATGGGAATACCGCTCCACGATCATGAGCTCCTTTGGCATAACCGTCCCGTAGCGGGCTATCCTCCCGATGTCGTTCCGCCCCAGATCCACAAGCATGATATGCTCCGCCCGTTCTTTCGGATCCGCGAGGAGCTCCTGCTCCAGCGCGCGGTCCTCCTCCTCGTCCCTCCCGCGCGGGCGCGTGCCTGCGATTGGTCGGACCTCGATCACCCCTTCCTCACAGCGCACATGGATCTCCGGCGACGATCCCACAAGGTACACATCTCCAAACTGCAGGTAAAACATGTAGGGCGACGGATTCACGGATCGAAGGGCGCGGTATATGTTGAAAGGGGATGCCTGAACCTCTGCTTCCAGGCGCTGGGAAAGCACCACCTGGATCGCATCACCGGCTCTGATATACTCCTTGGCCTTATCCACCATGGACTCGAATTCCTTCTTGGTTGTATTTGAGTGGAATGGGATTTCTCCGGGGCCGGGCGCGAGCTCTAACTGCTTGGCGGGGAGAGAATTCCTGATGCACGCCTCAATGCGCTCTATCTTCTGGATCGCCTCTTGATACGACCGCTCCGGCCGATCGGTCACGTGCGCATTGGATACGATCTTAATCGTGTGGCGCACGTGATCGAATATGAGAATCGTATCGGTGACCACAAAAAAAAGATCGGGGAGACGGAGATCATCGGGATTCTTGTCCGGGAGCTTCTCGAAATAACGGACCGCGTCGTACCCGATATAACCAACCGCGCCACCGCAAAAACGAGGGAGGCCGCCGATTGGGACCGGTCGGTATTCGGCCATCATCTGCGCCAGATTTTCAAGCGGATCCGACGCGCACTCGAAACTCCGCCTCTTTGATTTTTCCTCGACGGTGATCGTGGTGCCCTTGGCCATAAATATCCTCTCGGGATTGCTCCCGAGAAACGAATAACGCCCGACCTTTTCACCACCCTCGACGCTCTCCAGCAGATAGGAGTACTTTCCCCGCTCGAGCTTGAGGAATGCGGAGAGCGGAGTCTCCATATCAGCCATGATCTCCTTGTAGACAGGGATCAGGTTCCCCTCGCGCGCCTTCGCGATAAATTCTTTCTTCGTCGGGGTAAACATGTGTACTATCCTGTGATGATACTCACGCAATTTCTGATGCTACTTATACACCTTATCAGGTTCAAATACTTTTTCTCCCACTGTATCGAAACTGTCGCCTCCCACAGCGAGCCTGCGATAGAAACAGGAGCGATAACCCGTGTGGCAGGCGCCTCCCTTCTGCTCGACCGTGATGAGCAACGCATCCGCATCGCAGTCGACGTAGATACCCCGGACGCTCTGGACGTGCCCCGAGGTTTCACCCTTGCGCCATAACTTCTTCCTCGACCGGCTCCAGAAATGTGTCAGGCCGGATTCCAGTGTCTTCATAAGAGCATCTCTGTTCATATACGCCACCATCAATACGTCGTGTGTTCGGACGTCCTGGATGATGGCGGTAATGAGCCCGTCCTCGTCGAACTTCAACTCGCGCTCAATCTTCATACACGCACCTCAACCCCTTTCTCCTTAAGATATCGCTTTGCGTCCTCAATTGAATATTTGCCGAAGTGAAAAATTGATGCCGCGAGGACAGCGTCCGCCTTCCCCACGGTGAGCGCGCTATGGAGGTGCTCAAGGGTCCCGGCACCTCCCGACGCGATCACCGGCACAGGAACAGTCTCTGCGACGCGCCGTGTCAGATCGAGATCGTAGCCGTTCTCCGTGCCATCGGCATCCATGCTCGTGAGGAGGATCTCCCCCGCACCGCACTCGGCGCCGCGACGCGCCCAGAGAATCGCGTCCAGGCCTGTCGCTTCTCTCCCCCCGTGCGTGTGCACCTCCCAGCTGTCCGCGCTCCTCCGCGCGTCAATCGCGAGGACGATGCATTGCGATCCGAACATCTTGGCCGCACGGCTGATAAAATCGGGGTCGCCCACCGCAGCGGTGTTTATGGATACCTTATCGGCCCCCGCCAGGAGCAGGGCGCGGATATCGTCAAGGTCATCGACCCCGCCCCCGACCGTCAACGGCAGGAAGATGCGGTCCGCCGTGCGCCGCACCAGATCAATGAGCGTCGGCCTCTTTTCGTGGGACGCGGTGATGTCGAGGAACACGAGCTCATCGGCGCCCGCCGCATCATATGCCTGAGCGGCCTCGGCGGGGTCGCCGGCGTCACGCAGCCGAACGAAATTGATCCCCTTGACGACCCTGCCCTCTTTGACGTCGAGGCAGGGGATGATCCGTTTGGCTAGCATGACGGCGCGCTCCCCTCGGGCTCGCCTCCCCCCTCAGCCGCCGCATCCAGGGCGTCACGGAGCTTCAGGTCTCCCGAATAGAGCGCTCTCCCGATAATCACGCCGAGGAGCGTGCCGTCCCGCAGGGCCTTGAGCCGCCTCAGGTGCTCAACCGAACTCACGCCGCCGGAGGCGATGACGCTGATCGAACACGAGGCGAGTATCTCATCCAGGGCATCGAAATTCGGCCCGGAGAGGGCCCCGTCGGTCAGCACATCGGTGCACACCACTCCCCCCACGCCGATT
>Ga0315291_10003722_pt1 | contig 19649 bp, 16 predicted proteins | sample YL17G12_20_MG_FD_203070 | JGI IMG/M metagenome (GOLD analysis project Ga0315291, IMG submission 203070) | Sediment microbial communities from Yellowstone Lake, YNP, Wyoming, USA - YL17G12_20 | ecosystem: Environmental > Aquatic > Freshwater > Lake > Sediment | place: USA: Wyoming | collected...
GACGCAGTCGTCTTCGGTTTCCCTTACGAGGAATGAATTAGCGGCGCTGAGGATCTCACCGATTTCGGCATACTGGTTGACCAGCGATCGCAAGATCGCGTGCACCGAGGCCATCACCAGCGCGGGGCCGAACCCGTGCCCGCTCACGTCGCCGATCACAACCCCCAAAGACCCGTCGCGGAGGGTGAGGTAGTCGAAATGGTCCCCCGCCGCGAACGCGGCGGGATGTAGCGCCCCGGCGACGTCCAGCCCGCTGAGCACCGGCGGGGCACTCGGCAGCAGGCGCTGCTGGATCCTCTGCGCCGCCAGTAGTTGCGCCTCGTTCTCCCGGATGGCCTGCTCCGCCTGTTTGCGCTCGGTGACGTCGCGGATCGCGGCCGCAACCAGGATCCCTTCTTCCGTCTCCAGGGGGCTGAGGCTGATCTCCGCGGGAAACTCGCTGCCGTCCTTGCGGAAGCCGTACAGTCCCAGAGCGGTGCCCATCTGCCGGACGCGGGGGCTGGCGAGAAAGTCCGCCTCAAACTGCAAGTGTCTGCTGCGGAAACGTGGGGGGATCAGCACCGAAAGCTCCTGCCCGAGAAGCTCCGCCCGCAAGTAGCCGAAACACTTCTCCGTCTGCGCGTTGACCAGCACGATTTTGCCGTCGCGGCCGACGACGACCATCGCATCGGGTGCAGACTCCACCAGCCGCCGGAACCGCTCCTCCGCCCGCTTACGCCGGGTGATGTCCTCGATCAAACCGTCGTAGTGGTCCAGCCGGCTGGCGTCGTCGCAATGGCAGACGATCGTGTTGCGGACCCAGCGAATGCTCCCGTCTCGATGGCGAATCCGGTGCTCAATAGGTGGCACAAGCTGGCCGGCCAGCACCTTGGCTACGTGCTGCTGGACCGCCTCCCGACCGTCCGGGTGAATCATGTCGAACCACAGATTCGGGTTGGCTGCGTAATCCTGCGGAGTGTAGCCGGTCGTGGCCACACAGCCCCAACTGTGCTGGGTGGACACCGGCCGACCGTTCTCAATCTTCACCGTGTAGGTGTAGGTCGTGACGGCCGCCAGGAGTTGCCGGTAGTGCTGCTCACTCTCGCGCAGGGCAGCCTCCGCGCGCTTGCGCTGGGTCACGTCCTCCATGATCCCCTGGAATCCCAGCGGTGTGCCGCCCTCGCCACACGCGGTGTGGCCGGAGATACGGACGGTGATCAGCGCCGCGTCCTTGCGCCGGCAATCGACCTCCAGCCCTTCGACCTGCTGCTCGGTCTGGGCGATCAGCCGCTGGGAGACTTGGGGATCCTGGAAAACACCCTCAGCCGGGACAACTGCCAGCAACTCGGCCTCGGATGCGTACCCGAGCATTCTGACCAGGGCCTGGTTGACCTTCACGAATCTGCCTTCGCGGCTAGTGTGAAACACACCAAAAGGCACGTTCTCCGACAGGACACACAACTCCGGAGTCGGTCGCTGTCCGGCCTGGAGGGCCAGCCAACATGCGCCGGAGGCGCCCAGCCGGCGCTCGGCGGCCACCAAGCGCACCTCCGTCGGCTTGCCGTCGCTGATCGGGTGGGGAAGATAGTCGTCGAACCCCGCGGCCAGCAACTCCTCGAGGTAGGAAGGATCCGTGCGCCGAGTCAGTGCAAGAAGCGTCCGCTGATGGCCGGCGGCCATTTGCCGCAGCCCACGGCAAAGTGCCACCCCCTCGCCCACCGGCGAATCGACGTCGAGAACGGCCAGTGGATAATCCTGCGATTGATACGACGTGCAGGCTGTCTCGGCGCTGTCCGGCGCAGTCACCTCGTGACCCCGCCGGCGCAGTACCTCCGTCAATGCCTGCCGCGTCTCCGAATTGACCGTATAGACGAGGACTCTCATACCGCCTACCTGCTGTGCCGTGCCGCTTCTGCTTCGATGGGCCTTGCGGACACTAACTGCCTGCCCAAGAACCTCCTCCCCTCGCCCCGCTTGCGAGGAGAGGAGTCGGGGGTAAGGGATGTTCGGATAGGCTCTACGTTCTGGACTGCGGACGTCTACTTGCAGTGAATACTCTCCGATGTGCCGTTCTCTGTCAAGCGGCGAGCCAGCGGTGTGTGTGGCAAGTTTTTCTGGCGGATGCGTGGGTGGCTGGCGGTCGGCCGCAGGCCGCCCCCAGCAGGCTCATCTGGGGGCTCGCTCCGCTCGACCCCAGGCACCCGAGGCACCAAGTTGCCAGAAAAACTTGCCGCACACCCAGCGGTCGCCGGCTGGAGAGAGGCCCGGAGGCTGATCAACCCACGTCCACGAGCCCTCCCCGCCCACCAGGAGTGTAATCACTCAGAGGTAGCAGATGAACCAGTCCAGCGCGATTCCCAGCAGGAAGTGCTGTAGCAGTCCGGAGAGCAGCGATCGGGTGCGGTAGGCGATCACGCCCCAGAGAATCCCTCCCCCGATCGCGGCAAAGGCCTCCACGCCAGAGCGGCCGATGTGCAGCAGGCCGGAAGCCATCACTTGCACCAGCAGGGCGTTGGCCGCGCCCAGCTTGTCGCGCAGGCCGAATTGCAGGAACCCGCGGAAATGGAATTCCCACCCCACGTAGAACAGCAGGTAAGTGCAGGCATGGAGGGCGAAGATCACGGGCGAGCTGCCGGCATTCTTGTTGATCGGGTACACCTCCCGTGTGGCCGGGTCGCAGGAGGCCAGGTACGCCGCCAACACGCATCCCGGCGCCAACAGCAGAAACGACCGCACGGTCAGCGCCCGATTTCCCCACCGGACCCCGTAGTCCGCCAGCCGCTCCCGAAACGCCAGCTTGACGATCAGCACCGGCACCACGCCCAACAGCAGCAGACAGGCCAAAAAGGAATAGACCGCTCCGGAGGCCGGATCGTCCCACGCATCGGGCGCGCCGAAGTAGTACCAGGTGAGCATCAGCAACGGTGAGACCAGGAGGATCACCGTGGGCTTGAACTGATCGCCACGAAAGGCGGCCAGCATCGGGTGGGGTGTATCTGGATGGCCGGTCATGACGGTTTCCTGATGCGCTGGAGCCACTCGTAGGTAATCCGCATCCCTTCGACCAGCGGCGTGGGTCGGTAGCCCAGCTCACGCCTTGCCTTCTCGCTGCTGTGGGCCCAGTCGGCGAGGAACGTCCGCACCCAGCCGGGCGTGATCCGCGGATAGACGCCGAACCACTGGGCCCGCCTCTCTTGACACACTGCGAACAGCAGCGGCAGGACCTTGAAGATCGGAAGCTGGCGGTGCCGCTTGCCGCTGACCTGGTCGACGATCCTGAAGAACTGCTTCAGCGAGGCGTTTTCCCCGCCCAAGATGTAGCGCTGCCCGATGCGGCCCTTCTCCATGGCCAAGACGTGCCCCTCGACCACGTCGTCCACCAGCACGTAATTGCCCACGTTCACTCCGCGGTTCAAGAGCACGGGCACCTTTCCCCGGTCATAATCGTCGATCAACCTTGCCAGGGCGTTGCCTTCAGTCAGGTGTCCCGGGCCGTAGACCCGCGTGGGGTTGACGATCACCACCGGAAAGCCCTCTTGGGCCCGGCGCAAGGCCTCCGCTTCGGCGATCGTTTTGGTACGCTCATATGCGGTGTAGTAGCGGTCGGTGATGCGGGGCGAGTTTTCGTCGGCGACGACTCCGGGCGGGGTAGGACCGAAGGTCATCACGGTCGAGGTCCAGACTACTCGCTCCACGCCCGACTCCGCCGCCGCGTCGAACACGTTCCGCATGCCTCGGACGTTGACGTCGAAGTAGGTTTGTGGGTCGGGGGCCCAATTCTTGGCGTAGGCCGCCAGGTGAAACACGCGGCTGCAACCTTCCATCGCCCGAACCAGCAGGTCCCGGTCACCGATCTCCCCGCGGACCAGTTCCACCCGCCCGTGCCGCCACGGCCCGCGCTGCGGCCCGTCGAGGCCGGGTGGAGGCTTCGGGTCTGCCTGCCGGCTCAACACGCGGACCGCCTGCCCCCGACCGATCAGGGCCTCCACGAGCCGGGTGCCGATAAACCCGGTTCCCCCGGTGACAAAGACTCTCTGCGTCGTTTCCATGACAGACCGCAATCTCAGATCACGTTAGGACCCGCCCCGGAACAACCTGATTGAGTTTGACCTCTGTAGGAGGCGACTCCAGTCGCTGACCAAACCGTCAGCCGCGGGCAATCGGCGACTGGAGTCGCCTCCTACAGGGACCGAATTTGGCCAACTCACTCATGCGCAGGGCCTTATGCCGCTGCCGCCTTCGCGGAGCAGCGCCGCAGAGCATCGCGGGCCTTGGTCAGCGCCGGGTCCATAGCGTCGGGTTCGGGCTCGTCGTGCATGAACGGGTTGACGTACCAGCGGTAGTCCACCTTGGCCAGGGCCGCAATCCACGGAGTGAAGTCCGTCGGGCCGTGGCCCGGAAGCTGACCGACCCCCGGGGCGTGCTGCCAGGCATAGAAAAAGAACAACTGCTTGCCGCAGGCGGCAATGGCCTCCTCGACTGAGGTCTTCTCTGCCTGCAAGTGGTAGGGGGCCAGGGCGATTCCCAGCCGCGGACTGCGGTTGATCTCGACGAAGGCCCTGAAGGAATCGAGCGTATTGAGCAGGGCCCCGCCGTGGTTCTCGATCGCCAGGTAGGAGTCGTACTTTTCGGCCAGCTCCAGTTCCGGTTTCAGCCCCTGGATGAATTGCCTCATCCGCGGCGTGAGTTCCTTGGGATCGGCCGCTCCGTCGCTGCCGCGGACGGCCACGCCCCCGCCGGCCTTGCCCAGCAGCTCGGCATACTTTGGGTAGCCGCCGCTGTAGACCGAAAACGCGTACAGCTTTAGCTTGTTCTTGGCCAAAACCTCCCGCAGGCCATCGGCCCCCAGGCGGTTGAGCACGTCGTCCAGGTGGGGGCAGCCGGCATGGGCCGACCAGACGTCGACGGCCTCGAATCCCAGGGCGGCGATCCGCCGGCAGGCCGCTTCCACCGGCAGCCTGCTGTAGTTGATCGTAGAGGCCGAGAGCCGCATCGCCCAGCGGGCTTCGGCGGCGGGGGCCGTAGCGGAGGTGAGCAACCCCCGCGCCGCCAACGCGGCCGCAGCCCCGCCGGCAATCCCCGAGAGGAATCGACGACGCTCGACGGATGGATGGTCCGTGTCTCTCATGTGGTTTGCTCCTCGTCTGCTGGAGAACCTGACGTTTTCCAGGCCGACGTGCCGTCGGCCGCTAAACGGCATGCCGCATTCTTCTTCCGAACATCAATAGCCTATCAACCCGCCGCTGGCGCATCAACCTCCCCCCCGCTGCCGGCGGAGGGGGAGAGGGGGCAGGCCGGCGGAAAAAAAGCTATACTCATACGATTGGCACCAGATCCTGCTCGGACCTCCCCGCGGAGACCGGCCAGCCGCCGCGGTTCCCACCCGTCGCCTGGAGGAACTCTCCATGTTCGGCATTGCGTTCAAGAAGGTCCCCCCCACGACCTGCGTGATGCAGCACCGGCGCGGGAAGATTGTGCGGGAGGGGGTAGGGCTGTCGTTCTTCTACTTCGCGCCCACCTCCGTGATCGTCGAGGTACCCCTGGCCAGTGCGGACGTGCCGTTCGTATTCAATGAGGTCACGGCGGACTTTCAGGAGGTGACGATCCAAGGGGAGCTGACCTACCGCATCAACGACGCGAAACGGGTGGCGTCGCTGCTCGATTTCAGCATCGACGCTACGGGCCGGCATCGCTCGGAGGACCCCGCCAAGCTCAACGACCGGCTGATTCACGCCGCGCAGATCCTCACCCGCTCATTCACCCAGCGCCGCACGCTGGGCGCGCTGCTGGTGAACTCCGACGCCCTGGTGCAGGAGGTCTCGGAAGGGCTGAAACAGTCGGAAACACTGGCGATGCTCGGTATCGAGCTGCTGGGGCTGTCGATCCTCTCGATCAAGGCCACCCCCGAGATGGCCAAGGCCCTGCAGGCCGATGCCCGCGAACAACTGCTCCGCAAAGCAGACGAAGCCGTCCACGCGCGGCGCAACGCGGCAGTGGAACTGGAACGCCAGATCAAAGAGAACGAACTGGACACCGAGATTGCCGTCGAGCAGAAGAAACGCCAGGTCCGCGAGACGCAGATGCAGGCGGAAATCGCCGTCGAGCAGCAGCGGGCCGAGCTGGTCGACCGCCGCGTGCAAAACCAAACCAAGGAGGCCGAAGCGCGGCGCAGCGCCCTGCGCGCCACGCTCGAACCGCTCAAAGACGTCGACTGGCGGACGCTCATGGCAGCCTCCTCCGGCGCGGCGAATCCCAAGCTGCTGATCGCCATGGCGTTCCGCGACATGGCCGACAACGCCGGCCGGATCGGAAAGCTCAACATCTCGCCCGAACTGCTCAGTTCTCTGCTGGAGTCGGATGAGGAAGAGTAGGCCATGGGCATCTTGCCGTCGATCGCGGTGATCTCGCAGCAGACTCGCCTGGCGGGCCTGAAGGCGCGCTGGGCAACCACCGGCGCCGCCAGCTTTCGCCTCAAACAGGTGCGTGCCCACGCCCGTGAACTCCGCGCTGCCGCGGCGTCGCAGGGTGCCGCGGCGGCAGCCCTCCAGGACGATTCCGTCGACGCGCTGGCCGCTTTCTCGGAATACGAGCAGGAGGATCTCGCCTACCATCAGACGTTCGACCTGCTCCGGCGCGAGCTCGACTTCGGCTACCCGATCAGCTTCGTAGGCCGCGAGCACTTGCCGAGCTTCGACTTCGGCAGATGCCTGTTGGTGGTCGTTGTGGGCCAGGACGGCCTGGTGGCCAACGCGGCCAAGTACGTGGGCGACTTGCCGATCGTGGCGGTGAATCCCGATCCCAAGCGGTTCGACGGGATCCTGCTTCCCTTTCGGGTGGACCAGGCCCGGCACGCCGTACGCCGCACACTGGAGAACAATGCGAAGCTGCGGGAGGTGACCCTGGCCGAGGTGAACCTCAACGACGGGCAGCGGATGCTGGCGTTCAACGACTTCTTCATCGGCTGCCGGACCCACGTCTCGGCCCGATACACGCTCCGTGTGGGCGCACGCTCGGAACCACAGTCTTCCAGCGGATTGATCGTCTCGACCGGTGCCGGCTCGACCGGTTGGCTCTCCTCGATGTTCAACATGGCGGAGGGTTTTGCCAAATGGATGGGCGGGCGGCTCCAACCTCGTCCCCGGCTCCAGTGGGAAGACCGTCGCCTCCTGTGGGTCGTGCGCGAGCCGTTCCGGAGCAAGCACTCCGGCGCCGAACTGGTCGCCGGCGTCCTGAAGGAAAAAGAGCTGCTCATCGTCGAGTCGCTCATGCCCAGCGGCGGCGTGATTTTCTCCGACGGAGTCGAAGCGGACTTCCTCGAATTCAACAGCGGAAACATCGGCAGGCTGGGCGTTTCCCGGCAGCGGGCACGTCTGGTCGTGGGCTGAAGCACCTTGCACGGCAGAATACGGAGAGCAGCATGGCCCACATCACCGCCGAAGACGTTGCCGCAGCCGGCGTGGTCGGGGCCGGCGGCGCCGGGTTCCCCACCCACGTCAAGCTCGCCGCCCGGGCCGACACCGTGCTCATCAACGCCGCCGAATGCGAGCCCCTGCTGCACAAGGACAAGGAGGTCCTCCGCCAGTACGCCGACGCCGTGATCGAGGGGACCGCCGCGGCCATGCAACTGGTCGGCGCCGGGCGGGGAATGCTGGGCATCAAGGAAAAATACCGCGACGTGATCGACCTGCTCCGCCCCAAGCTGCCGCAAGGCATCGAACTCGCCCCGCTGCAAGACGCCTACCCGGCGGGCGACGAGTTGATCCTGGTGTACGACGTCCTGGGGCGGGTGGTCCCGCCCGGGGGCATCCCCCTGGCCGTCGGCGCGGTGGTGATCAACGTCGAGACCGCGATGAACATCGCCTTTGCCGCCGATCGGCCCGTCACCGAAAAATACCTCTCCGTCGCCGGTGCCGGGCCGGTCACCCTGCGGGTGCCGGTGGGGATCAGCCTCTCCGAGTGCGTCGCGGCCGCCGGAGGGCCAACCACCGCCGACCCCCACTACCTGGTCGGCGGCGTGATGATGGGCTACCTGGAAGAGAACCACCAGGCCCTGGTCAGCAAGACGACCGGCGGGGTGATCGTGTTGCCGGGCGATCACGTGGTGGTCCGCCGCCGTCGCCAGGACTGGCGGCAGATCGTCCGCATCGGCCGCAGCGCCTGCGACCAGTGCAGCTTCTGCACCGAGCTTTGCCCCCGCTGGCTGCTGGGCCATCCCATCGAGCCGCACCTGGCCATGCGGAGCCTGGAGTTCAACCTGGTCGGCGAGGCGAACGTGATCGGCACGGCCTTCTGCTGCGAGTGCAACCTGTGCAGCCTCTATTCCTGCCCCGAGGACCTGGACCCGAAGAACGTCTGCACCCAGAACAAGCGGCGGCTGGCGGCCGAGAAGAAGCGTTGGGAAAACCCACCATTCAATCCGCAGCGGCCCGAGCTGCACCTGCAAAACCGCAAGGCCCCCATGGCCCGGCTGATCCACAAGCTGGGGCTGGCACAATTCCGCAACGTCGGGCCGCTCAGCGATGCCCTGATCGAGACCGGCAAGGTAGGCATCCCCCTGAAACAGCACCTCGGCGCGGCCTGCGAGCCGACGGTGAGCGTGGGCGATCGGGTCAGCAAGGGCCAGCAGATCGGCCGCCGCCCGATCATTGACGGGAAACCCGCCCTGGGGGCGCCGGTCCACGCCTCCATCGACGGCACGGTCAGCGCCATCGACGACGGCGTCATCTGGATCGAGAGAGAGTAGTACTGCGGCGCTGCGTCACCACGGCTTACTGTTTAGCGGGCGGGCTTGCCCGCCGAGGAATATGGCCAAAACCGTAACGTGCCGCGCGGCGGGCAAGCCCGCCCGCTAAACGAAATGCCCCGCCACGGCCAGCAGGAGGAGCGAGACATGCCCACTCCAAAATCCATCGGCGCGATCGAACTCTCCAGCATCGGCGTCGGCTACCGGATCGAGGACGAGATGCTCAAGGCCGCCTCGGTCGAGCTGCTCTTGGCCCGGACGATCTGCTCGGGAAAATACCTGATCATCCTCGGCGGATCCGTGAGCGACGTGGAGGCGGCGATCCAGGCCGGGCTGGCCACCGCCGGCGAGGCGATCATCGATCACCTGGTGATCCCCAACGTCCACGAGTCGGTCTTCCCCGCGCTGGGCCAGTCGGTGGTGCTGGGCCCGGAACACAGCGGGGCCTTGGGCGTGGTCGAGACCTTCAGCGGCACCAGCATCATCGCGGCGGCCGACGCCGCGGCCAAGGCCGCCCGGGTGACCCTGTTCCGCATCCACGTGGCCATGGCCTTGGGCGGCAAGGGACTGTGCCTCTTGACGGGCAGCGTGGCCGACGTGCGTGCCGGGGTCCAGGCCGCCGCCGACGAGGCCCGCCGCCGCGGTCTCTTGGTCTCCGAGATCGTGATCCCCCGCCCCAGCCGCGAGCTGTTCGCGGAGTATCTGTAGGAAGAGGGAAGGCGGAAGGGGGAAGGCGGAAGGAATTGTCTAGCGGCCGGGCTTGCCCGGCGCGCCTGTGGTGCCGTCTTGTGCGAGCCAGTCCGAGTCGGCGACTGGAGTCGCCTCCTACAACTCGTCGAGGAACCTGGTCAGCCGGTCGTAGTATTCCACCGGCTGGGGATCGTTGTGATCCAGGTCCGGCAGCGTGACGAACTGCTTCGGCTCGTTGGCCGCCTCGAACAGCCGGCGGCCTAGCGGAAAGGGGACGATCGTGTCGGCCGTGCCGTGGCTTTGCAGCAGCGGGCCGTGATAGGCGGCGATCTTGCCGAGCGCATCGAAGCGGGTGTGCATCACCCAGCGGACCGGCAGCCAGGGATAATGATAGGCGGCCACGTCCGGAAGCGAGCTGAAGCCATTCTCCACCACCAGCGCCCGGGCGCCGTCGGCGGCGGCCAGATCGACGGCCACGGCCCCGCCCAGCGAGTGCCCCATCAGGACGATTTCCTTTTCGTCGACATCCGCCCGCTGGGCGAGCCAGGCGCGGGCGGCGCGGGCGTCGGCCAGGATGCCGGCCTCGCTGGGCTTGCCCTTGCTGCGACCGTAACCACGGTAGTCGAAGGCCAGCACGGAGACGCCCACAGACTCGTGCAGAACCTGCAGTATGTCGGCCCGGTGGCTGACGTTTCCCGCATTGCCGTGGCAGTAGAGGACCACGGCGCGGGGACGCTCGTGCGGCACGTACCAGCCGTGGATCCGCGTCCCGTCGGCCGACTGGAACCAGGCGTCCTCGAGAACGAGCCCCTCCGGCTGCCAGTCTCCCTCGGGATAGCGTGCGGGAAAGAAGATCAGCGATTCTTCGAAGAACATCGTCACCCCCAACACGACCAGGTAACCAATCACCGCCCACCGAAGGACCCCTAGCAGCAGCCGGACCGTCGGTCGACGGGGCATGCGCCGGCCGGGTTCGGACGGCGGCGGCGGGTCGGCAGCGGGTGGAGCACCAGGTTGCGGTTGTGTTTCCATGGCCCGGCCGAGCAGATTACTACGCGGCCTTCAAGAAACGAACGACCTCGCGCCGCCACCGCCGACGACGCGAGGTCCGAGCACGGAAAAAGGGGACAGGTCCAATTTGTGCGAAGCCGGGGCACCCACGCTTCGTGGGTCCCGACCGAAGGTTGGTCGCGAGCCGTTCCGGCAAATTGTACCTGTCCCCTTTTTCCCGGAATCACGCAAGGCTATTTGGGGAATCCGGGGTAGCTTCGGGGGTCGAAATCGGTGTCGGTAAAGCCGTTGTTGAGCTTCAGATTCAGGTAGGTATATTCCTCGAGCAGGCGGGGGGGACCGCCGGGTTGCTCCGGCCAATCGTACGACTCGTAGCGGATGGGCACGTTAAACTCGTCGTCCACGAAGATCCGCGCCACGTGAAAGAGGAAATTCCGCCGCGGTACGGGATGCACCACCTGGATGCAGGTGCAGACGCGATTGTTGATCTTGGCGCCCTTGAAGAACTTCACCTCACACTCGCCGTACTTGACGTCCTGCTCGCCTACCTCGACCAGCCGGCGAACCATGTTGAGGATGCCGATCTCGGTCAACGGGTAACGATTCCCGCGCATGGCAACCGGGCCGGTGGGTTCCAGCTCGAGCGTCCCCAGCAGCTTCCCTTGCAGTCCCGTGGCATGGGCCAACAATTTGTCCTTATTCCGCCCCTGCACGAAGATCACCTCGCGGCCCTTCAGGTCGGCGGGGCCCATAAAGTACATGTACACGCTAAAGGGCTCATGCCGGACCTTGACGAACATGTACTCCGGTTCGCCCACCTTGCCGCTGATCCGCTCGCGTTTCACCATGGTTGCCGAGTAGTCGCGGAGCTTCTCGATGTTGCCCACCCCGTCGTAGGCCCAGCGGAGCGCCGGCATCAGGGGGTGTTCGTCGGCTTGGGGGGGCCCCAACTTGGCCAGTCGCGTTTCGGCCGGGGATGCTTGGCCCGTCGGCCCACGGGGCGGGAGGGCGCCAGGAACCTGCTGGTCACCCCCCAATGGAGCGCCGGCCGCTGGACCCCCGGTGTTAGGCGTTGCGGGCCCGATGCCGGCCGGATTTTGGGCCGCGGCGGGTACGATCAAAAAGGAAAATACCAGCAGTGCCAGCAGCCAACAATCGCGAAACGAGATACCCAAAACCATTTATAACCCTCCTTGTCGCGCGCCGTGGCGAGAATGGGGGCCGGCCGTTGGGTCGGTGGTTGTGCCGTCCCCCCTACGCTTCCGTGACCACACCATCCAACCATGCAAGCCGTGTGCCACCACACCTTCCGCGGGCAGTCCACTGCCAGCTCTCTCGGCAAAACCGGAACCACACGGCCTTTTCGTCCGCCACGGCCACGATTTGCCCGTCGCCAAAGGTGCTCCTCCATCGACGTTATCGCAAATTCTGCTGCACAGAATTACAATGCTTGACTGCCAGCGGCCTGTTTGCCCAACCACTGCGATGCGATCCTCCCAATAGACAACGATTATCAGCATAACTTACCCAGTCGCCGCCCCCATGTGGAGCCCAGTTCGTGAACCCTCCCGAAATCCGGCTGGCCACGATCCTCTCAATCCCCTTCGAAGAGAACGCCTACGTGGCCCAACTTGAGGGCAGAAGCGACTGCCTGGTGGTCGATCCGGGGCTGGAGCCGGAGAAGATCCTCGATTATCTCGACGGCCGGCGGCTGGTCCCGGCGGCGATACTGAACACCCACGGCCACAGCGACCACGTCGGGGGCAATGCCGCTCTGAAGGCACGCTGGCCCAACTGCCCCTTGGTCATCGGCTCGGCCGACGCATCCAAGCTGACCGACCCGATGCTGAACCTCTCGGCAATCTTCGGCGGCGAGTTGCTCAGCCCCCCGGCGGACGTCACCGTCGACGACGGCGACACCTACTCGGCAGCGGGCTTCGCGCTGAAGGTGCTGGCGATCCCCGGGCACTCGGCCGGGCACGTGGTCTACCTCTGGGAAGACCACCACCCGCCGCTGGCCTTCGTCGGCGACGTGATCTTCGCCGGCAGCGTCGGCCGAACCGACTTTCCCGACGGGGATTTCCGCCAACTCCAGGCCGGCATCCACGCCAAGCTGTTCACCCTACCCGACGAGACCCAGTTGCTGACCGGCCACGGCGAGCCGACCACCGTCGGGCAGGAGAAACGCTACAATCCGTTCGTGGGCCTGCGGCGGGGAAGCGGCCGGTAACTCGTAGGCGGGGACGCAGTCCCACCGTTGCTGCTATTCCACGCGGAAGCCGATCGCCACGGTCACCTGGTACTGCTTGATCGCTCCGTCGGCTATCTGGCCGCGTTGCTCGACCACCTCGAACCAGCTCATGTTGCGGACCGTCTGGGCCGCCTTGGCCACGGCGTTGGCCGCTGCCTCGCTGAAGGAGTTGGCGGAGGTGCCCACCAGCTCGATCTTCTTGTAGACCGGATCTGCCACAAAACCCTCCTTCGCCTGTTGTGGTTTGCACAAAACCCTCGTAGCCCGGAAACTGGCCCCCAAGTCCTCGCTCCGCAGCGTCCAATGTAGACCGCTGCCCGGAAAAGACAAGGGGCCCCGACCCACCGCTCCTGGTGCAGACGGTTCTCCCCGGGGGCCTTCCACCGGCCCGGCGTTTTCGGTATCCTAGAGGAAAAAGGGGACAGGTCCAATTTGCCGGAACAGCCCGAAGGCGGGCACCATGCTTGCATGGTCGTCGCACAAATTGGACCTGTCCCCTTTTTCCCCGCGCCTGGACGATCGCTTCCCGCCGTACCCCACCCGTGAAGACGCCGTGCTGGGTCGCCGCCAGCCCGGGCAGCCCCGGTAACAAGAGGAGATTCATCCCATGAACGATGTCAGCCGGCGGAGTTTTCTGCAGACCGCTGCTGCCCTGAGTCTGGCCGGGGTCGGTGCCCTGACGGAGGCTGCCGCGGCCACCGGGCAGAAGCGGAAGTTTACCATGGACCTGTCTTGCGGGATGATCGGCGTTGGCGCCGATCAGCGCCAGGCCATTCGCCTGGCCCAGCAGTACGGCTTCGAATCGGTTGCGCCCGATACCGGACTGCTGGCCAGGCTCTCCGACGACCAGCTCCAGGAACTGCTGGCCGACATGAAGGCCAAGAACCTGGTCTGGGGGGCCGCCGGACTGGCGGTCGACTTCCGCGGCGACGCCGCGAGTTTCGCCGCGAGCCTGAAACAGCTTCCGCAGGCGGCCGCGGCGCAGAAGCGGGCGGGCATTCTTCGCGTCGGCACCTGGCTCAGCCCCACCCACCGGCGGCTGACCTACCTGGCCAACTTCCGCCAGCACGCCCAGCGTCTCCGCGAGGCGGCCAAGGTGCTGGGCGATCACGGCCAGCGGCTGGGCCTGGAGTACGTCGGGCCCAAGACCTCTTGGACCGCCGGCCAGTACCCCTTCATCCACACCATGGCCGAGACCAAGGAGCTTTTGGCCGAGATCGGCCGGGACAACGTGGGCCTAATGCTGGATAGCTGGCACTGGTACAACGCCCGGGAGACGGCCGACGATCTGCTCACGCTGGCCGGCCGGGATGTGGTTTGCTGCCACTTAAACGACGCTCCCTCGGGCGTGCCGATCGACCAGCAGGTCGACGGCCGCCGCGAGCTGCCCTGTGCCACCGGCGTGATCGACCTGAAGGCGTTCTTAGGCGGGCTGGCGAAGATCGGCTACGACGGTCCGATCTCCGCCGAGCCCTTCAGCCGCGCCCTGCGGGCGATGCCGGCCGAAGAGGCCGTGGCCGCCACCGCCGCCGCCATGAAGAAGGCCTTCGCGCTGGTGGAGTAAGCAGTTGTCCAGCAACAACTTCTCACTTCCGAACGATAGCCCCGCCCGGAAGGGCGGGGGCGGAAGCGTGGGTATTCGAGGGACCCCGCCCTTCCGGGCGGGGCTATGAGCAAACGTTAGAATACGGACTTGTTCTTGGTCGAGTGCCAAGATGCGTCGGACAGCCGCGCGGGGTGGACGCCTTGCCTACTGGAGCGGCGGCGGTAGCACGGCCAGGCCTTGCTTCTGGGCCTTGAGGTCGTCCTCTTCGTACGTGCCGTAGAATGGCACATGCCCGTCCAGCCAGAGGTAGAAGGTGCGAAGCTGCTCGTCGGGCAGTTCCACGTACTTGCGGTGCTTCTCGCCCGTGAGGATCGCCGAGAGCGGGCTGGCATCGGCGCCCACCTCGCCTGGCCGGGTGACGGCGTCCATCGGCGGCCAGCGGAGATAGGGCTTGAGATTCTCGTAGGACCTGCTGAACCACCCGTCGCCGCCGCCTGTGAGCACGGGCGGACTCTGCTGCGGGCCGGCCGTGCCGTCATGACAGCGGACGCACTGCCGGTCCAGCACCGGCTGGATCAGCCGGGGATAACAGAACGGCATCGTGCCGTCGGGGCCCGGCTCGATGACTGAGGCAGGGCGCTGCGCAGCCGCCACCTGGCGGGGCCCGGCGGTCGTGCCGGGCGGTTCGTGGCAGCCGACGCAACCCCGGCGCTCGCCCGGCTGAAGGTAGACCACCGTCCGCATCCCCTGCACGGCCCGGCCGGACTGGTCGACGGCCTGGAAGTAGAGCGGTTTGCGGGCGGGGGCCCGGAAGTAGGCCGAGCCGTCCTGCTCCACCGGGACCGTGCCCAGCAGCATCCGTGCGTTGGCCTGGTCCGGATGGCCGACGCGGGGATAGTCGGCCCTATCGGTGCGGGACTTCGGCAGCAGTTGAAAGACCCGCAGTTGCTTGACGCGGCGGCCCGGGGGCATCGGCAACAGGCTCTTCTGCACGTCGCTCAAGAGGAACTCCCCCTCCTCGCCCAGTCCTGGCTCAACCGAGCCGGTCCGCACGGGCGGCGCGGGGCGGGGCGCCAGGGGGATCGGATACACGGCGGAGATGCCCGCCTGCCTGAAAAGCAGCTCCAGGTTGCCGAACCGGTCGAAGTAGTACAGGCCCGTCTCGGTGTCGCGATACTCGCCGGTGTAGCCGCCGGGGAGCGGATCATGGCTGAAGGAGACCAGGAAGTAGTTCTCCGACAGGGGCCAGGGGCTGTAGAAGTAGCTCTTCGGCCAGCCCTGGGACTCCGCGAAGCAGACCTCGGGAGTCAGGCGCTGGAGGGCCTCGGGGCGGTCCTCGCCGCTGGCCGCGTCGTAGGCCACTTGGGAGGGATCCAGCACGACCAGCGTGCCGCCCACGTTGGCATGGTGGCCGCCGGCGATAAACACCACGCGGTCGGAGCCCGGGATGGCCCTGGCCTGGTAGCAGGTCCAGGGGCGGGTGGTGTAGTTGCCGAAGAGGATGCTCGGGTTGGTGCCGTCCAGGTTGCACGTCCAGAGGCCGTGGAACTTGGCGGCGTTGCGGTCCACATAGTCCCAGCGGGTGTAGACGATCCGCCCGTCACTCAAGACGCTGGGGTGCCACTCGTGGGTCTCGTGGAAAGACAGCGTCCGCAGATTCTTACCGTCCGCGTCCATCCGGTGGAGCGTGTAGACCAGCTCCGGGTTTCCACCCCCGCAACGGAGCTTGCTTCCCCGGCGGGTGGACATCAGCGCGATGCCCCCATCGGGCAGCGGGCAGGGATCGAAATCGTCGTTCGGGCCAAAGGTAAGCTGGCGGAGGCCCGACGGGGTACCCGCTTGCGGGTCGGCCGCCATCGCGAAGATGTGGAACGTATTGTACTTCACCCCGGGCTCCGCCGGCGCCTGGGCGTAGCCCGGCAGCGTGTAGGGATCCTTCCCCGTCGGGTCGGCGAAGGCGAAGTAGATCGTCTGGGCGTCGAACGACAGCGCGAGCGTGACGTAATGCCCCGGCGGCAACTTGCCGGCGCTGAGGTCGCTGAGTTCCATCGTCCGCCCGGGCTTCTGCAAAACATAGACTCCGCCGCCGGGCTGGGGAGGATGGAATCGCGAATTCTTCACCCCGTTGGTGGGATCGAACCCGTAGGTGTAGTACCAGCCGAGATACTCGTAGAGCATGTACCCGACCGCGCGGCGGCGCTGCATGAAGAGGATAGACCGGGAGCTGACCAATGGGTTCTTCAGGGCCACCTCGCGCGAGAGCGTCCGGACCCTGTGATACAGATCGAGCCGCGCCGGCTCGTCGAGCGACGAGAGCCCATCGGCCGCCTCGGCCAGACGCCGCAACTCGGCCGCCTCCGCGGAGAGATCGCCCACGCCGTCGAGGCCGCGGAGGTCTTCCAGCAGCAAGCCGGCCCGCCGCAGCGCATCGCGGATCGCCTCGGGCGAGTTCGGCGAGCGGCCCAGCCGCTTCTCCTGGAGCTCCCAATCCGCCCGCACCATGGCCCGCATGGCCGCAGCGTCCGCAGGCTCGTCCCCGGCCTCGCGGGCGCAGGCGAACGCCGCGCCCACTGCCATCACCAGCCCGAACAACCACGTGAACCGAAGGCTCGCGATCATAGGACACCACCTTCCGGTGCGGCGAATCCAGGACACTTCCTCACCTTCCTCAGTGATAACGCAGTGCCCGGCTATATGCAACACCTCCGACCAGAAGATCATGCCCGGAACGACAGACCGCGTCGCTTTCAGCGTCCGATCGCGCGACCACCGGTCGCGGCTTTATGAAGATGAGGTCGCGGTTTGCGGGCCGGAGGACGGCAAGACCGCGGGCAGCTCCAGGGTGAACCGGCTGCCGCTGCCGGGGTCACTGTGGACCAGGATCCGGCCGCCGTGCTCCTGCATGATTTTCTGGCTGACCGGCAGCCCCAGCCCGGTGCCGCGGCTTTTCTTCGTGGAGACGAACGGGCTGAAGAGCTGATCTATCTCTTCCACCGGGATCCCCGGGCCGTTGTCCTCCACGGTGATCCAGACGGTCGACTTTTCGGCCGAGTACTCGGTGCGGACCACCACCCGGCCCGACTCGGGTTGAGAGTTGAGAGTTGAGAGTTGAGAGTTGGGGGGCGAGCTTCGTACCTCATCTGCTTCACCCCTGACCCCTGACCCCTGACCCCTGACCCCGGCCGCCCGGTCCTCGCCGGCCGCATCGAGGGCGTTGGTGATTACATTGAGCACCGCCCGGTGCAGCCCCTCGGGGTCGAAGACCAGGTCGGGCATGGGCTCGCCGGGATGCCAGCGGAGCTCGACCTGAAGCTCCTCGGCCCGCGAGTGCATCAGCTCGACCACGTCGCCGACCACCCGGTTCAGGTTGGCGGTGGCCAGGTCGGGCTCGCGCTGCTTGCTGAAGGTGAGCATGTCCATCACCAGGTTGGAGATCTTGTTCTGGTTCTTCTCGACGATCTTCCAACCCTTCCCGACCACCGTTTCGTCGTGCTCGGTCAGTCCCAGCTCGATCAGGTAGCTGCCGCCGCGGATCCCCTGGAGGATGTTCTTGACGTGATGCGAGAGCGTGGTGACGGTCTGGCCGATGGCGGCCAGCCGCTCGGCCTGGACCATGGCGGAGTAGTAGCGGGTATCTTCCACGGCCAGGGCGGCCTGGTGGCCGATGGCGATCATCAGCTTCAGGTGGTCTTCGGTGAACTTGTTGGCGCCGCCCTTCTGGATGATCTCCTGGGGCGAGCGGAAGGTGTCGGTGTAGATCACCCCAACCACGTCGTAGCGGCCCTGCATCGGCACGCAGATCGCCTCGCGGACGCCCATCCGCAGGATGCTGGCGGCGGGGCTGAAACGGTCGTCCTGCCGGGCGTCGCTGGTCAGCACGCCCTCGTTGCGCCCCACGACGTAGTCCAGGATCGTCTGGCTGATGGTGATCTTCTCGTCCGTGCCCAGCCCTGCCCGCGTGCGGCGGACCTTGGGCACCAGGGACTTGCTGGCGGGGTCGATCAGCATGATGCAGCCGCGATCCGCCTCGACCCATTCAAAGATCAGCTCCATGATCCGCTGCAGCAGCCGGTCGATGTCCAGCGTGTGACTGACGGCCAGGGCCGTGCGGTACATCACCTGGAGATTGCTCCGCGCGCGGGCCAGCCAGGAATTCTGCGGCAGCTCGGTGGCCAGATCGAAGATCCGGCTTCCCTCCTCCTGGCTCAACGCGCGGACGATGTGCGACTCGTCGTCCACCTGCTCGGCCGGGGCGATGCTGATCGTGCGGGCGAGGTCTTCGTCGGGCTCGTCGGCGGGGCCCGTATAGAGCATCAACGTGCGGCCGATCTGGATCTGGTCGCCGGTTGTCAGCACGTGCTGGCGGACTCGCTTCCCGTTGACAAACGTGCCGTTCGAGCTGTGCAGGTCGGCGATTGTGTAGTCGTGGTCGACCCGCCGGATCTCGGCGTGCTGGCGGGAGACCTCGGTGTCGTGGAGCTGGATCGTGGTGGACGACTCGCGGCCCACGCGCAGCGTCTGCTCTTCCAGCTCGAAACGCTTTCCCTGGTCGTTCCCGCGAATCACAAACAGTGACGCCACGGCCCGGACTCCGGCAGCTAATGCAGAATGATGAATGCAGAATGCAGAATGCAGAATTATCCAGGAATCCTTACAGCAACTTGGCACTCTGCATTCATCATTCTGCATTCTGCCTTCAGCCTTTGCTGAGCGGCAAGCCTACGTCGTGCCCAGCAACTCCTCGATTCTACGAATCAGCGGCCCGTAGTGGTAGGGCTTGGGCACTAGCTCCCCCTCGGGCAGGGCCACCCGGCGGGCACCGACCGAAGGTGGGCACCGACCGATAGGTTGGTCCCAGACGCTGCCCAGCATGACCAGACGGGTGCCGTGGGTGCGGGATTGCTCGGCGAAACGGGCAGAGAAGTCCTCGCCGCCCGAATCGTCCAGCTCGAGGTCCAGCACGATCAGGTCGGGCCGGTGGCGTCGGGCCAGGTCCAGCCCGGCTTTGGCCCTACCGGTCGCCAGGGTCCTGCACCCGCGGCGCTGCAAGGCGGTTTGCAGGACCTCGCGGGTATCGTCGGAGTGATCGACAATCAGCACGCTCGGTTGGCTATCCAATTTCCCACCCTCCCTGGTGGTAGTCGGTCGGACTTCCTTGTCCCCGTCCCCCGTCGGAGTTGCGGCCTACCCCGGCCGGCCCCGCTCGAATGTTGCCGCAGCCGGCAAAGGGCTAAGAGGATAGCGACAGACGCCGCAGAAGTCAAAGCGAGTTGCCGCTTGGCGCCGGCCAGCCTGGGGCGGAAAATGGAGGTAGTGGTCCGCCACAGTGATTTTGAGGGGTGCCAGGGGGCAGTTTGCGTGCCCTTGGCGTGGCAGTGGCGGACTAAATAGAGTTGCACGATTCCGGGAGTGACTCGTTTAGCCGCCGC
>Ga0315291_10003723_pt1 | contig 19648 bp, 22 predicted proteins | sample YL17G12_20_MG_FD_203070 | JGI IMG/M metagenome (GOLD analysis project Ga0315291, IMG submission 203070) | Sediment microbial communities from Yellowstone Lake, YNP, Wyoming, USA - YL17G12_20 | ecosystem: Environmental > Aquatic > Freshwater > Lake > Sediment | place: USA: Wyoming | collected...
ATGACCATGTGCAATTAGTTATGGTGTAGTAGTTGTACCCAACACCGCAATTAGCTGCATGGCAGTTCACCAGAGTCGAAGCAGTGTCAGTAGCATTGAATCCGTAGGTACAGGCTACAGCAACGCAGTTGTAGAGCGTTACGGCTGATGTCGTGCATTCGAAACCGTAATAGGCTCCTAAGACCACGTTTCCATTGGAACCAGTTTTAGATAGATAGAACCCATAGTATCCCAAGCCCAGACAGTTGTAGCAAAGGCAGGCATTGAAGGGATTGGCACAGATGGCGACACAGCGAATCGCCATGATATTGCTGGGGCCGTATCTGCTCCCTTGGATCATGCAGTCTACCAAGCGGTTCTTTATGCCCGTGTCGCCAGAGGCAGTGACGATGTTGGTACTAGAATCACAACCATCTAAGTGGAAGTTCTCGAAGTAGATGTAGGACTTCGTGCCGAGGGTGATGGTCGTAACGTTTCGTGCCAGACCATTAGCGTCAACAGACGAGATGCGGCAAATCCCAGGCTTATCGGAAGTCAGGTATACGCACTCAGGGTCACCAACCCACCTGATAGGGTGCCCGTCAGTCCCCTCTTCGTAAGGCGTCACGGTCTCACGGTAGAAGCCCGGGCCGACGTACACGATGTCATCAGGAACAAGCAGGTTGTCGGTATTGGCCTTAGCGAGCGTAAGCCAGGGGCCGTTGGTGCCACTGGTGTAGACGGGTGATAGGCCATCATAACTATCGCTACCTGGCTGGTATTGCGAGACGTAGTAGACAGTCACATCTCAGCCCTCCTTAAAACATCGGCACGTCGGGCAATGACGCCCATCGGACCGAATGCCCGCTGGCTGGGATCGGGTCCAGAGTTCTAGATTCTCTGGCCGGTTGTCGTCCCTCACTCCGTTCTTGTGATGCACTTCCTCGTTGGGTAGCATATGTCAAGTTACTTGCCCAATACCTTCTGCGTTCCACTGAACGGTTACGTTGCCGCCGTTGCCCCAGAACGGGAACCCACCGGAGTCGATCCAGTAGATCGGGATGCTGTCGGCGTCATTCGTTACGAACTTGTAGACGACGAGGCCCTGGTACTGTCGGGTGCCTACGCCGAGCGCCGTCCAGGTGACATCGGTTGCGTCGAACTCGCCACGGTCATTCACCGTGTCGCAAGTCACCGCTTCGCCCGCCAGCGCCTTGTCAACGTAGTTAGCGCCGTCCGCCACGTCTATCGTCGTGAAGCCGGTGCCGCCGGACAGGAACTGCTTGTCCGTCTCGGTGTCGCAGGTAGTGTTGGTCATCACCATGCGGACGCGAATGTCGTCCGTGTCGAGGTCAACAGCCCCGCTCATGATCTTGGCCTTCGCGTACATGTACATGAAGTTTGCCATCGTTTCCTCCTTGAAAAGCCCCAAAGGGCTGCTAATCATTATGCTGAACCCATAAGCCTCACCTCTGGAATAAGGGCAGCCGCTACGGTCGTGAAGGCGTCGATATCTATGGTGGTGGGTGCAGCGCCCCCCGTGATGGTCAATGTCCCCGAAAGGTCGGGCTCATTCGCTATGTGGGCCTCAAACGTGCTGTCATAGGTAAAGCGCGTAATGGTCTTCGCGCTGGTGGCATAGACTGAATGGCAGACGAGGAGGATGTAATTGCCGGCGTCCAAGGCAACGTCGGGGTTAACGTCAATCAGCCTGACGCCTGTGTTCGCACCACAGACTTCAGAAACGTCAATGAGTTTCGTCTGCCCGTCCTCCGCGTAGAGGGCGAAGCGTACAGCGCTCGTCGCAGCGCCACCCGCGCCGATGTTGTAGCGAAGACCTGTCACGGTGATGGGCCTGGGCACATAGACAACGCCGAGGTGAGCTGTCGTATCATTGGCAGCCAGGGCAACCGCAGTGGACGCGCCGGTGATGGGCTCGATGGGCTTTGGAATCATGGACATGACGGGATCATGCAGCACTAATTCGTTGTCCCGAATCTGCTCATCGAGTAGGGCCTTGGTGACGACCTCCCCAACTACCCAAGTACGCGGCGCTACCCAAGCCATCGTCCTTACCTCCTAGTATGCAATCTTGCTCGTCGGATAGTCGGGATGAGCAGCCGCATACTCCAATTCGCTCGTGTCCACTATCAGACAACTCCCATCGCCCGCGCAGGACGATAGTTCATAAGTGACCATGTGCTGCGCCTTCCCCCTGATGCTGTGGTAGATATGCTCGATGTAGAAGTCCTCATGAATTGCTAGGCCAGAGGTATCATCCGCATCTATCGTTACGCGATCACCTATCCTGCCCGTCAACGCCTGGGCCATCGACGCCTCACTGCGATCCGCTGCGAATGTCAGGGCGGTGATGGCCTTATGCGGGTCCTTATAGCGGCTGACAACGTAATCACAAAAAGCCTGGGCATCGTCGATATTGGCAAACCAGATGGGCGAGGCCGGGTAGGATTGAGAGCCGTAGGCGGTGATAGATGCGGTATTCTCTGCGGAGACCTTGCTTTCGCAGGCTTTTGTCCAGGGGATGCCCCGCGCCTGGGCATTGTAGATAGTCTGGGTGCCCCTGACGTAATGGTTGACTACCTTGAAACTCATATTGTTGGCCGTCTTGACCACATCTTCGACCTGGAAGCCGCTGTAGTTGTAACCCACGTTTACATCCGTCCCGGGGACAGGCGTTGTCCAGGGGTCAACATAGACCGCCGTAGCGCCTCCCGTGGCGGCGGTAGGATAGACTGCCGTGAACTTGACATACCCATTGGGTCCCGTCGGGATGCTCGCCCCGCTATAAGTCCAGAGCACGGCGAGGCTGCCTGCCGTTGGCGGGGGCTGAATCGTAACCTGGGCTTGGTTGTAGACGGCGCTTTCGCCCAATTCGATGTCCATGAATGGGATGCCCAATCCAGCGGTATCGCTGAACGTGGCCTGGGGAATCAATGATCTTGTTGCTGTTGACCGATGCTGCCTGTCGTAATAGTTGAGCAGGTAGCTATACAGCGTCAGATCGCGTGACCCATTTGCCGCATAGCTGAGTCCTTCGGTAATCAACCCTTCACCCTCCACGTCTTCCATTTGTCTGAGGAGTTCAAAGAGGCTGTAATCGCCCTGTATCACCACTGAGGTCGTTGTCTGGCCCGTATCGCGGTCGCCGCCCATACCGGGGAAGCCAGCTATTGTCAGGAGAATGACGCCGATGTAATTCCCTGTCGTATTAGCCCCCAGGGTATAGACCAACGGTAAGGTTCGGTTGAAAAATGCTAGATCGCCTGTGCCTTCGAGGTCACAGGTAACTGCACCACTCAGGTCAGGCTTGCCTTTGAGAGCTGACAACCGACCATTCCAAAGCGGCCAATAGGTTAGCGTTGCCAAGCCGCTATTGTCATGGTTAATCGTCCCGCTGGTTTCTACTAAGCCTCTAGCTAATATCTTGTCCACCCGCGTCCCTGATTCCTCATCCGTCTGCCACCAGGCATAGAGAGCTTTGACATCGTTAACGTCATAACTAAGGTAGGCCCCATCTGTGTCAGAAACTCCCAACTCGCTGTAATGCCGACCGTTCCCCGCGTTGTAGAGCCAGGTGAGTTGCGCCGCTGTCAGGTTAGTATTCGTAGGCTTCCAGATGGCAAGTGGGCCGATAGAGCCGGTGAAATACACTCCAGGCCCATAAGTTCCTACCAAAAAGTCTGCGTCGGAATCACGAATGCCAGCAGGAATAGCCGCTGTATCATGGACTCCTCCATTGACACTAATTCCAATGACATTCGCAGTGGGATCGTGATAGACATGGACCATATACCATGTGTCAGCAGCCAAAGCCCCAAAAGTATTGGCCGTAACAGAGATAGCGTTACTGTCGTCAAAGTATCGTGCGTAGAACTTGAACTTGCTGCCTGCCGTCTGTAGGTAATATTCGCGGTGTGTCGCTGCGCCCCATTTGCTGATGATGGGATTAGCCGCACTTGGATCGGGCAGTTTCACCCATATCACCATATCCCAGTAGATATCCCCTACTGAAACATCCACCACGTCGCTGAGCGCCAGGTATGCCGTGTCAGCAGAATCGAAGAGGGCGGCGTTGCTCGTCTTGCGATAACCGCCTGACAAGCGGAGGACGTGTCCGCCTTCGAGCTTTCCGTCGAGTGGCCCGCCAGGACTGTAAGTTCCAGTGGTGTTTCTAAGAGTCACCCTAAGCTGCCCAGGCGAACACCGCTCTGAAGGACGCAGCACGTCCCCCAATCCTTGAAAAGCCTCCAGGCTCAAAACATCCCCAATGATATTGGTGTAAGGATGGAAGGCGCGATCCGAGGCCGCGCCCGCATCGTTCCATGCACACTCCAAAAGGTAGGAAGTCTCCACTAGAGCCCCCTGAACCTACCCCGTCGCATAGCGTCAGCAATGAGGCTTTCCAGATCGCGCTCGCTGAGGATGGAGCCCTGGACCTTCAGATAGATGTTCGTGTCGCCGCCCCCAGAACGAGCGGGCACCACAGTCTCGCCAGCATGGACGAAGGCTAAGCCGCTACGGTTGATGTACCCGCCACCCGCAAGGGCAGGGACGCCCATTGCACCGCCCGCGCCACTGATAGCAGCGCCGGCGGAGCCTAATGCACTCTGGATGTTGTCGTTGATGATCCTGGCGATGCCTGCGGCATACCCCATGAAGTTGTCAGAGAAGCCGGTGTAGATTCCCGACATGATGTATTCAGCGATAGACTTGCCCCAGTTCAGGGCTTCGCCTGTGAAGGAGGCCATCGCTGAGCGCAGGGAGTTGCTCACATCGTCCGAGGTTCTCGGTTCGCTGTCCTCAACTTCCCGAACGAAGCCGCGCATCAATCCGCTAGCAGCCGCAGCCCCGGCCTCGGCCATCGAACCACTGATACCGCCAGCGCCGTGAGACATTGCCCCCGCTGCCCCGCCTGCACCGCTATTGGCAGCCTGCATAAGCTGAACTGCTGCTGCGCCCATAGCGTCAATCATGGCGGGTGCCCCCCGCTCGATTCCCAGAACAACTCCCTCTGAAAGGTCGCTGCCCATTTCCTGCCCCCAATACCACGTCTTGAAACGCGGGGAACCTTGGAGGGCTACAATCATGTCGGCGCTCATCCCTTGGATTGCCGTAATAGCTTTTGGGGTCTCTTCGCCCAGAGAGCGGTCGAATTCTTGGATCATCGCTCTGGCATATTCACCCATCGCCTGAGCCGCTCTATCCCCCTCTGTTTCAATCGTCGTCACGATGTCGCCAGAGTATTGCCGCGCAATCGTGATCTGTTTTCCTTCCTTGCGATAGACGTCCAGGGCGGCCGTGCCCTGGTCGAGCATGTCCACTGCGGCCTGAGCCATGAGGGGGCCGCCTTGTTCGGTAGCACGAACAATCTCATCTACGTTATCGACGCTCGCCTCGGTCAGTTTGGTATAGAGTTCGCGCAGGTTTGCGTCGAATGAAACCCAGGCCGAATACATATCTTCGACCTTCTTTTTCCACTCCTCAAAAGTCTGGTCGGTCGCAGGAAGCAGGGTTTGGATAGAGGCTATGATCTTCTGGGTCTTGTCAGCGATCTCTTTCGCCAGCTCTTCGTTGGCAACCACCATCGCATCCGCGTCCTTTTTATAGGTGGCCGCGATAGTATCGAAGATCGCCGTGAGCCTTTCCTCGGCCCACGCCTTCGACATGGGGTCGAGAACATCCTTAATGCTGGAGTTTTTCCAATCGATACCAGATTGTGTCAAAGCGGCCAAAACCTGTTCCCAGGTAGCTCCGCCGCGTTGCATATCCTTGATGAGGTTGCCCCCGGCCTCAGAAATCAAATCTATGCCAAGGAGTCCTTGTGTTAGCCATCTATCCGAACCTGCGGTAACGTCCGAAAACTCAGCACCAAGATCAACAAGCGCCTTCGTATAGATTTGAACCTTCTGTCCACCCAATTCATCGAGGCTGATAATCTGGCGTTCATATAGGTCATTCGCCTCAGCCAATGCAGCGTTGAGGTCTCGCTGATATTGAGCGTGGCCGCTTACGAGTTTGCCTAGAATTGGTATGGTACTAATGGCATCGCGGTTCTTGTCGATATAGAACCCAAGGCCAATAGCGACAGCGCCCAAGGCAGCAATGAGTCCTAGGGGGCCAAACATCGTTGCCTTCTGTGCAACCAGGGCCGTAACATTCGTCCAGGTGGTCGCTGTCCATTTAATCATCGCGGGAATGACGGAGGCAGTGATGATCAACGCAAGGGCTACCAACGCAATCTTGGTAGCGTTGCTGTCAGCGGCGAAGTCGTCCAGATGTACCTTCTCGATTATCGTTTGCACGGTATGGAGAGCGGCACCTAGTTTCTCAATTCCTTCCTGTACCAATGGGCGAATAGCTACCAGAGTCTCAGTAAACTTAGTCGTCAAGTCAGTCATGGTAGGGATGATGGCTGTGCCGATCATGATCTGGAGGCCCTTCATGGCTTCGTGCATATCGCGTTGAGCATAGGTGAGATTCTTAGCGGCTCGGACGGCCTTCTCGTCCATGACCACGCCCAACTTCTCAGCATCGAGACCCAATTTCACAAGACCTTCGGAGCCTTGATTAAGAACGGGGATCATGTCCTTGCCGGATTTGCCGAAAAGTTGCATCGCCAGACCTGTCTTCTCAATACCATCTGGCATCTTCTTGAAGACATCGGCGACTTGAGGCAGAATGACGCCCATCGGCAGGAGGCCACCTGCGGCATTGGTCGCTTTTATACCCAGATCGGCCAGGATTGCTGCCGTAGACTTGCCGCCCGCCACCACGCCCGTTTCTTCGTCGGAGACGCCCTTGAGCTTCTTGGCAAGAATACCGAGAGATTTACTGGCGTCAGCGGCGGACAATCCGTAGTGTTCGAAGGCGAAGATGAGCTTGGAAGACTCTTCTGCCGTCAACCCCGTCTCGCGCCCCAGTTTAGAAATACTGCTCGCGAGGGATTGCGCCGCACTAATCCCGCTCGTCAGAAGGCCGGGGAGTTTCATGAGGCCCTCAGCCACGATGATGCCGCCAGCGATCTTGCCAACGTCGCCCATCGCCTTGCCGAAACCCTGAGCATTAGCCTGGGATTGTTTGAGACTCTTATCGAGGGCGGCTGTGTTGGCCGAGAGTTGGACGACTAGGCTAGCTAAAACGGATGCCATTATTTACCCAACTTCTGGCGTGAATTCTCCGCAAGAGCAAAGGATCGTATTATGATTGCAACGGTGTCAAAAAGGAGGCAGGGTATGAAATACTGGTTAATGGTTATCGGCCTAGTTCTACTTGCATCATGCAGTAACAATGGTGGGCCGACTGCTGGGGATGACAAGGCAGCACCCCTATTCATTGGGAATCTCCGATATCTTGCCGCTCATTGCGGACAGGAACCGGAAGGAAGTGAATGCGATTGGCGCACTGAATACATCGCAGAGGTATGCGCCATCGCTAACATAGGTGGGGGCGAATTCGCGCAGATCAAGGACTGTCATCTCTCTGGCTACTTTGCTCCCTTCTGCGAACGGTTGGGTGTCATTGCCGCCGAACCGAGATCGGCGCAGGGGCCGCATCTAATTGAACTCGCCCAGGATATTGAAGACTCCATAGACTAGCCCTCCTCCTCGTCTTCCGTCGTCCGCTGGGCTGTGGCGATCTCCATGCCCTCCGCCTGTGCCTGGGGGATGTGCAGCGGCAAGCCCGCCTGGGCTCGGTGCATCTTCGATAGCATCTCAAGCATCGTGGGGTTGTCCTTCAACGTCTCGAAGCCTGCCTTGCGGTCCTTGGCGTTGAAGGCGTCCCTCGCTGCTATCGCCGTGCGGTAGTCCAGAATCGCCATCATCAACCCATAATCCTGCTTTAGCGCCTCCTGCGGCGTACAACCAAATGCCTCACATATTACTGAGACTGTGCCCTCGAACGGCTGCGGCCCCCACCGGATGACGCCGGGGTTGTCGGTTGTTTCGTACCCGAGGACGAAATCGGCAAGGGCGCTGATCCGTTTTTTTGTTCCGCCGGCGACTCACCCCTAACGACAAGGGCGAGATACATCAACTCCTCCAGGCGCAGGGATGAGAAGGCGTCAGGGTTGTGAAACGGCTGAGGCAACGGAGCGCCCATATCGTCCGTCCAGTTCCACTCCACAATGCGCCGTTGGAGAACATCCACCAGCTCGCCTACCGTATCGTCCATGAGAATGACTTTGCGGATTGCTTCGTCGTCCTCTAGGGCGTCCATCTGGCTCTGTAGTTCCGTCATGCGTCGCATGATGCGGAGGGAGCCTACAGCGAACGAGCTGACGACCTTGACCCACTCGCCCTCATGGATGTGGTATTCCACACCATCTATTTCGATGGTGCAGTCATCGGAGGGCACCTGTCGGGTTGGCGGTTTCATCACACCTCCTATATGTGTCCTGGTTAGGGCGCGGGAAGGGGTGCCAGGAGTTCACCCTCTTCGCGTCCGGAGCGCTATCCCGCGCCTTATCGTTCTACGCTACTGCCCTGCTTATTGCCGCGTTGCCCGCGAAGCTGGCCGAGTAGTCTACGCGCCCGCCGACTGAGCCGCTTATCGAGTAGCTGGTCAGGATGATGTCGGTCGAGTCGTAGTGCGGATCACTCGCGCCCACGACAGCGCCCGTCGGGTCTACGGCCATCGCCTTCGCCGCAGCCGCGCCCACAAACCCAAAGATCGTGGCGTCGCTCTGTGCCGCCGCGAAGTCAGGACTACCGCCTACGTCCAGCGTATAGTCGTAGTTCCCCACGACACGCCTAGGGCCAGCGTCCGCAAAGGACGTTGTGACCGGGGCCTCTTGGGTGATGTTCAGCGAAAAGCTGTCGATATCATCCTCGAGGACTACAGTCGCAAGCGCTATGTTACACTTGTTTGCAGCGACTTTCGCCATGTGCTATTCCTCCTTCTACGTTCCTTGAACCGTGCCGAGCGTCACTAGAATGAGGGCGCTGGAGTAGGTGCCTGTAGTGACGACGTGTTTATAAGCGTTCGTTGCCGATGTGACTGTGACAGACTGGACTTGGTTGGCGGTCATGGCCGTCGATGTCAAGCTCGTCACGTCAACATAGGCTCCCCCCTGAGTGGCGCAGTGTTGGATTTTCATGGTGATGCTGGTGCCCGTAAAGGCGAACACCCTGAAGATCGCCCGAAGGGATTGTCCCGATGTGGTCGCGCCCTGGTTCCAGCCGTCGGTCGCGCCAGGGATGGTCTCCGCTGCTGTCGATGTCTTGCTTGCCAGAACAACGCCCCGGGAGAGTCCGCCCCCTCCAGCTGTATCGAAGTTCATTAGGACGGCCCCGCCGATTGCCGCTGACCTGGGGTTGGCGGTGAGTTGCACGATGCTGTCATAAGCAACGCTGCCGGCGACGTTCGCCCCGAACAGTTGCGTCAGATAATGGTCGGTGCCATCGGCAAGTAGAAGGAACGTCTGCTCATCGACGCCGTTGTCGGTTGACTCGAACAGGCCGGAGTGTGACTGAGCTAACTCGTAATTGCCGACTACTCGACGCGGGCCTGCATCGGCGAAGGAGGTTACGACTGGTGCCTCCTGGGTGATGTCCAGGGAAGTCGATGTCAGCGAGCCTGAGAAGTCAAACTCATCAAGATAGATTCTCGAAGGGTGAGCGCTGTTTTTTGCCACTATCCCACCTCCAATCTTTGTGGTATAATCCAACTATGGGTATTTGCGAATGCGGTTGCGGCCAGCCCATCCCAGAGAAGCGGTGGCATAAATACCAGCCGCCGCACTTTCTTCGCTTCCACCACCTGAGACCACGAATTGAGGGCTTTCAGGCTCGCATCGCTAATGCACCAGAAGCGCCGACAACTTGTGCGTGCGGCTGTAATCAACCGATTCCCTATAGCCCGAAGCACAAATACCGAACCCCGAAATATATTGACGGCCATCACCTGAAGCCAGCCCATGAGGCAGCGCGGCACCACTGGGCAGCGACCCGACCACAACCGCTTCCCTGCGCTTGTGGTTGTGGTGAACTGGCTAAGTTGAGCGGACGACGGCAGCAGCACTATATCAATGGGCACCAAGGACGTGCCCCGAAACCGCCGCAAGTGCATCTCTTGACCCGAATCAATGGTGGCTACCGCATGCTCTGGCTCCCCAACCATCCCACCTCTCAGAAAGATGGCTGGATCGCAGAGCATCGCCTTGTGTGGGAGCAAGCCAACGGGCGGTGCCTTCTGCCGAATGAATGTGTCCACCATGTCAACGGTGATAGGTTGGACAACCGCCCCGAGAACCTCGTGGCCCTGACTAGAAGTGCCCATCGCGCCCATCATGCTCGGGAGAATCCGATGCCTCACGAAATCCGCAGTGCAGCCGGGCGAAAAGGTGCTGCCGCTCGCTGGGGAAAGCGGTAAATCCTTCACCCGATCCCCTTCTTCGCCTTCACTGGCTCCTCTTCTGGCTCCTCTGCCGTGATCTCTATCTTCGTCTTGTGTTCGACGATAGCCCCGATGCTCAGCAGGAACGGGATATGAACCGCATCCTGCTCGTCGAAGGTTACAAGCGTCTCCTCGTCGGTGTAGACGCGGACGCCCTTCACCGTCTGCGATGGGCGCTCCGACTCGCCGTTGTGCAGGCGGAGCTTGCGGGTGATTTGCCGATAGGTTTTCTCCATACTCAGCCTCCTTACTCCCGATGCCAGATCACATAATCCTGGCGAACGCGATAGATGTTCGTGTCGGGTTCATACTCGTCGCCGTCGCTCTCTAGCAGGCAATCGAGGACGACGGGATCAACCGCCTCAGACGACCATCGTTGGAGTGCAGCGCGAACCTGAGTCGCTACGGCCTTAGCGCCCGCGTAGGTCTTAGCCCAGGAGTCCACCTGGATACGCGGATGGGCCAACCCCATTTCCGCGCTGAAAGCCGACTCTCTGGGTCCGTCTATCCGTTGATAAGTCACCGCAGGCAAGGTTGGATTCTGCGGCATGATCAAGGGATAGATGCGCGGCGCGGCAAGCGTCACGATGGCCGACAAGCGCGTGAACAGGACAGCCTCTAACTCAGCCATTAGTAGGAGTCCTCCTGCTCGACTTTCAGAATCGATGCCTCCATGATGTTCTTGAAGGCTTCGACAGCCTCGCCGCTCTTCACGTCTATGGCAGGCCGAAGATAAGGACGCGCCGGCTTCTGTGACGTGCCGCGCTCGACGAAGCCGCCGTACCAGGCAGCCGTGGTGTATCCGACAAGGATGTGCGCCTGCTTCTTCATATCGACATAGATGAGCTCGCCACTAGGCACCCTCACCGGCGTCTTGCCCCCGGCCTTGACTGTCACCTTGGCCGTGATGCTCTTCTTGAGATTGCCCGACTTCTTGGGTGCGTTCGCCTTTGCTTGCTTGACGATGACGCGCCCACCAGCGGCCAGGGCTTTTCTCAGGCATTTGCCCTGACTCTTCTTGGTGAGCTTGAGAAGACGAGCCTCCAACTCTTTGAGGCCGTCAATCTTGATGGTGAAGAGCTCAGCCATCTAACCCGTCTCCTCTGGCTTGACAAGTCCACAACGGAAGGCCAAACCTTCACGAAAGCCGATCTCCTTGATGCCCTGAATATCGTAATAGTGGCCGTCATACAGGACGCGCATTTCCTCTGTAATATCTGAGCGGTAGTGGACGTGCATCCGCAGTTCCACCTCGCGCCCGATCTGGGCAGACGCGAAGCGCTCGGTATTACTCACGGGCCAGACGTTCGCCCATAGACTGACGAGTTCAGCCCACGTCTTGATAGGCTCGCCGTAGGCATCGGCTGTCTCCGTCGCCTGCTCAATGGTGACGCGACGGTTGAGCTTCCCAACGTCGTCCATGCAGTCGATCCAGGGCTGGGGACGAACCATCAGAGCGTCCACCTCCTGTAAGGCCAGAGGAGCATATTGATAGCCGGTGGTAACTCTGCTACCACGGACCCTCGGTTGGCATAGAGCCACGCAACCATCTCAAGCATGGCCTGTTTGATGCCATCCGGGACCGATGCAGCCACGCCATAACCCGCTATGAAGCGCACCGTCACGGCGTTGTTGATGGCCTGCGCTGACGGCCAACTGACGCCATAAGCAGGCGAGATGCGGGGCGTCAAGGAGCTGGTATCGACGCTATACTTCGTCACCGGCAACCATTCGGTAAGGACGCCGGAGGTGTTGTAATACTTGATGTGAGTCACTGAGACCAGCGGTGCTAGGGGTATCTCAAAGTCACCGGCAGGGAAGGTGTCGAGCGTCCAATCCCACGTCTGGGTGATGAGAGCCCGATCCGTCTCTAACTCCGCGTAATTGCGGGCCGTCTTAATCAGCGCATCGAGTGTGACGATCTCGCCCTCTGTCTCTTCGAGCCGAAGGTGGGTGCGAACCTCCTCAACCGTGATGGGCTCTGTCGTTGCTGGTGTTACGATAGTCAGCCCCATAACTCACCGCCTACCTGCTACCCGATAGCATCCCATTGGGCAGTTAAGGAGGCCGCGAGCCGGACTAAATTCTAGGGGCGTTCCACAGAAAGGACACGCCGTAGGGAGCTTGTCGCGCTCTATCCGCTCAAGCTCGCGAGCCTCCTTGATAATCTGCCCGAATCCGCCGTAGTCAGCCACTAGCACAGTCCTATCATCGGCGACGTGATCTTGTAGAGGGATGCCACATTTGCCGCCGTCAATGCCTTGCCTGTAATGAAGGGCAGGGCGATCCGCCCGTGAAACTCGAAGGTGGGCGTGGCGGTCACACCGCTGCACCCGACAGTCAACGGGGTTGCGCCTGGGATCATGTCAGTCCATGCGCCCGTGGTTGTAGTTCCAGCCACGGCAGAGCCGTTGACATAGAGTACGACGCCCGGGGTGGCCGCCACACCGTCATAGGTCGCCACGACGAATTGCATCGCCCCCTTTGTAATGGCGGTAGCCGAGCTAACGGTGATTGAACTCAGATTGGCCGTGTCGTCATACATCTCAAGGTCGAGTTTGCTGGCGGCGTCAATCCAGAGCCTCCACTCGCGGTCGGTGCCTGCCACGTCATACTTCGCCATGATGCAGTTGTTGGTGACAGTATTAGGCCGAATCCAGGCCCCCAGGCTCATGCCCCCCGTACCCGCAAAGCTGAGGTCGGCGTGGTCGATGCCCGCTAGGTGATGATCGCCTGTCGGGTGGAAGTGGTAGGAGTAGAGGCCGCAGGGCAACCCTAGGGGTGCGTAGTCGTGCTCCAAATCCTCTGCTGCGCCCGCAGTCTCACGAGGTACAAGGTCGCCGATGCTAATGCCAGTGACGAGCTGGCCCGTCTTCTCCCAGAACGGAAAGAGGTGGGGAGTCGTTGTCCCAAGGATGGTCAGGATATCGTTAAGGTCGCCCTCTAGTCCTCTGTTATAAGTCGTCAATATTCACCTCCAGTTGGACCACGGGGGCGGGCCGGGGGTGCGCTCAGCCCGCCCCCACTCCCACTTAGGTCACTGTCACAAAAGCATCGTCATCGACGGGGTAGTACCAGATCGTCCACTTCATCGAGCCGGTGTTTGTGCCACTCGTCGCTAGGGTGATAGTGCCAGCGGGAACGATGCACGGCGATGTGCAGGTCAGCGCAACGCCTGTGTTCTTGACGATGGCATCACCAGGGTTGCCCGTGATGCTGAAGGTCGTCCCGACGACAGCACTAGCCATTGCGATTGCCGCGCCTATAACGCCGGTGAGCCCAACGGTCGGATCGGCATTGACGGTTAGGTTGCTGGCATTCGCCCCGATGTCCGCCGTTATGACCTCGCCGACTAGCGCCGTGATGCAGACGCGCCCAGACGACACGGTGAACATGGGCTTGGTGTCCGCGCCTACGATGAGCGTCGCGCCCTTTGCGATTTTGGTACCCAGGAGGTGCTTTGCCCAGTTTTGATATTTACTCATTGCATCCTCCCTACGTCACCGTCACATAAGCGGCACGGTCTAGCGGGATATACCAGATCGTCCACTTCATTTCGCCCGTGTTGTCGGCTACCGTGGCATAGGTGATCACACCCGCTGGTATGATCACGGGGCTCTTACAGACAATCGCCCCGCCTGTGTTCTTGATGATGGCATCAGCGGGGTTGCCCGTAATCGAGAACGTGGTGCCGATGAGGGCACCACTCGTCTCAATCAGGGTGCCCAGCGCACCAATGGCACCAACGGTCGGGTCGACGTTGATAGTCAGGTTGTTAGCCTGCGCCTGGATGTCCGTGGTTGCGACTTCGCCATGTAGAGCCGTGACCAGGACGCGACCGCCGGTGATGGTGAACATGGGCTTGGTACTTATACCAGCGATAGCCGTCGATCCCTTCGCAACCTTCTTGCCTAGATTCAGTTTCGACCAGTATTTGAATTCGCCCATATTGGCCTCCTAACGCCGCGCTCGGCGCGACGCCTGAGTGAAGCCTTCTGGCTTCTCTATTTCCTCCGCTTCTTCTATCTCTGCCACTGCTTCTGCCTTGGGTTCAGCGACGGTTTCCTCGGGCGGGGGAGGTGGCACTAAGGCCACCTCCCCTTCGAGTAGCTCTACCGCTGTCCGGATGTGAGCGAAGATCGGGTGGTCATAGAGATAGCGTGACCGCATGAACGCCTCTATGTATTTGACCTCGGCCAGCGCGTTACTCAGGTTATCCATCTGTCACTCCTAGATCAGTGGATTCGGTAGGTTGGCCGGCGTCCGCTGGTGGGCCAGGTCACGGAGCAGGTACATGACACTTGTGAATTTAGAACCTGCGCCGGCAGTCTGGGCCGACGTAACCACAACGCAGTCATAGCCAGCATCGAGTTGTGAGGCTTCGATGGGAACAACCCAAATGATCTGGGCATCGTCGGAGGTCGCGCTGCCCGCAATGGTCGTAATGCCCGTACCCGCCGTGCCGTTTGCCACTCTCTCCCACGCTGTACCAGTCGTCAGTAACGTGTCCAGTTTCTGGTAATAGTGGTCAACACAGAGGGCTTTGGGGGTGCCAGCGATGCCATCCGCCTGCTGGAAGGTCAGGGTTATGATGTCGTTGGCAGCACCAGCACTCGAAACAAGGATGACATCGACGCCAGCCGCATTACGAAGGTTGATGACATCCCCCGCAGCAGGAGCGCCGGCGCTTAGATCTACTGGGGTGAAACACTGAGCCAGGTCGTAGCTCTTTCCTAGACCGCACTGTCCCATGTTCTTCTCCTTATTCCCGCCCGCCGAGGGAGGTTAAGGCCCCGGTGGGCTAGGCCAGGGGCGGGATGTTAAGGCCAACCCCTGGCCGGATTCATTTCTATGCTCGTGCCGCTATCGCCACAAACGGGCTAACCGTCGCGCCGTTGAGTGGTGTGAATGCGCTCTGTACCCAAGGCCGACCGTCGACGCGCTCGATGACCCTGAGAGCCGTTTCGTCGTTCAGGAAGTAGACGTGCTCTGAGGTCTCCAGACTGACGGCCTGCCGGTCGCCGATGAGGTAGTAGCTGAGGTCAACAAAACAGAGGTCGCCCTGGTCGCCCAAGGTCGGGACCTTCTCGCTGATGATGAGCGGCCTACCCAGCATGGAAGCGAGTGGCGCGTTGCGAATGTCCACCAGGGACACAGGAGCGCCACCGACACCGACCTGGATTGCCAGCGTCATCAGTTCCTTGAAAGTAGACTGGTTGGCGATCCAGACAGCATTGCCGAGAGACGACGGGAGCATCCTGGAATACATGTTCAGGACGTTCTCGGCGTTGATGGTGTCGGCTCCCTGGTCAGTCTCTGCGGTAATGGCGATAAGAGCCCCGGAGTTCAGGAAACCCAAAGGCTCACCAACTCCGCTACCACTGGTAAAGGCTACGTCCTCATAGAAGGACAGGCCGCGCGGGATGGCCTGGAGCAAGAAACTGGACAACGCCGGGGCGTCGGCCCAGAGTTCATTCGGCACGGCGGCGAGCCCTGTCAGTTTGTTCGCCTCTAGCTTCAAGCGACCGAACTTGGCTTCGTTAGCGGTTAGGGCAGCAGCCTCAGCTGTCCAATAGAAGACCATGCCGCCGAAGACTGAGCCAACATTGGTTGTCGAGTCCACATAGGGCATGAGCTGAGTGAGCGAGCCCATCGTGATGACGGTCGCCCGGGGGCGCACAATGCTCGTCTCCAAGGCTATCTGCATGACCTCAGAGCGCATGGTCTCAGGAATCAGGAAGCCACCAGCAGACGGGTCGGTACTAGAGTAGGCGTTCATAACCGACCGCGCCTTATTGAGCCGTTCCTCGTCAGGTCGAGGGTTGCGGTGCCAGATAGTGCGGGCGAAATCGCCCAGGTTGGTAAAACCCAGGTCATTCATCTTCGTGCCAGGGGCCAGCGGGTTATAGGCTGCGTTCTGCTGAGCACCAGACGGCGATTCACCCGGAGGGGCTAACGGGGGTCGCTGGGGTACGCCGTGGGTCGTGAGGTATGTCTCCATCGAGCTCTTGACCGAAGTGTCGATGGTAGTCTTGATAGCCTCTTCGCCAGCGATAAAGGACTTCTGGAGGTCGGCTACCATCGCTGCAAGTTCGCCGCGCTTGTCGGACTTCTGGATGTAGGCATCCGTGAACTCCGGCCACTGTCCGGCCTCGACGATCTGCGCGACCTTCTTCTTGTCGCGCATCATCTCCTGAAGTTCACCAATCGTTTCGGGGATGATTAGTTTTTCCAATCTAATACTCCTCTTTTGCTAGGGCCATCTCCAGAGCGCCCACAAAGTCGTACTCTGGTATCACGACCTCTTTGTTGATGTGCTTTGCTACGCCGCGCTCTAATGCTTCGGCGTAGTCAAAGGTTGATTCTTCTACAGGCGGAGCGGGCATCGGTGCCTTATCCTCGCTCGCCGCCTCAAATGAACCGTCGTGGTCCGCACAGTGAGAGCGAGCATCGTCGGCATCCCAGGTGGCCTTCGGGTAGCGGTAGGCTTGCTCCGCTGTAGACGATTCCCCCTTCGGCCTGCCCACGATCACGTCATAGCGCTTGCCTTCGTGGTCACGGCTTATGCGCCGGAAGGAGTCAGGCTGGAAGTCGCCAGGTGGCCGCAAACGGCAACTATGCTCTGACGGATACGGGTTCTCAAACGTCGGGACTTCGGCCACAAACCACTCAGGGACGTTGTGGAACTTGCTAAGGTTGAAGATGCCAGCGGGGTTGTGGGCCTGACTCTGCACGAGGCCATCGGCGAGCTTAGCGTCAACCGCCTCCTGCGCCCGATACCACGTCTCAGCCTGCATCCGCTCGCGCCAGTCGGCTTCACTCCCGCCGGCGCGTCCTGCGTACAGGGATGCGATGGTGTCGCCCATCTTGTTCAGGGTTTCGGCCATCTTTGCGTGATCCGTGGCGTCGCCAAGAGTCATACCGTTGGGCTCGTGGATCATCATCGTGGCCCCTGTCGCCATGAGAACGGTGTCTCCCGCCTGGGTAATGAATGACGCGGAGCTGGCCGCGAGGCCGTCCACCACGACGTTCACAGTGGCCTTGTGATCCTTGAGTGAGTTGTAGATGGCGACCCCATCGAAGACATCACCGCCCGGGGAGTTCACGCGCAGGTTGATGCTGTTGGCCTTGACCCTCTGCAAGTCCTTAATAAAGTCCTTGGCCGTAATGCCAAAGGCCCCGATCTCGTCATAGAGCAGGACTTCCACCACGCCCGCCGCTGCGTCGCGGATTTCGTACCATGATTGCTTCATAAGCCCCTCCAAAGGGCAATCAAAAAGCCCGACGTATGTCGGGCGACTAAGCGCACGAAATGTCGGGCCACAAAGGGCACTTATTCAGTTGTCTAGAGCATACAGGTTATCAGATCAAAAGTCAAGCGGAGCGCTCAGACCAAGGTTTATCTATGGCCTTACGCACGGCCTTCGTATAGGCTTCCCAACCTTCCTCCTTGACAATCTCTAAATGTTGTAGATGCCTAGCAATGCGGGGTGCCATAATATCAATTTCGTGATCTGCTGAAATGCGCCAGACTATGAGATGCATATCTTTGATCAACGCACCTAGATCGGCATCCCGTTTTTTGGCTCTATCGGTTTGGTGATAGATATCATCGACTTCGATAATGACGCCTACCGTCGGAAAGAAAAAGTCCGAAGAGACGGTAACTCGGGGAATTTGGTAAGATTGAAGTGCATCGGAAGCCTAATCCTTTCGGTGCTAGGCCGCCAGACCCTCAAACGGTTTGGCGGTCATTTCTCTCACTTCATTATACCATGTTCCACGATTACGGGCATCTTGCAGCGCGGGCAATCGAACCGTGCCCCACTAACGTCTCGCCCCAAAAGGCGGTTGCAATGCGGGCAGCGTGCCTCAGTGAGTACGTCCACCACGGCCTCGGGTACTGGCTCCGGCAGCGCTGGCGGAGGTGGTGCTATTGGTGCAGGCGGCGGCGAGTCCAGGTCTTCCACCTGTGTCGGTATCATACTAGAGGGCACGAAGAACGTACCCTCGGTCGGGCTGGGGTCGAGCCCCACTGCATCCCGCGCCTCTTCGAATGACTCCATGCCCGCTTGAAAGTTCTGCCGGTGGCGGTTATGGAGTTCGTCTACGTCCGGCTGTAGCGCCTCGATGTCGGATAGGTCAAAGTAAACCTCATCCACGCCGCCGAACTCAGGCACCAGCGACAGGTTCAGCACGTCGTCCAAGTCGGAGAGTAGCGGCGTCATCGTCACCTTCCAGAACGTGCGCTCGTCAGCCTTCTTGTTGGCGTAGGACGAGGACTCATAACCAATCAGGAGCCCCAGAATCGAGCCTGGGATACCGAATACCATAGCGATTCGGGCCTCGGAGAGAGCGTCCAGTTCCTTCGGTAGCGCATCCCGTAGCCCACGATTCAAGCCCATCTGCTGATAGGTGGATTCGGCTGAGTCTAGGATCATCATCTCGTGCCAGCCACCATAACCGCCGAACTGCCGCTTGAACCTACCACGGATATCCTCCTTGGCCTGTTCTGAGAGCTTCTGCTTGACTGTGAGGATTGAGCCAGGACCAGTCCCACCCTGTTCGAAGAATGTCCGCAGGAAGCCAGCCATGTACCTGTCGATATCAAGACGCCCAGAGATCGCCATCATCGGGGGCATCCCGTAGTAGTCATCCAGTGGGTTGCGGGTCTTGAAGTGCATCACGTCCTTGTAGTCAAAGGTGATTGGCTTCAAGCCCGGGACGGTATATTCATACTTGCAGAACGTCTGCGCGTCGGGGATGATCTTCACCCTGTCGGGCCGGAGCCGCCATAGTTCCTGCACGTTCCCGAATGACTCGTTCCGTGCTTTGAGAAGATAGGCGTTGCCGCCCAGGTAGCGATCCATCACCACCGTTGACCAGCACTGGCCCCGGCTCATAAACGGATTGGGAGCGTTCAGGAGCTTGACCAATGGGTGTTCAGGGACTTGGACAACGAAGCCATTGCGGACGAGGGCATTGTTGATCTGGACCAACGGACAGCCCGCCATCCGGAGGCGCGTCGTCTCAGCCCGAATCGCCGGACTCTCCCGCCGCCTTCGTCGGCCTGTGATATGGGGCTCAGCCGCAGAGGAGGCCAGGAGTTCGATAGCCGCAAAGACAATCTCGTTGCCTTGATAGCCTTGGCGGGCGAACTGGAGATAGCTCTGGGGTGCGCTATCCCCCCTATTCTGCCATATTGAACCCACGCTGGATATAGGCACTGGCGGGTTGGTTAGGTTGCGAAAAG
>Ga0315291_10003724_pt1 | contig 19645 bp, 18 predicted proteins | sample YL17G12_20_MG_FD_203070 | JGI IMG/M metagenome (GOLD analysis project Ga0315291, IMG submission 203070) | Sediment microbial communities from Yellowstone Lake, YNP, Wyoming, USA - YL17G12_20 | ecosystem: Environmental > Aquatic > Freshwater > Lake > Sediment | place: USA: Wyoming | collected...
GCGGATTAAGGAGGGGTTAGGGGTGGTCTTCTTTCCCCTCCTGTATTTAAGGAGGGGTTAGGGGTGGTCTTTCCTCTCTTATCAAAGAGCGATGATAACAGTATCAAGTACTGTTTAATAGATTGCCTATGCCACAAATTTCAACCAGCAAAATGATATGGTTTGGTCGTTAATATTTTTAATTCTCCGTGCGTCTCTGCACCTCTGCGGTTAAAAAATCAAAAAAAACACTATACATTTTTAAAATTGTTAAATATATTATAGGAAGTTTTCATAATTTTAAATTATCGGAAGGGCGGGGTATTCCCGCCCATCAGAATGGGCAATCGCCCACCACAAAGAAGGCAGTATTGCTCCTAATGAAAATTAAATCCTGAAATTTCTAACCAACGGAGGATTATTATGCCCCCTGCAGATAAACTCGATAAAAACAAGGCAATTGAGTCCGCCATAAGCCAGATAGATAAACAATTCGGCCGCGGCTCTGTAATGAAATTAGGTGAATCAACTATCGCCGGCGACATCGCCGTCGTCCCTACTGGATCCATTGGACTTGACACAGCACTCGGTGTCGGTGGCATCCCTCGCGGACGAATCATAGAAATCTTCGGCCCCGAGTCTTCGGGAAAAACCACCCTCAGCCTCCACTTTATCGCTGAAACACAAAAATTAAGCGGTAACGTCGTCTTCATTGATGCCGAACATGCCCTTGACCCACATTATGCAAAACATGTCGGCGTAGACATAGATAATCTCCTCGTCTCCCAGCCTGACAACGGCGAACAGGCATTAGAAATCGCTGAAACCCTCATCAGAAGCGGCGCTATTGATATGGTCGTAATAGACTCCGTCGCCGCCCTCGTCCCCCGCGCCGAAATCGAAGGCGAAATGGGCGACCAGCATATGGGATTACAAGCCCGGCTGATGTCCCAGGCACTCCGAAAATTAGCCGCCGTCGTCAGCAAATCCCAATGCATCTGCGTCTTCATTAACCAGATTCGCGAAAAAATAGGCGTCGTCTTCGGCAATCCAGAAACAACCCCCGGCGGCCGCGCCCTCAAATTCTATGCCTCTGTCCGCTTCGACATCCGAAAAATTAACTCAATCAAAGAAGGCAACAACATCATCGGTAACAGAACCAAAGTAAAAGTCGTCAAAAACAAGGTCGCCCCACCCTTCAGAGAAGCCGAATTCGACATCCTCTACGGCACCGGCATCTGCAGAGACGGCGAAGTATTCGACTTAGCCGTCGAACTCAAAATCATCGAACGCACCGGTACATGGTTCTCCTACCGCCAGGAACGATTAGGACAGGGACGCGAAAACGCCAGAAAATTCCTCCTCGACAACCCTGACATCTACTCAGAAATAACCACTAAAGTCAAAGAAGCCCTCGGCTTAATTAAAAAACCTGCAGAATAATACTTAAATACAAAGACAGAGAGAAAAACCCAAAACTATTTACTTAAATAAAAATTCATCGTTTCCGCGCTTCTGTGTTCTTATATAAAATAATGTGGATTTCTATGGAAAAATCATTAATCATCGTTGAGTCACCATCAAAAGCAAAAACTATCACAAAATATTTAGGTGCAAATTTTATCGTCAAAGCCTCCATTGGCCATATCTGGAACCTCCCTGAAGACCGCTTCGGCGTTGATATAAAAAATGGCTTTGCCCCGCAATACGAAATCATCCCCGGCAAAAAGAAAACCATCACCGAACTCAAGAAAGCCGCAAAAGAAGTTGACACCATCTACATCGCCACTGACCCCGACCGTGAAGGTGAAGCTATCGCATGGCACATCGCTCAGGAAATCGGCACTCAACACCCCATCTACCGCGCTATGTTCTACGAAATAACACAGAACGCAGTACAGAAAGCAATTCAAAATCCGGTAACCATTGACAATCAGAAAGTCTCCGCACAACAAGCACGCCGCGTCCTTGACCGAATCGTCGGATACACCGTTAGCCCCATTATCTGGAAAGTCCTCTCCAACAAAAAACTTTCAGCCGGCAGAGTCCAGTCCGCCGCACTCCGCCTCGTCTGTGAACGCGAAGAAAAAGTTCGCGCCTTCGTACCGGAAGAATACTGGACTATCCACGTCATCCTCGATACACCGAAGCACCAGCAATTCAAAGCCCTGCTGGTCAAATGCAATGGCAAAACGATTAAAATCCCGAACGAAACCACTGCGTATGAAATTATACAGGATTACAAAGATAAACCTTTTTCAATAGATAAAATCGCCGTTACCAAAGTCAGCCGAAAACCCCTCCCTCCGTTCATCACGAGCACCCTCCAGCAGGAAGCGTCCTCCCGCCTGGGATTTACCCCCGCTCGGACAATGCTCATTGCCCAGCAGCTCTACGAAGGCGTTGCTCTCGGAGCCGAAGGGCATACCGGATTAATCACCTATATGCGCACCGACTCAACCCGCATCAGCACAGAAGCCATCGCCGCAGTACGGGAATACATTGAAAACACCTACGGCAGTGAATACCTGCCGCCAAAACCGGTTGAATTTATATCAAAATCAAAAGGCAAAGTCCAGGGCGCACACGAATGCATCCGCCCAACGTATCTGACCCGAAAACCGGATTCATTAAAAAAATACCTGACCACCGAACAACACAAACTCTACTCCCTCATCTGGAACCGTTTTATCGCCTGCCAGATGAAACCAGCTCTGTTTGAACAGACAACCGTAACGATTACCGCCGGCTCGTACGAATTCCACGCAACCGGCTCCGTCCCACTCTTCCAGGGATTCCTCAAAATCTGGGAAGATACCCCAAAAACCGACCAGGATGAAGAAGATGATGCCACCACTATCCCGCCGGGATTAACAAGGCAAACGCCTATCACTTTGATTTCATCTGACCAAAAACAGCACTTCACAAAACCCCCGGCACGCTACTCCGAAAGCACCCTCGTCAAAGAACTTGAACAGTTAGGTATTGGCAGACCAAGCACCTTTGCATACATCATTAGTACCCTGCTTGACCGGCACTATGCTACCGTCAACAAAAAACGCCTCTATGCCACAAAACTCGGTGAAACTGTCAATAAATTTTTAATGAACGGCTTCCCGAACATCGTTGATATCGGTTTCACTGCTCAAATGGAAACTGAGCTCGACCAGATTGAATCCGGCGCTAAAGCCTATCTCACTGTTGTAAAAGATTTCTATGAGCCATTTAATAAAAATCTCTCCGATGTTGAAAAAAACCTGAACCAGATTAGAAAAACCATCACCGAAAAAGCCCCCTTCCCGTGCGAAATATGCGGAAAAGATATGATCCTGAAGTGGAGTTCTAAAGGCGGTTTCTACGCCTGCTCCGGTTACCCCGACTGCAAAAATACAAAACCCCTCTCTGAAACCGCTGAATCCGCACAAAAAACTCCCCCCGAAAAAGCGGGATTCACCTGTGAAAAATGCGGAAAAGATATGCTCATCAGAATCGGAAAACACGGCAAGTTCTACGCCTGCTCCGGCTACCCACAATGCAAAAATATCAAATCCTTTACCCCTGAATACACCGAAGCACCCCCCGAACCTCCGGAAAAAGCCGGCTTCACCTGCGATAAATGCGGAAACGATATGCTCATCAGAATCGGAAAACACGGTAAGTTCTACGCCTGCTCCGGATACCCGAAATGTAAAAATACAAAACCGTTTCGCGGCGAAATAGAATCAAAGCCGGGTGAAAAAACTGAGACTGCCGAACCTCTCATCTGCGAGAAATGCGGGATGGAAATGGTGCTCCGATATGGCAAACACGGTAAGTTCTACGCCTGCTCCGGTTACCCCGAATGTAAAAATACAAAACCATACCCCGCAAAAACCCTATCACCAGCAGAAAAAACTTCATCAACACAAGAAAAAATCCCGCCAGAACCGACAGAACTCACCTGCGATAAATGCGGCAAACCAATGGTCATCCGCTCCGGCAAATTCGGCTCATTCTACGCCTGCTCCGGATACCCCGAATGCAAAAACACGGTCAAAATTAATAAGGAATTATAAAACGGCATAACGCTCAAACAGAATTCCTTATATCAACAATTTACACCGAACCCGTACGCACCGCACAAATCCTAAAAAACAAATAATTCAAAACAACTGTTGCAATTAATAAAATAAATAATATATTACAGTATAAAAGTAATAATACACTGGACTATGTTTATGAAAACATCCGTCATCATCCCGACCCTCAACGAAGAACCGACTATTGGAAACGTTATCAATGCCGTCCGAAAATGCCGGTTCGTCGAAGAGATTATCGTCGTGGACGATCATTCAATAGACAACACCCGGACAATAGCCCAAAAAGCCGGTGCAAGCGTTATATTGAGCACAAAATTAGGAAAAGGCGCCTCAATGCGCGATGGATATCTTGTTTCTTCAGGTGATATTATTGCATATATAGACGCAGATATACCCAACTACGAAGAACAGTTCTTAGAAAAAATGCTGCTGCCAATAATAAACAACGAAGCAGATTTTGTAAAAAGCACCTTCAAACGGCAGGCTGGTCGTGTTACGGAACTTGTTGCCAAACCGCTGTTGGGAATCTTATTCCCGGATGTATTACAATTCTCCCAGCCCCTCAGCGGTATGATTGCCGGAAAACGGGAATTTCTCGACAAAGTTACCTTCGAAGACGATTACGGCGTCGACGTCGGCATTCTATTAGATATGGTAAAAATCGGTGCAAGAATCAAAGAAGTCGATATCGGCTCCATCGAAAACAAAATGAAAGACTGGCAGCAGTTAAGCCCAATGGCAAACGACGTATCCCGCGCTATCCTCAAACGGGCTCAATTCGTTTCTGAATATTCTCTCAGTACCCTCCAGACCGCAAACATCATCTTAGACCAAATGGAACGCGCCTTCAAAGATAGCCTTAAAAACCTTAAAAAAATGATTATCTTTGATATGGACAACACCATCCTGCAAGGCAGATATATCTACGAAGCCGCCGAAAAATTCCAATTCCAACAAGAATTAATAGACATTTTATCTAACAACGAAAACTCATTCCTCATTACAAAACTCATCGCACGATTATTAAAAGGATTAAATTACGCACAGCTATTAACAGTAGTTGATGGAATCCCCCTCGTTGATGACACCATAGACGTCGTGAAAGATTTAAAAAAACGCGGATATATCGTGGGAATTGTCAGCGATAGTTACAAATTCGCCGTAGACCACATTATGCAAAAAATCAATGCCGATTTCACTATCGCAAACGAGCTCGAATTCTCAAACTCAATCGCAACCGGTGAAGTAAAAGTACTCTCTTACTTCGCAAAAACAAAAAACAGCCTGTGCTCTCATAACTTCTGCAAAAGTAACGTGATGCTCTACTTAAGTAACAAATACAAAATCCCTCTTAAAAATATGATTGCTGTCGGCGATAGTGAATACGACATCTGTATGATAAAAGAAGCCGGCATCGGTGTCGCTTTCTGCTCAGAAAATAAATTCGTTAATATTGTTGCAGATAAAATAATCACAGAAAAAAGTTTTGCACCTATCTTAGAGTTTGCGATATAAAAATCGCACCAATGTAACTTTGTTTTATAAAAATTAATATCCCGAACGGGGAACTATTTGCCGAATCAATCGTGTTATAAAATAGAAATGAATGGCGAATTTTCAATAATCACCCCCCTTTAAAGGAGGCTCTCATAAATGTAAACTCGCTTGTCGTGCATCAATGTGCAAATGGCATAATTATTGCCGATTAATTACCGTATGGATCGCTTAATATTTTCGGTGCAGCACAGGTGTTAAATTTGAATACACAGTTTCTTCTACATACTATAAACGACTTCCTCACCCATCTTGAAAAAGAAAAAGGGTACTCCATACATACAATCACTGCATACAAAGACGACTTAAAACAATTTGAACGCTTTATACCGGATACACCGCCGCAAAAAATCACAATAACAACCATCCGCAATTATTTGGACTACCTGTATCAAAAAAATCTTTCCACGACATCAATTCTCCGCAAGGTTTCAGCACTTCGGAGCTTTTTTAAATTCTGCCGCCAGCGTAGTATTATCACCACCGAGCCTGTCAGCGCCTTAATGCGGTTGAAACGCCCGAAAAGACTCCCGGAATTCCTGCGCAAAGAACCGCTGGTTACCACTATCACGAAACCAACTGAATCCAGCAAACCACTTATTGAAGCACGCAACCGGGCAATCATCCAGTTCCTCTACGCCACCGGTATCCGCCTCAACGAGCTTACCGGTCTCAACATAAACAGCGTCCAGTTAGAAAACGAAACCGTACAAGTACTCGGAAAAGGGAAAAAAGTTCGCATTGTGCCAACTGGCAAAAAATGCCTCGCCACCCTCCGGGAATACCTCCGGCTTCGCTCCACACACTATGGAAATCCCGGAGTTAACGCCCCCCTCTTCCTCGGCAGAGCAAATCACCGCATCTCCCCGCGCACAGTCGAGCGAATCGTTGCAACCACCCTCAACCCCATCAGCGAAGGTGAACCAGTTCATCCCCACCTCCTCCGCCACTCATTTGCTACTCACCTCCTGGACAACGGCGCAGACCTCAAAGCCATCCAGGAACTCTTAGGCCATAAAAACCTCTCAACAACACAAATCTATACCCACGTAACCATAGAAAAACTCAAAACAGTATATAACCAGGCGCACCCGCGCGCTGAGCTCAGCAACAGCGAGAAGCTCCAAAACCAAGGAAAGGACACTCCTATGTAAACCAACAACTCTTTGCATCGAAGTCGTTTCTTAAAAATTGCACAGAATACCCTCAGCAGAAGGAGGCATTTATGCAAATCAATTTCACAGCACGTCATTTTAAAGCACCCGATAAGCTTAAAAAATTTTCCGAAAACGAAATCTCACGCCTGCAAAAATTCTATGACGGCATCATAGAATGTGACATTATCCTCGACTTTATCGCCTCAAACCATTCAAAACATATCGCAGAAATAAATCTGAAAGTCTACGGTCAGGTTTTATCCGTCTCAAAAACATCTGACGATATGTATAAATCAATAGATTTAGCCGTTCAAAAACTCGAACGAATGCTCAAAAAATACAAGGCGCATCTCCGCTCGTTCAACAGAGAAAAAGCTGGAACCATTGCAGTCAACCGTATACCATTATATGAAGATGAATAACCCACAATGACAATCGGGGAGCATCCATCTCGATGCTCCCCCTTACTATAACAGCCATACCAATTATGAATCACAACCAACCGCTCACCGTTAAACAATGCTTCGATGACAATAAACACGATCTGAAATTGAAACTCTTGTCATCTTCTGTCGGCTTCAAACACATCATCGAGGACTTGGACTTAAATAGACCAGGACTCCTGTTAGCAGGATTTACGAAAACCTTTGCCGAGAAAAAAATTCAAATCTTCGGCATTACTGAACTCTCATACCTTGCAGACCTCAATAAACCATCACGCATTGCCGCCTTCTCCCGTCTGATAAGTATGAATATCCCCTGCCTTTTCATCTCAAACAACGGAAAACTCGATGATGCACTTATGGAAATCGCTGAAGCCGCCGGAATCGCAATCATTCAATCACCCTATCCTACAATACAAGTCTACCATATGCTTTTCGAGTATATCAACAATAAATTTGCCCCCTCTATGACTGTTCACGGCACATTAGTAGACGTCTATGGCATCGGCGTCCTTTTCACCGGCAGGAGCGGTATCGGAAAAAGTGAAATCGCCCTCGACCTCATCGAGCGCGGACACCGCCTCGTTGCAGATGACATTGTCTGCATCTACCAAAAACATTCCGAAATCCTTATCGGCACCAGCCAGAAAATCCTCCAAAACATCCTCGAAATCCGCGGAGTCGGCATCATAGACATCTTCAATACCTTTGGTATCCGCGCCATCCGCGGACAAAAACGCATCGAAATTGAAGTCCGTCTTGAAGACCACAGCAACATCGAAACGTATGACCGCCTCGGCATTGACGAAGAATTCATCGAATACCTCAATGTCAAAATCCCCCTCATCCATCTCCCAATCTTCCCCGGTAAAAATGTTACCGTCATATCCGAGGTCATTGCTCTCAAAACAATGCAGAAAATTTATGGCATCCGACCCGAACGCGAATTCGTCCAGCGCCTCAACAAAACAATCAAACAAAAAGACAAAATCCGAAAATACCTCTCCGGTGATATGGAATAATCAAAAAATAATTGTACATTTACAAAATGATTGCGTATGTTATATATTCTTAATTATAGAATAAAAATACACAGAAAACACACATAAACTCTCATAATATACTTTTCGTTCATTAAATAAAAAACTCAATTACTCTATGATTAGATGCATTATTCTGACACACGGCGACCTTGGTGAATCACTCGTTAACACCGCACGTAAAATTATCGGACCGCTCGAAGATATAAAAGCACTTTCCAATGAGCAAATATCTATAAAAGCATTTGCAGAAAAGCTCGAAAGCGCTGTCAAAGAATGGCTGGACAGTGACATCATCATTATGGCTGATTTCTGCGGCGGAAGCTGCTGGTATGCCGCTCAGGCTGTCAAACGAACATATCCGAAAATCGCTTTGATTGCCGGTGTTAATCTTCCAATGGTAATTGCTTATTGGTATAACCGAACTGCAGGTAATCTCAATAACCTGATAAAACTGCTGAAAGATTCAGCGCAAAAAAGCATCGAAACCATTATAGATCAACCGAAGGAGGCAGACTGATACATCTACCGTCTGCCCGCGGTTCATTTTAATATCTTTTAAAACAAAATTAAATCTCTGTGGTCTCTGTGGTGTAAAATATACTATGTCTCTCGTGCTTGCCCGCATAGATGACCGACTCATTCACGGTCAGGTTACTATCGGATGGTGCAGTTACCTGAACCCCGACCGGATTGTGCTCGTCTCCGATGAAATCGCCAAAAACGAATGGGAACGGGAACTCTATCAAAGCTCTGTCCCGTTCAACATCGCCGTCTCCATTTATTCTGCCAAAGAAGCCGCAGAAGCAATCATTTCAAACGTCTTTGCACCTGAGCGCATCATTCTGCTCGCCGAATCCCCTGCCGTTTTTGTCCAGCTCGTCAAATCCGGCGCTCACTTCATCCAGATTAACATCGGCGGGATGCATTCCGCTGAAAACAAGCACCAAATCCTCCCCTATATCTACCTCGATGACGACGACCTTCAAAACCTCCTCTTCCTCGCTGAACACGATATCGAACTCCTCTGCCAAGACCTCCCCCAGGGGAAAAAAGCAAACCTGCTGAAACTCATAAAATAATTCAACCTTTGATTTAACCGCTTTCTTTTCAATATGTTGATTCTTGTCTGCGACAAAGTAATCCCTTCAGGTTGATATGAACCAAACGATTCTCAATAAAAACACACCCCTCGTGGTTCAAATCTAAAATTTGGAACAAAAAAGATTTCATACAGTACTAACTAATATAAAATCGTTAATCACAAAACCCCAGGGAGCGCTGTGATAAAAACAATAATTCAGTTCATCTCCAAAATAGCTCCATTATTGGTTCCTCTGCTCATCTCAACAAATTGTGCTACCCTGAAAATGTCTGATTCGGGCATATGGAATACGCCGGAAAAGGCAATCACACCGTTACAACACATATCGGACGAACATTCTAAAGTTTTACTCTCACAATACAGAAATGACATTATTGCCTATTTATCCAACGCTAAAAATCAAATACTGACAAATAAAGATATAGGCGACATTGACTTCTCTAAATATAAACTCGTACCCCAGGGAACATCCTTCGATTCATTCCAGACAAAATATTATCTGCAAATAAAACTCAAAAGCTATAACGAATACAATAAAAATAACCCCCCATTGTTATCTTTAACACCGCAACAGCGAGCTGAATTAGATTTTTATTACGGCATTTGCTACTTGCTAAAATACTATCCCCAAAATCTCCTTACGACCGATTTTGAAGGCGTTATATTCGTATCCCAATATAAAAATTATAATTATGCAGTAAACCAGAAACAGCCGGAAACCGCTCAATTTATCATTCCCCATTTACTGATTAAAAACCTTCAAGCAAATAAAATTGCATTATCAGAAATTCTTAATAACTGTATTGTTATCATTGATGGAATGATCTACAAATGAAGGAGAACCTTAACATTTTTTAATAAAATCCCCCAATTGTATTTTATTTGAATTTCAATAAAAATAAAAAAACAGTTATAGCGTCTCTACCCTATCCGTTGCACAGGGAAACCCACATCCTCATTTATTAAAAACTATACCAATCTGAAAATCATTGCCATTCGTACAAAATTTCATTGATAAATCTCTTAAATCTTTTTATCTTGGAAACTTAATAACGCACACGGTAAATAACACGGACCATCGCAACGTATAGAAATGACTATGGACTACAACTTCAAAGAAATCGAACGGAAATGGCAGGATAAATGGAACAAAGCGAACGCATTCACAACAAAAGACGATTCGCCGCTACCGAAATTCTATTGCCTTGAAATGTTCCCGTATCCATCAGGCAAACTCCATATGGGACACGTCCGCAACTACACTATCGGTGATGTCGTCGCCCGCTTCAAACGCCGAAACGGCTTCAATGTCCTCTACCCGATGGGATACGATGCAATGGGATTACCCGCGGAAAACGCCGCTATCAAAAGCCAAATCCACCCCCGCGACTGGACTTTCAACTGTATTGATATGATGCGCACCCAACAGCACCAGATGGGCTTCAGTTACGACTGGAACCGAACAGTAACTACCTGCCTCCCGGAATACTATCGCTGGAACCAATGGATTTTCCTCCAATTCCTTAAAAAAGGGCTCGCATACAAGAAGAAAGCCGCAATCAATTGGTGTCCAAGCTGCGGAACTGTCCTCGCAAATGAGCAGGTAATTGACGGCAAATGCTGGCGATGCGAATCCCCTGTTATTGAAAAGGAATTAGAACAGTGGTTTTTTAAAACCCGCGCCTATGCTAATGAACTCCTGACTTCACTTGATGAGCTTACATTATGGCCTGAACAGGTCAAAATAATGCAAAAAAACTGGATCGGAAAGTCTGAAGGCACAGAAATTATCTTCCCGGTCGCTGATTCAAATATTAAAATCCCGGTATTTACCACACGTCCCGATACCCTTTTTGGCGTTACCTATCTCGTGATGGCACCAGAACACCCGCTCATTCCAGAACTAATCGCAAACGTCCCTGAAAAACAAAACGTTGAAAACTACATTGCCAATAGCAAACTCCGCTCAATCGCTGATAGAACCGATGAACAAAACAAAAAAGAAGGCGTTTTCACTGGTAGATACATTGTGCATCCGCTGTCCGGTGAAAAATACCCAATCTATGTCGCTGATTACGCCCTGATGGAGTACGGCACCGGTGCCGTTATGGCAGTACCCGCACACGACCAGCGCGACTTCGAATTCGCAAAAAAATACAGTCTCTCTATTTATGTCGTTATAACTCCCGACCCGGCAAATCCCATCCGCGTCGAAGAAATGAACCAAGCGTATGTAGATGCAGGCATTGTGGTTAATTCAGGAAAATTCAATGGCACAGACAATGAAACCGCTAAAAAATCAATCACCTCTGCCCTTAAAATAAAAGGACTCGGCAATCCCACAATAACCTACCGCCTCCGCGACTGGCTCATATCCCGCCAGCGCTATTGGGGTACACCCATCCCCATAGTCTACTGCGATTCCTGCGGTATTATCCCCGTACCTGAATCCGATTTGCCCGTAATTCTCCCGGACGATGTTACCTTCACCGGCGAAGGCAATCCATTAGAAACATCTGCCACCTTCATTAAAACAATTTGCCCGCAGTGCAAAAAACCGGCACGCCGTGAAACCGATACAATGGACACCTTCGTAGACAGCTCCTGGTACTTTCTGCGATACATCACCCCGAACATCAACACAAAACCATTTGACCCCGAGATCGTCAATAAATGGATGCCCGTTGACCATTACATCGGCGGAATTACTCACGCAATCCTCCATCTCCTGTATTCACGATTCTTTATCAAAGCCCTGCGCGATTTAGGACTTATCTCCTTTAATGAACCGTTCACCCGCTTGACAACACAAGGAATGGTACTTAAAAACGGCGAGGTTATGTCCAAATCCAAAGGCAACGTTGTTGACCCGGGCGAGCTGATTGACCAGTTCGGTGCTGATACAGTACGCACCTTTATACTATTTGCCGCACCCCCAGAAAAAGAATATGACTGGAACGATGAAGGCATCTTCGGAATCTCTCGCTTCTTCCACAGACTCTGGACACTAATCCAGCAATACAAAGATACACTTACTACGTATCTTGATAAACCATATACCGGCGATTATACTAACACCGCAGATAAATTATTAGCACGCATCACCGAAGCCACGACAAAACAGGTAACCGACAGCATCGAAGCAATGCACTTCAACACCGGCGTCAGCGCCTTGATGGAGCTCTATAATGAGCTCCGTAATTACTTGACCATACATCCAAATGTGGGAAAGGACACAAACACCGCCGCATTGTTTACCGGCAGTGTTATCCGTCTTATCTCACTCCTCAACCCCTATGCGCCCCACCTGTCTGAGCAACTATGGGAATGTATCGGCGGAAAAGGATTTATTTCATCGCTCCCCTGGCCAAAATACCAATCAGCACTCCTCACCATTGATGAAATCATGCTCGTCGTACAGATAAACGGCAAAATCCGCGGCCAGCTCACCGTCCCGATTGACCTCCCGGACGAAGAAATCAAACTCCGCGCCCAGGAAATTGAAAACGTTAAAAAATACATCAACAGACCGATCAAGAAAATCATCTATGTCTCACAAAAACTGATTAATATCGTCGTGTAATCATTAAGTATTTAAATTGCTTGCTCTCACCTATTAATGAGTCTGTTGTAAAATTAAATAGCTATTAATACACAGGCAATTCCGAAAACTCGGGACCGTTCCACTGCTTTTTTATATAGTATAAAACGTTAGTGTCCGATAATTATAATAGGAATATATGCAATTAAACCAAGAATAACGAGTTACAAGGGCTAACTTCTATTTGAAATAATGATTAAATCCGCCACTGGCGGACTTGATTTGAGGAATACTTCTGTAATCATCGCTCTTTGATAAGAGAGGAAAGACCACCCCTAACCCCTCCTTAAATACAGGAGGGGAAAGAAGACCACCCCTCACCCCTCCGCCGTCTTTGTGGCGGATTAAAGGGGAGACTAAGAGGGGGTCTCTTCCCCTGTCGTTAAAGGGGAGACCTAATACTATATTCTCTTTGAAATGACACTTATTCATATAATATATTCGTTGCATATCAACAGAAATTTGTTATTACTCCCCTCTTGATAAAACTTTCCTCTTGAAAAGTATTTTTCTTTATAACTCCCCTCTTGTCATGCCTGAGGCAGATCCGCCTCTGGCGGAAGAGGGGATTAAGGGGTGTGTTACAAATCGTTTCTTTTTTTCAAATTCATCTATCCATTCTTCAATCCCCCTCTCCGCCGTCTTTTTGGCGGATTAAGGAGGGATTAGGGGTGGTCCTCTTTACATTGTATCATTACACCACTATTGTCTTTACTGTCCGAGTCTAAAAACCTTACAATACGAACATCAGAAAATTCTAATTCTTTCTATCTTTCATCGTTACACACCCCAATATGGCTTCGCCATAACACCCCTCTTCCGCCAGAAGCGGATCTGCCTTTGGCATGACAAGAGGGGAGTTTTTTAAAGCAGTTATAATACGAGTCATTTGATTATATATTATTCCGTACCTCTCAAGAGGGGAGTAAGAGGTGTGTCGTTTTCTATATAATAATAAAACCAGCCGTTTTATATAAACCGATTATATTTACATAATTACACAACTGAATTAAAATACCGATTAAAATGCTGACCATAAATTGCTAATGTCAGCGCAAGTGGGATGGAGCGGGGCTTACGCACAGCAGTCCAGAGCATCAGTTTCCAGAAGTGTTTTCTGACTCCTTTTTTAAGACCGATTTTGAAGAAAGACATCCATATTGCGCGGATATGAGAAAAGGAAAAGCGAGTCCTCAGTGCAGGGGGAAGTTTATAATTGCGGAGAAATGTCTTTATCCGTTTATAATATTCTTCCGGATGATATATATCCTTAACCAGCTTTTTATAACCTTCGATGAGAGTTGAATAGTCCATTTTCGGGAGGAAATTAGTAGAATAATCGGTATTATTACCGGTTGCTTTCTCGATAATTCTGTTTTCCTTTTTCAAACGGTTGTAGAGCTTTGTGCCGGGGAGGGCATTTAACAATCCCACCATTGAGGTTACAATTCCACTCTTTTCAATAAACTGACTCATCCGTGCAAATATATCCGTTTTATCGCTGTCGAATCCGATAATAAATCCGCCCTGAACCTGCAATCCTGCGGCTTGAAGTTTTTTTACGTTATCGAGCAGATTAGTTTTCGTATTATGCAGTTTACCGCATTCAACAAGGCTCTCTTCATTCGGTGTTTCGATACCGACAAAAATCATATCAAATCCGGCCTGGACTAATAGATTGATAAGAGTGTCGTCCTGAGCAAGGTTAATTGATACTTGTGTATTGAAGCTAAAGGGATATTTTCTTTTTTTCATCCATTCAATGACGGCAGGCAGGAGCTCATATTTAAGATGTTTTTTATTGCCGATAAGGTTATCATCCACAAAAAACACATTGCCCCGCCAGCCAGAATCATACAACGTATTCATTTCCAGCAATATCTGGTCAACAGATTTTGTTCTGGGATTATGTCCAAAGAGAACCGTAACGTCGCAGAAATCACAGTTGTACGGGCATCCGCGTGAGTATTGAATGCACATTGACGCATAGTGTTTTAACTTGATGATGTCCAATACCGGGACTGGAGTGGCGGATAAATCTGCCCACTGGGAAGAGTGGTACAGGGATTGAGGACATCCCTGTTTAACGTCGCTTAAGAATTGCGGAAGAGTGATTTCTGCTTCATTTAAGACAAGATGGTGCACCTCCGGATAGAATTCATATTCAGATGTAAAAAGGGGTCCTCCGGCAACTATTTTTCGATTGAGTTGTATGCATCGTTTGATAAGTTTTGAGACGGATTCCTTTTGCACGAGCATTGCGCTGATAAAAACATAATCAGCCCATACAATGTCCTCATCCTTCAAAGAAGAAACATTTAAATCAACCAGTTTTAACGTCCATTCTCTGGGGAGCATCGCCGCAACAGTCATTAATCCTAACGGCGGAAAGGGAGCCTTTTTGCCGATAAAGCGGAGAGCGTGATGAAAACTCCAGAAGGTTTCCGGGTACTGAGGATACACCAGCAAAATGTTCATTGATCCACTTTCTGTATAAACAATAGTTTTCTCTGTCCATTTCAGCGTCTGTTCAGAATTTACTAATTCTAACATATTAAACAACAATATATTAAAATTATATGGCAAATAAAAATAAATTATTATTGAAATTTTATAATCTTGGTTCTTCTTATACTGTGGCGCAATATTTTTATGAAAAATGAGAAATATTTTAACGATAGTTATAGTTTAGGTAAAAAAGTTAAACGGAAAGTTACGATACCAGGAGAAGAATTTATGGAAATTTAAACCTTTTTCATTGACGATGTTTTTATTCCATACAATAGGTGTAAAAACTAAAATATTCTGGAACACAAATCCATTATCATCTGTATATATGTTATCACCATCATTATTAACCATTCTTCACCTAACAAAAGGGGGCTGTTATGAATAAATCGTTGTGTTATTTGATGATTTGCGTGTTTTCTGCATCCATAATAGTCATTTCGCACACCGCTGTAAGCCAGAAAAAGCAATCCACTGTATCTGTTCTTCCTCTGCTTGAAAACATATCCGTTACATCCTTCGATATATGCAGAAGTAATCCGAAGGTCTTGTATGCTGGAACAGATGAAGGTGTTATGAAATCAACAGATTCCGGTCTCTCCTGGAAAATAATGAGAGAAAATCCAAATGCAGTGGTATTTGTCAACGAAGTGTCTCCGGACATTGTATACCTGTATGAAGCCGGTTGAGGGGGCAGGACCCTGATGAAAACCGCGGACGGCGGTAAAATCTGGTCGTCCAAAATTGTTTCAGACAGTCATTTAATGAACGGCTCCTTTGCTATCGATCCCCGTAATATGAAAACAATATATATACTCTGCATAGATAATAATAAAAATATATATCTCCTTCTTAAATCATCCAACGGTGGCAGTTTCAGGACTGTTATCGAATTTAAACCTCACCGTTACCCCAATGCTATCTGCTTTGATCCGATCAATCCAAAACGGCTTTTTTTATCCACAGATTATACCGGCACTCAAACGTCGAAAAATGACGCAGGTATTTTACTAACAATAGACGGCGGCGTTTCTTGGAAACCGATACTGAAAGATGCTTGCTATCATATGGACATAACCGCAAGCGGTGCTATTTATGCCCTTTCATCAAAGGGAATTGTCGTCTCAAAAGATAATGGCGCATCCTGGAATACTATCATTGATTACAAAGCGTTATCCATCAACTCATATTATATCAACAGTAGCACAATCAAAGCAGATGAAAAAAACAAACTGCTGTATGTAAGATTTACCGTTACAAACACAACCGGCAGGGACAGAGATACAAATCCGTACTTATATAAATTCTTGAGGATAAAATTATAATTATTTCACTGTTGTACAGTATAGAGGATTAATAATACGACATGGTTTGTTAACAATTTTTAAAAGAAAATTGAAACGCCGAAGCGGAAGGGATTGCTCGAATTGAATTTATCGGTGAACCAGTAGGTGTAATTCCATTCAACGTAAAATTTATACACATTCATATACATATCAAGCCCGGCGGTTGTGTGCATCCCCCGGTAACCGCCCATAGACTGCTTTTCGGACAACGCCCGCGATTCATTTCCGGTATATTTTGTTAACTCTACGCTTTCCTTCATTTTGACCGAAACAGTGGCATAATCAAATCCTGCTCCCAATCGCGGGACAAACCGGTGTTTTCGGGGGAGTTTTGCCAGTGGAGCAGTGGCATTTGAAAATTGCGAAACCTGGAGCGACAGCGACCAGGCAGTTACCGTTGTTGTAATATCAAAATCCCACGAAGTAACCGAGACTGTTCCTAGTGGCGGCGGTTCAGCAGGATTTCGGTGCGTTGCAACCTCCGAAGAATGCTTCACAGAAGCAACATCACCCTGAAGTTCAAAAAAATGGGTCAGCCCTTTTGATACTGACATCGCAACGCCATTTGATGAAGTTAATTTTGTCGTCGAAAGACCATTTCCAGAATAGACGTCCCGATTAAGCCGTGTCGCAACGTTATCTCCTATTGGCTTCGGAATCTCATCATACCCGGTGAAATAACTTATACCAAAGGAAAACGGTTTATACCCTGCATCCCGGATATCTGATTGTATCGTTTTGACTATTGTTTTAGTCTGCTCTGGCTTGACCGGCACCGCATACGGGCTTAAATATTGTGATAGTAATGTATCCGGCAGAACCTTCCGCTCAAGAATAATGCGGTTACCTCTCGGTTCTTTTTCCATTACACGAGAAATCACCCGCACAACACAATAATCCGGAAAAACCTGAGTAACCTCAACCGCACCGAATAAAGAGCGGACTGATTTTATTTTTAAGCGGATAAGCGGGATTCGTTTCGGCTCCTCAAAATACAGATTATATACCGTATACTCCTTAACGCCGTCCTGAGCGCCAACATTCAGAATATACAAATTGCCCACTTTTTTCAGGAGATAATCTTTATATTCCTGTCCACCAGAGGCGGATCTGTTTATTACAGATTTATCCTGACAATACGCTTCAGTAAAAGAAATAAAACGATGACTGTCAGTAAATGGCACAGTGCCCACTGATGCTGATACTCCTACAATAATGGTCAGGGTAATACGAACGATGGCATTCATAGTCATTAAAAATCTATCGTTAGTTGACCGGATAGATACTGATTGAACCATTCTAAATACTGCGGTATCTGCAAGAATGCCGCTGTGGATTGAAGCTGGTACGGTTCTATCACAATGCTCCATACTCGTGCGCCGTTCGGCATTCGTTCAGCCAGAAGTTGTCCGTTTATAAACCGCATCCGTTCTGCAATAACCGGGTCTCCTGTCATCAGTCGCACTGTTTTATCCGCCCCGCCGAAAAGAAGGCGGGCTGCCACTATGGTTTCAGCATTGTGAACGAAACTGCGGCGTCGTTTCACCATCGGCAGAGGCGCTGTTAATCCGCGCACCAACCGGGTAAAAATCATCCGAACTTCATCATTTTTTTTGGCTTTCAGCATAAAAAAACACAGCCGGAACAACTTCTGGAGTTCTCCAGTCCCGCAAGTTTGGGATGCATTCCGAAGCAGTATCTTTAATGCAGTTTCTGCCTGCGATATATAATTATCCCGACAACTGTTTAAAATCGTATAATACAACTCTGGCACAGTATTCATATGCACATTCACACGAAATGATTTATTCGCCTCAGGCGAATTGTGTGCTCAATTAAATATCGGCAGTTCGCTGTAATGACTTAAAATTGCCGATAGTTTATAACTAATATAGCTTACATAATTACTCGTATTTTGTCAAGGAATATTTTAAAATAACAACTGGACTACTCCCAAAATTTATGAGTGTAATTTATAAAACATTATAAAAAAATGTTTGACAATGAAAAAAATTTTCAATATATTGATATTCGATATATTGAGACTAGATATATAGTGAGCAGTTCTATATGGAATATCAAGTAATAGACAGCACAACAGTTGCCCGACTTTTAAATGAGTTTCTAATTTTATCAAGTCTGCGCAATGGGAAAAAACACGGGTATCAATTAACACTTGAGATAGAAGAGCATAGCGATGGTTATTTTCAATTGGCGTTTGGTACACTATATCCAATTTTGCATAAATTAGAGTCGGACGGCTTGATTATAAGGGAAGAAGATAACATCGGTGGAAGACATCGAAAAATCTATTGTCTTAGTGAAAATGGTTTGGCCTATATAAATACTCTTATCGAAAGATGGAATGAATTTATTACACATATATCCGAAATAAGCATGGGAAAAGGAGAAAATATATGAATCAGCTGACACCTCTAATAGAATCGTTAGCATTGCGGCTTCACAAACTGCCTGAACCAGTTCGTATGCAAATCATAAGCGAAGCTGTATCTGATATGCAGGATTATTACGATTATCTCCGTGCCCATAATAAAACAGAATCTGAAGCAGTACAGATGGTGAAGAACAAGTTTGTTTTTTCGGAACAAGATATAAATCAGTTATGTTTGATGCATACACATTTAGCGAATCGTGTTCTTGGTTTTCTTGGTGGTTACGGGAGTAAGATGTTCAGATTTATTATTCTTACAGGTATAGTTATTTACTGTTTTATCTTTTTTATTGATTATAATAATTTTTGGGTCTTGACTAGATAAAGGGTTTAAATTGTCGTAATATTTTAACTAATAATGTTTCAATATCTTGATTGCGA
>Ga0315291_10003725_pt1 | contig 19644 bp, 18 predicted proteins | sample YL17G12_20_MG_FD_203070 | JGI IMG/M metagenome (GOLD analysis project Ga0315291, IMG submission 203070) | Sediment microbial communities from Yellowstone Lake, YNP, Wyoming, USA - YL17G12_20 | ecosystem: Environmental > Aquatic > Freshwater > Lake > Sediment | place: USA: Wyoming | collected...
GGATCTTCATCATGATCGGTTCCTTGCCCGACATTCTTCGATGCGGGATCCGAATTCCGTTCTGAACTTCGTGACAAGGGCCAAGATGGGCAGGGCGGCGGCGTCTCCCATGGGGCAAAGCGTCCGTCCCTTGATGGCGGAGGCGACGCGGGCGATCCCGTCGATGTCTTCCATGTTTCCGTTCCCCGAAGCCAGCCGGACGACGGTCTTGCGCATCCACGACGTCCCGATGCGGCACGGCGTGCACTGGCCGCAGGATTCGTGGGCGTAGAACCTCGTCATGATCCCGAGGACGTCGAGCATGGACGTGCCGTCGTCGATGACGATGACGGCGCCGGAGCCGATCATCGAGCCGGCCCGGAAGAGGGAGTCGCAATCGAGCGGAATGTCGATCTCATCTGCCCGGAGGACCGGGGCCGACAAGCCGCCAGGAATGACGGCCTTGAGCGTTCGGCCGGGCGGCAATCCTCCGGCATGCTCGAAGATGAGGTCTTTCAAAGGAGCGCCAACGGGAACCTCGTAAAGCCCAGGTTTCACAACCGCGCCGCTGACACTGAAGAGGCGCGTGCCCCCGTCCCCGGGCCGACCGAGCTTCCGGAACGCTTCCGATCCGTCCCGCAGGATGCGGGGCACGTTCGAGACCGTTTCGACGTTGTTGATGACCGTGGGACATCGGAAGAGGCCGACTGAAGCCGGGAAGGGAGGCTTCAACCGCGGTTCGCCCCTCTTCCCTTCGAGGGACTCGAGGAGGGCCGTCTCCTCTCCGCAGATATAGGCCCCGGCTCCCCTAAAAACCGTGATGTCCAAGCCGAATTCCGTACCGAAAATCTTTTCGCCCAGGAACCCGGCGGCGCGGGCTTCGTTGATCGCCCGGTCGAGCCTCAGAGCCGCGGCTTCATATTCCCCCCGAATATAGATGAAGCCGTCATGGGCCCCCACCGCATAAGCCGTGATGATGACGCCTTCGAGGAGAAGATGCGGGTCATGGGTCAGCAACCAGCGGTCCTTGAAGGCGCCGGGCTCGCCCTCGTCCGCGTTGACGCAAAGATAAACGGGCTTTTCCCCATCCCTAGGGATGAACCCCCATTTCACCCCGGCTGGAAAGCCCGCCCCTCCCCTGCCCTTCAGGTCGGCGTCCTTGACCTCGGCCAGGACCGCGACCGGGGACATTCCCAGAGCCTTCCGGGCGGCCTTATAACCCCCCCGGCTCCTATAGACATCGAGTTCGAAAAGGTGCTCCGTCAAGTCCATCAGTTCCGGCACTTCTCGAGTCATGAATATCTTCCCAAAATTTCGTCAAGTTCTTCTTCCTGAACGCGGCCGTGATCGTCCTCGTCAACCATGAGGCAAGGGGCTTGGTCGCAATTTCCCAGACATTCCACCGTAAGCAGCGTGAATCTCCCGTCCGGGGTGGTCTCTCCGGGTACGATACCCAGCCTGGTTTGGAGGTCGGCAAGGGAATGTCCCGCTCCGGCCATCGAGCAGCTCAGATTGATGCAAATTTGGATGATATGTCGTCCCGCAGGTTTTTGTCTGAAGAGGGCATAGTACGTTACGGCCTCCCTGACCCGGACGGGTTCCAGGCCCAGGAGCTCCGCCGCCAGCTTCTCTTCGGCCGGGCCGAGCGCACCCGTAACCCTTTGCAGGACTCGGAGAACCGGTAATAGGGCGGCCTCTTTGCGGGGAAAGCGGGAGGCGACCGCGCGGACCTCATCCAAGACTATGGGAGCGAATCCGTGACTCATCGGTCGAGCTCTCCCCCGATCATGTTGAGCGAGCCGAACGTCGGGATGACATCGGCTACGTAGCGGCCCTTGATCAGACGTTCGAGGGCCGAGACAATGTGGAAACAGGGGGCGCGAAGGTGGAGCCGGTAAGGCCTGTCTGTGCCGTCCGAGACGATATAGAATCCGAGCTCCCCGTTCCCCCCTTCCACGGAGAAATAGACTTCCCCTTTAGGGGGCCTGATGCCCCGGCCCTTCATGAAAAAAAGGAAATGGTTGATCAGGCCTTCCATGGTCGTATAGGCGTCCTCCTTGGGCGGCAAGGTCCAGCGCCGGTCGTCCGCCAGGATGTCCGAATACACGTTCTTCTCGCTTCCTTCCAGGTTCGGCGACAGCCGCACCGGGCCGACGGCCCTTTGGCCCCTGGAAACACGGATGGCGTCCGAAGGGTCAATGGGCCGGCGGTCGCCGGCCGCGATGGGCGCCCGGGGCGGCAGGGCGGCCGCGGCCTGCTCGACGATCCTCAGGCTTTGGTCGAGCTCCATCATTCGGACCAGATACCGGTCGTAGTTGTCGCCGTTCATGCCGAGTGGCACGTCGAAGTCCATCCTGTCGTAGACCAAGTATGGTCTGGCTTTCCGCACGTCGTACCGGACCCCCGTCGAACGGAGGCACGGACCGGTCCAACCGTACGATACGGCCTCCTCCGGGGTCAGGGCTCCGATGCCCTTCGTCCGGTCGAGAAAGATCTTGTTGCCGTCGAGGAGCCCATGGACATCCTTGAGGACCTTTCGGGTTTCACAGACGGCCTTTTCGAGGGCGACGCGGTAGTCCGGGTGAAGGTCCGCCCGCACGCCTCCGATCCGGATGTAGGAAGCCGTCATCCGGGCTCCGGTCGTGAACTCAATGACGTCCCAGATATATTCCCTCGCCTTCATCATATAGAGAAAGATCGTGAAGGCCCCGCACTCCATCCCCATAGCGGCGACGGAGGTCAGGTGGTCCGAGATCCGGGACAGTTCGCACATCAGGACACGGATATACTGGGCCCTCTCGGGGGCCTCGATTCCAAGTAGCTTTTCCATGGCCAAGGCGTATCCGGCGTTATTGATGAGGGGCGAAACATAATTCAAGCGGTCCGTATAAGGGAGCAGGTTGAAGTAGGTCCTGTTCTCGCAGGTCTTTTCAAAGCCGCGGTGAAGGTAACCGATCTCCACCTCGGAATTCAGGATCCTCTCGCCCTCGAGTTCGACCATGATCCGGACCGTGCCGTGCATGGCCGGATGGGAAGGCCCCAGGTTGAGGAGCATGGAGTTCCGTTCCGGCCGGGGCTCGAGCATCATGTCGCGTTCCCCTTTTCCGCCTTCGGCTGGCGGCGACGCAAAGGATAGTCTTTGCGGAGCGGGAATCCCTCGAACCCGTCATACATCAGGATCCTCTTCAGGTCCGGATGGCCCATGAAGACAACCCCGAACATATCGTAGACCTCCCGCTCCAGCCAGTTCGCGTTCCGCCAGAGATCCGCGAGCGATTCCAGGGATGGGCTTTCCGCCGGCAGCCGGACCTTGACCCGCACCCGGCGGCCGGCGTCCAGGGAGTACAGATGATAGACCATTTCGAAGATGCTCGCGTCCCTCCTGAAGTCAACGCACGTCAGGTCGAGGAGGAGCTTATAAGAATAAGGAGGTCCCTTCAGGGATCCCATGATCCGGAGCAGGGCCTCCGGGAGGATGACCAGGACGAGATCCTCCCCGTCCCTGGAGGACTCGACGATCTCTCCCGGGAACCTCTTCTCGAGGTCTCCGATCAATCCTTTCGGCTCCATCGCCACTCCTGCTTTTGATTCCGGATCTTATCCTGGAGCTTCAGGAAGCCGTCCAGGACAGTCTCAGGCCTGGGCGGGCAACCCGGGATATAGATGTCCACCGGAATGATCGTATCGATCCCCTGGACGACCGCGTAGTTGTCATAGATGCCTCCGCTTACCGTGCACGTTCCAAAGGCCACGACCCACTTCGGCTCGGCCATCTGGTCATAGACCGTCCTCAACACAGGCACGAGCTTCATGGTGATCGTCCCCACGACGAGCAGGAGGTCGGCTTGCCTCGGCGAGAACCTGGTCAGCCCCGCCCCGAAACGGTCGAGGTCAAAGTGAGCGCAGGCGGTGGACATGTACTCCATGCCGCAGCAAGCGGTGATGAAGGGGTAGTGGAAAAGGGAAAATTTTCTGGCCCAGCCCAAGGCGCCTTCGAATTTCGTCGTCAGATAATTTTCGCTCATGTGCCTTGCGGCCCGCCGCACCCCGGGGCTTACTCCCAGTCCAAAACGCCCTTCTTCCAGGCATACAGAAAGCCGGGCGCGAGGATGATCAGGAAAGCACAGATCCCGAGAAAACCGGGGGCCCCGATGCGCCTCAGGACGAGGGCCCAGGGGAAAAAAAATACGATCTCGACGTCAAAGAGGAGGAAGATCAAGGCGACCAGGGCGAACGGAATAGAGACGGGCGGGATGCCATCCTGGAGGTAGGGGCTGCCGCATTCGAACGGCCGGTCCTTGGCCGGGATCTTTTTTCTCGGCCCCAAGAGCTTGTTCATAAAAAGCATGACCAGGCCCAGTCCGCCGAAGACGATGAAGGTCACAACAAGCTCGGTCATGATGGATAGGAACCGAAAAAATTGTAGTCAATTGCTCTTCGTTTTGCAAACGTTTTGACAATCTCCGCGCTTTTTTCCATAATCGTCGGCGATGGGATGAACAAAAAAAGCTTTTCGGCCGCTACCCTAGTTGCCGGGGTCTGGATGTTCCTTGGGCTCGGCGGCTGCCGGCGGGGAGCGGCGCCGGCGAACTTGATCCTGATCACCCTCGACACCCTGAGGGCCGACCATGTCGGCGCCTACGGCGCCAATCGGGCCCGGACGCCGGCCATCGACGCACTGGCGCGGGAAGGTGTTGTCTTCGAGAACGCCTACAGCCTGATCCCCATCACGCTCCCCTCCCACGCATCGATTTTCTTCTCCAAGCCCCCTCCCCCCAGAATTATAATAACGGCCAGGTCGTCCGGAAGCAAAGGGCGTACCCATCCTTTGTCAACCTCTTCCGAAAGAAAGGGTTCCAAACGGCCGCTTTTATCAGCTTGGGAGTCATGGCGTCGGAGTTCGACCTCGATGAAGGATTCCAGGAATACTCCGATGAGTTCCCACCGGAGCGCAGGTACCTTTCGGCCGAAGAGGTCAACCAACGGGCCTTTCCATGGCTGGAAGCCCTTAAGGGCCGGAAGTTCTTCCTCTGGATCCATTACTCCGATCCTCACGAACCGTACGCTCCGCCGGACACGACCGATGACACAAAGCTCTTCCTCAACGATGAACTCGCGGCCCAATGTTGTCTGAACAAATACCTGACCCAAACACTTGACCTGAAATTGAAAAAAGGCATGAACCGATTACGTTTTGAGGTCCGGAATCCCGCTCCGGATGACCCCGGCCGCTTCATGGCCCGGCTCGACAAGCTCGCGTTCGCTCCCGAGGCCGATGGTAAGATCTTCGCTGTGGAATTTTCCGACGGCTGGTACAGGCGTCAGGACGATGGCGTCTTTTTCCTGAAAGCCCGGGCTGGGATCGACATCGAGCGCGCCTCGGGGCCTTGCGACGCGAAGATCACGTTTCGGGGAAAACCCCTTCTCTCGGACGATGCCCTGCGCGACGGTTACCGTAGTGAAGTCGAATATATGGACCGTGAGATCGGAAAGCTTTGGGAAACGCTCCGAAGGCTCGGACTCTTCGATCGGACGGCGATCATCATGGCCGGAGATCACAGCGAAGGACTCGGCGAATATCGCAATACGTTCGGGGATGAATACTACGGCCGCATCCATTACCTCAATGAGGTCTTCATGAAAGTCCCCCTCATCGTCCACGTCCCTTCGCCGAAGGAGAGGGGAACGCGGAGGCCGGAGGTCGCGACCCTCCTGGACGTCGCCCCCACGATCGCCGGAATCATGAGATTCAAGGGGCTGCCCGGTTTCCAGGGACGCGATCTCCTCAGGCTTGAGAAGAACGCTGGAACAACGGTCTTCCAGGAGACTTATAAGCCGGAGGCCTTCCAAGACAGGTTCGCGGTCCTCGACGGCCCCCGGCACCTGATCTACGGCCCCGAAACCGTCCGCTACGAGTTTATCGATCTCAGCCAAGACCCCGAAGAAAAGCAGGATCTGTTCGATGAGGGTGGGCCCCTCCCGGAAATCGCAAAGCTGAAAGAGAAGCTCGAAACCTTCGCTCGGGATGTCCTAAAGAACAAGGAAGATGTCGCGATCGACAAGAAGGCCGAGGAGATGCTCAAAGCCCTCGGCTACGTCGGAAACAAAATGCCCTAGGGCGCCGGGGCCAGCAGCTCCTGGACCAGGGCCCGCACGCGGCCGGCGAAAATCTCTTTAGCGAAACCCCGTCCGGCGCTCCAGGCCGCCTCGGCCAGGTTGGCGCGCAATTCAGGCATATCGAACAGCCTGATAGTGGCACCGACCAGTTCGGCTAGGCTGGAGAAAAGATAGCCATTTTCTCCGGACCGGACGATCTCGCGCATACCGCCGCCATCGAAGACCAGGGGAATACAGCCGCTCTGCATGGCTTCGGCCACGGTCATGCCGAAATGCTCCACAAGGGCCGGATCGCTTTGTCCCAAGCCGCAGAAATGCCAGAACAGGGAGGAACGGCGGTAAAGTTCCTGGAGCTCGGCCGCCGTGATGTTCACCCGCAGCTCCACCGGCAGGCCAGGGTAGTCCGTCAGGAACTTTTGTACCTGCTGTAGAAATGGGTTATCGCCTTGGCTGCCGCCGGCGAGGATCAGGCGCCAGCCGCGGCTGGCCCGGGGGTGACGGCGAATCAGCGTTTGAAAAGCGCGAATCATGTCGAGCTGCTGCTTGTTGCCCCCGGGATCGAAGCGCGCCGCCGACAGGATGATCGGCTCCTTATTTTCCGGGCGCGGCCCCGGCATGTCGACGGGAGGATAGATTTGGGTATGGGGCTTGAACCCCCAGCGTTTCTCGATCCAGTCGGCGGTATAGTGGCTGTTACACACCACGCGGCTGTAGCGGTCCACGTAAAAATAGCTGCGCGCCCGTCGTTCCGGGAAATGGGTGATGAAAGCGGAACGGTTGGCCAGGGGCAAGACCATCTCCAGCATGCTGTTGTTGATGAAGAGGTCATAGTCCAAACTGGCCCGGCTGACGGCATGAAACGGGTTGGGCATGGCGCGGGAGGTGATGTCGGCGGGATCGATATCATCACCGCCCTTCTCCTCGAAAAAAGGCAGTGGGATCACGCGGGTGGCGCAATCTTTCAAATCCAGACGATACCATTCGGTCAGGTGCTCGGAAGAGAAGGGGCGATTGCCGATCAGGGTGATCTCGCCCAAGTCCTTCAGGGTTTCGGCCATGGTGGCGCCGTATTTCTGCGCCCCGCCGATGAACTGCCAGGTATGGTCGTAGATGGCGATGCGCGGCTTTCTCAACTCCAACAGCAACTGGCAGAGGTCGATGGTATTGATGGCGGTGCGCAGGCCGGCGGAGCTGGCAATGGCGTTGCCAATACGGCCCAGACGGGTGGAGTTCGCCGTCGAATTTTGGAGGTCGTTGGCTAGGGCCTTGGCGTATTCCTCGACTCCTCCTTGTTCTTGTCGTCGTTTGGCAATCAGAATCAGAAATGTTTCTTCCCAGGCCGGACTGCCGGGAGCATGTTGAGCCAGCAGGTCAGCTAGGGATTGCTCACTCATGGTCAGAGGCCTCTCCAACAATAGCATTCGCCGTTTCCAGTTCGTCCAGGCAGCTGCGCAACTCGCGGTTCTCACTTTCCAGCCGCTGCAGGCGCTGACGCAGTTGCTTGACAATCAGGAACTGGATGAATTGCAGATGTTTGAATTGACGGTTCAGGCGGTTTTGCTTCTCCAGCGTAATACGGATCAGCGGCATGGCCAGGTGCAGCAACAGGTTTTTGAATCTGCCTTTGACTTTTCCCGACAGGCCGGGTCCTGCTGTAAAAAAGCCGCTGGGCAGAATATCGATGACTTGGTCCAGCTCGGGCATTCGGCTCCACAGTTCGTTTTCCAGATCGGTATCGCTGAAGCGCCAGTAATCCAGCTGCAGATCGCGGTCCACCGGGCCCCCGGCAATGGCTTCAATGGTTCCTGCCTGTTCCGCCTTCCGGGCGAGTTGTCTGCGCAGTCCCTCCAATGTTACTTTGATGTCCGTTTTGTTTTGGCCCATCTCACTCATGGGGTTTCCTCCGGCGCTGGGCGCCCGGGTTGCATGTTGCGCAGAAACGCCGCGTACATGTCGGCGCAACGGTCGATGCCGCAGGTTTCGCCGGCATGACGCGCCGCCTCGCGGCCCAGGGCGGCGCGCAAGGCGGGGTCATCGGCCAGGGCGGAGATGAAGGCCTTGAGCATTTCCTTTTCATCTATTCCGGTGTCGATTTTAATGGCACAATAATCGGGAATTTCACGATATGAACCGCTGTCGCTCACGATGACCGGCCGGCCGTAGCTCAGCATGCGCAGGAGAGAACCGGAGTTTTCACCCATGGTGGGGTTGCGCAGGTTGATGCCGATATCAGCGGCGGCGATCAGCCGTTCCATCTCCGCCAATGGCGTAAATCCCCGGGTCAGTATGTCCAAACGGCCTGAACGAAGCATCCGCCGCAAAATGCCGTCGTTGTCCCGGCCCACGATCAGGTAGCGAAGGTCGGGCCGGTTTAGTTCCTTCAATACTTCCAACACCCGGTCGTAGCGCTTGTTGCGGGTGACGTAGCCGGTGGAGATGAGCAGAATTTGGTCGGGCTTCACGCCGAGTCCGACACGTAGTGCGTCCCGGTCGCAGGGATGGGTGGGGTGGCCATGGTGGGGAATGACGACGGCGGGTTTTCCATCCTGCAGCCCGAGCCGTGCCAATACATAATGGGAATGGGTGATGACTCCAGCGGCCAGACGGCCGATCTCTTCGTTCATCGGCAGTTGCAGCGCCATTTCGCCCTCCCAGAGCGGAAAGGGGTGACGGCCGGTGCAATGTTCTTCGATCCAGGCCGCTTTATCCGGGTAGAACCGCTGCAGGAAGCGGATAAAGTCAGGAAAGTTTCTGCCGGCATCCTGGCGGGCGGCGTAGAAGCCCATGAGCACGAAATCGTGGAGGACCACCACGCCGGGAAAGCGTTGCATGGCTTCATAGATATAACGGTGGGCTGAGTAGTCGTTGCCCATATGGTACACGATGCGGTCATAATCCAGGGCTTTGAAAGTCCCCGGAGCGAACGGTCGGATGGCAAAAGAACGGGCGATCCCGGCATTGCTCGGGGTGTAGGACGGATCGATATAGATATCGATGGTCGCATGCCGGGCGAGGCTCGGCAACAGTTCCTCGCTGTAATCGGCGATGCCGCTTGGCATAGGGTTGAGCGGGCTGAACCAGGCGATTTTCATACGGCTCCCTCCAGCAGTCGGGTGATCACATGGTCCCAGGTGATGGGGCGTACCACTGCCCTGCCGGTTGCACCTAAACTCCGGCAGAGTTCACGGTCGCGGCAGAGGCGGTCGATACAGGACGCTACTGAGGCCCAATCTCCGGGTGGCAGAATGAACCCGTTTTGTTCGTGAACCACGAATTCCAAAGACCCGCCTGAGTCGCTGCAGGTCAAAACCGGTTTGGCGGCCAGGAAGGCCTCCAGGGTGATGTACCCGTAGTCTTCGTCGAGCGGAGCAAAAAAGACGCCCAGGCAGCGGCCATAAAGGTCGATCAGGCGGTCGTCGTCGACATATCCGGCGAACTCCACCCGTGCGGTCAGGCCCAGGTCATGGGTCAATTGTTTGAGCCTGTCCTCCTCGGGGCCGGTGCCGGCGATCACCGCGCGGGCCGCCGTCTTTGTCAGCGCCAGGGCATGAAGCAGGCCTTCGGTTCTCTTCATCCGGTTCAAACGGCCCACGGAAAGGATAAAATTATCGTATTCCAGACATTGCACCCGATCGGCCAGCTTGGGAGGGGGATAGAGTGTTTCGGCTTCTAATCCATTGTACCGGCGCATCCGTTCTCGGGTGTTGGCCGAGATCGTGAAACGCCTGGCATAGCGGGCAAGCGCGGCGGTATCGCAGGCCACGAAGCGGCGGCGGAGCCGGCTGTCGCGCCAACGAGCAGGACTGTATTCCGAATAGGGGGTGCCATAGAGATCATAGAGCTGGCGGTATTGATGGGTCAGCCACAGCACCCGGCGGCCGTGGCGAACGAAATAGGAGGGGAACTTGGTGGCGATGACCAAGTCGATCCGGCGGCCGTCCGATTCGCTCAGGTCGGCCAGCTCCCACATTTTTATGCTGCGCCATAGCTGGGACCGGGGATACCATTTGTAAGGGAGCGTGATCAGCTCCACCCGATGGCCCCGGGCGCGCAACTCTCGGCCCAGGGCGGCCACTTGCTCCTCGGCGCCGCCGCTTACGAAAGGCACCTGGGGGGCACAGACGGCGATGGTCAGACAGCGACCTGCTGCGGCCCGAGTTTCAGCCGCAGGTGCCATGCTCCTTATGCTCCAGCGCCGTATTGAGGGCTTCGATCTCCTTGAGCAGGCGCAGGTTGATCTCGCGCTGCCGCTCGAACATGGGCTCCAGCCCCCGCTCCACCTCGAAGAGCAGTTTCCGTCGAATGCTGTTGATCAGCCTGCCAAGAAGGGAGGTCCGGTGTGATGTCTGCACGTGGATGCGGTGTTCGGTGATCAGCCGGCGGATGATGTCGGGGTTGGCGGCGTCGACTTCGGCTTTGACCGCGGCAATGCGGGCAAGCATTTCCGTGCGTTCCATGGTCTGATTGTATGAGAGGCCCTGCGGAAAGTCAACCGCTCAGCCCTTAGGTTTCTCCTGCTCTCGGCGGAACTCGGACACCTCAGCGCCCAGGCGTTCGACCTCCTCGGTTAGGGTACGGTTGATCTTTTCCTGCCGAGTGAGCAATTCGCCACGGCTATGGTTCAATTCCAGGCGGCCGAGCAGCTTCATGTAAATTTCCGCAGCGTACGTCTCTTGTTCTGACACCTGTAGCATTTGTTCTCCTCGATGCCGCTTCTACCAGCTAGAAATAATATCTTAACTCATATCACATATTCCCGCCTGGCTTCCTTTGAACCCGTAGATTGCCGATAGGACATGAATCGGAATCAGGGAAACCGATCAACGACATCCGGAAAGGGTTTCCCCTTTACAGATTGATGATATGCAAGGCTTGGCTTTTCGCCTTGAGGGCCGCTTCGCCGACGGCTTCCGAGAGCGTGGGATGGATGTGGATCAGCGAACCGATGTTCTGAATCTTCATTTTTTTAGCCACGGCCAGGGTCAGCTCGGCGATCATTTCGCTGGCGCCGGGGGCGATGATATGGGCCCCGATGACCCGGTCTTCCTCGTCGACGAGGACCTTGACCAGGCCGTCGAGGGCATCCATGGTCAGGGCCCGGCTGCTGGCTTGGAGCGGAAATACCCCGATCTCGACCTTGGTCCCCGCCGCCTGGGCCTCTTCCTGGGTCAGCCCGACGGAAGCAAACTCTGGGTCGGTGAAGACAGCCATGGGGAGGGCGGAATAGTCGACCGACTTTTCCATTTCGCAGGCGTTCTCCACGGCGACAATCGCGTCGTGATAGGCCTTGTGGGCAAGGAGCTTGCCGCCGATGAGGTCGCCGATGGCATAGATCCCCGGGACGCTGGTCTCAAGGCGTGAATTGACCTCGACGTACCCGCCGTGTCCCAGCATGAACATGGGCGACGCGGCGATTCCCTCGGAATTGGGTCTCCGGCCGGCGGCCAAGAGGACACGCTCGGACGCATATTCAAAAGGAACATTGTTCTTCAAGCAGGCGCCTTTCACGGTCACCCTGCCTTTTTCGACAAGGGCGCTTTCGATCCGCATCTGGGTCAGGACCTTGAGCCCCTGTTTCTTGAGAGTGCGCTCGAGGCGGGTCGCGGATTCCCTATCGCTTCCCGGCATGATGCCCGGCAGGATCTCGAGGACGGTCACGTCGGTCCCCAGTCTGTGGTAGATGGAGCCGATTTCCAGACCGATGGCCCCGGCCCCGATGACCAGAAGGCTCTTTGGGACGGCGGGAAATTCGAGAGCTTCCGTGCTCGTCACAACCTCGACCCCGTTCGGCGCCAGGAACGGCAGGGACGCCGCCCGGCTGCCGGTGGCCAGGATGGTCCTCGCCGCCGCATAGACCTTGATCCCGTCCGGGGTCTCGACAGTCACGCGGTTTTCGTTCTTGAGAACGGCCCGTCCCTTGACGATCTCGACCCCTCCCTTCTCGAGGAGAAATTCCACGCCCTTCACCAGCCTATCCACGACGGAAACGCGTCCCGCCTGAACGGAAGGCCAATCGAGGGCGGCGCCGGCCGCCGAGCCGGCCAGGTTCCTGTTCTCCCTGATCTCTTTGAGAACCTTGGTCTGATGCAGGAGATACTTGGTCGGTATGCAGCCGTAGTTCATGCACGTCCCGCCGACCCGGTCCATCTCGAAGAGGACGACCGAACGCTTGAGCTGTGCTCCCCTGAGGGCCGCAAGGTAGCCGCCGGGTCCTCCCCCTATGATCGCAATGTCCTTCTTGATCTCCATGGGACCGTCCTTTCTCTCCGAAAGATCGTGATTATAGCGCAACCACGGCGGCATGTTAAGCTGGAACCCAGAAATGCCGATAGGACATAAGTCGGTGTCCTGGCTTGAGAAGAAAGAATCCTATCGGCAATTTCTAGGCAGGGAACGCGCCTTGACAGAATCCGGACAAACAAGTAAAACTTAGTGGCTTTACGATGCTGAAAATATGTCGCATTCTTCTTGTCTCCGGCATCCTCGCCTTTTGCCTTGTTCCCGCCCTGCCGGCGCAAAACATGAACAGCATCCGGGGGACCGTCGAAAACGCCGACGGTTCTCCGTTTCTCGGCGCCGAGATCAGCTTATCAACGATCGCCGGGGACCGGACATGGAGATCGTCAAGCGACGCAAAAGGGCGTTTTCATATTATGGGTCTGCCTCAGGGGCGGTTCATCATCGCCTGTGAAGCGGGCGGAGCCTCCCTGGCTGAGGGAACCGGCCTGGATTTTGCGGCTTCACGGAGCCTCTTTGTCAAGCTGAAGCTCGTCTCACGGGTTCCGGGGGGCGGCATCGTCATCGATACCGTGCTCTATGATCCGGACGATTTGGCTTCGGCGACCGCGATCGATGAGTCTCAGATGAAGCTCCTCCCTTCCGGGAATTCGATCTGGTCACTCATCGAAAACCAGGATCTCTCGGCCACGACGAATCGCATCGACGTCGGCGGTCTCTGGAACGGCCTTCCCGGCCTCTTCAGCGCCCGGGGAAGCACGTCCTGGACCCAGAACGAATTCCGGCTGAACGGGATGAGTGTCACGGACCCCTATTCCGGCGGCCTTCCTCTCCTCTACCCCGACTTCCACAGCCTCCAGAGCATTCGTCTGGAAAACGCCGGGCATTCCGCCATATCGAACACTCCGGGCGGGGTCCTTGACCTCGCAACGAAGGAAGGCGGAGGCGAATATAGGGGGACCGTCTCGGCATTTTTTAGCAATAAGGTCCTTTCGAGCTCGAACATCACGCCGGCCCTTCAGAAAGAAGGCCTGCTGGAAAACCACACGTTGAATGATTCCCTGGATGCCCACTTTGATCTCTCAGGGCCCCTGGTCCCCGGGAAGCTTTTTTTTTACACGGCCTGGACCGGTCTCAAGGTCTCCCGGAACATTGCGGATTTTGCCGGGGACGACAAAAGCTCGGTCTATTCGGGCCTGGCCAAATTGAGATATGAGGCCGGACGGAGCTCCTGGTCCTTCCTCTGGACGGGGCAGGCCGTGAAGAATCCGACCTACGGGGCGGGACGCCGCGTCCCCTTCGCCGCGACCCTCGACCAAAAGGACATCTACAACGCTTTCCAGTCCACGGGGACTTTCATCCTCGGGGATCGTCATGTCCTGACCCTGGGGGCCGGTTTCAGCCGGGCTGACAGCCGGTCCCGCTTTCAGGATGATGCTCGGGGCCAGCATGGCATTGAGGTCTTCCGTAACCTGGTCACGGGAACGGCGGCCGCGGCCGGTCAGGGGCGACGGGAGCTCCTGACCTTCTTCGCCCGCAGCGAGTTCATGGGGATGACGGGCCCGACGAGCCATCGCTTCGAGGTTGGCGGCGAGATTAAGAAGAGCACGTCGAAATCGTTCGAGGAGGTCCGGGACAACGTCCATCTGCGATTCTTCAATGGGCTGCCGTTCGAGGTCCTCAAATTCAATACGCCCGGAGAACACCGCGAATCATCCCTTGATGCGTCCGCCTTCGTCCAGGAAACTTTGACCCTCCCCGGCCATCTCTCCGCCATGATCGGCCTCAATGTCAATTATACGGACGGCAGAGTTTCGGGAGGAAAGACGGGGGTCCGCTGGCTTCACGCCGCGCCGAGAGTCGGGCTCGTCATTCCTTTCACAAGGTCCGGCAAAACGGCCATTAAAGCCTTCGCGGGGAGATATTATTTCGTTCTGCCGCTTTCGTATTTAATCTACGGAAATCCCGATGCTCCCGGCGCCTTGGCCTATTCGTGGCAGGATAAGAACGGTGACAGGCTCTTCGAAGACGGAGAGACCGGCGCTCTTCTCCGCCGCGAGGGTCCGTTTTATGCCGGGATCGACCCTTCGCTCAAGAGGCCCTATACCGACGAACTCTCGGTCGGGATCGCCCATCAGTCCGGCCGGGGCCTCACCATCAGCCTGACCGGATTCCTCCGTGAAACAAGAGACCTCGTCGAAACATTGAATACAGGCGTGCCGTTCACGACTTATGAGCCCCGCGTCGTCACAGATATCGGCGACGACCGGGTCCCCGGCAATTATGACGATCTGAGCTTTCTCCTCTACGACCAGAGCGAAAGCACCCTTGGGAAGGACTTCCTGCTCTTGACGAACCCGGGAAGCGATCAACGCTATTCCCGCTACAAGGGTCTGGACCTGGTCCTGCTGAAACGCACCTCCTCCCGGTTCGCCTATTTCGTATCGCTCACGGCCACGGAAGCCACCGGCACAACCAACCCGGGCAACACCGAACGGGAAAACGATGACGGCGTCGTCGGGGCGCTCTACGACAATCCCAACACACTGATCAACGCCAAGGGAAGGATGCGGTTCGACAGGGCTTACACGGGCCGGATCGGGCTCGCGGTCCGTCTGCCCCTTGACCTCCAATTGGGATACATCATGAAATATTACGACGGACAGCCTTTCGCCCGGAAGATCGTCATCACGGGCTTCCGACAGGGGCCTTTCACCATCATGGCCCACCCCCGCGGCGTGTCCCGCTACGAGTTCAATATGACACATGACCTGAGGCTCCAAAGGTCCTTCCGGATCGGGCGGGCCGCCCTGAGAGTCATCTTGGATGGTTTCAACATCTTCAACCAACACCTGGCCACGGAAGAGGACGGATGGACGGACCCGGACTTCCCTCTTCGTTTCGCTACCGAAATCCAATCGCCGAGGGTCTTTCGATTAGGATTGTCCTATGAATTTTAGAAGATCGACGAACATCTTCTGGTTTTTCGTTTTGGGAACTTTTCTCGCCGCCCGCGGGGCTTCCGGCACGGAGATCTTTATCTACCACCCGGGCCTCAATGAGGTCCCGTTGATCCTGGCCAAAAAGCTCATCGTCCATGGCGAGATCTTTTTCAATCGCCTCTCCCCTTCCACGTTCCCGAGCTACAACGATCTCTCCGGCCCCGCCGACGTCTGGAACTTCGGCTTCCAGAACTACTTTCCTATTACGAAGACGACGACCCTCATGGCCCAGCTCGTCACCCACGACGACGGCCGGCAGAGGACGAAGTTCGACTGGCATTTTCACTTCCGCCAGGCCATCGTCGATAACCTGGTGGTCCTTATCGGCCACGACAGCGACCACGACTCCGAGCATACCAGTCGTCTCAGGGGGAAGCTCTATTACACAAACCGTAACTACATCGGCGTCGGGATCCCGGTCGAAGGACGCAATTTCTATGTCGAGCCCTTCACCTGGTTCTTCCATCATTCCAACCAGAGGGCTTACTTGGACCTAACGGGCGAGTGCCTCCGGCAGGAATACGGCCTCCGGGCGAGCGTCTGGACCAAGGAAGGGATCAGCGCCCATGCCCAGGCGGTCTTCCAGACCGTCAAGATTTTTTCTCTCGGCCAGGCGTTCATGGGAGAATTGATCATCCGCTTGAGGCTCGCGCCCTGGCTGGAGCTTTCGCTCGGCGGGAGCGTCTGGACGGACATCGAACCGAGCGCCCTGGGCGTGAAGCAAAGCTTCCACAAAATCTCCTGGGGCATCGCCGTTCCGTTCTGATTCAAGAGGAGGGATCATGCTGACGCTTTGGAAAAAATTCGTTTTCAGCTTTATCATCCTCGCGACCACCGCCGCTTTCCTCCATCCCTTCATCCGACGCTATCGGATCATCCGGGCTGGACCGTGGAATTGTCGAACAACCGCGAGCATAGCTTCTGCTGTGGCACCGGCGGCGGGCTGATGTGGACCGAGGAAAACTTCGGCCGCCGCGTCAATCATCTTCGGGCGGACGAGGTCATCGCGTCCGGCGCGGGATTAGCGGCCGCTTCGTGCCCTTTCTGTCTGACCATGCTTCGGGATGGGTTGAAAGACAAACAGCGTGAGGATATTCAAGTCAAGGACATCGCCCAGATCGTCGCCGAAGCCATGATTTGATCGCCGCGGTTCCTATTCCATCCTCCGCGGGACTGTAGCAGGTCGCTTCATGAGTAAGGGGTTCAAGAATTCTCCATCGGCATTCGAAACCTTCTCGGAGCAACCGGCCAATATTCCGGGGGCCTGATCCGGCCTTTTCTTTTCCGGAAGACCGATAACTCCGCCGGGCATTCCAACATATGAAAAAAAGCGGCCTTCCGGGCTGCTTTACGGCTACGACCCCGAAACATGTAACGATGGCTCTTTTCTCCCTGAATTTATGGGGGAACTTCGGGTGGAAAATTCGACTTGACACCTCGTGTAATCCTCGTTTAGTATCAAGACAATAAAAGGGAGGGAACCGTGAGAACCAAACCGTCCTTTGTTCTGGTGTCGTTATTTTTCATTTGTCTTAGTCTTTGGCTTATCGCTCCGGCGGTCGCTCAGCAGCGCCGGGCGGCCGGCGCCGAGATAGATGAGGTCTCCGGCTATTATCTTATCGAGATCCAAACGGACCTGCGAGGGCTGTCGAGCCGGGCTGTCGTCGATATGCTGAAGTGGAGTCACTTCACGGTCGCTGAGGCCGGGATGAATATCGTCATCGTTAAATCCTCAGGCGGTGCCGGAACCTTGGCCAACAAAGTCGCGGGATTCGCCAAGCATCTCTACCGTCTCCCGATTCCGGGCCCGGCGCGGGCGTCTTGTTTCGGCAGCTATCGCCCGCTGGACAGGAGCCTGGCGGAAAAGTGGAACCACGAGGCGGAAAACTGCCCAATAAAAGCAAATAGCCGGGATTCTTATGCTGACAAGACTCATCCTTCAGCCGCCGGCATCAACAAGAGCGACCGAGCCCGCTTGGAAAAGGACATCGAGTTGACTTCACGGATACTGACGGAGTTGAAGAAGGAAGCCGGGACGGTAACATCTGATAAGAATCGCGGACCCTTGGCTCGTCGGATCGCCTTTACGGAAACCCGTCTGAAAAGTCTTCAAGGCAGACTGAGTCGCACCCCCATTTTTCGTCAAGCGAACGACAGTCTGTCCTATGTCCCTCGGATGGAGGGGCGTTACGAGGTCAACCTATCGGGTTTCCAACGAGTGCATATCCAGGCCGAGGACGGGTCGATCACGGGAAAAGTAACGGACGCGTCCAGTGCGGGCATCGAAGGTGTCGATGTTTACATATATGATTCATCCTATAATTATGTCAACGATGTCCTTACGGATTTAGCCGGCGATTACACGGTTCCTGGGCTTGCGACCGGCAACTACAAGGTCCAGTTCGATGGTCGATATGCTACAGGGAGCTACCTCATTGAGTGGTACGACGACAAGGCGGACTTTGATACCGCAGACTTCGTTTCTGTGACGGCGGGCAGCGTAACCCCCGGGATTAACGCCCAATTGGCCGCGGGCGGGTCGATCTCGGGCACGGTTACCAACGGCGCGGGGACGGGGATAAGGGGCGTTGACGTAAGTGTTTATAGCCTTTCTTACGATTACATCGTTACCTACGCCACTGACTCCACCGGAGCTTACGAGGCGAGGGGTATTCCCTCGGGGTCTTATAAGGTCTATTTCGATAGTTATTATGCAGCAGAAAACTGCATCAGCGAGTGGTACGACGACAAAGCGGATTTCGACGCCGGCGACGCCGTCTCGGTGACCGCCGGCAGCGTAACCTCCGGGATTGACGCCCAATTGGCCCCGGGCGGATCGATCACGGGAAAGATAACGGACGCGTCCAGTGCGGGCATCGAAGATGTCCGTGTACGCATATATGACCCTTCCGAAAACAATACTAGCTCTGTCTATACGGATTCAGCCGGCGATTACACGATTGATGGGCTTGCGACCGGCAGCTACAAGGTCTGGTTCGATAGTCGATATGCAGCCGGGAGCTATATCAGCGAGTGGTATAACGACAAAGCGGACTTCGATACGGCCGACGCGGTTTCTGTGACCGCCGGCAGCGTGACCTCAGGGATTAACGCCCAATTGGCCGCGGGCGGGTCGATCACGGGAAAAGTAACAAACGTATCCAGTGCGGGCATCGCAGATGTCTATGTCGATATTTATGATCTTTCCGAAAATTATGTCAACTATGCTTATACGGATTCAACCGGCGATTACACGGTTCGTGGGCTTGCGACCGGCAGCTATAAAGTCTATTTCTTTAGTCGGTATGCAGCAGGGAGCTTCCTCAGCGAGTGGTACAACGACAAAACGGACTTCGACACGGCCGACGCCGTCTCCGTGACCGCCGGCAGCGTGACCGACGGGATTAACGCCCAATTGGCCCCGGGCGGGTCGATCACGGGAAAAGTAACAAACATATCCAGTGCGGGCATCAATAATGTCCGTGTACGCATATATGACCTTTCGTGGGACTATGTCGACGCTGTCTATACGGATTCTGCCGGCAATTATGCGGCTAATGGGCTTGCGACCGGCAGCTACAAGATCTGGTTCGATAGTCGGTATGCAGCCGGGAGCTACATCAGCGAGTGGTACGACGACAAAGCGGACTTCGAGACGGCCGACACCGTCGCCGTAACCGCCGGCAGCGTAACCTCAGGGATTAACGCCCAATTGGCCCCGGGCGGGTCGATCACGGGAAAAGTAACAAACGGATCCAGTGCGGGCATCGAAGGTGTCTATGTCGATATTTATGATCTTGACTATAAGTATATCAACTATGCCTATACGGATTCAGAAGGCGACTACACGGTTCGTGGGCTTGCGGCCGGCAGCTACAAGGTCTATTTCGATAGTTTGTATGCAGCAGAGAGTTACCTCAGCGAGTGGTATAACGACAAAACGGACTTCGACACCGCCGACGCCGTCTCCGTGACCGCCGGCAGTGTGACCTCAGGGATTAACGCCCAATTGGCTCCGGGCGGGTCGATCACGGGAAAAGTAACGAATGCATCCACTGCGGGCATCGAAGATGTCGAAGTCGATATTTATGATCCTTCCGAAAATTATGTCAACTATGCTTATACGGATTCAACCGGCGATTACACGGTTCGTGGGCTTGCGACCGGCAGCTATAAGGTCGAGTTCGATAGTCGGTATGCAGCAGGGAGCTTCCTCAGCGAGTGGTACAACGACAAAACGGACTTCGACTCCGCCGACGCCGTCTCCGTGACCGCCGGCAGCGTGACCGACGGGATTAACGCCCAATTG
>Ga0315291_10003726_pt1 | contig 19640 bp, 16 predicted proteins | sample YL17G12_20_MG_FD_203070 | JGI IMG/M metagenome (GOLD analysis project Ga0315291, IMG submission 203070) | Sediment microbial communities from Yellowstone Lake, YNP, Wyoming, USA - YL17G12_20 | ecosystem: Environmental > Aquatic > Freshwater > Lake > Sediment | place: USA: Wyoming | collected...
ACAGCTCCACGAGGTCCAGCGGCAGGAAGTCCAGCGGGATCGCCAGCACGCCCATGTCGCGGAGCTTGTCCGGAACGTTCAGGTTGACCGTGGAGTCGCAGCCGTTGTACGGACGGCAGACGATGACGGCGGCCGGCGCCTCTGCGCTGACGCCCGCCAGCACCTCGCGGCCACGGTCCTGCAAGGTGCGCCGGAAGCGGTCCAGGGCCCGCCACGCCTCAGCGATCGCCGCTTCCACGCGGGCGGGCCGCACCTCGAACATCTGCGCCGTCCTGCGGAGCTGTTCGTTCACCGCCTCCCGGCCGCGCTCGAACTGAAAGACGGGGGACAGCAGCTCCGGCGAGTCCCCGCCGAAGTCCAGCGAGGCGCGCAGCAAGTACGGCAGGCTCTGCACGAGCGGGCACGCATGGGAATGGACGACCCGCGGCGCCTCGTGCTCCAGGTTCACCACGCTCGGCGCGAAGATGTAATCCACGCCGGCCTTCATCAGGTTCAGCACGTGGCCGTGCGCCACGGCGATCGGGAAGCAGGTCTCGGTGTTCATCGCGTCGCTGCCGGCACGGATGATGTCCTTGTTCGTCGGCTCGGAGAGCACGACGTCGCACCCGATCTCGGTGAAGAAGGCCTTCCAGAACGGGTAGAGGTCGAAGAACGTCAGGGCGCGCGGGATGCCGATCCTCACGCCCAGCGGCTGCTCCGGCCGGTCCTTCGCGTAGGTGTTCAGCAGCGCCTCTTCGCGCTCGGCGAACAGCCGGGGCAGGTGCTCGCCTTTCTTGTGCTTCTTGTCATCGTCGAACCGGCCGCAGCGGCTGCCGTAATGCAGAGGCTTCTGGCCCTCGATGGAGACCTGGTGGATCTCACAGCGGTTCGAGCAGCTCTTGCACTCGAACGTCCTCAGCTTGTACTGCACGTGCCGCAGGTCAAAGCCGCGGAAGCGGGACTCGCCGTTCGAGCTTTCCTGGGCCAGGATGGCCGCCCCGACCGCGCCGAGTATGTCGTGGTGCGGCGGCACGATGATCTTCTTGCCCAACACCGCCTCGAAGGCCGCCTTCACGCCCCGGTTGAAGGCCACGCCGCCCTGGAAGAAGACGCGGTCGCCGACCTTGCGATCCTCCACCACGCGGTTCAGGTAGTTGTAGACGATGGAGTAGGAGAGGCCGCCGACCAGGTCATCGCGGGGCACGCCGCGCTGCTGGTGATACATGAGGTCGCTCTCCATGAAGACGGTGCAGCGCTCCCCGAGCTGGCAGGGGGCGTCGCTGGCGAGGGCTTCGGCGCCGAACTCCTCCTCGATCTTCAGCCCGAGCCGTTCGGCCTGCTCCTCCAGGAAGGAGCCGGTGCCGGCGGCGCAGACCTTGTTCATGGTGAAGTCGACGACGGCGCCGTTTTCGAGCGAGACGTACTTGGCATCCTGCCCGCCGATCTCGAAGATCGTGTCCACGCGCGGGTCCGCCTCGACGGCCGCGCGCGCGTGCGTCGTGATCTCGTTCTTGATGAGGTCCGCGCCGATGAACTCGCCGGTCAGGTACCGGCCGCTGCCCGTGGTGGCGCAGCCGCGCACGACGACGCGGTCGCCCACCTCCAGCCCGACCTCGTAGAGGCCCCTCTTCACCGCCTCGATGGGCCGGCCCTCGGTCATCAGGTAGCGCCGCGCGATCACGTTCCGTTCTGCGTCCATGACCACGACGTTCGTGCTGATCGAGCCGACGTCCACTCCGACGTAGGCGTCCACCTTGCCCTCGCCCAAAGGCCGCGACGAGACGACCACCTCGTAGCCGTCGCCGTTGAGCGCGGGCAGCCTCTCCGCCTCCGCGTGCGGCTGGCTCACGTAGCGGCGCAGCGGCTCCAGGCTCTCAAGGGCGCAGCTACGGCCTTCGTCGAGCGTCTGGAGGACGGCGCCGATGGCGCCCGTGCAGTTGAAGTACTTCGGGATGACGAGTTCGCCTTCCTTCAGGCCGACCACGTCCGTGAAGGCGCGGACCATGCCGACGTTCGCCGCGACGCCGCCCTGAAAGGCGACCGGCTTGACGAGCTCTTTGCCCATGCCGACGGTGCTCTTGAAGTTCCGCGCCATGGCATGGCAGAGGCCGGCGACAATGTCATAGTCAGGCGTGCCCTGCTGCTGCAAGTGGATCATGTCGCTCTTGGCAAAGACGGAGCAGCGGCCGGCCACGCGGGGCGGGTTCGTGCTCCTGAGCGCCATCCGGCTGAACTCCTCGATGCTGACGTTCAGGCGCGAAGCCTGCTGGTCCAGGAAGGAGCCCGTGCCGGCGGCGCAGAGGGCGTTCATGGCGAAGTCCTCGACGCGCACCTTGCCGTCCTCGCCGCGCGTGAGCCGGATGAGCTTCGACTCCGTGCCGCCGATCTCGATGATCGTGCGGACCTGCGGCTCCAGAAAGGCAGTGGCCCTGCTCTGCGCCACGATCTCGTTGACGAACGGGACCCCCAGAAGCTCGGCGATGAGCTTCGCGCCGCTGCCCGTGACGCAGAGCCCTGCGACTTCATCGAAGCGCTTCAGGACGTCCTCAAGCTGCGCCAGCGCCACCTGGAGCGGCCGGCCGAAGACGCGCACGTACTGCGTCTCGAGGATCTCCCCGTCGGCCGTCATCACCACGAGGTCGGCGCTGACCGATCCGACGTCCAGCCCCACGTACCGTGGCATCGTTCCCTTTCCCCCTCGCATCCTGCGGCCGACACTCAGCGTCCCTTGGGGGCGGCGCGCCGGGCTTTGCCCCGCCGCGGCGCGGCCACCTCGTCCGGATGGGTAATGCAGCCGGTGACGGCGCTGGCTGCGGCCACCGCGGGGTTGCACAGATAGACCTCGCTGTCGGCATGCCCCATCCGCGTGCGGAAGTTGCGGTTCGTCGTGGCGAGCGCGCGTTCCCCGGCCGCCAGCACGCCCATGTGCCCGCCCAGGCACGGGCCGCACGTAGGCGTCGAGACCGCGGCCTCTGCGTCTATGAACGTCCGGATCAGGCCCTCCCGGAGGGCCTGGCTGTATATCGCCTGCGTGGCGGGGAAGACGATGAGCCGCACGGTCGGGGCCACCTTCTTCCCTCGCAGGACCTTCGCCGCCACCCGCAGGTCGCTGATGCGGCCGTTCGTGCACGACCCGATCACCACCTGGTCAATCTTCAGGCCGGCCAACTCTTCCACGGGGCGCGTGTTTGACGGCAGGAACGGCACCGCCACCTGCGGGCTCAGGTCGCTCACGTCCCACTCGTAGGTCTCGATGTAGGCGGCCTCCGGATCGCTCGACCAGTACGTGGCCTCCTTCTTCAGGCGGCCCGCGCAGTACTGGCGGGCGATGTCGTCCGGAGCGATGATGCCGCTCTTGGCGCCGGCCTCGATGGCCATATTGCACATGGTGAAGCGGTCGTCCATCGGGAGGCTCTCGATAGTCGGGCCGCAGAACTCCATCGCCCTGTAGAGCGCCCCGTCCACGCCGATCCGGCCGATCGTGTACAGGATCAGGTCCTTGCCGCCCACCCAGCGCGGCAGCGTGCCGCCATAGACGAACTTCATGGACTCCGGCACGCGCAACCAGACCTGCCCCGTGGCGAAGCAGGCGGCCAGGTCCGTGCTGCCCACGCCCGTGGCGAACGCGCCGAGCGCGCCGTACGTGCACGTATGCGAGTCCGCGCCGATGATCAGATCGCCCGGGCCGACCAGCCCCTGCTCCGGCAGCAGGGCGTGCTCGATGCCGACACGGCCCACTTCCCAGTAGTTCAGTATGTTGTGCTTCCGGGCGAAGCTACGCAGCGCCAGGGCAAGCGTGGCAGCCTTCACGTCCTTGTTCGGCGTGAAATGGTCGGACACCAGGGCAATCTTCGAGTTGTCGAAGACGCGCGCGAAGCCCGCCTTCTCGAACTCCTCGATCGCGATGGGGGCCGTGACATCGTTGCCGAGGCACAGGTCCACCGGCGCCATGATGAACTGGCCGGGCTTCACCTCGTCGGCGCCGCAGTGCGCCGCGAGTATCTTCTCCGTGATCGTCATCGCCATGGGATGGTCCTACCGCTTCGGCCGGCAACCCACACGCCGCAACCGTGCCAGGCAAACAGTGACTCCGGCGGCTCAGTCGCGCCGAGGCGCCCCCAGGAAGAGCAGCATGAACCGCAGGAGCATCATGACCGACATCAGGGCCGCCGCCAAGTAGGTCAGGGCCGCCGCATCCAGCACCTTCTTGGCGTGGGGCCGCTCGGCAGCCGTGATGTAGCCGCCGCTCTCCAGCATCGCCAGCGCCCGCCGACTGGCGTTGAACTCCACAGGAAGCGTCAGGACGGTGAAGAACGTCGCGACCGCGAAGATGATGATGCCCCCCTCCGCGATGAGCCGCGCCCAGCCGGCCGCTCCCTGCGTCATGAACATCAGCACGATGCCGACGATAGCCAGGATCGGCCCCAGGTTGCTGCCGAACGCCGCCGCCGGCCAGATGCCCTGGCGCAGCTTCAGCGGCACGTAGGCATGGGCGTCCTGCACGGCGTGCCCTGCCTCGTGCGCGGCCACGCCCAGCGCGGCAAGGCTCGCAGAACGGTAGACCGGCTCGCTCAGGAACAGCGTCTTCTTGCGGGGATCGTAATGGTCGCTCAACTCGCCCTCCGTCGCCTCGACCCCCACGTTGCCCAAGCCGTTCTGACGGAGGATCGCCTCCGCCACCTCGGCTCCGGTAGCGCCGGACGAGGCGCGGTAACGCGAATACTCGGAAAACGCCGATCTGACCTTGTAGCTGGCGTAGATCGCCAGGATCATCGGCGGGATGATCAAAAGCATCGTCGGGTCAAACCAGAACATCCCTGCTAACCTCCATCTCTGAACCGTATGACTAGCGCTTGGCCGGCCGCTGCTGCGCCAGCGTACAACGCGGACCCGCCCCTCATGAACGAGCCATTATACTCGGTCGCTCCCGACCGTTCAAAGGGCTGGGGCCGGCCGGGCGCCTCGCTCAGCCGGCCGGAAAGGTGAGCACGACGCCCATCTCCCGCCCGCGGCCCTCGACCAGGCTCGCATAGACCTCCGGGGCCTTCCCGACCGGCTCGCGCCGCGTAACCAGGCCGGCGACCTCCATCTCTCCCGCCGCCAACAGGTCGAAGAAGAACTCCGTGTGCCTGCGCATCGTCCACGGGTTGTCCCGCGTCGCGTGCTCGGGATGGGAGAAGTTGTGCGCGCCGATGATGGTGAACGACGGGCCGTTGCACAGGTCGTGGAAGTCGAAGGACTTCGTCGCCGAGAGCGGGCTCGACAGGATGACGCAGCGGCCCTGCGGATGCAGCACGGCGAACTCCTGCGGGATGACGTCCGGGCTGCCGGTGACCTCGAAGACCACGTCCGCCATGCGGCCGGCCGTGGCCTCCGAGACGCCGGCCCGCACGTCGCGGTCGGCGCAGAGGCGAACAAAGCCGAGCTGCTCGGGCAGAAAGCCGAGCCGGTGCTCAGACAGGTCAATCCCGATCACCGGCCGGGCACCCGCGAAGCGGCAGATGCGGGCGGTCAGTTGCCCCACGATGCCGAGGCCGTAGACGGCCGCTGCCTCGCCGAAGATGAGCTGGCTGCGCCGAACGCCGTTCAAGGCGACCAGCGCCAGAGTGCTGAAGGCGGCGTCCTCGTCAGCCACGCCGTCGCCGAGCGGCCAGCAGTTCGACAGCGGCCTGGTCACAAAGGCTGCGTGCGAGCCCCAGCTTGCCACGCGCCGCCCGAGCCAGTCCTCCGGCACGCCCTCGCCCAGCTCGGTGACGGTTCCTACGTTGCTGTAGCCGGGCACGCTCGGGTAGCTCCCGTAGTTCTCCCAGACCTGCCCGCGCGGCACGTCGCCAAGGAGGCACGAGAGCTCAGTGCCCGTGCTGATGAGCGTGCAGTGCGTCCTGACGAGCACTTCGCCTGCCCGAGGCTTGGGTACGGGGCGGTCCTGGACCTCGACGCGACGCGGCGCGACGAACACGACGGTCGGATTGGCAGCCATGGCATCTCCTGGAGGCTCGATGCAGTGAACCCACACGCGGCCTGCCAGCATAGCCGCCCCGACGCGGCGCCTCAAGCGCCTGGCATCGTTGCGAGCCAGCCCGCGTTCCTGGCCGCTACCGCGTCGGCAGGCGCGCTCCTGCCGCTGCCTCTCTCGGCTACTACGATGGCCCTTCGCAACTGCGGTTTGTCGGGGAAGCGGCCAGCTGCCAGGCTCATGTCCGGCTCGAGTCCAAAGAACCAGCCCTTCCGGCAATCATGCGAACCGCTCGTACCCATGAGTCCGCCTCCTTGCCGAATCCCTCATGGTGATAGCGATAGTCATGCTTCCGACAAAACGTCTCCAGGTCCTGAAGCAACTCGCGGGACCTTTTCAGTTCGGTCTCCACGAGGAACCGTAAGACGGACTCATCGCGGGTTGTCCGCACTGCAAGAAGGAAGTGAGGCACACACAAGCCGGGGCAAGACTGAAGAGCGTCGCGCATCTCGTCGTGGTGAAGCCCGTCAACAAGTGTTGCGACATGTCGGGCGCGGTTTTCGCGCTGAAGCCGGCAGAGCGGGCACTCAAGATGCTGGGCGTATCGGAGGACTTCTCCCGACGCAGCCCGAAGGGACGCGCTGCCCAAGGCGATGAGAAGGCCAATGAACGTCCGAACCTGGTCCCCGTAGAGAATCGCCGTCCCGAGTCCGTTGCGGAAACTCAGGAGCACATCCACATGACAGGCGCAATAGCCCTTGGACCGGACCAGTTCCGCCCGGATCCCGGGGTCTGTCACACCTTCGTAGAGCAAGGTGTCAACATATCGCCGCAAGCCTTCCGATTCGAGTTCGCATAGGGGGCATTCCCGCGCCCGCTTGAGAGCGTCCAGGACGTCGTAGTACGGAAGATGCTTTTCGCGTTCTTTCTTCATGGTGGGCGGCGCTGGCCGGGTCAGATCTCAACGTCCTCCTCCCAAGGCGCACAAATCGCCCGCCCCCCGACCAAGCGTACTATGGCGCGCAAGTAGGCGTCCTTCTCATCTTCGTTCTGAAGGGCGCGTCGCACGCCGTCGTGCTTCAAAGCGTAGTTTTGCATGTCCTCGGCCATCTCCCCGAAGCGCCTGGACGCGTGTTGCAGGAGGCGACGGGCTAAGTCGGAATTCCCCGAGGCGCGGATCAGATGGGCGAGGTGTCGTAGGCAGACGCCTTGGGAATCGTGGTAGACTCGCAGGGCTGTGGCATCCTTCAGGAAATCAGTCAAGCTGTGGATGGCGGCCTCTTCCACTGCGCGGAGCTTGCGACAAGCCGGACATTGCCGACGCCCAGGCAAGATGGTTTCCAGGTTCCTCGACGCGGCGTCAGGCGCCACGGCGAACTGGGACAGCTTCTGCCCGCATTGCTCCGCCAGCTTCGAGTAAGTGGAGGACAGGCCTTGCGGGGACGATATTGCAGCGAACTGCCAGGTGTGCAGCGAGCAGAATCCCATTCCCGCCGTAAACTGATCCTGTGCGGACTCATCTGCGATCAAAGTGTGCTGCCATCGCGCATAGAAGTCGAATGCGGCGTCGGCCATTTCGGCGCAGACTGGGCACCCACGAGCCTTCAGGGCTGGAGTCCACTCATGGTGGACTCCAGAGGTCGAGCGCTCCGCCTCGGCAATCCAAGCGCTCGCATCCTGAACCGATACGCGGGGCTCCGGCGCAGTGCCCGGGGAAACCGTGTGGCGCAACGTCCGAAGCCTGTTGCCGATCTGCACGCATCTTACTGAGAGCGCGCCCGCGGGAATCCCCGGGCTGAGTTCATCGGTCAGACGCACAGCCCTAACCAGGACAGATGCCAGGAAGGCGCTGGTTTTCTCCACGGCCAGGAACTTGCCAAGCGCCTCTTCGAACTCCTTCAGCCCGCTGGACGCATAGGCGGCGGAATCGGCGGAGGATTTGGCCGCCATCCCGCCGTTTGCCGAAAGAGGGTAGATTCTGAGAGACTCGCCGCCCGTCTCAGCATGGAGCCGATCCGAAACAAAGGCAATCACCTGCTCCCGATCGGCCCCTTCAAGAAGGTCGGTCTTGTTGACCACAAAGAACACTTCCTGGGCGAACTGGCGTACGGACCGCAAGAAGTCCACCTCGGCTTCCGTCAGCGGGCTGTCAACACTTGTGACGAAAACGACGGCGTCGCACTGCGGCAGGAAGGCGTAGGTGGTCTCGGTGTTTGCCACTATGGCGGAGCCGATCCCCGGGGTGTCCACAAACTCCAAGCCACGCCGGAGGAACGGCGAGGGCATCTCCAGAACAGCCGCCTTCACCCCTTTCTGGTTGCCGGGATTGCCTTGTTCAGTGACGTACGCTGCGAGCGAGCTGACCGGCGGTCGCTCCGGGAAGATGCTGTCCCTGTCGCGCAGGATCGTCAGCCTCTCCGTGGGACCGTACTTGAGGATCGTAATGGCCGAGGTCAAGGGCAGCATGCCGGTCGGGAGAAGGTCTCGGCCAATGATCGCGTTCATGAGCGAACTCTTCCCGCGCTTGAACTGGCCGACCACAGCGAGAGTGAAACGGTCCTCCGCAAGCTTGGACATCAGCTCCTGCGCTTCGGCGGCTACTCGCTCGTCTTTGACTTCCGATGTAAGGCTGCGGATTGAGCGAATAGCCCGCGCGGTGGCGTGCTTCAGCTTTGCGTAATCCTGCAGACGTCCCGTGTCAGGCCCCACTTCCTCGGAGAGAGGTCGGCCTGCGTCGGGCTCCGGTTCGATTTCCGTCCCGTCATTCATGTCCGGACCTTTGCGCCGACGGCCTCAGATACATGGATTGTGCCTGGACTTGGCTCTGACTCCATGATGCTTCTCCACCCGTCAGATGCCTGACGAGACCTTCCGCTGTCTCGATGTCGCTCTCGTCAAAGGGCACCTCAAGACATGTTGCCACGTTCCTTCTGGCCAGGATCAATCGGACATGATGCAAGCGCTTCCCAAGGATCACCTTTTGGGCTATGGTGGCCGACCTAATCGCCGCGTAGGGCACGTGCACGACATTCATTCCGATGTTCCATGTGACCGGACGCTCGTAGGTTTCCCTGGCCACGTGGAAAACCCCGATGTTTGTGCCGAGCAGCAATCCTTCGCAGGATATGCAACTCCACTTCCTCTTCCAAAGACCTCGCTGCTCCACCCATTGTTCGCTGGAGCGTAGCGCGCCCATCGGACGTTCACCGGGGAAGAGCAGTTCCTGTATCCTCTCAGCCTGCGAATGAGAGCACTGTCGCCACAGCTCCTTCCATGCCGCCCCCGGCGTCGCAGGGCTCTGACTGAGAGCCTCGGCGGAACTGCGGCGGTATTCGCATATGGCCGCAGCGAAACAATCCCTACTGAGAGCCCGAAACAGCAGCGGCTCATACGCCGCTCTTGCCTGTTCGGCGAACAAGACAGCGAACCAGCCGAGGCAGAATGAGCTTCCCAGTTGCACGTAGAGCACGTCCGAGAAAGGAATCACGCGCAGCGTGGGCGTGGCGCCTTCCGCGTGGGAATACCGTGAGACGAGAAACCGGTCATGCGCCACGGCGACGGCGTGTGAGGCCGGTTCGGCGGTGATTCCAAAGGGAGCCTGGTTGCCGTCCCAGATCGGGGAGTACAGCAAGTACCGAAGCTTCTCACCGGGCATCAGCGCAGCCGTCATGGCGTCAGCATGGCGGGGGGGCAGGTCGCGCGCGTCCTCGACCCGGCAAGCACAAGGCTCATGGCCCGAGCTCCACTTTGTCGGCTCCCGCGGCGTTTCTGTTTGGCTGCAGTGCTTCTCCACGGGTGATCACGTCCTTGCAGCACCACCCTCAGGGAGATTGGTGGGCCGCTTCGTAAGAGCCATCAGAAGAGTGCCCGCTGCTCCGACAAGCACAGCGTAGGCGAATCCCCAAGATGGGCCGATGCTCGTCCACAGCGCGCCAACGATCAGACTGGAGGCGAAGTCGCCGACGCCGTTCACGGTCCCCAGCACCCCGAACGCCGTGCCGGCTATCGCCTCGGGCACATAGTCGCGGACAGCCGCGCGCTCGCACGTGTCCTCCCAGGCGATGAAGACCCCGGCAAGGACGAAGCAGGCGATGAGCCACCAGAGCGATGGCAGCGCTATGGCGAAACCGATGAAGGTGACCACCGCCACGGCGTACCCAACGGCCAGGTACCGGGTCCGGGAGAACCGATCGCTCAACGCGCCGATGGGGTATGATGCCAGGGCATAGACGACGTTGCGCAGCAGGTAGAGCAGGGCCGCATAGCGGGAGGCGTCCAGCAGTCCCATGCTCGGCGCCAACACCGTGCTCGCACGCAGGATCATCAAGGTGGGGGCGAAATCCGCGATTCCAAACAAGCCTACGGCCAGAAGGAATTTGCGGTACTCGCGTGGCATCGCGCGAAGCGTGTTCATGAACCGCATCTTGTGGTTGGCGGCGCGGCGCTTCTCCTTGGTCAGCAACGCAATGGACAGCACGGACAGGATGCCGGGGATCAACGTCAGCAGAAAGACCATCCTGAAGGCGCCGCCGTGGGCCCCTGCATCGCCCGGCAGCCACGAGTTGACGCGCTGGACAATGGCCGGGTGCGCGGAGGCCCAGGTCAGCAAACCAAAGGCCGCCAGAGGCCCGATCACTGCGCCCGTCGTGTCGCCCGCCCTTTCGAAGCCGAAGGCCTTCCCGCGATCCTGCGGGGCGATGGACTCCGCCATCATTGCGTCACGCAGCGGTCCGCGTATCCCCCGCCCGAGCCAACCGACCACGCGCGCGGCCAGGATCAGCGGCCATGCGAAGGCGAATGCAAGCACGGGCATGCACACGGCAGTGAGGACGTAGCCAATGACGGTCCATCCTTTCCGGTGTCCGATCTTGTCGCTGCGGTAGCCCGCACCGAGCTTCACGAAGCTGGAAACGGCGTCGGCTGCGCCCTCGATGAACCCCAGCGCAGCGGCCGACGCCCCGATGGCCTGCATGAACTGTGGCAGGATGGCCGTGGCCATCTCGTGGCAGAAGTCGCTGAAAAGGCTGGTCACCCCGAACCCGAGGACGTTCCGGCTGAACCACTTGCCGGGAACCGGCGCTCCTTTGTCTGTCTCATCATTCATGGCGTGTACTCCTTACTCGATCACTGCGGGATGCCGATCTGCCGCGCCGCCAACTCCTGGATCTCGCGAGCGCGGGGGTCATCCTTCTGGGCCAGGGCCTGCGCGGCCCAGTCGTGCGCTTCCGTGTAACGCTTCTGCTCATACAGACACCAAGCCAGGTGCACCTTGAAAGCGGGCTCAGACGGGTTCAGCCAGACCGCACGTCGAAGTTGCGCCTCAGCCAACTCATGCATGCCCCGTTTCAACAGGTACATGGCGAGAGTGTCCCGGTCATACCCCAGATATGGACAGGGACGGAGGGCGTTCTCTCTGCGGTCCTCAGGGGTCAGGTTCTTCGCCTTCCTGGCATCAGCGGGCATGCGCGGGCCTTTCGTCGGCATCCGGAGCCGGGGCATCCTTCCGTCGTTCGGTGATGTTCCCGATGTTGACTGCGCATTTGGCGAGTCGCTCGATGCCCGGGTCAAGGTAATCAGCCAGTGCCTGTGGAACCTTCCCGTAGCCTCTCAGGCGGCGGCTTTGGGTCCCGATCAGGCTCTCCCATAAGATAGAACTGGCACCCCGAACGCGACGGCTCAGGCTCACGGCCTCCGATTCCAGGGCGAGCGTGTCCTTGATCTCGCGCATGGTCTCACGGGCGCGGGCTATCTCTTGCAGGAGTCGCCTGCGTTGTGCCGCCGAGAAGTCGTTGCTCTCCTGGTAGAACACCGACCGTGTTTCACGACCGTGGGCAATCTGCTCGAACTCGCACAGACGCTCGTCCAGCAGTGTGAGTGTTGTGCCGATCGCGCGCCTGTGGTTGTCGCTCAGCGGGATGTGCCGTTGGGTTGCCATGTTCCGGCTCCTGAGTCACTTGCACGCCTTGGGATGCTCCTGTCCTCCAGGGCACCTTCTCACCGCGCCCATCCGAAGAGGGCGTTCTCGCCCCACTCCGCCTCGATCTCCAGCAAGCGGTTGTACTTGGCGATCCGCTCGCTGCGGCAGGCCGAGCCGGTCTTGATCTGGCCGCCGCCCATCGCCACCGCAAAGTCGGCCATGAAGGCGTCCTCCGTCTCGCCGCTGCGGTGGGAGATCACGTAGCCCCAACCGGCCTTTCGGCACAGGGCGATGGCCTCGATGGTCTGTGTTACCGTGCCGATCTGATTGAGCTTGATGAGGACGGCATTGGTAGAGCGCTCGGCGATGCCACGCGCGATGAACTCCGTGTTGGTCACGTACAGATCGTCGCCGACGATCTGCACCTTGTCGCCCAGGGCGGCCGTATGCGCCTTGAAGCCCTTCCAATCGTTCTCCGCCAGGCCGTCCTCGATGGAGACGATGGGGTATTCGCCGACCCAGTCGGCATAGAGCCGGGTCATCTCATCGCTGCTCTTGCACCCCTGCCCCGACTTGGCGAGGTTGTACCGGCCGTCCTCGTAGAACGAACTGGCTGCCGGGTCGAGTGCGATGGCCACGTCCTTGCCGGGCGCAAAGCCGGCCGCCTCGATGGCCTCCACGATGACCTCGCAGGCCTCGTCGTTGCTCTTGAGGTCCGGGGCAAAGCCGCCTTCGTCGCCGACGCTGGTGGCGTAGCCCTTCCCCGCCAGGATCTTCTTGAGCGCGTGGAACGTCTCCGCTCCGTATCGGAGGGCCTCGGCGAAGGTAGTCGCGCCGACGGGCATGACCATGAATTCCTGGAAGTCCACGCTGTTGTCGGCGTGCTTGCCGCCGTTGAGGATGTTCATCATGGGCACCGGCAGGCGCACGGCCCCAGCACCGCCCAGGTACTGGTAGAGCGGCAGACCGGCCGCCGTCGCCGCCGCCCGGGCAACTGCCATCGAGACACCCAGGATCGCGTTGGCGCCCAACTTGCCCTTGTTGGGCGTGCCGTCCAGATCAATCATCTGCTCGTCGATCTCCGCCTGGCGGCTGGGGTCCATGCCAGCGAGCTTGGGCCCAATGGTGCGATTCACATTGGCGACAGCCTTCAAGACGCCCTTGCCTCCGTAACGTTTCTTGTCGCCGTCGCGTAGCTCGACGGCTTCGTTCTCGCCCGTCGAAGCTCCTGATGGCACGGAGGCGGAACTCTCGACTCCATTGCTCAGCCTGCAGAAGACCCTCACGGTGGGGTTGCCCCGCGAGTCCAGGATTTCCATCGCGTTCACGACCGAGATCGTCGTCTCCATCAGCGTGTCTCCTTGTCCTGTGATCCTGCTTCAGTCCCGCAAGGTGGCCTTCAACCGCAACGGGTGAGTCACCAGGTCCAGTGCGTCAAGGATATCCCTTACCACCACATCTGCGACGCGCAGCACTTCACCGCCGGCTCCTTCCGGCCCGATCACGGCGATGGCCAGCCCGGCAAGTTCCATCATGGCTACGTCGTTGCGGCCGTTGCCGATGGCAATCACCTTTTCGCTTCCCATCCCCCGCACGGCATTCGCCTTGTCCGTGCCCGTTCGGATGACTTTGACCTCCACGGGAAGGCCCTTCAGTTGCGCCGCGGCCGTGCCGAACGTGTCGGCCGTCAGGACCGTGATCCGCAAGCTGGCAGCGACGATGATAAGGCGTTCGGCGACGCCTGGCAGGAGCACGCCATCCACCGACAGCGTGCCAGTGTAATCCAGCACCATGTCGGTAAACGTCCTGGTGACCCCTCCCGGCGTCTCCAGGTTCACTCCATCGGGATTCATGCCGTCCTCTCAACAGATCGCTCGAAGTTGTCCGACACAGCCGCGCTCGCCGCGTCCCTCACCATGGCCGCCGGGTGGGTGGCGGCGATGCCTCTGAGGAATTGGCGGGCCCGCGGGGTGCCCAGCTTGCCCAGCGCCTCCGCCGCGGAGCAGGCGATGTACACATCCTGCGTCTGGCCGATCAAATTGATCAACGGTTCCACGGCCCGTTCGTCGTGGAGGTTGCCCAGTATTGACGCCGCCCGGATCGGCGTCTCGGGCTCAGGGTGAACCAAGGCACCAATCAGCTTCTCCACGTAGTCCTTCTCGCCCATGAACCGGTGTATCTCAAGCCCGCAGTCAGGGCACCTGGGCAAGTCTTCCGCGAAGTCGTGCCAGCACTGCGGGCAGTAGTATCGCATCGGCAGCTCACTGACGCTCGATACCGCCGGATCCCCATCACATCAACGGCGCGAAGACCAGCGACACGATGGCCATGAGCTTGATCAGGATGTTCATCGCCGGCCCCGTCGTGTCCTTGAACGGATCACCCACCGTGTCGCCGACTATCGCCGCGGCATGAGTCGGGGTACCCTTTCCGCCGAGATTGCCTTCCTCGATCCACTTCTTTGCATTGTCCCAGGTGGCTCCGCCGTTGGTCATCATGATGGCAAGCAGCACGCCACAGACCAGCGCCCCGCAAAGGAAGCCGCCAAGGGCTTCACGCCCCATACCGAAACCGACGGCCAGAGGCACGGTAAGTGCCAACAGACCGGGGACGACCATCTCCTTCAATGCGCCCGTGGTCACTATATCTATGCAGGTGGCTGCATCGCCTTCGGCATTGCCCTCGCGCAACCCGGCAATCTCGCGAAACTGGCGGCGAATCTCCACCACCATGCGATTGGCCGCGCGCCCCACCGCCTTCAAGGTCAGGGCCGCAATCACGAACGGCATCAGCCCTCCGACCAACAACCCCATGACAGTGCGGATTTTGGTCAAGTCAATCGTCTCCAATCGGGCCGTGTGCTGGTAAGCGGAGAAGAACGCCAGCGCGGTGAGCGCCGCTGACCCGATGGCAAAGCCCTTGCCGATGGCCGCGGTAGTATTGCCCAGAGCGTCCAGGCGGTCGGTGATCTTGCGGATGTCCGGCCCGCACGCGGCCATCTCGGCAATGCCGCCGGCATTGTCCGCGATCGGCCCGTACGAGTCGGTGGACATGACGATGCCGATGGTGGACAGCATGCCCACGGCAGCGATGGCGATCCCATACAGCCCGCCGAAGTGGAAGGCTACGCCCATGCAAACCACGATGGTCAGGATCGGCAGCACTGTGCTCTCAAAGCCGGTCGCCAGCCCGGTAATGATGGTCGTCGCGGCTCCCGACTCGCTGCTCCGAGCCACCGTCCGGATCGGCGGACCGCTGGTGAAGTACTCGCTTTCCAGACCGATCAGAACGCCGGCCAGCAGGCCGCTGAGCACGACCCAGAACATGGCCAAGTCGGGCAGCAACCAGCGTATGAGCCCGAAGGCAAAGGCCAGGAAGAGGACACCGCTCACATAGGTCGCGTAGCGCAACGCCGACTGGGGGTCTATGCGTTTGAGAACGCGCATCGAGAAGATGCCCAGGAGCGACGCCACCAGGCCCACGGCAATCAACCCCAGGGGCAGGAAAACCCAGCGCGCTGGCTCCGTGAGCGTCGTCCCGATCGCCATGGCTGCCACCACCGAGCCGACGTAGGACTCGAATAGGTCCGCACCCATGCCCGCCGTATCGCCGACGCAGTCGCCCACGTTGTCGGCGATCACGCCCGGATTGCGCGGATCGTCCTCCGGGATACCCTCCTCCATTTTGCCCACGAGGTCGGCTCCGACGTCCGCACTCTTGGTGTAGATCCCCCCGCCGACGCGGGCGAAAAGCGCCACCGACGACGCCCCCATCGCAAAACCGTTGACGATCAGCGGATTGCGCGTGCACCAGTAGACCACGCCCAGTCCCAGGACGCCGAGGGCCGCCACCGCGATGCCCATCACCGACCCGCCGCGGAAGGCGATGTCGAGCGCAGCGGGAGTGCCCCCTGTGCGCGCCCCCTGCGTGGCGCGACCACTTGACCGTGTGGCTGCCTCCATGCCCAGGTAGCCGGCGGTCATCGAACAGGCTGCCCCCGCCAGGTAAGCCGCAGCGGTGCCCGGGCTCAGGAACACGGCCAGGATCACCGCGGCCACGACCGCGAACACCACGATAATGCCGTACTCGCGACGCAGGAAGATCATAGCTCCCAGGTGAATCTGGTCCGCGATCCGGCGCATGCGCTCCGTGCCCTCGTCCTGCCGACGCACAGAAGCATATGTCCACAGAGCGAAGCCGATGCCCGCAACTCCCAGCAGGGGGATCACAAACTCAGGCAGCATCTCTCACCTCCCGCTTCATGTGACCTAACCATCGCCCCCATTGGCGGCAACCAGGTGAAGCGGCCGCGCGGACTGCCTGTCGGTAGCTCACTGACCCCGGTAGCCGAGATAATGGAGGCGCCGTCATGCCGTCGAATGCACTGACCGGCGTGAGGCAGGAAGACGGGCGGAGCGCATGCCCTGTGGCACGGTAGGGTGCCAGCGTTGCCGCTGGCGCTATCCGGCGGGGTGTGAAGCTTGCTCGTCAGGCCCATGGGACAGACTCCTTCAGGCTTGCGCCTGGAAGGAGCCTTCCGGCCTACTCCTCTGCCGCTCCCACCAGGCTGAACCGGTAGGAGTCATCAGCCCAACGGGCATTTGGGGGGGGACTCCATCCCCTGTATTGTTCATCTTACCAAAGGCAGAGCCCGGCAATCAACTGGCTTGTCACCTCGCATACCTCCGCAACCCCGCTGCTCAAGGACAAGGCCGTCTTGGGCCACGCCCGCCTCGATCCGCCGCACGATGGACTCGGGTCAGCTTACTCGACCTTGTCTGTCTTCCCCCCAGACCCATTGCCGTTGGCGTCTGCGTTCTCCAGCCCGGGTAGTTCCTCATCGGCCTGCGCCGCCTTCGGCAGCAGGTGATGAGGCAGGACGGCGTAGTTGGCGATCATCGTAGGCACAACCGCACTGGCGATGACGCCCGCCACGAGGAACGAGTATTGCTCCGGCGAGACGATGTTGTGGGCCAAACCATAAAGGGCAGAGATTGTGCCGAACGTGAGGCCGGTGGACATGAGGAGCGTGTAGTACCACCGCTCCTTCGACTCCTGGCGGAACATGCCGATGACAGGTCGGAGGCCGAGGATCTTGGACGCCACCTTGCCGATGAGGAGCGCAAGGAAGGTCAGCGGCGCGGCTGCCAACGCCGGCAGCGAGACGAGCGAGCCCGCGCGCAGAAAGTAGAACGGCGTCAGGAAGCCGATGGTGAGCGTCCGCAGGCGGCGCACCCAGTGCTGGTCGCGCGCCGCCTCCCCCGACAGCACCATGCCGGCGATGTACGCCGGAAGCACCGCCTCGCTCCCCGCCCACAGGCTCAGCGCGCCAAGCCCGAACAGGACAAACAGCACCCATTTTGTGCGCACGGCCGCCGTCCGGTTGCCGTAACGGTCCCTCAAGTGTTCCGTAACGAACGGGAGACACAGGAACGCTATGACGCACACCGCCACGAAGACCACCGTGCGATGGGTGAACGGGGCGAAGATGAGTCCCAGGGCGATGACCGTGCCCAGGTCGTTCACGAAGCACGCGCCGAGAATGCCCTTGCCGTAATCGGTCCGGTTGAAGCCGGACTCGAGCATGACGGCGTAGACGACGGCCATCGAGGTGGTGGAGAGGGCGATGCCGGCCAGCAAGCTCGCGCGAACGTCCCAGCCCAGAACGAACCGCGCCAGCGCCGCGCATCCGAGGAAGGGCGCAAAGAAGCCGACGAGGCCGACTACGGACACCTCCTTTCGCTTGGCCCGCAGGGACGCGGGGTCGAGCTCAGCGCCGGCAAGGAACGTAAGCAGCACCGCCCCGGCTGAAGCAAGGAACTTGAGCCATGGCTCATTGGCGCCCATGGCGGCGGCGCCCCAGAAGTGGGTGACGACATACGCAGCTGCCACGCCGACGCAGATCTCGATGAGCGCCATAGATACGCGCAGGCGGCTGGCCAGGACGGTCGAGAGGACGGCGAGGGCGAGCCAGAGGGCGGCAATGCTGAATGGGTCCACGGGAGGAGTCCTTCTCATCGGCAAGCTGCGCCGCGCCAGCATGCGCCAATAAAAAACCCGCCCTCCGGCGGGTCCGTGCCGGCGTATCGTCCGGACCCCTGCCACCAAGGCTTCGCGGCGACAGGAGTCATCAGCCCTACGCCGGGCGATCATGAGGGGGACTCCATCCCCTTAACACAAACTATCATAGCATCAGTCCGAGCTGAGTGCAAGGGCGCGGCGACCGGCCGCCCAAGGCTGCGAATAATCTCCCGCTGGGGCTCGCGCGGGGCGTTCCTCCGAGTCCCAGACAGGCGGCCGCTTCACAGCCCCGCGTGGCGCTTGATGCCGTCCAGGATCGCCAGAGACCGCTCCTTGTCCCCCAGCAGGCCGACGCGGACGGTCACCTGCGTGGCCTTCCCGACCGCTTCCATGTTCACCCACACGTGCTTCCCGTCGGCATACTCGGATTCCAGGTGGGCCGTGACGGCATCCGCGCGGTTCTTGGTGGCGCGCAGCTTCAGGTCAGCCAAAGCGCGCTCTGCAGCCACGTGGCACGTGTCGAGGTCAGCGCTCAGCGTCTGCTGCAAGTTGCCCTCGTAGTAGACGGCCGCCGCGCCGCCTCCCGCCGCTCCGGCGAGCAACAGGCAGCCCGTCGCCGCCAGCATCACTGCCGCCATGAGCCCCGCCACCGCAGCTCTCTTCGCCAGCCCGAAGACTTCGTGTCGCATCAGTCCGCCTTTCAGGAGCAATCCCTCGAACCTGCTTCGCGCGCATTATGCCCCGAGCGCCAAGGCCGAAGCAATGACCTGCTTGGAGAGACGACCCCGGGCGCGTAGAATGAGTTACGGCTATCTGACGCGTGGACAAGAGGATGGGACAGTGCCGACAGTGCGGGCGCGCCGATGACAAGATAGCGACGGTGTTGTCCCTGTGTGCCGACTGCATCAAGGGCGCGGGCGAGCCGCTGATGAGCGAGTATGGACGCGGTCCACATCCGGGAGCGCGCACGCTTCGGCCTGCCCGGCGAGCCCCCGCGCGCGCCCGACGGCATCGCCTGCGGCATCTGCGCCAACGACTGTCGCATACCCGAAGGCGCGGCCGGCTACTGCGGCGTCCGCGTCAACCGCGACGGGAAGCTCGCCGGCGGCGGACCGGAAGGCACCGCCGCCTCGGACGGCATCGCCGTCTCGGACGGCGCCGCAGTGTCCTGGTACTACGACCCCCTGCCGACGAACTGCGTCGCCGACTGGGTCTGCCCGGGCGGCGTCGGAGCCGGCTACCCGAAGTGGGCCTACAGCAACGGGCCCGAGCGCGGCTACGCCAACCTGTCTGTCTTCTACGAGGCGTGCACCTTCGACTGCCTGTTCTGCCAGAACTGGCACTACCGGCAGAGCGGCCCTCGCCGACGCCGGCGCAGAGCAGAAGAGCTGGCGCAGGCCGTGGACGAGCGCACGTCCTGCATCTGCTTCTTCGGCGGGGACCCCACGAGCCAGTTGCCCCACGCCCTCGCGGCGTCAAGGCTGGCGCGGCAACAGGGAGCCGGCCGCATCCTCCGCATCTGCTGGGAGACGAACGGCTCGATGGCGCCTCCGCTCCTGGAACAGGTGCTGGACCTGTCCCTGGAAAGCGGCGGTTGTGTGAAGTTCGACCTGAAGGCGTTCAACCGCAACCTGCACCGCGCCCTCTGCGGCGCGGACAACGCGCGGACCTTCGAGAACTTCGCGCTGGCCGCGCGGCGCATTGCCGAACGGCCCGAGCCGCCGCCGCTCATCGCAAGCACCTTGCTCGTGCCAGGTTACGTGGACG
>Ga0315291_10003727_pt1 | contig 19632 bp, 16 predicted proteins | sample YL17G12_20_MG_FD_203070 | JGI IMG/M metagenome (GOLD analysis project Ga0315291, IMG submission 203070) | Sediment microbial communities from Yellowstone Lake, YNP, Wyoming, USA - YL17G12_20 | ecosystem: Environmental > Aquatic > Freshwater > Lake > Sediment | place: USA: Wyoming | collected...
GATGAGCCGGAAGTCCTCCTCCTGGAACGGCCCCTGGGCCCATTCCGCGGACATCATGTCGGGCAGATTGAATCCGCGCCACCGCGGCAGATGCGCGGGGGAGGGATCCGTCAGGGCCGAGGCCGCGAAAGGGGCGGCTTCTTGTGCGGCCAGCAGCCGCACTGTCCCGCACGCAATGACGACGATGAGCGCCGCGCTCGAGTTCCCGCGGATCCAGCTCCTCATGCGTCGATGGTAGAGCGCTGCGCGATCGCGCGCAAGTCACTCGGGCTCGAGGCGCCGGGATGGTCCATCTCACCCCCCCGTCGCCCAGAGGCTGCAGCTTTCTCCGCTCTTGTTTCCGGCGCCCGCGGACATTACTTTGCCTGCAGGGGACCCTATGAGGGTCTTGTTCCTGTGTACCGGCAACTCCTCGGCGCCGGGCAACGGGCGGAAGATGGCGGAGGCGGGCCGCGCCAGCTCGTCCACGAACTGGCACGCGCCTGCGGCGGCGGGTCGTGCTGTTCGTGCTGCTAGGCGTCCGGGTCCTGGACCGCCTGGAAGGCAGGGACGTGTTCCTGTTCATTGTGGAGTCCTATAGCTGCACGCTGTACAGCGAGCCGGCGCACTTCGCTCTGGCCGACTCAACCCTGGCCGCGGGCGTGCGGATCGTCGACCAGGCAGCACACGCCGCGCTGCTCGAGTCCGAGGTCAAGCCCATGGCCGCCCGGTTCAACGAGGCGGGCTACCTCGCCGGCCGCCGCGCGCTGATCGTGGTGGCGGGCGACCACCAGCCCTACAGCGGCATCACCGGACAGAGGGCAAGCCTCGCTCCGTGCCGATCCACGTGCTGAGCCGCGAGGCGGCGGTCCTGGAGCCCTTCCTGCCCGCCCTGGTGGAGGACTTTACCTTGCCTGTCGAATCGCTTCAGGGCGGGTAGGGAAGTGGCGGTGACCGTAGCGACGATTCCGGGGGAATAATCACTCGATCCTGTCGGCAGCGAATGCGCGGAAACAGCAAGCGCCTAAGTCCTCCATGGTGGTAGGAGCGATTCGGGTCGTGCAGCCTGTCCGATAGCATCGACTTTTTACAGCATCCGTTATACTGTGGTTCGAATGACTGAGCGGGCATGAGCGAACAGAACCGGCGGCACTTCGACGCCTACCTCGAACTCAAGCGGGCGGACCTGGGAGCGGCCATCCACGAGTTGTGGGGCTCCCGGGACGCAGAGGTCTGGTCCTCGGACCCCTACTTCTACATCCGGCTCGGCGAGGCGGCGGACCGTCTTGGCCAGACCATGTTCGCCCACGATGTGCTGCGCGAGGCTCTGGAGGTCTTCCCGGACGAGCTGCGCCTCAATCAGCTGTATTCGCTTTCGCTGGTCAAGTGCGGTTTTCTCTTAAAGGCCCGCGACCGCCTCACCCGCCTGGCGGGTCAAGGGCACCAGGACGAGGAGACCCTCGGGATCCTCGGCAGGGTCTACAAGGAAATGTGGCTGGCCGCCAGCGACGGGGCCACGGACCATCCGGCTTTACGAACCGCGCGGAACCTGTACCTGAAGGCGTTTCGCTTCAGCCGCGGATACTATTCCGGCATCAATGCCGCCAGCCTGAGCCTGCTCCTTGGTGACCCCGCCACCGCCCGGCGGCTGGCCCGGATGGTGATCCGCATCTGCCTGGATGGCCTGCGCGGCCGGGGGGACGCAGACTACTGGGTCGTGGCCACTCTCGGGGAAGCGTACCTCCTGCTGAGCCGGCAGCAGGAGGCGGCCCGTTATTACGCGCGGGCGCGGAGCCTGGCGGGGGCGAACTACGCCGAGCTGGCCAGCACCCGTCGCCAGCTCAAGCTCCTGGCCCGGTACACGGCGGTGGAAGAGCCGGTGCTTGCCGGCCTGCGCATTCCCCCGGTCGTGGCCTTCACCGGCCACCTGCTCGACGCACCCGGGCGCAGGAGCCCCCGCTTTCCTGCGGAAGCGGCACCCGCAGTGAAGCGCAGCATCGAGAGCCTGCTTGAATCCATGGGCGTCGGCATCGGCTACTCATCCGCCGCCTGCGGCGCGGATGTTCTGTTCCTGGAGGCGCTGCAGGAGCGGGGCGGGGAAAGCAACGTCGTGCTGCCATTCGACCGCCCGGATTTCTTTGCCGCCAGCGTGGCCTTCGCCGGCGAGGAGTGGGTGCGGCGCGCCGAGCGGGTGCTGGCAAAGAGCGTCCGGGTCGACCAGGCCACGCGGGGAAAATACAACGCCGACGACCTGCTGTTTTTCTACGCCAACTCCCTGATCATTGGCAAGGCGATCCTGCGCAGCCGCTTCCTGGAAACCGAGCCGCACCTTCTTGCCGTCTGGGACGGGAAGGACAATCGGGCCGTGGGGGGGACCGCGGAGTTCATCCGCATCTGGAAGAACTTCAGACTGCCGCTCACCGTGATCAACAGCCGCACCGGTGAGGCAATGGAAGCGCGCGGCGGGGAGGCTGCCCGCCCGCGGCAGCCGCGGGGCGTGAGGCTTCTGGGCTCTCCCGGCCGCCGCCCTCGAGGACGGAAGGTCCGGCGCGGTATCGTTGCCATGCTGTTCGCCGACCTGGTAGGCTACAGCCGGTTCGCGGAGGAGCAGTACCCGCGCTATATCCAGGGGTTCCTGGGCACCGTGGCCGAGCAGCTGAAGGGAAGCCCTTCCAGGCCGATTTTCAAGAATATCTGGGGTGATGCGATCCTGTTCGTATTCAGGGACCTGCTGGCCGCCGCCGAGTACGCCATGGAGCTGCGGGACATGGTCCGCGCCACCGCCTGGCAGGAGCTGGGCCTGCCGCAGGACCTTGCCATTCGCATCGGGCTCCATGTCGGGCCGGTCTATTATGCCCGCGAGCCGGTGCTGGACCGACTCAATTTCTTCGGGACCCACGTCAACCAGGCTGCCCGCATCGAGCCGGTCACCAGTCCGGGCAACGTCTACGCCAGTGAACAGTTCGCGGCCTTTCTTCTGGCCGAACCGGACAGCGGGCTGGACTGCAAGTACGTGGGAGTGATCGTGCTGCCCAAGGATTTCGGCAGCTACCCGATCTATCACATCCGGCGGAAATCCGAGATCGAATAGAAAAAGGAGAGACAGCGGTATGAAAATGACGGTCCGCAGGCGGAAGTCGAAGAGCACCGGGAGCAAGCGCAAGGTTAAAGCCAGGCGGGCAGCGCGGCGACCGGGGGGGGCGCGCAAAGCCGCCGCGGTGAAACGCAGGCCGGCGAAAAAACGAGTCCGCGCTGGGGCGAAGAAGGCCGTCCGACGGAAGGTTGCCAAGGGAAGAAGCCGTCGAAAGACTACTACGAAGGCAGCAGCCAGCCGCCGTCGCGCGCCCGCGAAGAAGAAGATCAGGGCGAGCAAGAGCCGTCGCGTGAAGAGGGCCGGGAAGCCGGTCCGCAAGACCGCCAGACGCAAGATCGTCAAACGGAAGCCGGCGCGGAAAACTGCGCGCAAGACCGCCAAACGGAAGCCGGTCCGGAAGACCGCCAAACGGCGGCCGGGCGGCCGTAAGACTGCGCGCAGGGCCGTCAAGCGCAGGACCACCGCGCGCAAACCGGCTGCACGGAAAGTTGCGCGCAAGACGGCCAGGCGAAAACCGGTGCGGAAAGCTGCGCGCAAGACAGCTCGCAGACCGGTGCGCCGCCCGGCCGCCCGGAAGGCGGCGCGCAAAGTCGCCGCACGCCGGCCGGCACCCAAGCCCAAGAAAGGGCCTGCCGTGAGACCGCCCTTCGAGGCCTACAAGGGGAGCAAATCCTATATCTTTGTCAGCTACTCCCACAGCGACATGCGGGAGGTGTTCACCATCATCCGCAAGCTGAACGATGGGCGTTTCCGCGTCTGGTACGACGAAGGGATCGAACCGGGGGTCGAGTGGCCGGAGGTGGTCGGCAAGGCCATCCTGCGCAGCGGTCAGTTCATGGTGTTCATGAGCCCTTCGGCGGTCAACTCCAGGAACGTGCGCAACGAGATCAACCTGGCCCACAGCGAGAGCAAGAACATCCTGGTCATTTTTCTGCGGGAGACCAGGCTGTCGGAGGGCATGAAGCTGCAGATCGGCACCGTGCAGCACCTGAACCGCTTCGAAATGACGGAGCGGGAGTTTCTCGACAAGCTCTCCCGGGTGCTGGGCAGCGAGCTCCGCAACTGAGCCCCGGCTGAACTGGAACACTCGCCTGCGCCCGCTGCGCGGCGGAACCGGCGACGTGCTGCTCTCCGGCCTGGACAGCGACCTGGTGAGCCTGGAGTCGGCAGCCGGGCGACTACGCTCGCAGCTGGAGGCCGAGAGCTGCGGGAGGCGCTTCTACGGGGCGCGGGGGCCGGCCGGCTTCGAGATGCTGGGCGCCGGCAGCTCCGACTGGAACGTTTTCCCCACGGGGGGGCGCTACGCCGAGGGAACCGCCCTCTTTCTGAAATCGCTCCTGGGCGTGATCGTGGCCGAAGGCCTGGGGAGGCGCCGGCGGGGGCCGCCTTGTGCTATGCTCGCTGGCACGGACACATCCATGGATGCCATAGTGGGGAGGCTCCTCGGTTCCGCCGAAGCATCGGTCCGGTGGAAGGCGCGCAGATCGCTCCTGGGCGAATCGCCCGATTCCCGCTCGATGCGGTCCCTCGCCCGGGAAGTCCACGACTCGCCGCTGGCAAGGAGACTGCTCACTGTGCCGAGCAGCCGACCTCACCCCTACCAGAAGTGGCAGGGCCCTCACTTCACCCTCATCTGTCTGGCGGAGATCGGCTACCCCCCGGGCGATACCTCACTCATGCCCCTTCGGGACCGGTTCTACGACTGGCTGTTCGCGGAGCATCACTTCCGCCCCCCGCACACGCTCGTTCTCCCGGGCCAGGAAGATCGGGTGCGCCGCTGCGCAGGCCAGGAGGGTTACGCGGTGTGGTACTCGCTCGCACTCGGGCTCGCCGACGCGCGCACCGAAGCCCTTGTCGAGCGCCTGCTGGAGTGGCAGTGGCCCGACGGGGGATGGAACTGCGACAAGAGGCCGCAGGCCAGGGCCTCATCGTTCCATGAGTCGCTGATCCCGCTTCGTGCGCTCTCGCTGCATGGCGCGCTGCGGCAGGACCGGCGCTCACTCGCGGCTGCCGCGAGAGCGGCAGAGATCTTCCTGGAGCGCGGGCTCTTCAGGGCACGGCGGACCGGGGAGATCATCCACCCGGATTTCGTGCGTCTCCAGTATCCCCATTTCTACCCCTACAACATCCTCTTCGGGTTGAGAGTCATGGCAGAGGCGGGCTTCATCCGCGACCCCCGCTGCCGTGAAGCACTCGACCTGCTCGAGTCCAAGCGTCTCCCCGACGGCGGCTTCCCGCTGGAGAAGAAGAACTGGACGTTCTCCGATACCGTCGTTACCCGCGGCACCTTCGCGGACTGGGGCCCTTCGGGCAAGCAGCGCATGAACGAGTTCGTCACGGTCGATGCGCTGAGCATCCTTCGGGCAGCGGGGAGGATCTGACCGGTCGGCTCGGGCTCCCGGGGGGGCAGCGGGTCAGGCGGACCTGTCAGGTGAACTTTTCCAGGAGGAAGCGCGACAGCTCGGGGAGGGCAGTTCCGATTTCCAGCGCCTGCTTTGGCAGCGCGAGACAGCGTGCGAGGCGCTCTGGCATCTCGGGTTCGCAGCCCGTCGCCTCCCTCACGACATCCATGAACTTCGCGGGGTGCGCCGTCGAGAGCACGATCACCTGCTCGTCCGCGCGCGCGTCGCCTGCGGCGAGAAGGTCCTTCGCCGCCGCGCATCCCACCGCCGTGTGGGGATCGACGAAAACGCCGTGAGCGGCGTGGATCGTCCGCATTGTTTCGAGAGTTCTCGCGTCCGTGACAGCCGCCCCTCGGATCGTGGATGCCATCGCCCTCCAATCCCCGCCGAACAGGCGATCGAGGCGCTCGAAGTTGCTGGGGCTTCCCACGTCCATGGCGTTCGAGAGGGTCTGCAGGGACGGCCGGGGGATGAAGGAGCCTGAGGCGAGGTATGCCGGCACCACGTCGTTGACGTTCGTGGCGGCGAGGAACCCGCGCACGGCGAGTCCCCAGGCCCAGGCATAGACGCCCGCCGTGAGGTTGCCGAAGTTGCCGCTGGGCACGCAGATCGTCGGCGCGCCTCCGCCCAGGGCGGCGCGGCGCGTGGCGGCGAAGACATAGTACAGGCACTGGGGAAGGAGACGGCCGATGTTGATGGAGTTCGCCGAGGTCAAGCGCAGCGCGCCGCAGAGCCGCGGGTCCCGGAAAGCCTCCTTCGCCAGGCGCTGGCAGTCGTCGAAGCTTCCCCTCACCTCCAGGGCATGGACATTGCCCCCGAGCGTCGTGAGCTGTTTCTCCTGCAGCTCGCTCACTCTGCCCGAGGGGTAGAGGATCACGACGTCGATGTTCGCGCGGCCGTGGAACGCGTGGGCCACGGCGCTGCCCGTGTCGCCCGATGTCGCCACGAGGATCTGGATCCGGCGGTTTTCGCCCTGGAGGAAATCCTCAATGCAGGCCGCGAGGAACTGGGCGCCGAAGTCCTTGAACGCGCAGGTGGGCCCGTGGAACAGCTCGAGCAGGAGGAGGTTCCCGTCCAGGCGCCGCAGCGTGGGCGCGAACGAGAAGGCGCGCGAGACGATGCGTCCGGCGGTCCTTGTGTCGATCTCGGGGGCAAGCAGGGCGGCCGTCACGGCCGAGGCGAGATCCGGGAAGCCGGTTCCGTCGTCGAACGAGGCGAACAGCGCGGCGAGGTCGGGCCGCTCCACGGGGTGGTACAGGCTGCCGTCGGGCGCGAGCCCCGAGAACAGCGCCTCGCGGAAGCTCACCGCACGCCCGGGATCCGAGCGACTGGCGAACCTCACGGCGATCCTGCCGCGGCTCCCTCGCCGAGAACGACGGGTCCCATCGCGTTCACGAGGGAGATGTACAGGTCGGAGTCCAGTCCCGCTCGGCGGAATGCCTCGCGCATCGCCGCGCCCACCGCCCCGCAGGCGGCGAGCGATGCGCACAGGGCGAACACCGAGGGCCCCGAGCCCGAGATCGAGCAGCCCAGCGCTCCGGCCGCGAGAGCTGCTGCCTTCACGGAGGCGAACCCGGGAATGAGCACGGAGCGAACCGGCTCGGCCACGACGTCCAGCAGGGACCGGCCCAGCAGCGGGAGGTCTCCACGGTACAACGCCGCCACGAGCGCCGCGAGGTTTCCCCACTGGCGGATCGCGTCGGCGAGCCGGATCTCCTTCTTGAGGATCCGCCGCGCATCCTCCGTGCGCACCTCCGTGTGAGGGTGCACGACGGCGCAGGCGAGGCCTGCGGGAACAGGCAGCTTCACCACGTCCAGAGGCTCGTAGCTGCGCACGAGCACGAACCCGCCCAGCAGGGACGGGGCGACATTGTCGGCGTGGGCCGACCCGCACGCCGCCTTCTCGGCCTGCATCGTGAAGGGGAGAAGCTTCTCGGCGGGGAAGGGGCTTCCCGCCAGGATGTTCGCGCCGACAGCCGCGGCCACGGCGCTCGCCGCGGAGCTGCCCAGGCCCGAGGAGAGGGGCATCCTCTTTTCCAGCTCGATGCGGACCCCGAAGGGCATCCCGATCTCGCGCAGGAAGGACCCCGCCGCGACTGCGGCAGTGTTCTTCTCGGGGTCCCGCGGGAGCCGGCCGCCGTCGCCGGTGATCGAGCTCACCGTCACCGTCTTCTCGACCGTCCGTGTCAGCGTGACGACGTCGCCGGGCTGCTCCAGGGCGAAGCCCAGCACATCGAATCCCGAGGCCACGTTCGCGACAGTTGCAGGGGCGAAGACGGTGACTCTCTCCATGGGCGGCACCTATGCGCCCGCACGCGGCGCGGCGGCGCCTGGAGCTTCCCCGCCGAGGAAAGCGTCGTGGATCGTGCGCAGGGCGAGGGCGTGGCTGCCCTGCTCGACGACGAGGGAGATGTTCCTCTCCGAGGAGCCCTGGGCGATCACGAGGATGTTGACCCCCGCCTTGCCCAGCGCGGTGAAAAGCCGGCCGGCGATGCCCGGTGTGCCGCGCATGTTCTCGCCGATCACCGAGACGATGAGGAGGTCCTCGACGAGCTCGAAGTCCTGGATCCTGCGGGTGGCCAGCTCCATCGCCAACTCCCGCTCGAGGGCCGTGAGCGCCCTGCGCGCCTCTTCCGTGCGGAACACGAGGCAGATCGTGTGCTCGGAGGAGGCCTGTGAGATCATGATGATGTTGATCCCCTCCCGGGCCAGCGCGGAGAAGATCCGCGCGGCGATGCCGGGGATGCCAATCATGCCGCCGCCTTCGATGTTCACCAGCGAGATGCCCTCGATCGAAGCGATTCCGGTGATGGGGTGGCCAATGCGGTCGCCTTTCAAGTGTTCGGGGCCGCCGATCACCGTTCCCGGCGCGGACGGATTGAGGCTGTTCTTGATCCGGATGGGGATGTTCTTCTCGACGGCGGGGATCATCGTGTAGGGATGGAGGACCTTGGCCCCGAAGTACGAGAGCTCCATCGCCTCCTCGTAGCTGATTTCGGGAACGACGAACGCCTCGGGCACGAGCCGGGGATCCGCCGAGAGCACGCCGTCGACGTCCGTCCAGATGTCGATCAGCTCGGCGGCTGCTCCCGCCCCGATGATCGATGCCGTGTAGTCCGAGCCGTTTCTGCCGAGGGTGGTGGTGACGCCCTTTGCCGTGGCCCCGATGAAACCGGGGATGACGGCGATGCCGGGGATGGCGGCGAGCCGGGCTGCGATGCGGGGGTAGCTCGCCTCGAAGTCGACTCCGGCGGATCCGAACCTGTCGTCGGTCAGGATGATCTCGCGGGCGTCGACGAGCACGGCATCGAGGCCCTTCCTCCGCATGTGCGCCGCGGCGAGCGCGCAGGACAGCTGCTCGCCGAAGCTCATCACGAGGTCCATGGTCCGGGCCGAGCACTCCCGCACGAGCTCCACGCCGTGGAGGATCTCCTCCAGGTCGTTCAGCATGATCGTGAGGGGCGTGATCACGGCCGCCTGGTCGGGCGCGGAGAAGAGGAAGCGGACGGCGGCGAGGTGCTGCGCGCGGAGCCTCTCCAGCGCCTCCCTGCTTCCCTCCGATCCCTCCTCCGCCTTCCGCGCCGCCGAGATGAGCAGGTCCGTGACGCCCTTCATCGCGGAGAGCACGACGGCGATCCGTCCTCGTGCCGCCGCATCCGCGACGATCGCGGTGACCGCATCAATACTTTTTCCGTCCGCGAGGGAGCTTCCGCCGAACTTGAGAACTTTCACGGAGCCTACTCCCCCATCACCTTGATGATGACCCTCTTGGGCCTGCGGCCGTCGAACTCCGCGTAGTAGACCTGCTGCCAGGGGCCCAGGTCGAGCCTGCCCTTCGTGATGGGCAGGATGACCTCGTGGCCGATGAGGAGGCACTTCAGGTGGCTGTCTCCGTTGTCCTCGCCCGTGCGGTGATGGCGGTAATCGGGCCTGCGGGGAGCGAGGGTTTCCAGCCAGTCGTCGATGTCCTGGATGAGGCCGCTCTCGGCGTCGTTCACGTACACGCCGGCCGTGATGTGCATGGCGGAGACGAGCGCCATGCCCTCGGCGCAGCCGCTCTTGCGCACCGCCTCCTCGACGGCGGAGGTCATGTTGACGTACTCCCGCTCTTTGCGGGTGTTGAACGTCACGTACTCGGTGTGGAACTTCATCTGGGGTCTCCGGTGGGGAGCACCATACACCGACTGTGCGGGGCTATGCAACCTTCATCGCACCCCACTTCTTCCACTGGTACCACTGCTCGGGATTGCTCTGGACGTACTTTTCCCACAGCCCCAGGCAGTCGCGGGCCGTGCTCGCGCTGGCGCGCTGGACCGACACATCCTCGCAGATCAGCGTATAGCGGTTGTTTCCCGTCCTCTTCAGGAACGCGGCGACCACGGGCGCGCCCGAGCGGTGCGAGAGCACGTCGATCGTGTTGTCGAAGAACAGCTGCCTGCCGAACAGGGAGATGGTCTGGCTCTTGCGCTTTCTCCACGCGTCCACCTCGTCGCACTGGGTCATGAGGACCCTGTTCGACTTGAGCGCCTGCATGGCGCGCAGGAAGATCGATCCGCCGTAGGCCGAGGTGATCAGCTCGGCGTCCCTGTTGGCGATCTTCTCCTGCAGGCTCTTGGCCAGGCGCGCGGTGGCGCACTCGAGGATGACGCTCGTGGGGAATCCCTTCATGTGCAGGACCCACGGAATGAACTCGACGGCGCCCCAGTGCGCGGTGACAAGGACGCAGCCATTGCCCTGCTCGAGAGCGCGGGTGATGATCTCGCCGCCCTTCACCTCGAAGTGCTGGTCCACGTACTTCCTCACCGTTGCGTAGTCCAGGAAGGCCGAGAACATCTTCTCGAAGTAGTGGGTGAAGATTCCCTTGAAGGTTTCCTTGATCACCCGCCGCACGTACTTCTCCTCCTGGCCTGCGAGCACCTCCCTGACGTTTGCCTCGATCACCCTCTTCTCATGAGGATTGACGAGATAGTAGAGGAAGCCGATGCCATGCAGGTACCTCTGGGCGAGGCGCGGGCTCATGTGGCGGAACAGGAAAACGTTGACGGGGGACTGAAAGAAGACAGAGATCTTCAGTTTCATACAGACCTCCTGGAGTGGTGGTATTAGAGCTAAATTCCATCACAGGAGGAATGGAGATGCAAGCCTTTTTTAATTTATTTTACTTTTTCGTGATCTTGGCTTTCCGCCGTGGATAGCTTCTCCTCGAAGACCTTGAGGAACGCTTCGCCGACCGGCGATGAGAACTGCGTCCCCATGTTTTTCCGAATTTCCTTTGCTGCCTGCTTGGGGGGCATCCCCTTGCGGTACGGACGGGACGATGTCATGGCGTCGAAAGCGTCGGCAACGGCGACGATCTGGGCGCCGAGGGGAATGGCGTCGCCTGCGAGATGGTCCGGGTAGCCCCGTCCGTCCCATCGCTCATGATGGCTGCGCACGAGGTACATGTGGTTGCGGATGAAGGCGATGGGTTGCAGGATTTCCACGCCCTTCAGAGTGTGCTTCTGGATGATTCTGAACTCCGCCTCGGTGAGCGCCTTTGGACTGCGCACAATGGACTCAGGGATTCCGATTTTGCCCACATCGTGCAGAATGCTCCCGAAGCGCAAGTATTCGATTTCATTTTCAGGCATTCCCAGCTCGCGAGCCACCATTTCCGCCTTTTCCGCAACGCGCTCGGAGTGACCGCGCGTGTAGGTGTCTTTCTCTTCGATGGCCTGCACGAGGGCGCGCACGGAGCTGTCGTAGCTGCTCTTCAGCTCTTCAGCCCTCTTCTTGAGCTCTTCAGCTTGCGCCTGCAGCTCCTTGTCGCTGGCCTTCAGCTCTTCGTAGATGCGCGCCTTCTCTTTATCCATGCGCGCCCTCTGGATGGCGGTGGCGATGCTGTTGGCGAGGATCGAGAGCGAGTCCACATCGCTGGTCGTCAACCGGGGCCTGCCCTCCCTCCTGTCCGCTCCGAGGATGCCGATGGACTCCTCCTCCGCGATCAGGGGGCAGATGACGAACGAGTTGGGCTGGAAATCGGCGAGGATCCGGTTCGCGGGGTTCAGCCCCGACGCGCGCACATCCCGGATGAGAAAGGGCCTCTTCTTGCGCAGGATACGGATCATGAGGTTCTGCCCCCGGTCCAGGGGAATCCGGTAATCGTGCAGCTTCTTCAGCACGTCAAATGCCTCCCCCCTGCCGAGGCGGTACTCGAGGTGCGTTTTCGTTTCGTCCACGAGCATGATGAGCGCCCTGTCGAAGCCCAGGACTCCCAGGATGGACTTCATCGTCTTCTCGAGCACCTCCTGCTCTTCCGTGGTCGACACCAGCGTGGTCGTGTCGCTGTTGATCGCCTTCAGCACGGTCACTTTCTGGTCCAGCTCCTCGGCTTTCTGGTTCAGCTCGAGGTTGAGGCGCGCGAGCTCGTCGAAGCGCTGCTTCAGCAGGGTCTTGTCGCTCTCCACCTCCTCGAGGGCGCGGAGGATGGCCGACTTGCGCGTGAAGACCCGCGAGAGGAGGTTGCGAAACCTGCCTTTCGAGAGGCTCCAGGTGATCGTGTTCTCGCAGTACTCCCCGGTATCGAAGTGGCAGGTGGTCTCCTCGACCTTCGCGGGCGGCAGGCCCCACAGCGTGGGGACGGCGCTGTAGATGCCCTTGTTGTACTCGCAGATATCCTTGGAAACCGTGATTCCTTTCTTCCAGTGCCATCTAAAAACGGCGCGGCCGGGTGTGTTGTTCTTGAGCACCTGGATTGTCTTCGTCGTGTTCAACTTGGTGTTGAGACGATTCATGATCCGCAGGATGCCGCGGGGGGAGGAGAAGAACGTGAGGAAGAGCTTCTGGAAATAGGCGAACTCTCTCTGGATGATGGACTGGTAGCCGATATCGAAGGCGACGCCCGGGTTGGCGGTGATTCCCTTCACGTTTTCGAACATTTTCACGACCACCGAGCTGGGGACCCAGTTGTTCTCGTCCGAAAGGTAGACCTCCGGTGCGCTCATCGCGGACCAGGGTTCGGGGAGGCCGATGTAGAGCTCGCCCAGCCGGTCGGGAAACCGTCGCCGGGTGTACTCGATGATCGCCCGAGTGTTCAGGCAGCTGTTCGTGTTCTCAGCCTGTTCCAATGGACAGAGTATTCCCTTCACTTCGATTATCGGCGTGGAAAGCCATAAACTTTGATGTCGGAAAGCGATGCGTCAGAGTCGGCGGCGCGGTCAGCCGCAGCGGCGCCGCAACAGGGCTGGCTTGATGCGGCGCGCGCGCCGGGGTAGCATGGGCGCCTCCGAGGCATATGCATGAAAATCGAGCGTGCAGAGCTGTCATTCCTCGAGATTCCCTTCCGTTTGAGCGTCAGCCACGGCGCCCGCGCAGACCGCACGTTTTCCGACTCCCTGGTGATCCGGGTCGAGGCTGACGGGGCGGTCGGGTTTGGTGAGGCGGTTGTGCGGGATTACGTCTCGGGTCCCGTGGGCAGCGGGGCCGATTTCCGCGCCGAGGCCGTCCGGGCCGCGGGCAGGATCCTCTCCGCCGTGCAGGCGAGCGGCGCGGCCTGGCGCGAGGCGGTTTCGGCGCTCGCCCTGCTGGACTGCGGGGCCTCCGAGCTTCCCCTTCTGTGCGCTGTCGAGACCGCCATCCTCGACCTCGCCTGCAGGCTCGAAGGGGCGGACATTTACGCGATCCTCGGCAGGGAACCCGCGCGAACCACGGTGGCCTACGGCGGCGTCATGCCGATCCTGCCCCTCGAGCAGGCCAGGGCATTCATCACGATGTACGCGGGTTTCGGCTTCCCCGATTTCAAGGTGAAGGTGAGCGGGGACCTCGCCTACAACGCGGCGATCCTCGGGTTGTGCAGGCAGTCCCTCGGAGACGGCGCCGACATCCGGGTGGACGCAAACTCCTCCTGGAAGGTGCGCGAAGCGGACGCCCACCTCGCGGTCTGCGAGCGTTTCGGGGTCCGCGTTGTCGAGCAGCCCTTCCCCGTGGGCGCCCGGGGGGCGGCGGAGGCCTCGGCGCGAGCGCGCGAGCGCGGGTTCGACTTCATGGCGGACGAGGGTTTTCTGACCGCCGGCGAGGTCGGCTCGATCGCGGCGGCAGGCACCTACCACGCGCTGAACCTTCGGCTGTCCAAGAACGGCGGGCTCTCGCGCGTGCTCGCGATGGCGGATGATGCGGAGGCGAACGGGCTCACCTACCAGCTGGGCTGCATGGTCGGGGAGACGGGCATCCTGTCTGCCCTTGGCCGGGTGGCCGCGTCGCTTCTGCCTCACCCGCGCTACCTGGAGGGATCCTACGACGAGGTCCTCCTGACAGCGAATGTCACGACCGAAAGCTTCCGATTCGGCCCCGGCGGCGCGGCGGCGATCGTGAGGGGCAGGCGGATCGGCTTCGAGGTGGACGAGAAGAAGCTCGAGGCGCTCAGCGTCTGGCGCGCGCCCTGTCTCTGATCCCCGGGGCAGTCGCCCCGGCCGCTACGCCGCCCGAACCGCTTTCTTCGCGGCGCCCGATCCGAGGTGCGCGCGTTCCTTCTTCCGCGCCTGAGCGAGGACGATGCCCTGGACGGCGGCCGCAAGCGCCGAGAAAAAGGCCCCCGGAAGGACGGACATGCACACCCGGACCGGCCGGCTTCCGCAGAAGCGGAGGAAGGCTTCCACCGCGGAGCTTCTTCCCTTCGTTGCGAGGCGGAGGAAACGGGTGAGCAGGATGAGGACCGTCTCCCAGTTGCGCTGGTAGCGCAGGCTGGTGCGCGCCCAGAACTTGTAGATTTCCCGGCTCGTGGGCGAGATGATGCCGTCGGCGAGGGCCCTCTCGTACAGGGGCGTGCCGGGGAAGTAGGCGAGCGAGAAGACGTTCAGCTGGACCTTCGGAGGGAGCTCGAGAATATAGCGGAAGGTCTTGTAGGCGTCCTCGCGCGTTTCGTAGGGATTGTCGATGATGAAGTCCAGGGCGAGGTCCATGCCTCGGCCGCGGATCGAACGGGCGAGGTCCAGACCCGCCGCCCGCGTCTTCTCGACGCTGAGCGTGCGGTTGAACACCTCATCCAGCACGCGCTGGCTGCCGGACTGAACCCCCATCTGCACGATCTTCAGCCCCGCATCCAGCAGGATGTCCAGCTTCTCACGCCTGTACGTGCGGGCGCTCACCGCGACCCCGAAGGGCAGGCCGATGCGCTTCTTATAGCCAGCGGAGAACTCAGCGAGCTGCTCGCTCGGGCGCACGAAAAAGTCGTCGTCCCCGAAGCCGACGAACTCGATGAAGGCGAGGCGCGCGAGCTGGGACTCCAGTTCCCGCACGACCCGTTCGACGCTGTGCAGGCGGATCGGCACCTTGCCCCACAGAGCGAGGTAGCGGCAGTTGTTGCAGTAGGCGCAGTTGTGGGGGCACCCGCGGGAGGTCATGAAGTAGAAGATGGGGGTGCGGTAGGGGTAGCTTGCCAGCCGGGCCTTGAGCAGCTCGGGTGTCATCGGGATGAGCTCGCGGTCCAGCATGAACTGCCCGTCGAGGTCGTAGTCGTAGTAGGGGAGGCTGTCCAGGTCGCGGAAGGGCGGCAGAACGCGGTTGGTGATCACCCTGCCGTCCACGCGGAAGGAGAAGTTGGGAGTCGCCGTCCAGTCCCCGCCCTTGGCGAGCCTGTCGGCGAGATCCACGACGGCTTCATCGCCCTCCGAGAAGCAGATGCCGTCAGCGTGGGCGAGGCCGACCTCGGGGACCGAGATGCAGTGCGGTCCGCCCCAGAAGACCCTGCACCGGGGGTAGCGGCGATGGATGAAATCGGTGATCTGGGCGGCGCGCGCCGCGTAGCTGGAGTACACGGAGACCATGACGGCCTCCGTATCGGAGAAGATGCCGTCCAGGAGCTCGAGCTCCCGCTCGTCGTAGAGCATGGGGGAGCGGCGCGACATGAAGATCCCCCGCACCGCGTGGCCCGCCCGCTTGAGCAGCGCCGAGACCAGGCGTGAGCCGTCGGTGGACATCCGTCCCGAGACGTTGACGAGGGCGATGTTCATCGTTGTCTCAGAGTATCCCCCGCCATTGGGCGCTGTCAAGAAAGCGCTTCACCGCCGAGCGGCCTGAACCCCGTTCCGACGAAGTAGGTTTCCATCGAGTCGCTCCGGCTTGCCTTCGGCTTGAAGGCTCTCGCCGAGGCGAAGCGGGTGCGCATCCAGTCGAGGATCTCCTTCTCCTCGCCGCCCTGGAAGATCTTCAGCGCGAGGTTGCCCCCCGGCTTCAGGGCCTTCTCCGCGATCGCGAGCACCATGCGGGCGAGATCGAGGGAGCGCGCGGTGTCCATGGTCCTGGTGCCCGTCGTCGAGGGGGCGGCGTCCGACACCACGACGTCGAAGGGGGAGGACTCGAGGATCGCGGCCAGCGTTTCCCGCGACGTGAAGTCCCCCTGGACGAAGCGGAACCCCCTGCGCGAGAGCAGCTTCCTGTCGGGGGCCTTGAGGTCCACGCCCGTCACGCTCCCGCCGGCGCCCAGCAGGTCCAGGATGTAGAGGCTCCAGCTTCCCGGGGAGGCGCCGAGGTCGAGCACCGAGCTCCCCGGCCTGATCAGCCGGTACTTCTCCTGGATTTCCTGCAGCTTGAATACCGACCGGGCCGGAAAACCCTCCTCCTTGGATTTGCGCCAGTAGTAGTCGGGCTTCCCCTTCATACGCCCGGCCACAGTATCAGGGCCCGGGGCTTGCTGCAACCCGTGATGCGTCCGTGATGCGTCCGTGATGCGTCCGTGATGCGTCGCCGCGGTTGACTCCCAACCGCGCCCTTCGTACCTTGTCCTCATGCCGGGATTCCTCCAGCGGCCCCTGCGCTACCGCTACTACAACGCGACGATCTTCCTCATCGCCGTGAACGTCATCGCCTTCGTCGTCACGTGGCTCGCTCCCCGCGCGGGCGTGTACCTCGCCCTCATCCCGGCCTACGTGGTCCAGGGGGGAGCGTGGTGGCAGGTGGTCACCTACATGTTCGTCCACGGCGGGTTCCAGCATATCTTTTTCAACATGCTCGCGCTGTTCCTCTTCGGAATCCAGCTCGAGCAGCGCATGGGCTCCACCGAGTTCCTCCTGTACTACTTCTTCTCGGGCATCGGCGCCGGCCTCGCGACGGTGCTGGTGAACAATGCCACCGGCATCGGCGGCGTGCCCGTCGTGGGCGCCTCGGGGGCGATCTTCGGCCTGCTGCTCGCCTTCGCCTCCTTCTTCCCCGACGCGCGGATCTTCATCTTCGGCATCCTCCCCATCCGCGCGCCGATGGCCGTGCTGCTGTACGCGGGGATCGAGATCGTGCTGCAGTTCTGGAACTCCCGCTCGGGGGTCGCGCACCTCACGCATCTGGCCGGCCTCGCCTTCGGCTACCTGTACCTGCTGGTCCGGTTCCGCATCAATCCCATCTCGCTCTTCTTCCGCAGGCGATAGCGCCCGATACTAGTAGTATCGCAGTGCGCCGGCTCCTCGTCCCCATTCTCCTCCTTCCCCTCTGCGCGCGGATGGCCCGCTGCGACGACCGGCTGTTCATCCGGCCGTGGATCGAGCTGGAGCCGCTGGTCCGCATCGAGGCCGAATACCCCATCCCCCTCGAAAAGGCCGAGAGGAGGCTCCTCGAAGAGGCGCGCATCCTGTTCTCGGGGATGGTGTACGGCTGGACGTTCCTCTACACCCCTGGCGACAGGGAGCGGAGGGTCGAGGAGAGCTTCCTCCTGACCCCGGTCGCCGAGATCTCCTGGGGGAGCCCCCGCCTGGCCGTGCGCGAGACGGAGGTGGCCGACCTCCGGCTCTTCGCCCGCATCTCCTACACTCTGAGCGACGACGAGCTGGCGAGACGGATGTCGTGGGAGGGCAATTCCGCGGCGCTTTCGACGGGCCGGGGCACGGCGAACGTGTTCAAGGGGCCGGCGGAGAAACTGGCATCCCTGCGGGACGCCATCCGGGACGCGGTCCGCGCCCACCTCGCCGCCCGCGTGCTGAACAAGCCGCGCGAGATCAGGGGCGAGGTCGTGCTGTGGGAGGACCCGTACACGATCGTGCGCGCCGGGACCTACACGACCACCGCGCGCGTGAAGCTGCAGGTCCGGGAAATCGTTCCATATAGAATTTTCTGATCGGTATGGCTATCTTGTCTCCATGACATCTCCATTCTCGCGGCCGTGCTCGCGGGTGATCCTCATTCCCGTTCTCCTGCTCGCCGCTTCGGTCGCGATGGCGGCAGCCGGGCCCAGCCCCGCGGACTCGGCGGTCCGCGAGCTCGTGGTCGCCTACTCGCCGAAGAAGGTCAATCTCGATCCCCTGCACACCTTCACGGCCATGGAATCGCAGCTGTTCACCGCCCTGTACGAGGGGCTGCTCGTGAGCGATCCCTCCACCCTCGAGCCGGTCGCGGGCGTCGCGGAGAGCTGGGAGGCGAGCGAGAAGGGAAGGGTCTGGCGGTTCACCCTGCGGGCCGACGCCGCCTACTCGAACGGCGACCCGGTGCGCGCGCGGGATTTCGTCGACTCCTGGATGCGCATGCTCGACCCTGACAACAGGGCGGAGTACTCGTTCCTCTTCGACGTGATCAAGGGGGTCCCCGCGTACCGCGGCGGCTTGTCCCGCGACCCGAAGAGCGTCGGCGTGCGCGCCGTCTCGGACAGAGTCCTCGAAGTCGAGCTGGAGAAGCCCGCCGCGCACTTCCTGAAGCTGCTTTGCCACATCAGCTTCGTTCCCCTGCATCCCTCGCTTCTGAAGGGGGCGTATTGGAACGAGGCGGCCACTGTGATCGGCAACGGCCCCTTCACGCTCGCGAAGAGAACGGACGCCGAGATCGTGCTGGACAGGAACGCGCGCTACTGGGACGCGGAGAACGTGGGGCTGGACAGGATCCGCATCCGGTTCATGGACGACGCCTCACTCGCCACCGACCAGTACTTCATGGGCAGGATCCACTGGTCGACGATCGGGCAGTACGACAAGCTGGAGACGCGGGACAGGTTCGAGGCCTTCCCCATGTTCGCCACCAGCTTCTTCTACTTCACGTGCGACGCCTCGCCCTGGAGCGACTGGCGAGTGCGCCGCGGCCTCGCCCTGCTCCTGCCCTGGAGCGAGATCCGCACATCCGACTTCCTGTTCGCAACCGACAGGCTCGTCCCCGCCATCCCGAGCTATCCCGAGGTGAAGGGGATCGCGGGTCAGCAGATCGAGGAGGGAAAACGCCTGCTCGCCGATGCGGGCTTCCCCGAGGGCCGGGGGCTGCCCCGGCTCGTGATCAAGGTCTTCAGCGATTCCACGGGCGCGGAGATCGCCGGGAAGTTCGCCGAAGCGTGGAAGAAGCTCATCGGCCTCGACGTCGTGGTGCGCGCTCTCGCCCCCGACGATTTCTACCCCGAGATGAAGAAGACGGACTACGCGATGGGCATGTCGACGTGGATCGGAGACTACGCCGACCCCCTGACCTTCCTGCAGCTGTGGACGACCGGGAGCAACCTCAACGACGCCCGCTTCTCCGATCGCGACTATGATGCGGCCGTCGCCGACTCCCAGACCATGGCGGACGGGGCGCTGCGCTACCGCAGGCAGGCCGACGCGGAGGAGATTCTCCTCACCAGGGCCGTCGTGCTCCCCCTGAGCCACTCCGCGGCCGTCCACCTCATCGACCTCGACCGCATCGACGGGTGGTTCCCCAACCCGCTGGACATCCACCCCTTCAAGTTCATCAGGTTCAAGGAGAGGCGGACCCCGACGGGGATCGTCATGGGAGGAAACTGAGATGCCTTCAGTCGAGATCAGACCCGGGGTGCACTGGATCGGCCTGAACGACAGGACGACCGACCTGTTCGAGGGCATCTGGCCCATCTCCGACAGGGGGGTCACCTACAACTCCTACCTCGTGGCCGACGAGAAGAACGTCCTGATCGACCTCACCAAGGGCTTCAAGACCGACGAGTACTTCGAGCGCATCGAGGAGATCGTCCCGGTCTCGCGGATCGACTACCTCGTGATCAACCACATGGAGCCCGACCACACCGGCGCGATCCGCACGCTCCAGCGCATCCCCCGCCGTCTCACGATCCTCGCAACGGCGAAGGCGAAGGAGATGCTGGAGGCCTTCTACGGAGTGACGGAAAACGTCCGCGTGGTCGCCGACGGGGAGGAGCTCCCCCTGGGCAAGCGGACGTTGAAGTTCTTCCACGCCCCATTCGTTCACTGG
>Ga0315291_10003728_pt1 | contig 19624 bp, 20 predicted proteins | sample YL17G12_20_MG_FD_203070 | JGI IMG/M metagenome (GOLD analysis project Ga0315291, IMG submission 203070) | Sediment microbial communities from Yellowstone Lake, YNP, Wyoming, USA - YL17G12_20 | ecosystem: Environmental > Aquatic > Freshwater > Lake > Sediment | place: USA: Wyoming | collected...
TCGCCTGCTTAGCGACGAATCGCAGAATCTTGTTGACAACGGCCGCGTCGCGGCCTAAGATTCATGCGCCTCGGGCGCATACGCGAGAGGGTCCGCCCAACCTTACACTACGGGCGGGACATAATCGCTCACGAAGCGGCCGGTGAGCACTACTCGTGAGGGCTCGCTGGCTCACTTCTCACGTGGGTGGATACTTGCCATTGAGCCCCAAGGGTAATAGACCGATGACACCTCGCCCTTCTCGTCAAGGAGTACCCAGTAGGAATCCATCGGGAAACCCAGAAAGCGGTATGTGTACCGAAGCATCTCGCCGGTCTCACCGCTGGCAGTGACGTAGCGGGCTGTGCGGACGGGCGGCCCCACTCTGTATTCCACCTCCTGCCTCGAAATGCCAGGGGATACGAGAGTGATCACTCTCATCTGCTGACGTAGGCCCTCTAATCTGATTTCAGCCAACATTGCCCACCCGACTGCCACAGCGACCAGAAGCGCGAGCAGTCCGCGCGCTCTGACTTGCTCCCACGTGCCTCTACATCCACTGCAACCCACTAGTCTTCTCCACACAACAGGATAGGCAGTCCCCGTATTGTTGGTTTCCGCATTCCGATCCCGCCACGTCGGCTGCAACGTCTTGCCAATCCCACACCGTGAACAGCTCGGCAAGTATCGCGAGGATTAACGCGACCTCCGCGCTGCCGATGATCCCGGCACATTGCGCCGCCTTACACACGCCATAGCAGTGAGCGAGCTTGTCAGCGCCGTGCGCTCCGCATTTGTCATGCAGCCACGAGACGTCTTGCAGAATGTGGAAGCATGAGTTTGTGACGGCGGCCACGCCCGCCCCTCCCACCCCACACGGATTGCACCACTTGTGCGTTCCACACACGGCATTGGCTCTGCGACATGCCTCAGGATAGCTCACCCAGTTGTTCACATGCTTCTGATACTCGCTCCTGAAGCACTTACCGGGCGTTTGAGAGTCCCCGCCGTCCCCATCCTCCCCGCACCACACACACTTCCCTTTGACCTGCTTCTGCTTGAACTTGTCCTTCAACAGCCAGTCGGTATCCCGATACCACTCCCTCCGGCGGAAGTTCACGGTACCTTTGCAGTCGCGGCCGCCGGGTTCGTGGCACCCGCAACTGCACCCGCTCGCCCATAGCTCCTTCACGAACTTATTGCCCTTCTTCGTGTGTCCGCTCTCGGGCGGGCCCCACCCCGTGGGCAGCGAGCAGCACCAGTCGTTCTGGTCCCCGCAGCCGCACACCCACCGCCACCCGCCTCCGTACAGCTTCTTGTTCTTCGTCGCCGGCGAGCTTTCCTCCCCTGCGGCGGCTCCGACGAACCTGACGGCCACCGGAGGCTAACCGGAGGCTATCGGGAGATCTACCTCTCCTGCAAGGGTTGGGTAAAGGCGACCTCCGGGGAATGTCTATGTCGGTGTGATGGACTATGCCGGCAGCGGCACTGACATCTATCAATCGACCAGCTCGACCAGCTATACCCAGTTGTCGGTGCCGTTTACCACCAGCAGCGGGGTCACCTCGGTGCGGGTGTACTTCTGGACCGACTGGGTCACCGCTGCGAGCGGCTATGGCGACGACTTCCAGCTCACCGTCGGCGGCGGGTAACTGCTCACTCTTGGCGAGAGAGACCTTCAGCCGCCGGTGAACGCCGATAGCGTAAGATTCCCCTTGGGGGGCCTTGTAAGGCCCCCCAAGGGGAGAAGGATTTGATTCTTATCCGTTTATCCGAGCTCGTCTGCGTCTGACTCTCCTACAGTTTCCCCGGTTACTCATCATTTGTGAACTGTTACGGCCCACCTCCCCATGCCGGCGAGCCCGAGTTCTCGCTTCATTCCGCCGTGGTAGTGAAGGCCGACGTCGTGGACAGGCAGTTGGTTGATCTGGGGACGCACACTGCTCCTCTGGTATCGCGTCAGGCTCGCCCGGTGGCTATTGCCCAGACTTCGGCGTGGGTGTCGGCGTCCAGCGGCTTGGGCTTGTGGTCCGCCAGCAGTTCGAGCGTTCTTCTCCGGATTCGAGCGCCGGCATTCTCAGCGCCCGCCTTGATCCATTCCTCGTGGATGTTGCGATCGATGATGTGTCCGTACCAGACTGTCTCTCGAAATCGCTGAAGCGTACTTTCCTGGTAGAGGAATGTGCCGCCCGGCCCGACCTCTGCGATGTCTCCCAGCAAGTTGGATTGGTCGGATACATCGATGCCTCTCAGGATAAAGCGAACCTGGTCGATGATCTCGTCACTGAAGGTCATAAGCTCGGGGCTGGCGCACAGACCAGACTCCAGATAGCCGACATCGTGGATCAGGTTGCCGCCGGCGATGGCGGCGGTCAGCAGCGACATGCTTGCCTCAGCGGCGGCCTGCTGGTCGAGCAGCTTCGAGTCCGACGACCCCCCAACGTGAAAGACGGGCAGGTTGTAGTACCGGCAAAGCTGTGCTTCAGCTACGCACGCGAGGGTGGACTCCGGGCCGCAGTAATGGTTTATCATAGTGCGCATATGAAGCGGGCCGACGAGCGGACCATGGATGAAGCCAGCTCCAGGTCGGTGCAACTGCTGGATCACCAGGCCTGACAGCATCTCGGCATTGGCGACGACGAGGCTCCCGGCGATCGTGATGGGTCCGCTGGCGCCCATCAGAGGGGCGGCCGAGTAAACGGCGGGGATGCCCGCTTCCGCAGCGGCGAGGAGGACGCTGAGGGCCTCCTTCGTATGGCTCAGTGGGGCCGTCGGCATGGCATACAGGATCGCGAAGGGCTTGGCTGCGAATGCTTCCCCTCCACCGGACACGGCAGAGCACATCCTGGCGATGTCCTTCGCGCCTTGCTCCGACTGCGCGGTGAACATGATCGGCTTCGTGGTGGATTCGGCCATCGCCGCGAAGTGATGCTGGTCGGCCCGCTCGGCCGGCGCCTCGGGCGCTGTCCCCATAGACATCACGAAATCGAGGTTGGGAAGCGCGTCTGCGAGGCGCGCCGTCATTCTAATGCTGTCCAGATCGGTCCGCCGACGTTCGTGCGTCGCTGGGTCGATGTAACACGTCACATCGGAGCCCGTCCCGTAGTAGACATAACCAGGCGCTAGCCGCATTGCGGACTCGCCCTCTCGGTTATAGATCGTGATCTCCTTAGGCGCCTTGTCCAGAGCGTCGCGCACGAGACCGGGGCCGATGAAGACCCGCTTCCCCTCCACTCTGGCTCCTGCTGCCGCCAGGAGCGTTCGCGATCGGTCTTCGTGAACGTCCACGCCCGTCTGCTCGAGTACCGTCAGCGTGTCATCGTGGATCTTGTCGAGGTCAGCCCTTGACAGAACCTCCCAGAACTTCAGTCTCATCGGGTCACGTACCGGCATAGTGCTTTCCCTCGCAGTGTGGTTCAGCCTGCCTGAAAGTGCTGTCTTCTCAGCATGGCAGGTTGTGTCGCGCGGCTCATCAGCGGTTCTGCGTCCTGGGCACTCGGCTGCGGAGGACCGTCCGAGATGCCGTCCAGCCAATCGGGATACCCAGGCGCCAGCGAATAACGTACCTACCGCGAACGCGTTGACTCAACGAAGAACCGCAGGCGCTCGCGCGTCGTGCGCGGCGTCAGCGGACTGCCTGTGGACACCACGAATCTGTCAGCCGGTCCGCCAACGGCGATCTGCCGCCGTACTTCCAACAGCAGCTCACGATCCGAGGCCGTCTCCAGGAAGAGCGCGTCGATATTCCCGAACAGCACGCGATCCGAACCAACGATTCGTCGGACCTTGGCAAGATCGATGCCGTATCCCTTGCGATCCTCCTCGAACGCCAGCGCGTCGAAGGGCAACTCTCTCAGGTCGCCGAGAAGCGGCATCAGGTTCCCGGTGAAGTAGTAGATCGTGAAGAAGCCCTGGTCTCGGTAGAACTCGAGGGCGCGCTTTGCGTAGGGGAGGCTGAACTCGCGGTACATCGCGGGCGAGATGACATCGGCCGACGAGAGCGTCTCTTCGAGGAAGATGACCCGCACGCCAACAGCGTAGGCCGCCTCCAGGCTCGCCGACCGCTGAGGGATCCCCTCCTCAAGGAGCCGGTGCACGAGCTTCGGGCGCTCGACAAAGGCTTCCATCATCCCCTGGAAGCCGAGCTTCAGCAGGTTCTCGTACGGAGCGTATTCCCAGAGATGGAAGCCCAGCTTGCCCGCGAAGCGACGCGGCAACTCCTGCGCGAGGCGGTAGCGTCCAGAGGCCAGCATGGCCTCCACCTCGGCGGCCTGCACTGGGGTCCCGTTCGCGGAGGGAGGCGCCTCCCTCCCGCCCCCGTCGCCCGTGTCATACTGGTCGAGATGGCTCTCCCATACCGTTGCCAACTTCTCAGATCGGTCAGCGACGCGCGCCTCCGAGGCGGCCTGTCCATCCGGCGGGAGCCAGGTTGCTTCTCCGTCGGGGTCGAGCCAGAACAGAGCATCATCGCGTCGCTCGACGGCGCAACCCGCGACCTCATGTGCCGTCTTCACTACCGGCAACTCGATGGATACCGGAGGGGGATAGCAGGCATCGAGGAGGTCGGCATAGACTCCGGCTTCGACCTCGAAGTAGGTGCGATAATCAACCGCGAGCCGCTCTGTGCCGGCCTCACGCAAGCGGTGGGACCATTTCTGCCAGCGCAACTCGATGAGAAGTGACTCGGGCCATCCGTAGAGCGGCTCCACGGGGACGAAGGGCGTAGGCTCCCCGGCAAGAAGCAGGCTCAACACTGAATTGGCTGTACGGTCGCGCGCCACGGTCCTCTGCTCCACCGTCCTTACCAGGAGAGGTTGAACGCCTCGATCAGATTGTCGCTTGTGATCTCGACGGTGCGTTCGTCAACACGCTCTGCCAGAGCTGTGCCGCTGACTCGCCTGTCAGCCATTTGGATGGCTTCCCACGTATTGTATGTGGTTCGGATGACGAAAGGCGGTTCAACTCGATAGGGGGCGATCTCAGTTGACCTCCGAACTGCCGCTGCCGCCCGCGCTCGGATCAGGGCGGCGGTCTCTGCGAGGGGCAGACAGATGGCCTGGTTCCAGCCCAGCCCGCGTTTCACCTCGGCGACCTCGATATCGCCCAGCAGATCACGAGCCTCTGCACAGGTGACGTCGTCCCCTGTCACCAGGGTTGTGGGCACTCCGAACTGCCCGGCCATGGCTGCGAAGATGCCGCACTCGCCGACGAGGACTCCGTTGATTCTCTGCTCACTGATCTCGACCTCGACGGTGTGTGCAAGCACGCCTCGCTGAGCACCGGCGCGCGCGTGACAGCCGATGTGCAGCATGCAGGCGAAGCTCTTGTCCATGCCCTGAAGGCACAGGGGGGTAAGCCGGTTCATGTAGCGGGCCTTGGGATGCAGCTCGAAGGGGCGCGGTTTCCCGTGTGCGATTTGCACGAGTATCTCGGTTGCGCCGCCCTCGAGAGCACCCTCGATTGCGGCGTTGACGTCGTGCGTCTGAAGGCGTTGCGCCTCCTCGTCGTGATCCTCCCGGTGGGTGTAGATACCAGAGATCCCCTCCATGTCGACGAACATGTATACTTTCATTACTGGTCCTCCTGACCCTTGGTTGGCCCATCACGCACAGTGCGCCGAGAATCAGACGAAAGGCCGCTATGCTCAGTCAACTCCGTTCCCCCTCTGCCTACGCAAGCGGGATCCGAGCGAAGTAGTCAGGGCGGGTGGGGTCCAGATAGCCGTCATACGCTCCCTCCGCCAGAAATCGCTCGTGACAACGCTGCAATGCCTTCGGAGAAAGAGTCACGCCCAGACCAGGCCCCTCCGGGACCGAAAGGACCCCGTTCTTGGGGGAGAACGGACCATCCTCTGTCACGTCGTCGGCCTGCCACCTGAAGAGCGACTGGCTTGGCTGGTGAATGTGCTGTAAGGCGGCGGCAAAGTGCAGGTAGGCGGCACTGCCGACAGCGCTCTCGCCGCTATAGCACCAGTAGCCGACGTCCATGGCCTCACACGCGCCAACAAACCTGAGAGTGCGCCCGATTCCCCCGAGCTGGGAGAAGTTGAGCACCATGTTGTCCGGGACGCCGAGCCGGACTGCCAGCCGCAGATCGGGTATGTGTGAGGAGAACGGGATGGCGCTGTGCTGCCTCAGCTTCGCCATGTCGTAGAACGAGGCAACAGGCTCCTCGAAGTTGTTGATATTGTAGGGCTCGATCTGAGACAGCACATGCCGGGCTGCGGTCAGCGAGAACCCCATGTTGCCATCGAGGCGGATCATCGCGTCATCGCCGACAGCCGATCTTACCTCACGCGCGATCTCTATGGTAGCTCTCGTGTCTACTGGGGGCTTTCCCTCGAAGTAGACCGACCCGTGGAGCTCTCGCATCTTGGCGCAGTACGCTGCCACGGCCTTCGGCGTCGACTCCCCGCCAGCGTGGCCTTTTCGCTCGCGGTAGGCGAAGTACTCGGTAAACGGGATGCTCTTGCGGCAGGCACCACCCAGCAGCTTATACAGAGGTTGCTGCCACGCCTTTCCGCGCAGGTCCCAGAGGGCCATCTCTATCCCTGCGAACGCGGTCAGGGCGGACTGGTCCCCCCTGTGATAGTCGAGCCTCTCTTCTCTCACGCACCGGCGCTCGCACGCCTCGATGTCGAAGGGATCGGCGCCGACAAGCCGCGGCGCCAGCTCCTCAGCTATCACGGGTGCACTTCGGCCAGACGATGCCTCCCCAATGCCGACCAAATTCTCGTCTGTGGTAACCTCGACGATGGTCGTTGTATTGCCAGGACAGACCCCAGGCATCCAGCGGTAAGGGGCCTCGTAGGGGATGTTGATGGGTGTAGCCTGGATGTCCGCGATCTTCATCGTGATGCTGCCCCTTCGTGATAGCTCAACGCCCTCATCAACCCAAGCGCATCTGCGCCCGACGATGCTCTTCTGCCTGTCATTTCACCGAGATCACTTTGCCGGTCAGCTTGAAACTCCCGGTCAGCAGGTTTCTGCCTTCCTCAGTGCCGAGGGCGTCTGGCTGCCCGCCGCCGACTGTCACTATGAACTCACCGGGCTCGATGACGCGCCGGCCAAGGTCGTCAACCAAGGACATCTGGCGAGGCGTGAGCACGAATTGCACCATAGTCTGCTCGCCCACATTGAGGTGGATTCGCCCGAACCCCTGCAGTGACCTGATTGGCACGGGGTGCGAAGCAGCAGCATCGGCGACGTAGAGTTGAACCACCTCATCGCCTGCCCGCCCACCGACATTCTGGACCGTTACCCCGACCGTGATATCATCGCCTGCCTGCGCCTGCGGGGGGGTGACGGTCAGGTCGGAATAGCGGAATTCGGTATAGCTAAGGAGTCTATGCAAAATAACTTGAACACAGGACGGATATCTGTTATGCTCTATGCATTATGGATGCCCATGCGCTGCGCGCGAAATACAAGACACTTTCCGAACGACTGGACGAACGGTCGCTCCGGTTGTGCTTGGCATCCGACGCCTTGGCCTTGGGGCATGGGGGGATCAGTGGCGTCGCCAAAGCCGCCGGGGTGTCGCGAACCACGATCCATGCGGGCCTGCGTGAGCTGCGGGCCCCGGAGCCCTCGAGCTTGGCGCAGGGAGCGCGTGATACGGGAAAGCGTCGGGTTCGCCGGCCCGGCGGCGGGCGCAAGGCGCTTGCGGAGACAGACGAGACGCTGCTGGATGACTTGAACGGTTTGCTGGATCCGGTCACGCGCGGCGATCCGATGTCGCCGCTGCGCTGGACGTGCAAGAGCACAACGAAACTGGCCGCGGAGTTGCGCGCGGGGGAGCACACGGTTTCTCAGGCCACCGTCTGGCGGCTGTTGGACGAGTTGGGCTACAGCATGCAGTCCAATCGCAAGACGCGCGAGGGATCGGGGCATCCCGACCGCAACGCCCAGTTCGAGTTCATCAACACCACCGCGCACGAATTTCTTGAGCGGGGATGGCCCGTCATCTCGGTGGACACCAAGAAGAAGGAACTGATTGGCCCGTTCAAAAACGCGGGGAAGGAATGGCAGAAGAAGGGCGAGCCGGTTGCGGTCAATATGCATGATTTCGCCGACCCGGCGCTGGGCAAGGTTATCCCCTACGGCGTCTACGACATCGGGCGCAATGAGGGATGGGTCAGCGTCGGCATCTCGCACGACACGGCGCAGTTTGCGGTCGAGGCGATTCGCCGCTGGTGGTTTCAGATGGGCCGGCGGGTCTATCCGTCGGCCCGTCAGATATTGATCACCGCCGACGGCGGGGGAAGTAACGGCACACGGGTGCGCTTGTGGAAGGTGGAACTGCAGCGGCTGGCGGATGAGATGGGCTTGCGTCTGCACGTGCGGCACTTTCCGCCCGGCACCAGCAAGTGGAACAAGATCGAACATCGGATGTTCTGCCATATCACCGAGAATTGGCGCAGTCGGCCCTTGATCAGCCGTTTGGCCGTGGTCGAGCTGATCGCTGCCACGCGTACGGCGCAGGGATTGGCGCTTCATGCGGAATTGGATGAGGCCGCCTATGAGATCGGCAAAGCCGTTTCCGACGAAGAGATGCGCTCGCTGGTGATCGAGCGCTGTGAGTTCCATGGCGAATGGAACTACAGCCTCTCGCCGCGCAACGCTCCGATGCCTTGAATTGTTCATGTTATTGTGCATAGCGTCCTTAGCCGCAGATGAACGCAAATGAACGCCGATGCATCGCGCTTAGTCCGCGCAAGGCGGACCAAGGGAGCACTCTGCGTCTGCGGCGCATGGTCGGGTCACCGACTTCCGGCTCTGGCCTGTGCGGTAGCCACGTCTACGATGACGCGCCCCGGTTCCTCGCCGAGCACGATGCTAGCATCGAGAATCTCAATGCCCACGAGCTTTCCGTCCGGGCCGTAGTCGGCTATCACATCCTCGGAAAGTTCCTTGTTCTGGGCCATACCAGGTGCAACGGGGCGGAATCGGATGTAGAGCGCGTCCACCTCCGGATCATACTCAATTCTCATGCGACTCCTCTCGACCGGCGTAGTAGACCTTGACGGTAACGGCTACAATCTCGTGTGGTTCGTCTGCATACACGGCCTCTATGGTCTTCTCATTATACCGCATACCATCGAAAGGTGAGCGCGTTGGGTCTCCGCCTGCCCGCCGCCGTGTCTAGCCGGGTGTCCCTGTTCGCTTGCGACGTCGCCGCTTTGGTCTTGAGTCCACAAGACCGGACAGCACCTTGAGGAGCCGTTCCCGCCTGAAGTACCTGAACACTTCATCCGTCTCCCGGATCCGCTTGCCGCGCTCGTTGCACAAAGGAAGAGCACCATAGTGCTGCTGGAACAGCAATAGCAGCGCTGTCTCCAGTTTGCGCCAGGTTTGGACTCTCCGTCGTGTCCCGCATGTGATAACACGCACGTCGAAGCGGTCAACGCCATACAGCGCGAGGACCTCGTCCGCGTGCTCGGCGGCGCTCGCCGCTATCCGCCCCAGTCCCTTTTGGGTCGTTCCTATGTAGACAATCGGCGATCTATCTCGGGGATACCGCTGGGGCCTGCGCGCCACGATGAAATAGACCAGTCGGTCAGTCCTGACGTCGGTCCGAGTCACGGTTAGCGCTACCGACCTGTGCAGCCTCACCTTCAGTTTGAGCATGCGAGTCTCTCCGAGCTGCTTTGCTCGTAGGGCAAGACCTTCGCGTCCTGCCCAACATCCGGTTCGCCTCCGCGCCTCTGCGTCTCCGCGGTTAGCCCTGCAGTTCCGTCACCCCCGGTCGCCACTCCATCCGCTCCGCCAGCTCCAGGTAGTCCCCCTCCGTCAGCTCCTCCGGCCGCTTCCCCGACAGCGCGACCAGCACTCCCTCCATCACATTTGCGCCGAAGCTCTCGCCCGAGATCGTCGGCGTCATGGTAATCAGGCAGGCGACACGGCGCTTTCTAAGTTCATCCACATCGCTCGCGCGGGTGGTATTGGTCACGACCACCTTGCCGCTCAGATCGTCGGGCATGTAGCGTCGGATGAACTGGAAGTCCCCGGCGATGATGTCGGCCCAAAGGAAGTGACGCGGGTACTTCGTCTTGGTGGTCTCCTGCCGCCCGCCGGTGGGATAGAGCACAGACATCGGCAGCCTCCGCAAGACAGGCAGGAAGATGGCGGCGATCACCGCGATCTGCCTGAGGCTCGTCAGGGCAATAGGCACACCGACCGCATAGAGCAGATCGCCGTACACGACCTGCGCGCCGAGCGCGGGGAACTTCTCGGCCATGCCCGGCCGGTCCACCGCCGACATCAGCAGCACGCGCTTGCCCGCGACCTCGAGCTGGCCTTCGTCCACCAGTCGCTGCAGCAGCAGAGGTTCGAGTATCAGCTTGATCCCCCCGCCGTCAACGACCGGCGTTCGCGTGGCGGCGCCGGCCATGTGGGCGGCATCCCTCAGCTCGTACCTGCGGCCGCCGGCGTAGAGATAGCGGTCAACTCCCCCCAGCCCGATGGCGTCAACCTTACCATCGCGCTCCGCGATCATATCTTCGGCGAGATGCACGTTGCCGTCGGTCCCGATCCGCTCCAGCCGAAAGGGCTCACCGGCGAAGCACATCTGCACGGTGCGGTTTCGCTGCGACGACCCGAGGCTGATGCTGACCACGTGTTTCATCGGTTCATCCCCTCTCGCTTCCTGGGAGCGCAGGCCTGCCCTGAGCGTGGTCGAAGGGCGTCTCGCCTGCCTCAAGTCTCACTCGCGGCCTGCGCAGCCAGCGAGTTCTCCTTGGCCTCGTAAAGCAAGCCCAGCAGCTCCGCTTCTGTCATGGCCCGGTTCACTCTCTCCCGGAGGCTGCGAGCCATCGGCAGCCCTCTAACATACCATGCCAGGTGCTTTCGCATCTCCCGCACGCCCACCTTCATGCCCCGATCGGCGACCACCATCGAAACGTGGCGCGCGGCGAGCGCCAGCCGCTCCTCGACGCCGGGCGGGGCGGGTGACGGCTCACCACGCAGCGCCGCCGCGATCTCGCGGAAGATCCAGGGATTGCCGAGCGCCGCCCGACCCACCATCACGCCGTCACATCCCGTTTGCTCGCGCATGCCCACCGCGTCGGCCGCGCGGCGAATGTCGCCGTTCCCGATCACGGGGATGGTCACCGCTTCCTTCACGCGAGCGATGAGAGACCAGTCGGCCGAACCGCGCAACCGCTGCGCCGCCCAGCGCGGATGAACTGCCACGGCGGCGGCGCCGGCGCGTTCGCAGCGGCGCGCCATGGAGACGGCGTCTTCGCCGCGGTTTGACCAGCCGGCGCGCATCTTCACCGTCACGGGCGCGGACACCGCGCGCACGCAGGCCGTCACCATCGCTTCGCCGCGCTCCGGATCGGCCATCAGCGCGACCCCCGCGCGGCCCTTGACAACCTTCGGCACAGAGCACCCCATGTTGATGTCCACTACGTCCGCGCCGCGCCGCTCGGCCTCGGCCGCGGCCTTGGCGACGAGGTCCGGCTCCGCCCCGAAGATCTGCGCACACACAGGATGCTCCTCTGGCAGGAACCGAAGCAGGTCCTCCGTCTCGCGGCTGCCATAGTGAAGCGCGTTCACGCTGATCAGCCCCGTGCATACCAGGCTCGCGCCCGCTTCATGGCAGAGCAATCGGAACGACCGGTCGTTGATGCCCGACATCGGGGCGAGCGCGACCGGCGGGTCGAGTGTGAGGCTACCGATCTGCATCGGCTCTTCCGCGGTTGTGCTCCCAGATCAGGGCGATTCCCTCAAGCGCCAGCGCGGGCGCGACCTCGTGCTTCGCCTGCATGTAGAAGGAGATCAGCTCCGCGTCGCCGCCGGTCAAGACCAAAGGCGCGTCGCCGATGAACTCCCTCATACGGGCCGCCACCCCTTCCACCAACGAGGCCGTGCCATAGCTCGCGCCAACGTGGATGCACGACTCGGTGTCTGCGCCGATGGGGGTTGTGGAGGGCTCGGCCGAGACGCGGGGCAGCGCCACGATGCGTTCCGCGAGAGTGGCGAAGCCCGTTGCCATGCCCACCCAGATCGCGCCGCCGAGGAACTCCTTCGCGGCGGAAACCGCGTCTACGACCACGGCCGTCCCGAGGCTCGCTGCGATGACCGGCGCGCCGAACCGCCCCACCGCGCCGACGGCCGCCGCCAGCCTATCGGGCCCAAGACGCGCGGGCGCGCGGTAGCGGTTGGTCAGCGGGCTCGGGCTGTCGCCGTGCACGACGAACACCGGTATCGCCCGCTGCTCGCACCATTCGAGCCAGGCGGCCTCGGGGACCACAGAACAGAGGGCGACCTCGAACTCCCGCCCCCCGGCGCTGCCCGCGGCCGCCGTCAACTGAGACACGTGCTCGAGGATGGCCGAGAGCTCACGCGTCGGGTGAATGGAAACGGCCTCGACCACCTCGCCATTCCAGGCCCCGATCTTGGTGGTCGTGTTCCCGACATCAACGACGAGCAGGCCGCTCACTCGCGTGTCCCCGCGCGGGCGGCGGCGAAAAGCTCCAGGCCCTTGGAGGCAAAGAGAGAGCTTACATAAGCCATCACAAAGAGCAGGCCGATGCGGACCGCCGCCACCGCAAGCGCGCGGCCCAGCCCGCCTTCCCCGCCGATCCGCCCACCCGCCGCCAGCGCGGCTGGCACCTGAAGGAAGGCCATCACCGCGAAGACGAACACCGCCACCATCATCGCCAGACCTATCGCAAAGACCAGCCCGCCAAACCACTGCCCAGCGCGGTGCGGCCCTCTCTGCTGCTCAACCATAACCCACCTCCAGAATCTCGGGTTGATTCTAGCAGATGGGGTAGGGGAGGGGCAATGCGGGCCGGGCGAGGTCCGCCGGCGTTGTAGGGCTGGCGCGCCTATGCCAGCCGGACGCTTGTCCGCCTCAGGCGGGTTCCGGTGGGGCAGACTCGCAGCAACTTGCCCTGCGAAGCCTTCGAAGTGGGGTCTGCCGCGGTTCCGTTCTGAAGGATCGGGCATTCCCATTTTGTTGCTTCGGTAGCTCTGCTGCCGAAGCTCCATGCTTGCTTGTTGGGTAGGAGCCCTGGACGCCGTGGTCCGCCTTTGGCGGACGAAGGCGGCTGGCCTTCTGCCATTCCGCTCCCCGCTCTCGCACTTGTGCGGGCCTGGTATAATATGAATCCCGATTGGGCTTGGAGCTGAGACCGCGCATGAGACTGCTCAACTGGTGGTATCGCGTTGCGGGAGGGACGTCGAGGAGACTCGAGGATACGTGGCCGTTGTGGGTGATAGGCTTCCTGGGCGGGGCAATGGTTCTTGGGGGGCTGATCGTGCTGATGCGGGGGTGGTGAGGGTCGGGGGTAACCGAGACTACGAGGATCGCGCGTATTCGGCCCATAGGGCAGGAGCGTGTCTCCTGCCACTACGAATTATCGCCGGCTGCCGCTCCTAGACCTGCCCCGCGCCACCTACTTCGTTTCGGTGACCACGGCCCGCAGGCGGCCCTGACCGAAGCGGTTCGCCCTGGGGTGAGTTCGATCCGCCGTGGGAAAGCAGACGAACCGCGGCCGGCCGGCGGGGTTCGGCGACCCCGCCCTATCCGCCGTCGCCCAGGCTTCCGCCACCGGAAGGACCGGCGGCATGTCGTGGAAAGGGGACCCGAGGGAAGCTCAAGGGGAGAGGTGAACGGCCGGTGGGTGCGGGAAAACCATTGGGGCAGGGGGCGGGCCACCGGCCCGATTCATTGCCAATAGGGAGTTTCAGGATGAAGACAAGAAAGGCCTCGGACTTCATGACGAAGACAGTGGTTACGGCCAGAGAGGACATGATTCTGACGGACGTGATGCAGACACTGCTCCGGCACAGCATAGGCTGCCTGCCGGTCGTGGACGAGCACCAGGATCTGGTCGGGATCATCACCGAGTACGACATCATGAACACGGCCGTGAGCGGGGAGGCCGACCGCACGCGGGTGGGGGAGGCGATGCACAGGGAGGTGTTCACGTTCACCCCGGACACCGACCTCGAAACGATCGTGAACACGTGCCTGACTAAGCGCATCCACCGCGCGCCTATCATGCAGGACGGGAAGCTGGTTGGGATAGTCAGCCGGCGGGACATCATGCGGGAGATACTGGCGATGTACCATAGGCCGTAGCCTCGGCGTCTTGCCTGCCTCGGACGTCCTTGCTGGCCGGCCTGCCGCGGACGAAGGCGGGTCGTTCACCCCTGAGCGAACCCGAAGGTCCCCTGCCACTCGCTCGTCTTGCTTGCGCCCCTACCCCGGCTCCGCCGGGCCTTTCCACACGCTTCCCCCAAACGTGCAGACATAGATCACCGAGTCATCCTTCGGATCGAACGCGATGCGCTGGATATTCCTGAACGGAATCCCCCAGAACGGCTGCCAGGTTTCGCCGCCGTTCCTGCTGAGCCACAGGCCCGGGCCCGGCGCGCCTTCGCAGAGTGCCATGTAGACCCATCCCGGCTTCTTTGGGTGAATCGTCGCGCCGAAGGTCTCCGGCCCTTCCCGCGCGATGCGCGCCCATGTCCTTCCGCCATCAGTGGTCTTGTAGAGCCCGCCTTCTTGGTCCCCCGCGTCGCCCGCACCGAGGTAGATCACGTTAGAATCGCCCGGGCCAACATCGAAATCCTTGGGCCACAGCAGAGGGTGCGATGCGTTGATCAACTCCCAGCTCTCACCTCCATCCTGCGACCGGTAAAGCCCCGGCCCCTCCGGCTGGAACCGGTCATCCTGAAGCAGCGCCGTCACCAGACAGAACAGGGTCCCATCCTTATGAAGGATAAGCCGGCACGCCCGCACGTTCTTCTCCGGCGCGCCCAGGCCCTTCGACTTCTTCACCCAGGTCCTGCCATCATCGTCCGACTTGAACACACCCGCCTCGAACACTGACGCGTACAGCGTCCGCTTCCCCTTCGGGCTGCGAGGGTCCACCACGATCGAGGTCACCGGCTTGCTCGGCAAGCCCTCGGACGTATCTCGCCACGTCTTCCCGAAGTCCTCGCTGATGCCTACCCCGCCGCCCGCCTCCGGCCAATAGTGCCGGCCGGAGATCACGTTCATGTTGGGTATGTCGTGCAGGTCGGAGAACGCGCCCCAGATCTTCCCCGGCGTCTCCGCATCGAACGCCAGCTCGTACGTCGTGTTCCGCAGGGGCGCATCCCACTGCGAGCACCAGGTCTTGCCGGCATCCTCCGACCGCGCGAACTTGATGTCGGTATAGGCGATGTAATGCCGATTGCTCTCGAATGGGTCTATGTAGTAGTGCCAGACCGTCGTCACCACCAGCCCCGTGTTCACCCACCTCTGCCCCTTGGCCAGAGGCCTCTGCCCCTCGGCGCGACGGGTGTGCAGCGTGTCCCAGGTCTTGCCTCCGTCCTTGGTGATCTGGCAGTTCATCCAGTCCGTCACGATCACCATGTTGGGATCAACCGGGTTGACCCCAATCCCGCTGATATTGTCCGGGTAGCCGCCTGTCTCGGCCGTGATGTAGTTCGGCTCCAGGTTGAAGCGCTCATCGGAAGCGGTCGCGAAGAGCAGCGGCCGCCAGTGTTCGCCGCCATCATCGCTGCGGTAGATCTGCCCGCCCCACGTCCGCGCCGCGTACACGGTGAGCGGCCGCACATCGGTCGTAAGCACCCACTCGTACTGCGGCGGATGCCTCTGCCCCCAGTGCTCTCTCTCCTTTACCTCGATGCCCGAGCCCATCGCCTGCTTCCATGTGCGCCCTCGGTCGGTTGAGCGGTACACCCCGCCCACGTACTCACCATCCACCACATTGGCAGCCATCGTGCAGTAGAGCACCACGTCATCTGCCTTGGCATCCGACCCACCCGAGAAAGCGTACATCTCTCTCTCTGGCAACTCATTTCCTATTCGCCCCCAGTCCACCCCCGCGTTCTCCGACATGAACACCCCCTCCGTCGTCCCCGCGAAGTATCGCCGCCTTCCTTTCGGGCTCGTGCGGTCTATGTGGAACCCGACCACCGTCCCATAGAGCCCACGGCACTCCTCCCAGGTCTCTCCCCCGTCAGTGCTGCGATGCGCGCCCCGCCACCCGCCCGCCAACAGGAAGTCACCCTCGTCCCGATCTATGGCCAGCTCGGTAACCTCCCTCAAGCCGGCCGCAATCGGCTGCCAGGTCTTCCCCCGATCGCGGCTCACCCGCAGTTCCCCGTCCCAGCCGCTCGCCGCGAACACCGTGTTCGGGTCTTCCGGGTGGAAGACCGGCCGGCACTTGGTGGAGGCTGTCAGGTAGTGGTGATGGATCATCTCCCACGTCTCGCCGCCATCCGTCGTCCGGAAGGCGCAGCTCATGTCACAGTTGACCAGGATCAGGTTCGGATCGTGGGGCGAGATGGCAGGCGTGAACATCCCCCCGCCTCCGCTCAGCCCCACGCTCTCCCACTTTGCCATTCGCGCTTCCAGCTCGCCGTCACTTATCATCACCGGCCTCCTCCCCGTCCCGCCGCGGGGTCTCTTCCCATGCGCCTTGAGCCCTGCCATGGCCAACAGCAAAGCCGCAACCCCGATGGCGATTGCCAGCACAATCGCGCTCCGGGTCGCGGCTGACGCGCCGCTCCCGGCCGTTCCCGCGGCCCGCTGAGCCGAGACTCCCATGCTTGCTGCCGTCCTCCCACGGACTGCCTCTCCTGTTCTGTCAGCTTCCTTCCCAGTCCTCTTCGAGGCCATTCCGAACATCCATCCGCGAAATCCACTCAGAGCCGCCCGCTCATTATGGAACAACGGTGATGGAATGGACAGCGCGGTGGCTGTCCGAACGATCTTTCACAATCCGGCACTCCGAAACGGCAAACCCGCCGAGAGGCGGCGACGCAAAGCCATGGGTCTTACCCCGGGGCGCACTAGCGCCGACCCGGGAAAGATCGCCAGGCTGCCGAAGGTGCACCCGGCCGCAAGCTGAGCTTGACGGCGCTGGCGATGCAACGGCAGCCAGGTTTCTTGCCGACCAAACACCCGTCCGCATTGGAACCGACCTGCCGACGGGTTTTCTGCATTTCAGCGCCTGCCATAGCCGGCACGCGGCCAGCAGTAGGAGGGTCGGACAGATGAAGGGGAAGAGTTTCAGTGTTGCCACGAGGCCGTTTGCCGCGTGGCCGAGCACCAGCCGCTCCGCCGTGCTAGGCCCGAGGCGGCCCACTCGCGGCTTCACGTTCATAGAGTGCCTTATCGCCACCGTCATCCTTGGCATAGGCGTCATCGCTGTCGCAGGCATGTTGGCCTGTGACAGCCTCTCCGAACGCGACGCAGCTAACCTGGCACAAGCGCGCCACATCGCTCAGGGAACCCAGGAGGCCGGGCGTTCGGGGGGATACGACCTATCCTCTCAGACCTCAGGTTCGCGCTCAGTCCCGACACCCGGCCTTCCTCGCTCTCGTGCTATGCTCGCCTCGCAATCCTATGTTTCCGGTTCCGAGGGCAAGATCACCCGGGTCGCCCTCGATTTCACCTGGAGCTGGCCGAGAAGCTCCGGCAGCCCCCCCGCACCAGGTTGCGGGGCAAGGCAAGTCGCATCCGGCCTAACCTCGGCGATACAGGGCCTTGACAGGGCCTTTTTGACAACCGAATAGACTGTGGAATGGGCGCGGCGGATCTTGAGGGCCGGCGGTTTACGAAGGCGGGCCGCCGAGGCGGGGCCTCTTTGCCCCAGCTACATCCGCCGCGCCCTCCGTTAACCCTCGCCCTCTCGATTGGCGATTCTCGATTCCCCCGTAACAGGTATCCCGTGCCCCCCCGCTGAAGTACCATCCCAGGCGCGTCCCACCGACGCGCTTTGTGCTTGCCTGGAGGACATGCGTGAAAACCATCCATATCGGTGTCATCGGCGCCGCCGGCCGCGGGGGCTACCTCGCTCACGAGTTTCACTACAACGTCCCCGGCGCACAGGTCGTGGCCGGCATGGACGTCCTCGACGAGAACCTTGCTAAGCTCCGCGACGACATCGGCCCCGACGTCTTTCTCACCAAGGACTACCGCGCACTGGTCGGTCGCCCCGAAGTTGACGCGGTCGTCGTCGGCAGCCCCGACAGGTACCACGAGGAGCAGGGCCTCGCCGCCCTGGAAGCCGGCAAGCATATCCTGCTGGAGAAGCCCATGGCGATCACGGTCGAGGGCTGCGACCGGCTCCTCGCCGCTCACAAAAAGGCGGGCGTCATCTTCGGACTTGGCCTCTGCATGCGCTACATGCCCTTGTTCGAGACGATGAAGCAGATCGTTGACTCCGGACAGATCGGCGAGGTGAAAGCTTACTGGTGCAATCACTACGTCGGGGAAGGCGGCCACTTTTACTTCCACGACTGGCACGCCGTCCGCGCCAACACCACCGGCCTGCTGCTCCAGAAAGGCACGCACGATCTCGACATGATGCACTACCTGACGGGGCGCTACACTAAGCGGGTCAGCGCCTTCGGCGGCCTCGATTACTTCGGCGGCAACAAGCCCAACGATCTCCACTGCCCCGACTGCCCGGAGAAGGACACCTGCCCCGAGGCCCAGCTAGGGGAGAACATCGAGCCCTACTTCCAGCTCTGCGCCTTCCGCAGGGAAGTGGATGTCGAGGACAACCAGGTCCTGATCATGGAGCTAGAGGGCGGCATCAAGGCCGCCTACCAGGAGTGCCACTTCACCCCCGACTACCACCGCGACCACATCGTCATCGGAACGAAGGGGCGCGTCTACAACAGCGAGGACTACAACCGCGTCACGATCAGAATGAGGTCGCAGTATAGCCTGTCCGATGTCGTTCACACCATTCACGACACCGGCGGCACGCATGGCGGGGGCGACCCGCGCATGTGCCGAGACTTCGTCGCCGCCATCCGCGAGAACCGGCCCATGCGCACCGACCCCTACTCCGGCCGCATGGCCGTCGCCGCCGGCTGCGCCGCACACGAATCGCTGCGGGGTGGCGGCAAAGTCATCGAGGTGGAACCGCCCCGCCTCTAGAGGCGACCGACCCCACAAAAGGATCAGGCAAGGGACCTTACTCCCTTGCCTGATCTTTCCTGCCGACATCTACTTCTTCTTTGCTGTCTTCTTCGGGGCCTTCTTCTTCGGCATCTCTGGCGCCTCCCTTTCTGCGCACCGCGTGTCCGAAGGGAACCGCATCACGTGTCCCCGGCCCCCGACCCATTCAGCGCGGCACGCTGATCAGCGGCCTAACCGTCTCTTCGGCCGTTGCCCGCATGTCTGTGGGCTGAACCACCGCGAATATGCCACAGACTGAGGATTCTTTCGCAGTGCATTCGCGGGTAGGTTTGCGATGACCGCTGGACGACATGATGGGAGGCCCGCCCGCGGTCACCAGCGCGCGTGAGGCAGACGCGTGGAGGCACGCGCGCGCCTAGCACGGAAAGGGGATGCCGGACCGGGGCACGTCTCCCCGTCCTGTCCCTCAGCCCTGGCTTCTGATTCGGTACATCTCGTAGCCCACGGCGCGGCAGGCAGCGATGGTCTCCCAGTGGGGCGTGTCGCAGATATCAATGAGTCCGACCTGGTAGTTCTCACCATCGAAGCGGCCGGTGACCATCTGGTCCCAGTACTGGAACCAATGGGCGCCGACGAGGTTCGGGTGCAGGAGCGCCTGGCGCAGGTAGTGCTGATAGGTTGCCGCGCGCTGCCGCTGGTTGGCCACGCTTCGCAGTCCCGGATGGAGCAGCCCCCGGTCGAG